>Ga0256832_1002677_pt1 | contig 12140 bp, 9 predicted proteins | sample 134614metaG_FD_190534 | JGI IMG/M metagenome (GOLD analysis project Ga0256832, IMG submission 190534) | Hydrothermal vent microbial communities from Lau Basin, Pacific Ocean - 134-614 | ecosystem: Environmental > Aquatic > Marine > Hydrothermal vents | place: Pacific Ocean: Lau Basin | collected... | reverse complement strand
GTGATGAGCACCCAGGTGTCATGCTGGGCCACGCGCCGGGCCTGATCGCGCAGGGCCTGCATCACCGGACTCGAGCCCACGGGCTCGGAAACGATCACCGCCTGCTGGCGCAACCCCAGGTTCTCGCGGGCGAGCTGCTCGGCCTCCAGCGCGCGCTTCACCGTGAGCAGGAGCTTGGCCGTGGTCAGCGGCTTTTCGATGAAGTCGTATGCACCCAGCCGTGTGGCCTCCACCGCCGTCTCCACGGTCCCGTGGCCGGACATGATCACCACCGGACACGGCAGGCCTCCGGCCTCCTTCCATTCCTTGAGCAGGCTGATCCCGTCCAGGTCCGGCATCCAGATGTCCAGGAGGATGAGATCCGGCTTGCGCTGACGGCGGCGTTCACGGGCCTCGGCCGCATTGGCGGCCGTGGAAACCTCGTAGCCCTCGTCCTCCAGGATGTCCTTGACGACCTCGCGGATGTCGGGTTCGTCGTCGACGACCAAAATGTGTTTCCCTGTCATGCGTCCTGAACTCCCAAAACGTTCGAAAAAACCTGTTCAGCGCGCCGCAGGCAGGCGGATCACCAGCCGGGCGCCGCCCTCGGGCCGATTCTCGGCCCAGACCGTGCCTCCATGCTCCTCCACGATCTTCTTGACGATCGCCAGCCCCAGCCCCGTGCCCCGGCTCTTGCTGGTCACATAGGGTTCGAAGAGCCGTTCGAGCATCTCCTCGGGGATACCCGGCCCGTTGTCGCTCACCTCCACCTCCACGGCCTCCCCGTCGGCCGACCCCCGGGTGACCACGCGCACCCAGCCATCCCCCCGTTCGCCCAGGGCCTCCAGCGCATTATTGAACAAATTGTGCAGCACCTGACGCAGTCGGTCGGCGTCGGCCCGCACCTTGGGCAACTCGGGCGCGAGATCCAGCTCCAGGCGGGCCCCGGCGGCGTTGGCCCGGTACAACTCCGCCACGTCGCGCACCAGCTGGTTCACGTCCACCATGCCCACTTCCCCGCGTGGCTGGCGCGCATACTCACCGAACGCGTTGACCATGGATTTCATGGCTTCCACCTGGGCCACGATCGTCTGCGTGGCCCGATCCAGGATGCGGGCCTCCTCGGCCCCCAGCTTGCCGAGCAGCTTGCGCCTCAAACGTTCTGCGGAGAGCTGGATGGGCGTGAGCGGATTCTTGATCTCATGGGCCAGCCGGCGCGCCACTTCGGCCCAGGCGGCGTCGCGCTGAGCCTGGATCAGCGCGGTGACATCGTCGAACACGATCACCTGTCCGCCGGTGGGCAACCGCACCCCGTGGCACATGACGATCTTGCGCCCTTCCTTGCCCTGGAGGGCCAGCTGGATGTGGCACTCCTCGTCCGCCCCGTGCAGCTGCGCGGCCAGCTGATCGATGAACAAGGCGAAGGTGTCGTTGCCGCGGCGCAACGTTTCGATGTCTCGGCCGATGAGTCGTTCTGGCGCACGGACGCCGAGGATCTGCGCCGCCGCGCGATTGAGGGTGCGCAGCCGCCCCTGTGGGTCCAGACTCACCACCCCACTGGAAAGGTTCTCCAGCAGGGTCTCCAGGTAGGCACGCTGGCGCTCGACCAGCCGTTGACTCGCCTCGGCGGCCTCCCGTGCCTCTGCCAGACGTTCGGTCATCTCGTTGAACGACTGCAGGAGCATGCCCAGATCGTCCAGCCGCGAGACCGCGAGCCGCTCGCCGTACTCCCCGCGCGCCACGGCGCGCGTACCCCGCGCCAGCTCCCGGATCGGCTCCAGCAGTCGCTGGGCCCACTGGAAGGCCGCCCAGGCGGCGAACAGCACGGCCAGCAGCAGCACCAGCGAGAGCGTGAGCATGAACGATTGTTTCAGGGGCCTGCGCAGATACAACAACTGGTTGTAGCGGCCGACGGCCTTCTGTACGCGCTCGGTCAGCGTGCCGATGCGTTCCGGCAGCGGATACAACGCCTGCAGGATCCGAGCCTGTGGATTCACCGTGGAAGGCGCCACGGGCAGCACGACCCGTACATGCAGCGCGCCGTCCGGAGAGGGGTCCAGGCCCACGTAACGATCGCCCTGGGCCACCAGGCGCAGGATCGCCTCACCGGGTAGCCGCGGCACGAGGGACTCGGCCAAGTCGCGGCTGGAGGCGATGATCCGGGCGTTGGCCGCCAGCAGGGTCAACTCCATGGCTCCGGTCTCCTTCATGAGATCACTCAACACCAGCGCCGCCGCACTGTCGGGCACACGCTCCAGGCGGCGCGCGGCGTTCATCGTCTCGGCCAGGTACTCGCGCATGATCAAGTCGAGCGAGGCCCGGCTCAGCTCCAGCGCGTCCTCGAGCGCCTCTTCCACCTGGACGTCGAACCAGCTGTCGATACCACGCTGGAGCATCTGCAGCGAAAACAGATAGACCACGGCCGCCGGCGCCACGGCGAAGACCACGAAAGCCAGCGTCATCCGCAAGGTGAGGTGCGAGCCCGGCGCATGCTGCAGCAGGCGGCGGATGAGCTGCACCACATTGGCGCCGATGGCCAGCAACAGCACGACCAGGAACAACCCGTTGGCCGCCAGCAGCGCGATGTAGTACCGTTCGAACTGCTCGGCGCTCCCACTGACCCGGCCCATTAGGAACAACAGGAGCAGCAGGAGCAGAAAGAGTCCTGCGAACAAGGGCAGCCTGCGCATCGGGGATCGGCTCAGCGTAAAGGCACCTCGCGCCAGCCGGTGGAGATCCACCAACTCGGCCGCACGTAGGCGTGCAGCTGCAGGGGCAGCGGCAGCTCGCTGAGCAGCAGCTCTCCACGCACACGCACGTAGTAGGTATGGCGAGGGTCGAGCTTGTCCTTCTCCACCAGGGACCACCGGCGCACCCGCCCGATGGCGGCCAACGCGTCGCGCAGTCGCAGATCGGTATGCACCGCCCCGCTGCCGAGTTCGGTGACCACGTAGCGCTCGAGAAGAGGCCGGTATTCGAGCCAGTACCGGCGTCTGTACTTGCCGACCAGCGAGTCGGGCACCATGATGTTTTCGCGCTTGACCTCCGCGCGAACCTCGAACACCAGACCGATGCCATTGTGCAACGCCTCCCGCACCGCGGGGGTGAGGGCGAGCTGCACGTCCGCATCGACATAGTAGCGCCCCTGTTCCAGATACACCCGCAGGTGTCGCACCGCCGGTTCCTGCCCGGCCACGCCGACGATGGCAAGGCAGCCCAGGACGACGATCATCAGACGTGCGTACACCTCGAAGCTCCGTGCTCGGGCAGTTCTCCGGGCCGGGCCAACCGGCTGCTCCATGCCAATGATAGCGCCGTGCGCGCCCTATGTGTTGCGTTTTTCCAACAGCGCGTAGTAAAAACCATCCATTTCGTGTGTTCCGGGCAGGATCTGCGTGCCCCCGGCCCGAACCTCCACCGGTCCCGCAACGGCCGCCACGGCCCGCGCGTCCGCATGGGTGCCGAGAAACCACCGGATCTGCTCGGCGTTCTCGGCGGGCAACACCGAACACGTGGCATAGAGCAGACGCCCTCCGGGCGCCAGGGTCCCCCACAAGGACTCCAGCAGGTGGCGCTGGCGCTCCACAAGCCTTGGGATCTGCTCCGGGCAGCGGTGCAACTTCACATCGGGCTGGCGCCGAATGACTCCCGTAGCCGAGCACGGGGCGTCGAGCAGGATGCGATCGAACGGCCGCCCGTCCCACCAACGCTCGGGCGCCCCGGCATCGGCGACCCGTGACTCGGCCTGCCAGCCCAGGCGATGCAAGGTCGCGTTCAGCTGGTGCAGGCGTGCCGGTTCACGGTCCAGGGCCAGCAGATCCAACCGGCCGCCCGCAGCCTCCAGCAGGTGCGCGGTCTTGCCTCCCGGAGCCGCGCAGGCGTCCAGCACGCGCATTCCCGCGCTCGCATCGAGGATCGGTGCCGCCAGTTGGGCCGCCGCGTCTTGCACACTGACCAGCCCCTGAGAAAAACCGGGCAGGTCCTCGGCGCCCACGGGTCGCTCCAGAACCAGAGCCGCTGGCAGCCCGGCCAAGGGGCGGGCCTGGAGCCCGGCCTCGCGCAGGCGCCGGCAATAGGCATCCCGGTCTGTGCGTGCGAGATTGACGCGCAGCGTCATGGGCGGCCGCTCGAGCCCTGCCTCGCAGATCCGCATCCACTGCGCTGGCCATGCGGATCGCAGGTGCTCCACCAGCCACAGCGGGTGCGCCGTGCGGGCTTGCAGATCGGCTTCCAGCCCCGGAAGGAGCCGCTCGCGCTGGCGTAGCCAGCCACGCAGCACGGCATTGACCAGGCCGCCCGCCCAGGGCCGGCGCAGCCGCCCCGCACTGGCCACCGACTCATGGACTACGGCATGCGGCGGGTGCCCCAGGATCTCCAGTTCGTAGAGCCCGATGAGCAACAGCATGCGCACCGGTGCGTCCCGTTTGCGCAAGGGACGCCGGAGCAGCGGATCCAGCATCGCCTGCAGCCTGTAATACCAGCGGCAGACGCCGTAGGCCATCTCCTGCACCCAGCCCCGTTCCTCCGGTGCCGCAGCGCGCAACGCGGCAGGCAGGGCACGCCCCCCCTCCACCACACGCACCAGGGCATGGGCCGCAGCGAGCCGCCGAGCCGCCGCCTTCGGACTCGAGCCGTTCATGCGCCAGGCATGGGCCGCTTCCCGAGCGGACTCCCCGCCGCCCTGGGCGGCAACGGGCGGCGCCGCAGCACGCGAACCCTAAGCGAGGGGGTCATGAGCTCACGAAGGCAGGCGTTCGCCAGCGATGTGATGTCCGGCCAGGAAGGCCTCCGCACTCATGGGGCGCCCGCCGGGGAGCTGCACACGCGTGATCCGCAGCTGACCTGTGCCACAGGCGACACGGATCCCCGCAGCATCGGCCGCCAGGACCTGTCCGGGGCTGGCCGGCGTGCTCCGCGGTTCCGGCACGCCCGCCCAGATGCGTAGGTCCCGCCTGTGCCAGCGCGTGCGCGCCACCGGCCAGGGATTGAACGCCCGCACACTGCGGTCGATGGCCTCGGCGCTGCAACTCCAGTCGATCTCGGCCTCGGCCCGCTGCACCTTGGGCGCGTAGGTGACGCGCGAGGGGTCCTGGGGCACGGGCTGCAGGCCCGGCCCCCCCAGGGCCGCCAAGGCTTGGGCGAGGGTCTCGCCGCCCAGAACGGCCAGGCGGTCGTGCAGGCTGCCCGCCGTCTCCTGTGCCGCAAGCGCCAGCGCCCGTTGCAAGAGGATGTCCCCGGTGTCCAACCCTGCGTCCATCTGCATGATGGTGATCCCGCTGCGCCGGTCGCCGGCGAGCACTGCACGTTGAATCGGCGCTGCACCTCGCCACCGGGGCAGGAGCGAGGCGTGTACGTTGATGCATCCCAGGCGCGGGAGATCCAATACCGCCGGTGGAAGGATCTGCCCAAAGGCCGCCACCACCAGCAGATCCGGCGCCAGTGCGCGCAATCCCTCGATCACCCCGGGATCACGCAGCCGTGCGGGCTGGTACACCGGCACGCCGGCCTCCAAGGCGGCCACCTTGATCGGACTGACACGCAGCCTTCGGCCGCGCCCGGCGGGCCGATCGGGCTGCGTGTACACGGCGAGCACGTGCGTGGCTTGTAGGGCCGCCCGCAGCGCGGGCAAGGCAAACTCCGGCGTCCCGGCGAAGACGGTACGCAACACGCGTGGCAGGCCCGCGGAGGGCGGTCAGATGGCGGCGCCGGCGGGGGCGGCCGGCGCCGGCGCCTTGTGACGGCGCTGTTTCTCCAGCTTCTTGCGAATGCGCTCGCGCTTGACGGGTGAGAGGTAGTCCACGAAGAGCTTGCCGTCCAGATGGTCGATCTCATGCTGGACGCAGACGGCCAACAGGCCGTCGGCCTCCAGCTCGAAGGGTGTGCCCTCCCGGTCCAGCGCCCGCACACGAATCCGCTCGGCCCGCTGCACCTTCTCATAGATGCCGGGGACAGAGAGACAACCCTCGTCCATCTCCTCGGTTCCTTCGCGCGAGAGGATCTCCGGATTGATCAGGCACAGTGGCTGATCCTTTTCTTCGGAGATGTCGATGACGATGATGCGCTTGGGAATGTTCACCTGCACCGCGGCCAGGCCGATGCCCGGGGCCGCGTACATGGTCTCGAACATGTCGTCGACCGTTTGTCGGATGGCATCGTCCACCTGCGCAACAGGCGCCGCGCGACGCCGCAGCCGTGGATCGGGGAAATGTAGAATGTCGAGGATGGCCATGGTTCGTCAGGTTTCGGAATGGAAGGCAGCATGCCGTAGCGGAAGCTCGCAGTCCATTTTACAGTGCGCGGACCGCCTCGCTACCATACCCGCACCGTGGCGGATCGTGGCCTCAGGAAGGATCCGACCCACGAACCGGGCCCTTCCCGAAAGCGGATCCCATTCATTTCAATAACGACCGCTGCGCCGCGTACAGGTTCCCGCAAGTCGCCGTGCGGTGGGAACGCGGGGCGCCGAGACAAACCGACCGGGGGAAACATGGCGTCGCCCGAATCATCCGCACCCGATCCCGAGCGATTCAACGGCACCCACAGCAACCGGGCAGGTTCCCGGATCACGCGCCTGGCCGGCTGCGCCTTGGCTGCAGCACTGGCCTTGGGCGGCTGCAGCACCCCAGAGCCACACCAGACCCAAGGGGCGGTGGAGCCGCAGCAGGAGGTGGCCCCGGTGGCACTGGCGGTCGGCGCGCCCAAGACCTACGTCGTGCAATCCGGAGACACGGTGTGGCTGGTGGCCTCCAAGTTCCTTCGGGATCCGTGGCAGTGGGAGGCCGTGTGGCGGCCAAACCCTGACTTGGCCGATCCCGACCACCTCTATCCGGGCGATGTGGTGACCCTGAGCCAGGAGGACGGGCACCCCGTGATCCAAGTCACTGGAGGCCCTCGCCTACGTCAAAGTGCGCCCCCACCCCCGAGCGTTCAGGGGGCCCCAGGACGGCTGCCCACGGTGAAGCTCGAGCCGCGGGTGCGTGTGGAGCCCATCGCCCAGGAGGCGCAGCGCGTACCGATCGGCGCCATCATCGCCTTCCTCGTACGCCCCGTAGTCTTGGACCGGCAGACGCTCACCCGGTTGCCGTACATCGTCAGTGGCGAAGACAACCGGCTGATCTATGGCGCCACGGATACGCTGTACGCCGTTGGACTGCCAGCAGACACGGTCCCCGGTCAGGAATATCACCTCATCCGCCCCGAGGGCGCGCTCTACGAAGCAGGAACTGGAGACTACCTGGGCGAGAAGACCAGTCACGTGGGCGTGGCGACGGTGACCCGTCCCGGTGACCCGGCCACCCTCAACTTCCGCCTCTCGAGCACGGAGGCCCTGCCGGGAGATGCGCTCGTCCGGCTCGAGCCCCGCCCCACGGCCGACTACTTCCCACACCCTCCGAGGCGCCGGATCACCGGCCACGTGGTGGCCCTCACGGATGCGCTCAGCCAAGTGGGGGCCTTACAGATCGTGGTCCTGGACAAGGGTACCGAGGACGGTCTTGACCGAGGTGCAGTCGTCGCGCTGTACAATGCTAGCGAAACGGCCGTGGACCCGCGGGGCAGGTCCTGGCGTCGTCCCATCCGGTTGCCCGCCGAACGGGCCGGACTGGCACTCGTCTACGCGGCGTTGGACCAGGTCAGCTACGCCCTGGTCGTGCACGCAGCGGTTCCGATCAAGGAAGGCTTTGTCGCCACCAATCCGTGACTGGCTCACGCTTTGGCGTGTGCCGGGCATCGGCCCGGCCAATTTCGCCGCCCTGAGCGAGCGTTTTGGCGATCCGGGCGCCGCCTTGGCGGCCGGTGAACGGGCACTTGTCGAGACCGGGATCGGAGCCCCTCTGGCCCGCGCGATCGCCCAGGCGGACCCTCGACTCGCGGATCCGGACCTGGCTTGGCTGGAGGCGGCGGACGACCATCACATCCTGACCTGGGCGGATCCCGGCTATCCTCCTCAGTTGCGCGAAGCTGCGGCACCACCGCCGGTGCTCTTCGTGGTGGGCGACCCCGAGTGGCTGCTGGTCCCCCAGCTGGCCATCGTGGGCTCGCGCAGCCCTACGCCTGCAGGCCTCACCAGCGCCACCGAATTTGCACGCGAGCTGGCGGCCGCCGGGCTCACCATCACCAGCGGCCTCGCCCTGGGCATCGACGCAGCCGCGCACCGCGGCGCGCTGGAGGCCGGCGGCGCCACCGTGGCCGTGACCGCCACCGGACCGGACCGCGTCTATCCCGCGCGCCATCGCGAGCTCGCCCATGCCATCGCAGCCCAGGGCGCCCTGGTCACCGAATTCCCGGTGGGGACGGGGCCGCGACGCGGCCATTTCCCGCGGCGCAACCGGCTGATCGGGGCACTCTCGCTGGGCACCCTGGTCGTGGAGGCGGGCCGCCGCAGTGGCGCCCTGATCACGGCACGCCTGGCCGCGGAACAGGGGCGCGAGGTCTTCGCGATACCCGGATCCATTCACAATCCCATGGCCCGAGGATGCCATCGGCTCATCCGCCAGGGCGCCAAACTGGTGGAGACCGCCGCCGACGTCTTGGAGGAACTCGCGCCCTTATTCGACGCTCAAAACGTTGCGGTACCCGCCGCCCAGGGCATCAACCGGTCTTCGGGGTCGGTGCCCGGACCCACCAAGGGCGAGGATCCAGAGTACCGCATCCTGCTCGAGGCCATGGGCTTCGACCCGGTCGGCATCGACGAGTTGGTGGAACGCACCGGATTGACCGTCGAGTCGGTTTCCTCCATGCTGCTGATACTCGAACTCGAAGGCCGGGTCGCCATGGCCGGTGACGGCCGCTATTACAGACTCACCGATCACTGAACGCATGAAAGAGACCATGGTCGATGTGCTCCTGTACCTGTTCGAACGGTACATGGCCGAGGAATTAGAGCCCGACGACGATCGCGCGGCCATCGAAGGCCGGCTCCTAGAGGCAGGCTTCCCTTCGCGCGAGATCGAACAGGCCTTCGACTGGCTGGAGGACTTCTCCAATCTGGAAACCCTGGCGCAGCCCTCTCGGGACAGCACGCGCATCTATCACCCCCGAGAGCTCGCGAAACTCGGCCGGGAGGGCCATGGATTCCTGGTTTTCCTGGAGCAGCGGGGGATCCTGAACCCCGCCCTGCGCGAGCTGGTGATCGAGCGGGTCATGGCGTTGAACGCCGCCGAGATCGGGATCGAGCAGCTGAAATGGCTCGTGCTGATGGTGCTCTACAACCTGCCCGAGGAAGACGCCTCGGCCGGCTGGCTGGAACAGTTCGTCCTCGACGAGCTGGATTTCGTGCACTGAACGCCTCGCATCGGCCAGCCCGAGGCTACAGAATCCCACTCCACCCTGCCAACATCCGGTACGCATGAGCAAATATCTGGTGATCGTAGAATCGCCGGCAAAGGCCCGGACGATCAAGAAATATCTTGGCCCCGAATACGAGGTCATGGCCTCCTACGGGCACGTGCGCGATCTGGTGCCCAAGGAGGGCGCCGTGGATCCGGAGCGGGGCTTCGCCATGCGCTATGAGCCCATCGAGCGCAACGAGAAGCACGTCAACGCCATCGCCCGGGCCCTGAAGAAGGCCGACGCCTTGTATCTGGCCACCGACCCGGACCGCGAGGGGGAAGCGATCTCCTGGCACCTGCTTGAGCTCCTCAAAGAAAAGGGGGCACTGGGGGACAAGCCCGTCTACCGCGTGGTCTTCCATGAGATCACCAAACGTGCCATCCAAGAGGCCATCGCCCATCCGCGTCAGATCTCCACGGAACTGGTCAATGCCCAGCAGGCCCGCAGGGCCTTGGACTATCTGGTGGGCTTCAACCTCTCGCCCCTGCTGTGGCGCAAGATTCGCCGGGGGCTGTCGGCCGGCCGCGTGCAAAGCCCGGCGTTGCGCCTCATCGTCGAGCGCGAGGAAGAGATCGAGGCCTTCGAGCGCCAGGAGTACTGGACCATCGAGGCCGACGCCCGCAAGGACGAACAGCCCTTTTCGGCCAGGCTCGCAGTGCTCGAAGGCCGCAAGCTCAGGCAGTTCGACATTCCCGACGAGGCCCGGGCCACGGCCATCCGCGAGCGCCTGCTACAAGCGGCCGGCGGCCGGCTGCGCGTGGCCTCGGTGGAAAAGAAACAGCGCAAGCGCAATCCCTCGGCGCCGTTCATCACTTCCACGCTGCAGCAGGAGGCCGCACGCAAGCTGGGCTTCTCGGCCAGCCGCACCATGCGCATCGCCCAGCAGCTCTATGAAGGGGTGGACCTGGGAGCCGGGCCCGTGGGCCTCATCACCTACATGCGTACCGACTCGGTGAACCTTGCCGATGAGGCCGTGGCCGAGATCCGCACGCTCATCGAGGACCGATACGGAGCAAAACTGCTCCCGCCCAAACCACGACGCTACAAGACCGCAGCCAAGAATGCCCAGGAAGCGCACGAGGCCATCCGTCCGACTTCGGTGCTGCGCCTGCCGGAAGAGATCAAGGCCCATCTGGACCGGGACCAGGCCCGACTCTACGAGCTCATCTGGAAGCGGACCGTAGCCTCACAGATGATCCACGCCACCCTGGACACGGTGGCCGTGGAACTCGCCTGCGGGTCCGAGGAAGACCGTTTTCGTGCAACCGGCTCCCACGTGCGCGAGCCCGGCTTCATGCGTGTGTACCAAGAAGGACGCGATGACCAGCAGGCCGAGAGCGACGAACGCTTCCTTCCGGCCATGGCCGTGGGCGAGGAGGTGACCCTGGAGGACATCCGCGCCGAACAGCATTTCACCGAGCCACCGCCGCGCTACACGGAGGCCAGCCTCATCAAGGCGCTGGAGGAATACGGCATCGGCCGCCCATCCACCTATGCGAGCATCATCTCCACTCTGCAGGATCGCGAGTATGCGGAGTTGGAGAACCGACGCTTCCATCCCACGGACGTGGGTCGTGTGGTCAACCGATTCCTGACTCAGCACTTCCCCAAGTACGTGGACTACGACTTCACTGCGCGCATGGAAGACGACCTGGACCAGATCTCGCGTGGTGAGAAGAACTGGGTCCCGGTACTCGAGGCGTTCTGGGGGCCGTTCAAGGAGCTGGTGGAGGACAAGTTCGAATCGGTGAGCCGGGAGGAAGCGGTACAGGCCCGGGAGCTGGGCGTGGAACCCGAGACCGGGCGCAAAGTGAGCGTCCGCATGGGTCGATATGGGCCCTTCGTCCAGCTCGGTACCCGTGACGACGAGGAAAAGCCACGGTTCGCCGGCTTGCGCCCGGGGCAGAAGATGGACACGATTACGCTGGACGAGGCACTGGAGCTGTTCAAACTGCCACGGGTGCTGGGCGAGACGCCGGAGGGCGAACCGGTAGAGGTGAACGTGGGCCGCTACGGCCCGTACATCCGCTACGGGCGCAAGTTCGTCTCCATCGGTGACGACGAGCTCCACACCATCACCCTGGAGCAGGCCCTGGCCAGGATCGAGGAAAAGAAGCAAGCCGACGCCAATCGGATCATCAAGGCATTCCCCGAAGCGGGGATCCAGGTGGTCAACGGACGATACGGGCCATATATCACCGATGGCAAGAAGAACGCCCGCATGCCCAAGGATGTGGACCCCGCCCAGATCACACTGGAGCAGGCACGCGAAGCCATCGAGAAGGCGCCGGCCCGCAAGGGGCGCCGGCGCAGCGGTCCAGCCAACGGCCGCAAGAAACGCGTGGCCGGCTGAACCGGCATCCGGACGGGACCTGCGGGCGGCCGCCCGCCGGATCCGCCGGGGTGGCGTGGTCGCCTACCCCACCGAGGCCGTCTACGGTCTCGGCTGCCATCCGCGGAACGAACGGGCGGTGCGACGCATTCTCGCCCTCAAGGGGCGCCCCTGGCAGAAGGGTCTGATCCTGATCGCTGCACGCCTGGACCAGCTTCTGCCCTTCATCGGCCCCCTGAACGAGGCGCTGCTGGAGCGCGTGTCGGCCACCTGGCCCGGCCCATCGACATGGCTCCTGCCAGCGCGAGCCGGCGTACCGCGGTGGCTACGCGGGGAACACGACACCCTGGCCTGCCGCGTCACCGCCCATCCACAGGCAAGGCGGCTCTGCGAGCTGGCCGGCACGGCACTGGTCTCGACCAGTGCCAATCCGGCGGGGGCATCCCCGGCCCGAACCACGGACCAAGTCCTGCGTTACTTCCCAGCGGGGTTGGATTTC
>Ga0256832_1002676_pt1 | contig 12140 bp, 13 predicted proteins | sample 134614metaG_FD_190534 | JGI IMG/M metagenome (GOLD analysis project Ga0256832, IMG submission 190534) | Hydrothermal vent microbial communities from Lau Basin, Pacific Ocean - 134-614 | ecosystem: Environmental > Aquatic > Marine > Hydrothermal vents | place: Pacific Ocean: Lau Basin | collected... | reverse complement strand
TGGTACCTGGACCTGCGCCGCTACGGCAGCGTGCCCCACGCGGGCTTCGGGCTGGGGCTCGAGCGCACCGTGGCCTGGATCGCCGGCCTGGCCCACGTGCGCGAGGCCGTGCCCTTCGCGCGCATGTACACCCGCATGAGGCCCTGAGAATTCACTCACGAACGGAGTAGATTGTGAACGTTAATCGTATTGAGCTACCCGAGTCGACCGACGCACTGCTCGTCACCAAGCCCGAGAACGTCCGCTACCTTTCAGGCTTCACGGCGCCGGAGGACGCTTGGGTGCTCTGGAGGCCCGAGGGCGGGCTGCTGCTAACCGACGCGCGCTACGCCGAGCAGGCTCCTGCCGAATCCCGTCTGCCCGTCGAGATCGTCAACCCGCGCGAGGGAAGGGGCTTCCTGGAACCGCACGTTCGCGGGCTGCGCGTCGGCTACGAGGCGGGCCACCTCCCCTGTGCCGAACTGGAGCGCCTCGGCGAGGCCACGACGGCCCGCTGGCAGGCGACCGCGGGCATCGTCGAAAAGGCGCGTACCGTCAAGACCTCCGAAGAAATCGCGCGCATACGCGCGGCGGCCGAGCTTGCCGATCGGGGGTTCGCCTTCGTGCTCGAGCTGTTGCGCGCGGGAGCCAGGGAACGCGACCTGGCGCTCGAGCTCGAGTTCTGGCTCCGGAAACAGGGGGCCGAAGGTCCGGCCTTCGACTTCATCGTGGCCTCCGGACCGCGCGGGGCGCTGCCGCACGGCGTCGCCTCGGACAAGGTGATCGAGGCGGGCGAGCTCGTCACCCTCGACTTTGGCGCGATCGTCGGGGGCTACCGCTCCGACATGACCCGCACCGTTGCGGTCGGCTCGGTGGCGCCCGAGCTGCGCCGCATCTTCGACGTGACCCTCGCGGCCCTCGAGGCGGCCCTGGAGGCCGCGCGTCCCGGGGTTAGGGCGCGCGAGCTCGACGCCGTCGCCCGCGGCGTCATCGTGGAGGCGGGGTACGGGGAGCGCTTCGTGCACTCCCTGGGCCACGGCGTCGGCCTCGAGATCCACGAAGCCCCCTTTCTCCATCGCAGCTCCGAGGACGTGCTCGAGCCGGGCATGGTCGTCACCCTCGAGCCCGGGATCTACGTACCCGGAGTGGGCGGCGTGCGCATCGAGGAGCTGGTCGTGGTGACCGCATCGGGCATCGAGTTGCTTAGCCACAGCCCCAGGGGCTGGACGGAGGTCTAGCGGTGCGTTACCTCGCCCTGGGGTTGGTCGCGCTCGGCTTGCTCGCTTCCTGTGCGCCCAGAGCCTCCTCGCCCCCGCCGGCCGGCGCGCGCGTCCACGTGGTTCAGCCCGGCGACACCCTCTTCAGCATCGCCCGGCGTTACGGCGTCGGCGTCGAAGAGCTGCGCGCGTACAACGGTCTGGACGGCAACCTGATCCACTCCGGTCAGCCGCTGCGGATCCCTCCCGCGCAGGCCGCGCCCGCGCCCCCGATCGGCTACAGCGAAACCGGCGTGGCCTCCTGGTACGGCCCCGAGTTCCAAGGCCGGCGCACCGCCAGCGGCGAGATCTTCGACATGCACGCCCTCACCGCGGCGCACCGCACCCTGCCCTTCGGCAGCATCGTGCGGGTCACGCGGCTCGACACCGGCGCAGAGGTCGTCGTACGCATCAACGACCGCGGCCCGTTCGCCAAGGGGCGTATCCTTGACCTCAGCTACGCTGCGGCCTTGAAGCTGGACCTGGTGCGCTCCGGCACCGCAAGGGTCCGCATCGAGGTCATCGGCTTCGAGGGCTGACGTGCACTACGGATTTCACAACTCCATCAGCGGCCGCCGCGGCTACGCGGCCGCCCTCGACACGGCGGAACGCCTGGGCACCACCGCAGCTCAGCTCTTCGCCAAGAGCCCGCGCAGCTGGCGGACCCGCAAGCTCAAGCCGGGCGAGGCCGAGGCCTTTCGCGACGCGCTGGCCATCGGGCACGTGCGGCGCACGGCCATCCACGCCTCCTATCTGGTCAACCTAGGAGCCGAGGGCGAGCTCTGGGAAAAGAGCGTCTTCAGCCTCGCCGACGATCTGGAAAAGGCCGCGCTGCTGGGCGTTGACTACGTGGTCGTGCACCCGGGCTCGGGCTCGGTCGAGCGGGTGCGCGAGGGCGCGCTCAAGGCGCTGGCGCTCGCACCTGCGGGCCCCTGGCTGCTGCTCGAGAACGTCGCCGGCGGGGGGCGTAAGGTAGGGCGTCGCTTCGAAGAGTTGGCCGCGCTGATCGAGGGCACGCCCCTGGGGGTAACCCTCGACACCTGCCACGCCTTCGCGGCCGGATACCCGCTCCACAAAGATCCCGCCGCGGTGCTCGACGAGCTGGACCGGACCGTTGGGCTCGAGCGCGTGCCGCTGGTGCACTTCAACGACTCCGTGGGCGCGTTCGCCAGCGGCGTGGACCACCACGCCAACCTGGGCGAGGGCCGGATCGGGCAGGAACTGGCGGCCTTGCTGCGCGACCCCAGGCTTTCGGACAAGACCTTCATCATGGAGACCCCAAAGGCCTACGACGAGCAGAACCTGGCCACGTTCCGGCGCTGGGCGGGGATCGATCAGAGCTCCAAGACGCAGTAAGGTTCGCTTCCCGCCAGCACGAAGCGCACCCGGTCGCCCTCGCGCAGCTGGCCCGCGCGGTCCAGGTCGGCCGGATGCAGCACCGCGGGTTTCGCGTACCCGCCGATCGTTCCGCGGTCGGCCAGAAGCAGCATCGGGCTGCCGCCGGGAGGCACCTGAACGGCCCCCAGCGGGACCCCTTCGCTGAGCAGCTCGCCCCCAGGCACGGACGGTCCCAGAAGCCGCAGGCCCATGCGGTCGGCGGAGCCAACCCGGAACGGCGCTCGCGTGAGCGCCGCCAGAGCCTCGGCGCTGGCCTGAGGACCCGGGAGGAGGCGCAGCGTTGGCACCGGCCCACGGCCGGCGCGCGCCGGGCCCGTCCAGCGCCTTGGCCGGCGCAGCCCTGACGTGCCGGCGGCGAGGTGGAGCCGGTCCCCCGGGGCCAGGGGCCTTCCCACCGAACCCTTCAGGTCGGGGCTCGAGCTGCCCATGAACCGCGAAAGCGCGAGCCCTCCGGGAACGGCGAGGTAACCGCGCGGGCCCGCGAGGGGGGCGCTGAGGTCAAGGGTCTCCCCTGCCGCGAGCGTTCGCGTCTCGGCCCGCACCCTGCCACGTGCGTCCCGCGTGGCCAGTGCGACGGTGAGAGGAGCGAGCGCTTCCAGCAACGGCCCGCTGAGGTTGAGCTCCAGCGCGGGAGCGTCGGGCGCGTTGCCGAGCAAACGGTTGGCCGTCCGAAAGGCGCCCGCGTCGAGCGGACCGCTGCGCGCCAGGCCGTAGCGCCCCGCGCGGAAGCGCCCGGCGTCGAGGGGCAGGGTAAGCAAACCCGGCTTCAGCACCCGCAGCCGCGGCGGTCCGGCGGCGCTCAGCAGCTCGACGCGCTCTGGCGCCGGCGGGGGTTCGCCCTGCTCGGGCACGAAGCGGACGCGGTCGCCGGGTTCGAGCAGGAACGGTCTTTCGCGCCCTGGGTCGTAGACGCGCACGAGCGTGCGCCCGATCAGGTTCCAGCCTCCCGGGCTCTCCTGCGGGTAGACCCCGGTCTGCCTTCCGGCGATGCCCACGGCGTGCGCCGGCACCCGCGGCCGGGGCGTGGGTTTGCGCGGCAGGCGCAGCGGCTCCGGCACCTCGGCCATGAACGGGAACCCGGGCGTAAAGCCGACCGCATAGACCCGGTACTCCTTCCCCGCATGCAGCCGCACCACCTCCTCGGGCGTGAGCCCGCTCTGCCGGGCCACCTCTGGAAGATCGAGCCCGCCGTAGCGGGTAGGGAGCTCCACCAGCCGCGCGCGCCTCGCGCCCGTCACCTGCGAAAGCCCGCGGGCCCAACGCGCGAGTGAGGCGCAGTCTGAGGCCCGAGGGTCGTATTCCACGAAGATTCGGTCGTAGCTGGGAATCCAGTCCCGCAGCCAGTTGGGCGGATCGGCCTCGATGGCGGCCGCGGCGCGGCCTACCCGCTCGGCCACGCCGGGGTCGATGCCTTCTCCGTAGACGAGGTAAGCGCCGGCGCTCATGCGTAGGTCTGGATCTTTACCCCATGGGCTTCCAGCGCGGCGCGCACGGCGCGGGCGATGGCCACGGCTTCGGGGTTGTCGCCGTGAACGCACAGGGTGTCGGCCTGCACCGCGACGGTTCCCCCGTCGAGCGCTTCGACCTGCCCCTCGAGCACCATCTGCACCGCGCGCTCTGCGGTACGCTCCGGATCGCGCACCAGCGCCCCCTCCATGCTGCGGGGCGCTAGGCGGCCGTCCGCCAGGTAGGCCCGGTCGGGGAAGGCCTCGCGCACATAGCGGACCCCCACCTCACGCGCGGCCTCCTCCATGGCCGTGCCCGGAAGCAAGACCAGGGGGAGCTCGGCGTCGTAGTCCCGGACCGCCTGGGCCACGGCCCGTGCGGTCTCCGGGTTCCGCAGCATTTGCAGGTAGAGGGCCCCGTGGGGCTTGACGTGGTGCAGACGCAGCCCTTCCAGGCGCAGAAAGCCCGCGAGCGCTCCGATCTGATAGATCACGTCGGCGTAGACCTGCTCCGGCGTCACCGCCATATCGCGACGACCGAAACCCACCAGGTCAGGAAACCCCGGGTGCGCGCCGACGGCCACGCCGTAGCGCTTCGCTAGCCGGACGCTACGGTGCATCGTGAGCGGGTCCCCCGCGTGAAAGCCGGCCGCGAGGTTGACGGAGCTGAGTACGGGGAAAAGCTCTTCGTCGTGCCCCGTCTTCCACGGGCCGAACGATTCGCCGGCGTCCGCGTTCAGGTCGATCGTACGCATGGTAGCCTCCTCGCTTCATATTGTTGCACGCACGGCTTCGCCTCGTTGGGATTGGGCCAAAGGACCCCGATCCGTAAGCCCTATAATGGACGAGGAGGTGAGCTTATGAAAAGGTATGCACTTTGGTTGACTGCAGCCCTGATGCTACTCGGTTTCGGCTTTGCGAAGACGAAGTGGGACCTTCACATCGCCTGGCCCTCCGGCAACTTCCACACCAAGGGTGTGGTGATGTTCGCCGACCTCGTCGGGAAAAAGACCGGCGGCGACCTGGAAATCGCCGTCCACCCCGGCGGAGCCCTGGGCTTCAAGGGGCAGGAGGTGCTGGGCGCGGTGCGCAGCGGCACGCTTCCCATCGCCGAGCTGCTCATGGGCAACGCCCGTGGCGACGACCCCATCTTTGGGCTCACCTCGGTGCCGCTGCTCGTCGCGAACTACGACGAGGCCTGGAAGCTCTACCAGATCGCCAAGCCCTACTACGAGGAAGCGCTCGAGCGCCACAACGCCAAGCTCCTCTACGCCGTCCCCTGGCCTCCGAGCGGTATCTACACCAAGAAGATGCTGAAGAGCACGGCCGACTTTGGTGGCCTCAAGATCCGCACCTACGACGCCAACTCGGCCGAGTTCGTGACCTTGCTGGGCGGACAGGGCATCGCCATTCCCTTCAGCGAGCTCTACACCGCGCTCTCCACCGGCCTCGTCAACGGGGTGCTGACCTCCACCCAGACCGGGGTCGACGCCAAGCTGTGGGAGGTGACCAACTACTTCCACCGCATCAACTACGCCTTCCCGCTCAACATGGTGATCGTCAACAAACAGGCCTTCGACAAGCTCCCCGCTGAAGAGCAGCAGGCCATCCTCGACGCCGCCGCCGAGGTGGAGGCGTTCCAGTGGAAGGCCTCCCAGAAGGCCGACCTCGTTTCCGAGATCGCCCTCAAGAACCACGGCATGCAGATCGTCAAGGACATCACCCCCGAGCTGCAAAGCGCCATGGAGGCCGCCGCTCGGAAGATCCTCGATAAGTGGATGGCCGAAGCCGGCCCCAAGGCTAAGGAAGTCCTGGACGCTTTCCGGGGCAAGTAAGGAGCGATGATGCGGTCCATCGTGCGGGCCGCGGACAGCCTGGCCACCCTCACCGGATGGGTGGCCGGCTTTCTGCTGCTGCTCACCACCGGTCTGATCCTCTACGAGATCGCGCTCCGCCAGTTCTTCGGGCGCAGCACGCTGATCGCGGAAGAGTACTCGGGGTACTTCATGGCGGGCATCGTCTACCTGGCGGCGGCCTACACCCTGCAAAAGGGCGAGCACATCCGCGTTGGGCTGCTGCGTGAGCGCCTCGACCCTGCCTGGCAGAGGCGGCTCGACCTCGTGGCGGGCGTGCTCGGCTGGATTTTCGTCACCCTGCTCGTCTGGGCGCTGGCGGAGCAAACCCTGGACGCCTGGCGCTACGGTACGCGCAGCTTCCTGCCTTCGCGTACGCCGCTCGTCTATCCTTACGCCGTCGCGCTCGCAGGGGCTGCGGTGCTGTGGACCGCCTTCCTCGCCTTCGTCGCGAGGCGCCTCTTGCCGGAGGAGGGTTAGATGGATCCGCTGCTCGCCGTCGCCGTCTTGCTGGGCATCCTGTTCTTGCTGCTGGGTTTGAGCGTTTGGGTCTTCGTCTCCCTCTTCGCGGTCGCGCTGGTTTCGATCGACCTCTTCACCTCGACGCCGCCGCTGCGCTTGCTCGGCAACATCGCCTGGAACGCGACCGATTCCTGGGCCTTGGTGGCGCTGCCGCTCTTTATCTTCATGGGCGAGCTGCTGCTCCGCACCCGCATCTCCGAACGCATGTTCGACGGCCTCGCTCCCTGGCTGGCCTGGCTGCCGGGCCGGCTGCTGCACACGAACGTGGTGGCCAGCACCATCTTCGCCGCGGTTTCGGGCTCCTCGGCGGCCACCGCCGCAACGATCGGCAAGATCAACATTCCCGAGCTGCGCAAGCGCGGCTACGACGACGACCTCATCCTCGGCTCGCTGGCGGGCGCGGGTACCCTGGGGTTCTTGATCCCGCCCTCGCTGGTGATGATCATCTACGGGGTGCTCGCCGAGGTGTCCATCGGCAAGCTCTTCATCGCCGGCGTGATCCCCGGGCTGATGCTCGCCGGCGGCTTCATGCTCTACCTCGTCTACGCGGGCCTCCGCTGGCCCGAGAAGGCCCCCGGCGGCGATCGCTACGGTTGGGGCGAGCGCCTGTGGGGCCTCGTCAACCTGCTGCCGGTGTCGCTCTTGATCCTCATGGTGCTCGGCAGCATCTACCTGGGCTTCGCCACCCCCACGGAGTCCGCCGCGATCGGCGTGCTGGGCGCGTTCCTGCTGGCGCTTGCCTACCGCTCGCTCACGCTCGAAAGCTTCAAGCAGGCGGTGCTCGGCAGCGTGCGCACCACCAGCATGATCGGCCTCATCATCGCCGGCGCCTCGTTGCTCTCGACGGCGATGGGGTTCATGGGCATCCCCACCGCCCTGGCCGCCTGGATCGCCTCGTTGGGGCTTTCCAAATACCTGCTGGTCGTCGTGATCGCCGCGTTCTACATCGTTCTGGGCTTCTTCCTCGACGGCATCAGCATGATCGTGATCACCCTGCCCATCACCCTGCCGCTCGTCACCCAGGCGGGGTTCAGCCCCCTTTGGTTCGGCATCTTTCTGGTGCTGATGGTCGAGGCGGCCCAGATCACGCCGCCGGTGGGGTTCAACCTCTTCGTGATCCAGGGGGTGTCCGGGGCTCCCATCCTCAGGGTGGCCCGCGCTGCGCTACCCTTTTTCGCGATTCTGATGGGTCTGGCGGCGTTGCTCACGGTCTGGCCGGAGGTGGTGCTCTACCTGCCACGGCTGATGCGCGGCTAGGATGGGGACATGAAGATCGAACGGGCGCAGGTGATCGTCGTTGAACTCCCGCTGCGGTTTCGCTTTGAGACCTCCTTTGGCGTGCAGACGTCGCGTACCGTACCGCTGCTGATCCTGGAGGGTGAGGGGGTCGAGGGCTACGGCGAGGGCGTGATGACGGCCCTCCCGGGTTACCGCGAGGAAACGCTGGCGGGCGCGCTCGATCTGCTCGAGCGCGCCCTGCTGCCCGCGGTCCTTGGCCGGGACTGGGCGAACCCCGAAGCGCTGGCCTCGGCGTTGGAGCGCTTCCGCGGCAACCCCATGGCCAAGGCCATGGTGGAGATGGCGTTTTGGGACCTCTGGGCGCGGTCGCTGGGGCTTCCGCTGGCCTGGCTGCTCGGCGGGGTTCGCGAGCGCGTACCCGTTGGGGTCTCCCTCGGCATCGAGGCCGACCTCGAGGCCACCCTCGACGCGGTGGCCCGGCACCTCGAAGAGGGCTACCGGCGCATCAAGCTGAAGATCAAGCCGGGGTGGGACGTGCGCCTCGTGGAAGCCGTGCGCAAGCGCTTCCCGGACGCCCACCTGACCGTCGACGCCAACTCCGCCTACCGCCTGGCCGATGCCCGCACGCTCGCGCGCCTGGACGCCTACGATCTCGACTACATCGAGCAACCGCTCGCCTACGACGACCTGGCGGACCACGCCAAGCTGGCCAGGCGGCTGGCCACACCGATCTGCCTCGACGAGTCGATCACCTCGGCGCGCGCCGCGCGGCAGGCGCTCGAGCTGGGCGCGGCCGGCGTGATCAACGTCAAAGTGGCGCGCGTCGGCGGTCACGGCGAGGCCCGTCGGGTGCACGACCTGGCCCGGGCCTTCGGGGTGCCGGTGTGGATGGGCGGCATGCTCGAAAGCGGGGTGGGGCGGGCCCACAACATCCACGCCGCGACGCTGCCCAACTACGTTCTGCCCGGCGATACCAGCTCGGCGAGCCGCTACTGGGAAGAAGACGTGGTAAACGAGCCGCTCGAGGCCGATCGCGGCTGGATGCCGCTGCCTGCCGGGCCGGGCATCGGGGTGACCCTCAACCACGACCTGCTAGCACGCATCCGCACCGGCGGCTTCGAGGTCCGCCCCGGAGCTGCGGCGTGAGCGGGATCGCCTACTTCTGGCTGGCCGTCGGGTTTCTGTTCACCATGCTCGGCGGCCTGATCTTCGTCTTCTCGCTGCAACCCGAAGGCGGCGAACGCCGGTACGCCTACCTGAGCTGGGTGGCGGCGCTATTCTTCTACCTCCTCGCCGCCTGGACGTTCTGGCGCGGGGTCTAGCCGGGCACCGCCTTGGGCTCGGCGCGGTAGCCGCGATCGTCCCTGACCAGGCGGCCCAAAGGGTGCCGCGGGTCATGAGGGGTGGCGAGGAAGGCCCCCGCCTCCACCCAGCGCGGGTAGTGGGCCTTTCGCGTTTCAAGCGTGGTCATCGGGTAGAGGTCGTAGGCCATGATGTAGGCGAGCGGGGCGTGGGCGAGGGTGGGCATCAGGTCCGCGGTGTAGACGAGCGTGCGCCCCTCGGAGTGCAGCACCACCCCCTGCTGCCCCAGGGTGTGTCCGGGGAGCGGCACGAGCCGGAGACCCGGGAGGACCTCGACCTCCCCCTCCACCTCGTCGAAGAGCCCTGCCTCCAGCACCGGTTCGACGTTCTCGGGAAGGTAGCTGGCCCGGTTGCGCTCGTGGGGGTGGGTGGCGTCGTAGAGCTCCTGCTTCTGAACCAGGTAGCGCGCATTCGTGAACAGCGGCACGATACGACCGTCTTGTGATACCGTGTTCAAACCCGCGTGGTCGAAGTGCAGGTGGGTGTTGATCACGAGGTCGACGTCGCCGGGTTCGAGCCCCAGAGCACGCAGCTGCTCGAGCAACTGCCCCGCGGCCTCGATGCCGTAGATCTTGCGGTGCTTCTCGCCCTGCTTGTCGTCCATCCCGGTTTCGATCAGGACCCAGCGTTCCCCAGCGCGCACCAGCAGGGGGCGGATCACCAGCGGGATCCGGTTTGCGGCGTCGGCCTCGGTGGCGCGCGTCCAGAGCGTCTTGGGGACCACGCCGAACATCGCGCCCCCATCCAGCCGGAAGCGCGCGTCCTCCAGGAAGTAGAGCTCGAAAGCGCCGAGCTTGAAGGCTTGCATGCGCTTATTCTACGCGCGCCGCCCGGCGAATCTCCGCGAGCAGCGGAGCCGGGTCCTCGCCCGCGGCCAGCTTTCCTAGCAGCGCCGAGCCCACCACCACCCCGTCGGCCACCCGCGCGGCCTGACGGGCGGTTTCCGCCCCCGAAATGCCGAAGCCCACGGCCACGGGCCGATCGGTGTGGGCGCGTATGCGGCGGACGAGCGGGCTCAGGTCGGGGAGCCGGTCGCGGGCGCCGGTCACGCCGGTGACGCTCACGGTGTAGACGAACCCGGTCGTCCGCGCGACCACGGTGCGGATGCGGTCGTCGGTCGAGGTGGGGGCGAGCAGGAAGACCGTCTCGAGACCCGCGTCCTGCGCAGCATCCACCAAGGCCTCGTCCTCGTCCGGCGGCAGGTCCGGCAGGATCACGCCGTCGAGTCCGGCTTCGGCGAAGGAGCCAAAGAAGCGCTCGGCGCCCCAGGCGAAGACCGGGTTGACGTAGGTCATCAACAGCAGCGGCTTGTCGGTGCGCTCCCGCAGCACGCGGACCATCTCGATCACGTCGGAGGTGCGCACCCCCGCGCGCAGCGCCGCCTCGCCCGCGCGCTGGATCGTCGGGCCGTCCCCCAGGGGGTCGGAGTACGGCAGGCCGATCTCCATCAGGTCGGCGAACTCGAGCAGGCGGGTCGCCGTTTCCAGGTAGGCCTCGGGGCTCGGGTAGCCCGCGGTCAGGTAGGGGACGACCGCCGCTCGACCTTCCGCGCGCGCCCCGTGGAAAGCGTCGTGGATCCGGCTCATCGTGACTCCTTTCCCATGATGCGCATCACCTCGGTCACGTCCTTGTCCCCGCGGCCCGACAGGTTGATGACGAGGACCTCGTCCCGCGCCAGCTGCGGCGCGATCTTGGCCGCGTAGGCTACGGCGTGGGCCGACTCGAGCGCCGGCAGGATGCCCTCGGCGCGGCTGAGCAGCTGGAAGGCCGCGAGCGCCTCGTCGTCGGTGACGGCCGCGTACTCGGCCACGCCGGCGTCGGCGTAGTGGCTGTGCTCGGGGCCCACCCCCGGGTAGTCGAGGCCCGCCGAGACCGAGTGGGCCGGCAGGATCTGGCCGTCCTCGTCGTGCAGCAGGTACATGTAGGAGCCGTGCAGCACGCCGCGCTTGCCGGCGCCGATGCTGGCCGCGTGGCGTCCGCTCGCGAGCCCCTCCCCTGCCGCCTCGACCCCGATCAGTCGGGGGCGCTTCCCTGCGGGCAGGTAGGCGAAGGGCGCAAAAGCGCCGATGGCGTTCGAGCCCCCGCCGACCGCGGCCACGATGACGTCCGGGGTGCGCCGCCCCTCGGCCTCCTCGAGTTGGCGTGCGATCTCCAGGCCGATGACGCTCTGCAGGTCGCGCACCAACATGGGGTACGGATGCGGACCGACGACCGAGCCGAGGATGTAGAAGGTGTCCTCCACGTGGGTGACCCAATCGCGGATGGCTTCGTTCGTCGCGTCCTTGAGCGTCTGGGTTCCGCTGGTCACGGTGCGCACCTCGGCCCCCAGCAGCTCCATGCGGAAGACGTTCAGCTCCTGCCGGCGCACGTCCTCCGCACCCATGTAGATGACCGCCTCCAGCCCGAACAGCGCCGCCACCGTGGCCACGCTGACGCCGTGCTGGCCGGCGCCCGTTTCGGCGATCACGCGGCGTTTGCCCATGCGCCGGGCGATCAGCGCCTGCCCCAGGGTGTTGTTGATCTTGTGCGCCCCGGTGTGGTTCAGGTCCTCGCGCTTGAGGTAGACCCGGGCTCCGCCCCAGGCCTCGGTAAGGTTACGCGCGAAGTAGAGGGGGCTGGGGCGGCCAGCGTAGTGGCGCAGGTGGTCGTCCAGCTCGGCCAGGAAGTCGGGATCGCGGCGCAACTCGCGGTAGGCGGCCTCCAGCTCTTCCAGCGCCGGCATCAGCGTCTCGGGGACGTAGCGGCCGCCGTAGGGGCCGTAACGCCCGCGTTCGTCGGGTAAGGGGTACTCGGGAAGGTACATGCTCGCGTTCCTCCAGTGCGGTCGGGGCTTGGGTTGTGGGCGGGAAAAGAAAGGGAATGCGGCTTCACCAGAACCGCTGGTGACGGATCTTGTAGCTACGGGGCGTCCGGATCCGCATCTCGCCCCTACCTTACCGAGCGGCCGGCGCGCCGGTCAAGGCGTTAGGCTAAAGGCATGGAGTTCAGCGGCGCCGTGCTGGCCGGGGGACGGTCCGAACGCTTCGGGCAGGACAAGGCCCGGTTCGTTTGGCGGGGACGGCCCCTGGCCGAGCACGTGCTTGCGA
>Ga0256832_1002675_pt1 | contig 12142 bp, 12 predicted proteins | sample 134614metaG_FD_190534 | JGI IMG/M metagenome (GOLD analysis project Ga0256832, IMG submission 190534) | Hydrothermal vent microbial communities from Lau Basin, Pacific Ocean - 134-614 | ecosystem: Environmental > Aquatic > Marine > Hydrothermal vents | place: Pacific Ocean: Lau Basin | collected... | reverse complement strand
CCCTTCGCTTCCTCGGCCCCGGTACCGACCTCACCGTGGGCCTCGCCGAGGGGCACGTCTGGAAGGGGGGCTGGGGCGAGGCCAAGAACGGCCTTCGCGTGCTCCCCAACATCCCCACCGAGGAGGTCTTCACCATGCCTCACCGGGAGCGGGTCTTCGGCCGGGTGCGCGCGACGATGCCCTTCACCCTGAACGGGGTGCTGGTCAGGGGGCTCGAGGTCCGCTTCGAGGACGGCGTCGCGGTCGAGGTGCGGGCGGAAGAGGGGCTCGAGGCCGTCCGGGCCCTGCTCGCCACCGACGAGGGGGCCAAAAGGCTCGGTGAGGTCGCGCTCGTCCCCGCCGACTCCGGCGTGCGGAGGGCGGGGGTGCTTTTCCTCAACACCCTCTTCGACGAGAACGCCGCGAGCCACCTCGCCTTCGGCCAGGCCTACAGCGAAAACCTCAAGGACGCCGACCGCCTTGCCCCGGAAGCGCGGAAGGCGAGGGGCATGAACGAAAGCCTCGTCCACCAGGACTGGATGATCGGCTCCAAGGAGGTGGACGTCCTCGGCATCCACGAGGACGGGCGCGAAACGCTGCTCATGAAGGGAGGGCGCTGGGGGTTCTTGGTTTAAGACCGGGCGCTCGACCACCGCCTTCGCGGGTTTCTTGGCCCACGAACGGCGGGGCGAACCTGTGTCGGAAAATCGCGCCGGGCCGTCCGGGTGCTTTGTAGAATCGGGCGAACTTATGAGAGGCGGAACATGGATGGCCGCGCTTGGGGGGCTATTGCACGACGTGGGCAAGCTCCATCAGCGGGCTCACTGGGGCCTTGAGGAACCGCGCCCCCACACGTACTGGACCGAAGGGTTCGTCAAGGGGCTCGGGCCGGCGGAGCTCGGGTTGCTCGGCGACGCCGAGGCGGAGAGGCTGGCCTTTGCCGCCTCGCACCATCATCAGGCGAAGCCCGAGGGCTGGGCTCCGGGCGATGATCCCTTGGCCTGGACCGTGACGCTTGCCGACAACTACGCGAGCCGCGAGCGTGAGGAGGGCGAGCAAAGGCAGGGGTTGCCCCACCGGGTGCCCCTTCGCTCCATCTTTGCTCAGATTAAGCTGAACGCCCCCCCCGCAGAAGGTTCGGCGTACTCGATGAAGCCCCTGGAGCCCGGGGCGCTTTTCCCGCTGGTGTCGGCCGAACCCTCGCTGGCTTACCGCGAGCTCACGGATAGGTTGCGAGCGCGGCTTGCCGACCTTGCCAAAAAGGCCCCCATCGGCCCCGACGCCCTGCTTGCCAACCTCAACGCGTTCTTGCTGGAGGCCGCGTGGTGCGTGCCCTCCGACACCCAGAGCGAGCCCGACGTCTCGCTCTACGATCACCTGCGCCTTACCGCCGCGTTTGCCGCCGCCCTTTGGCGCCACCACGAGCTTAAGGACGGCGAGGTCCGGGTTGAGCGACTGCGGGAGGAGGACGAGAAGAAGTTCCTCCTGGCCATTGGCGATCTTGGGGGAATTCAGCGGCACATCTACCGGATTCGGGAGGCCGAGGCCGGGGTTGGCGGGATCGCCAAACGGCTAAGGGCACGGAGCCTCGAGGTCGCGCTCGCCACCGAGGCGTTCGCCCGAGACGTTTTGGATGCGCTGGGGCTAACCTTCTTAAACCGCATCCTTTCCGCCGGTGGCCGCTTCGCGCTGCTCCTGCCGGCGGGAGCGCTCGCAGGAGAAAAGGGGCGCCCCGTTGGGGACGTTTTGGAAGCGGCGGCCGAGCGCTGGGAGCGGTGGGCGCTAGAAAACGGCGCCACCTTGGTTCCCACCCTGGCCTGGTACGCCTTTAGCCCCAAGGACTTGAGGGAGGGAGGGTTTGGCGGGATCTACGACGCCGCCGGGCGGGAGCTTCGCGAGCAAAAGCTAAGGCCCTTTGCCCGTGCCGGTGGCGATCTTTTGGGCGGAGGCGAGGGCAGCCTCCGCCCTTGCCCCGTTTGCGACGCGAGGCCGGCTGCGGGCCAAAACCCGGACGGCAGCTGGAAGCCGTGCCTCGGGTGCCAGGCCGAGGCGGAGATCGGCCAGCGCCTTCCTCGGAAAACGGTGGTCAGCCTAGGTCGGTCGGAGCCTAAGCCGCCCTATTTCCGCTTCCCCGGGTTGTATGCCGTGGCTAGCGGGACGCTTGGGTTTGTCTACCGCTCCCGAATGGACTTCGCCCCCGACCGCAAGCCCTTCGAGGTGCGTCCGCTTACCGCCCGGGTCCCTTCGGTCGGCGACGCCGTTCGGCTTTTAGAGGAGGACTACCCGCGTTGGCTGGAGAGCGAGGGGCTTGGAAAAGTGCTTGTGGAACTGGGCGCGTCCGAGGAACGCCCGCTCACCTTCGAGGAGATCGCCCACTTTTCCCGGGGAGCCCCCTATCTGGGCGTTTTGATGCTCGATGCCGACCGCATGGGCGAGGTCTTCGGTCGCGGCCTCCGAGGCGGGGGTGCCGACCTGCGGACGCCTAGCCGCCTGGCCACGCTTTCCCGGATGTTCGAGGCCTTCTTCGGTTTCCTTGCCGTTGAATGGATGGAAGACCCCATGGGAGAACTGGCCGGGTTTTTGGATCGTTCCCCGGAAGAAGCTGCGATTGCTCGCCGATATCCCCTTATTTACGGTGTGTATGCCGGTGGAGACGATGTCTTCCTGATCGGCCCCTGGGATGCCCTTTTGCAATACGCCCTTGAGCTGGAGGCCTTGTACCGCCGCTTCACCGGCCATCACCCGGACCTCACCCTCTCTGGGGGTTTTGTACTGGCTAAACCGCATACGCCTTTGCCGCTCATCGCCGATCGGGTGCGTCGGGCAGAGAAGCAGGCCAAGGAGGAAGGCCGCAACCGCCTAACGCTTTTTGGGCACGCCGTGCGCTGGGACGTGCTCAGGAGATTGATCGCGACGGGGCGCAGGCTTAAGGCGCTGATCGAGGAAGGGGAACTCCCCCGCGGAATTGGGCACCGGCTGCTCGGGCTGTGGGAGCTCTATCGAACGTGGGCCTTGCCTGAGCCTGGCCGGGCCCCGGATCCCAAGGGGCTTCGCTATAAACCGCTGCTTTTCTACTTGAGGAGGAACAAGGAGGTGGAAAAGCGCTGGGAAGCGCTCTTCAGGCCCTTGATGAACCAGGAGGACGAGCGGATGAGGCATTTGCCGGTTTGGGTGCAGTACGCGCTCTACGCAGGAAGAGGGGGTAGGTCGTGATGGTCGAGCTTTATCAGGACAGGGAGCGGGGCATAGCCAATCCCGCGCTCTTCGACGAGGTTGCGGAGCAGGAAGCGGAGAAGCTTTCGCGTCTGAACCTCCCATCTAGCCAATTCCGCAAGTTCTTTGGGGAGTTGCGGGCGCTCGAGGCCCGGATCCGTTCGCTGGGGGACGACGACGCGGCCGTCCAGGTGGTGAGGCCTTACCTCAAGCTTCTTTTGGCCAAGGTGCATTACCAGACCAGGGACCGGAAGAAGGCCGAGGCTTACAGGGAGCTTGAGCGCTTTTTGCGCCTGCTTTTTGAGCAGGTGGAAACGCGGCGGGACTTCGACGTGATGATGGACGCCGTGCAGGCGGTGATGGCGTATTTCACGCCTAGGGCTCGCTGAGGGGTTCCGATGAGGCTTTTAAAGATCATCCGGCTAAAGGGGACGATTACGGCTAAGACGGGTCTGCGCATCGGGGCTGAGCGAGGGGAGCTCGAGATCGGAGGGATCGATAACCCGGTGGTGCGCAATCCCCTTACGGGCGAGCCTTACATCCCCGGCTCCTCGATCAAGGGAAAGATGCGTTCCCTGATGGAGTGGGCCTTCAGCCTGGTGAGCGCGGAGGCCGACGGGAAAAGAAGCGCCCATCAATGCGAGGAGGTCAACTGCCCCGTTTGCCGGGTTTTCGGTTCGGCGGCGAACCGCCAGCTTCCCGAGCGGGGGCCCACCCGCCTTATCGTTCGGGACGCCCATCTCACGCCGGAGAGCCGGGACGCCCTGCTCAAGATGAGCCAAGAACGGGGCCTGCTCTTCACCGAGGCCAAGCAGGAGGTCTTCGTTCCTAGGCTGGGCGGTGACGCCAATCCCCGCACCACGGAACGGGTCCCTGCCGGGGCCGAGTTCGAGTTCGAACTCGTCTACCGGGTCTACGACACCGGCGACGGAGGCCGAACCGACGAGGCGTACTTCGAGAAGGTGGTCAAGGAGGCCCTGAGGTTGCTCGAGCTCGACGCCCTGGGCGGGCACACCAGCCGGGGGTATGGGAAGGTTGCGCTGGACGTTGAGGAAGAAGTTGCCTGGGAACTCCAAGGGTAGGCGTCATGCCCCGTTTCTTGTACTTCGATCTGAGGCCCCGGTCGGGCTTTCGTCTGCCCCTTTCTGCGAGTGCGCTCTGGGGGCACCTGGCTTGGGCGGTGCGCGAGCTCGAGGGCGACGAAGCGCTCGAGGCCTGGTTAAGCGCCCACGAGAGCGCGATCGAGCGAGGGGAGGTTCCGCCCTTGCAGCTCTCCTCCGCTTTCCCACGGGGGTTTTTGCCGCGCCCGCTGCTTCCGCCGTCGGAGGTGGAGGATACCGAGAGCCGCAAGGGGCTTAAGGCGCTCGGGTACGTGCCCTTGGAGCGTTTGCCCGAGGTTTTCCGCAAAGGCGAGGCGGCGCTTTTACCCCTCGTGAAGGAAGGCGGTGCTCCGTCGGGCTGGGAAGCGCATCCCCGGACCCGCGTGGCCATGGACCGCCGTACGGGAGCGGCGGCGGAAGGGCTCCTTTTTGAAGAGGTGCTCTACTGGTCCGCCGGCGTCTTCCGCGTTTACGTCCGGCTCGGGGAGGGCATGGCCGAAGGCCGGTTGGGGGGCCTTTTGGACTTCGTGGGGCAGATGGGTTACGGTGGCGGCTCGAGCGTGGGCAACGGGGTTTTTAAGGTGGAGGGTGGCGGCGAGGAGGAGCTCCCCGAGGGGCGCGGTCCCTATCGAATGCTGCTCGGCCCCGGCCTCCTTCCCCCTAGGCCAGAAGGGTGGTGGAGGGTGGAGCGCTACTGGGGACGGCTTGGCCCCCGCTACGCGAGCGCCCCGGTTCCCTTCAAGCGGCCCTACCTCCGGGTGGTAGAGGGCTCGGTCTTGAAAAATCACGTGCCTCGTCTGCTGGTGCTTACCCCCTCCCCGCCGCCGGAGGACGGTATCCGCGTGCTCGAGAACCTGGCGCCCCTCACCCTCCAACTGGAGGTGCCCAATGCCTGACTTTCTTGAGCGCCACCGGATCCGAATCACCCCGCTCACGCCGGTGCACGTCGGCAGCGGGGAACGCCTTGAGCCCTACGAGTACCTGTTTCAAAGGGGCGAGGTTTGGGTGTTCGACCCCCTGCGTCTTTTGGAAACGATCAAGGGACCGGCCCTGGACCGCTACCTGAGTGCGCTGGAACGGGGCCCGTTTGCGGCGCGGGCGGCGCTATTGGAGATCGCCAGGTTGACCGGCCTGCGGCCGGCGGTCGCTTGGCGGGCTCCCGCCGCTTCGGGCTTTGCTGGGTACTTGGAAGAGACGATCGAGAAGGGCCGGGGGGAGCTTGCGATCCAGGTATTCCCTCGGGCGCTGAGCGGCCCCTACCTGCCGGGTTCAAGCCTGAAGGGCGCGTTGCGTACGGTTTTCCTTTTTGATCGAAGCCGGGTGGCGCTCGAGGCCGATTTCGACGATCGGGAGCTTGAGTGGGCGGGTCGCCGCGACCTCGTTTGGCAGGCCCAGGGCCGCGGGCTCTGGCCGGGCCGCTGGGTTCTTGAGGAAGGGGAGGGGCGCGTTCGGGCGCCGCTTTCGCTCCGCCGGCCCAAGCGCTGGGAGAAGAGGGACGCCCATCGCGTAAACGTTCGCTTTGAGGGCCACCTTCTCAAAAACCCGCCTCGTAAGAAGGGGGATGCCGACATCCTGAGGGATCCCCTCCGCACCCTCGCCGCCTCGGACAGCTCCCCGCTCCCCGCGACCGAGTTCCGCCTGGTTGAGGTGTACGGAAGCAAGCAAAACCCCGAGGGTTCCACGGGCATCCGCCTGCTGGCCGAGACCTGGTCAAAGGGGGCGGTGGAGGCCGAGATCCGCTTCTACCGGGGGCTTCAGGAGCACCCCGCCAGTTTGTTCGGCCGCGGGGGCGGGGAGCGCCCCCCCATGCCCGGGCTGGAGGACATCGCCGCCGCGGCTTACGAGCGTTATGTGCTTTTGGCGGAGGCGGAGCTCGATTTGTACGAGGCTCGGGGCTGGGCCTTGGCCAGAGAGAAGATGGAGTCGGTGCTTGAGGCCATTGGCGAATGCCTGGCGGAGGACGGCACCTTAAAGAAACCCTACCGTTTCCCGCTGCGGCTGGGTTTTGGCTCGGGGGAAAAGAGCGTCCGGCTGGCCGAGTTCCTCGAGTATCGGGGAAGCCGGGGGGGCCTGCGCATCGACCCCGTGAGCCGCAAGCTTGCCGAGGGCGAGCCCATGGGCTGGGTGATGGTGGAGGTGATCGGGTAGTGCTACTGGCGGCGGTGGTGCTGCCGCTTCGTGGCGAGGGCGCGCCCCATCCGAACGAACTGCAGGGCTGGTTTTACGGCTTGGCGAGGGGTGCGGATGCGACCTTGCATGACCGCCCGGGGCCGAAGCCGTTTACGCTTGGCTGGCTCCCGGGGAAAAACCCCGCCCTACGCCTGACCTTCTTGGACGGGCATTTCCACGCCCGCCTCTCGCCGGCGCTTTGGGACCTGGTGGGGAGGGACGTGGTGCTTGGGGAGCGCCGTTTCCGGGTAGGCGCCGTGGTCGAGGCCGACCACCCCTGGGCCGGGCTTTCCACCTACCCCCGGCTCTTTCAGGGGGAGGTCGTCGCCGACTACCCGATGGCGTTCAGGAGCCCCACGTTCTTTAAACGGAAAGGAGCCCATTATCCGCTGCCGGAACCCAGGCTCGTTTTCGGCTCGTTGCTTCAGAAGTTCCAGCAGCACGCTCCCGCTCGGCCCCCGGGCGGGCTGGAAGGGGTTTTCGATCGGATCACCTTCCGTGCGCACGATATTCGCACGCTTAGCGCGGAGCACGACGCGCGCGCGCCGGGCTTCGTGGGTCGGGTCGTGTTTCACCTTCCCCGGGCCCAGGAAGACGAGGCGCGTTGGCTGACCGCGCTCTGGCGTTTTTCCTTTTTCGCGGGCGTGGGGGCGAAGACGACGATGGGGTTTGGCTTGGTGCGCCCGCTTAGGGTAAGGAAGGAGGTAAGCGATGGATACACCGCGGCGGACGTTGATCGCGACGGTAGGCGGGGTGGAGGATCCTTTGCTGGAGAGCGTCGTTGAACATGATCCGGATGACTTGATCCTCATAGCCTCGCAGCAGACGTTGGAAGTCGCCGCCCAGGTAGGGGGAAGCTTTTCGGAAATCCGCTCCCACGTGCTTTCGCTCGATGATGCGGAGAGTTTGGACGAGGCTTTTAGGGTGGGGAGGGAAGCCTTACGGCTCGCCCGCGCCTGGGATTCAAGAACCATCGTGGCGGACATCACGGGGGGCACGAAGCCCATGGTTGCGGGGGTCACGCTTGCCCTTTCTGGGCAGGGGGTTGTCTTCTCCTACGTGGGAGGTAAAGCTCGTGATCCCAGTACGGGACGGGTGGTCGCGGGTCAGGAGCGGATCCGGATATTAGCGGACCCAACGGAACGCTATCGGCTCGTGGAACTGCGGGCTTTTCGGGCTGCTTGGAATTGTTGGCGTATGAGTACGGCAGCGCAGCTGCTTCGGTTCGTGCTTAGAAACGAGGAGGAACTTTCCCCTGCGGAGAGGCGTTTTTACAGGAGCCTTGAGGTAGTCGTCCGCGGACTCGACGCCTGGGACCGCTTCCACCACCGCCGCGCGCTCGAGTCCCTGGAAAAGGCGCTTCCCGTGGCCCTCGCCGTGGCCGAGGCCTGGCGCCACGGGGCCAAGGTGCGGGTGCTGGGTGGGCTTGAGGAGCAGCTTCCTTTCTTGCGAAGGCTTGTGGAAAAGGAGGGCAAGCCCACCGAGAACCTGCTTAAAGACCTCCTGGCCAACGCCGAGCGTAGGGCGGAGACCGGACGCTACGACGACGCGCTGGCCCGGCTCTACCGCGCCCTCGAGCTCTTGGCCGAGGCCGACCTCTACCACCGTTCGGGCATCGTTCTCAAGGCGCCCGAGACCTGGCCCGACGGGGTGCCCGAGGGCTACCGGCAGCGGGCGGCGACCGCGCTCGGGCTCAAGCAGACCTTGGACCTCGTCTTCGACCTGCAGCTTTGGCTGGGGCTTGAGAACACCCGCGCCCAGCGCTTGCGGGGGATGTGGAGCGAGCTCGAGCCCCTGCTTAGAAAGCGGCACGAGAGCATCCTCGCCCACGGCACCCGACCGGTGGAGCGGAGCGATTACCAGGCAATTTCTGAAATATTTCAGAAATTGGGGGTAGAGAAGGCCTCGCCTTGGCCAAAGTGGTAGTCGGTAGCGGTGTCGTACGCGGCCGATTTCGCGGCGGATGGAGAGGGGGGCGCATCCGCCGCCCCTGCGGTGCAAAGGGGCTGTCCGGTGCGGTCCGGTCCCTTTGCCTGGGCAGGGGAGGGCCCGTGTTAGAATGCAGTTCGCGCCTGGCGCGGCTGGGCGGGGACTTTTGATAAGCGGCCCTGGGGAGTGGAGAAGGTGCGTGGTCGGGTGCAAGGCGGTTTGTTTCTTGCCTGGGACTCCGAAAACCCGCTCCAGGACGTGCCTGCCAGAGGGTACCGTTGCAAAAAGAAAAGCCCCGTCAGGGGATTGCAACCCGCGAATACACGGAGGAGCTGTCTCATCTTCTTTGTTGCAAAAAGAAAAGCCCCGCCAGGGGATCGGCCGCCGGCCGCCGCCGGCGGTTTTTGCTTTGTAGCCGGGTGGTCCGGTTTGTTTCCGTTTTTGGCGGGGCCGGGGTACGCTGAGGCATATCCGCAGGGGGGATGAGCGATGAAGGTCCGCAAGTACAACCCGGTGGAGGGCACCTGGGAGGTGGTGCCCGAGGACTGGGAGCTCCAGTACAACCCGGTGACGGGGCGCTACCGGTACGCCCCGCCGGGGTCGGGACCGGTCTACAACCCGGCGGCGGACCGGTTCGACATTCAGCGAAAGGACGCGGGGCCGGTCTACAACCCGGTGGAGGACCGCTTCGAGACCGGGCGGGAAGACTACGAGCCCACCTACAACCCCATCACCGGCGCCTGGGAGATGCGCCCGCGGGAGGACGACTGAGGGCGGCCCCGAGCGCCGCGCCGAGGAGGTCGGCCGCCCAGTCGAGGGCGCTCGCCTCCCTGCCGGGGACGAAGGCCTGGTGGAGTTCGTCGCTCGCGCCGTAGAGGGCGGCGATCGCGAGCGCGGGGAAGAACCGCCCGGTGCCCCGGCCGAGCAGGAAGCCGAGGACGGCGTACTCGAGGAAATGGGCGAGCTTGTCCCAGGGCGGGGGGATCCCGGCCGCGCTCCCCGGGAGCGAGGAGAGGGCGAAGATCGCCGCCATGTAGAGGAGGGCGGCGGCGAGGTAGGCCCGGTTCATTCCTCGACCAGCTCGACCAGCACCCCGTGGAAGGCCCTGGGGTGGACGAAGGCGACGAGGTGGCCGCCAAAGCCCGGCCTCGGGGCCTCGTCCACGAGCGGGAGGCCCTGGGCCTTGAGCTCGGCGAGCTTGGCCTCGAGGTCGGGGACGGCGAAGGCCAGGTGGTGGAGCCCCGGGCCCCGGCGGGCGAGGAACCGCCCCACCGGGGTCTCGGGGCCGGTGGGCTCGAGGAGTTCGAGGAGCGCCCCGCCTCCCGGGGGCTCGAGCATCGCCACCCGCACCCCCTGGCTTTCGACCTCGCCCTCGGCCCGGACCCTGAAGCCGAGGAGGGCGTAGCGGGCCTTCGCCTCCTCGAGGTCCTCGACCGCGTGGCCTACGTGGTGGAGGTGCATCCCAGCTCCTCGAGCGCCTCCGCCAGGGTCTCCGCCTCGGTCTTTCGGGTGGGGACCGGCGGAGCGGCGTGGGGATGGTGGTGGGGTTCGTCGTGGCCGAAGCGCCGGCCCAACCAGAGGGCGGCGCCGGCGAGCAGGTCTTTGAGCTTCGCCGGTTTGTTGCCCCCTTCTTCCCGGGCGTAGGGGTTTTCCAGCCGCCCGAGCTCCCGGCACCCTTCCCCCTCCACCTCGAAGACCGCGTAGAAGGGGGCGTGGCCGAAGGGGCCGGGGTAGACCCCCTTTCCGTCCTTGGCGAGCGCGATCGCGACCCTCATGGAAGGTAGCCTAGCGCAGGACGAAGCCGGAGAGGGCCCGGACCCCAGGGAGGGAAAGGGACCGAAGCCGTTGGGGCGGCAGCCCGGCGGCGTCGTAGACGAGCAGGTACTCGCCGGTTGCCAGGTAGAGGTAGAGGTCGGGGTCGAGCCAGCCGGCGGCGACGAGAGGGTAGGCGACCTCGTAGCGCTCGTCCCCGCTCAGCATCAGGAAGCCCTCGCCGTAGGCGACGGCCACCCCGAGGTCGCCGGTGAGCTGCTCGGGGCGGGCCTCCTCGGCCACGGCCTTCTTCGTGAGGGTGCTTCCGTCGAAGCGCCAGAGCTCGCCCCCCGCGAGCGCCCAGAGCGCGCCTTCGGCGGCGGCGAGGTGGAGGCGAAGGGGCTCGGCTCGCTCCGGGGTCGCGAGGTCCCGCGCGAACGCGGGCCCCTCGCCGAGGAGCTCGAAGTGCCAGCCCGAGGCCCGGGCGTAGGCGAGGGCCGGGCGGTCGCCCGAGTCGGTGGGGAAGAGAGCGAGGTCGAGGGGGGTAAAGCCCGCAAAATCGGCGGTGTCCAGCGCCGCCGGTTCGTCGTCGGGGGCGGCGTCCTTTTCCAGGCGCCAGACCCGCTCGGGGGCGCAGAAGACGAGGACCTCGCGTTCCCCGAGCGCCAGGTGGCCGCCGGCGCAGCCGTCAGGGAGGGGCCAGGCGGCCTCGAGGGCGTCCCCCTCGGCCGGGGCGGCGTCCTCGGTGAAGCCGTCGGTGGCGTAGCGGCGGAGCTCGGCGTCGGTGAGGACCCAGAGCTTTTCGTCGGCGGCGAGGTCCTGGACGCCGGCGAGGCTCCAGCGGCCGAGGGCCCCTGAGCTTCCCTCCCTGAGGGCGCGGGTGAGGTGGAAGGAAACGCCCCCGTCGTCGGCCGCCAAAAGCACCACCGGGAGCTCGGGTTCCCGCGTGCCCTCGCAGGCGGCGAGGGCCAGGGCCAGAAGGAAAAGAAGGAAAAGCCTCCTCACGGCAGGCGCACCCCCCCGGGGAGGAGGATGCCTTCGTCGTCGAAGGCAAGGTCCGCGCTCCTCCCCGCGTAGACGAGGCTCAGGCGGACCTCCTCCTTCTCGGTGTCGATGGTGTAGCGGAGCGCCCAGCAGCAGCGGTCGTAGGTGAGGACGAAGCGGGGCTTCAGGGGCGTGGGCTCCCCGCTTCTTAGGTCGAAGCTTTGGTTTAAGAAGGTGGAGAGGAAGACCCGGGTCGGCCCCTCGCGGCTAAGCGCCAGGGTGACGCCGAAGTTTTGGAAGGCGAGGGTCTCCCGCTCGCCGCTTCGGCGGTAGCCGAGCCCTCCCTGGATGGCGAGGGAGGGGGCGAGCTCGACCCCGCCCCGGAGGGCGAGCTCCCGGACGTAGACCCCGGGGTCCTCGAGGTCGGGGAGGTGGAGCCTGAGGGCGGCGTCCCAGCGGCCCTCGGGCGCGTTGCCGCTGCTTTTGAGCGTGAGGCTCGCTTGCTCGATCCCCTCGCCGGCGAGCCGGGCGGAGAGCTCCGCCCGGTGGGTGCGGTAGGCGAGGGTGAGGCCGGCGTCGAGCTTGCCCTCGCTCGGGTCTTCGGGTTCCTCCATCCCGTCGGGACGGGGGTAGCGGAGCCGCCCCCCGAGCTTCAAGGGCCCGAGCCCAAGGCTCGCGTTCGCGGCGAGGACCTCCCGGCGGTGGTCGTAGGTGGCCTGGAAGCTCGCGCTCCTCTGCCCCTGGCGGAAGGCGAGGCTCGCCTGGCTATGGAGGAAGCGTCCCTCCCCCGGGTCGTAGCGGGTGGAGAGGGTGGCGCTGCCCCCGGGGAGGGCGTAGCTCGCCCGAAGGGTCAGGGGGTCGTAGCGGTCCTCGTCCCAGCGGTAGCCGAGCGTGGCCCGAAGGCTGAAGGGGCGGGGGCTGAAGTTTAGTTCGCCGGCGACGACGAGGGGTTTTCCTTCTTCGAGCTCACGCCGGTAACGGATCCGGGCGAAGAGCGCCCCCTCCTTGACCTTGGC
>Ga0256832_1002674_pt1 | contig 12146 bp, 10 predicted proteins | sample 134614metaG_FD_190534 | JGI IMG/M metagenome (GOLD analysis project Ga0256832, IMG submission 190534) | Hydrothermal vent microbial communities from Lau Basin, Pacific Ocean - 134-614 | ecosystem: Environmental > Aquatic > Marine > Hydrothermal vents | place: Pacific Ocean: Lau Basin | collected... | reverse complement strand
ACTGTTTAGGTGCTCCTATTTTAGGGCAAAAAATAGGCATTTTTGTGGATGTTGACGTAGGGACGCACGGCCGTGCGTCCCTACGTGAAAAAATTTTAGCAAAAACAGGCGCAAAAAGGGCATTTTTAAACCAAAATAGTGGGTACCTAAACAGTTACAAAATAATAAATATCTTAGACCGGAAGTAAAAAATTGCACAAAAAGACGGTGTTTAATTTACTGATAATCAACACCTTAGTGAATTCTTAGTGGCAACTTCGTGTCCTTAGCGGTTAGGCATTACATTTTTCCTTACCACTAAGTTCACTTTAGATAACACTAAGAAACGCTACAAATTCTTGGCTTCAGACCGCTAAAATTTGGGTGAGAAATAGTCCACACATAGACTAACATATTATAAAAATTTTCTTTTGGTTACCCTGTGGGTTAAAGGTAAAAGGTTAAGGGGCAGAATCTCAATAAAATCATTGAGAACAATAAAAATCTCTAATACTATCTTACCTTTGTGCGTGCTTCGGAAAGTCTAGTTCTTGAAATAGTTGGAAAAGATGCTAAATTTTATTCCGGATGTATGCTTTCTGTTCAATTGAAAGCCCGAGTATTCAACAAGTTATTGATTGCCTTCGGCGTTCAAGTAGCAATCGCTTTTGCCCTAGCCGAAGCACCATAACACCGCTAATTGCCTATAACCAGTAAAACAATAACCACCCGATGATTCAATTCATAAAAAAGATTCTAAAGCTCAGCCCCGTCCCCCTATCCAAGAACCACCGCTATGATTTACAGACCCAAAAAATCATCAAAGGTCTCCGTCCGGATAGCAATTGCATAGATGTCGGGTGTTTTAAAGGAGAAATTCTTGACTTAATCATCAAGGCGGCTCCACAAGGAAAGCATTTTGGTATTGAGCCGATTCCCATTCAGTACAAAGAATTAGAAAAAAAATACCGGCAACAGCCCAATGTCCGTATCCTAAATTATGCAGCCAGCAATCAAACCGGTGAATCTTCTTTCAATTATGTCACATCCAATCCATCCTATAGCGGGCTCAAGAAAAGAGACTACGACAAACCCAATGAAGTCGATCAATCCATTACCGTAAAAACAGCCCCTTTGGATGAGCTTATCCCTAAAGAGTTAAAGATTGATCTCATCAAAATTGATGTAGAAGGAGCCGAATTATTGGTCTTAGAAGGTGCCCGCCAAATCATCGCCCACCACCACCCCATTGTCATTTTTGAGCATGGATTGGGGGCTTCGGAGCATTATGGAGCGACTCCTGAAAAGCTTTTTGCCTTCTTTTCTTCTCTGGACATGAAGATTTCCAATTTAGGTAGCTATCTCAAAAAGCAAAATAGTCTATCCCAAGAAGATTTTAAAAAGCAGTACTATGATAGACTGAATTATTACTTTGTAGCCTTTTTTTAGCTAAAATGAATCATGCTGAACAGTTACCTTAATCAAGGCCGCCAAATGGAGGCGGGGCAGGCTATGTCAGTTTAACAATCTAGCCCCCCATTTCTCGAAAAAATTGAATCGCCCGGTTGAATCAATACCTAAACTTTCTACAAGAATCATTGTTTGGCTCATTCGTATGAAAGAGAAGAAAAAATTTGAGTGGACTTCCATTATCTTGATTTCGCTGGCTCATCTAGTGCATGACACCTTCTCTTCTTTTTTTGTACCGATATTGCCCTTACTAAAAGTGAAGCTTGGCCTGAGTAACACAGGTATCGGTTTCCTTTCGGTCATCCAAAAAACACCGGCATTACTCAATCCATTAATTGGCGTCATCTCGGACAGATTACCCATGCGGATTTTTATTATTGCGGCACCGGCTTTGACGACTATTGTCATGAGTTTATTGGGTATGGCACCTAATTTTGCCATGCTGGGCATTTTGCTTTTTGTAGCGGGATTGAGTGCGACCTTTTTCCATACTCCCGCCCCGGTAATGGTCAAAGAGCTGGCCGGAAACAATCCCGGTCGGGGCATGAGTCTCTTTATGTTGGGAGGAGAAGGCGCACGAGCAATTGGGCCATTATTAATTACGGCGGCAATTACTTGGTGGACTTTGGAAGGTACATGGCGCTTGATTCCCTTTGGATTGGCTTCTTCATTTGTATTGTTTTTGGCCTTTCGGAAACGCCCTATAAGAGAGCGAATAAAAGAGAAACCATCCTACCATGACATCAAAATGACCTTCAAAAGGCTACTTCCTTTCTTTTTGGTCTTGGCGGGATTTATTTTCTTTCGGAATATTGCCAAATCCACGATGACTACGTTTATCACGATTTATCTCCATGACAAAGGAGAGAGTATGTGGTTTACCAATAGTGCTCTAGCGACCTTACAATTGGCCGGAGCGGTAGGGGTCATGTTTTCCGGCACCATCTCGGATTTTATTGGCAAACGCAAAGTATTGTTGATTATTTCTATCATGACGCCTATTTTGATGGGGCTTTTATTTGTTGTAGAGGGTTATCTTTTGATTCCGGTCATGTTGTTATTGGGTTTCTTTATGCTCTCTCCGGGCCCGGTCATGTTATCTTTGGTCAATAGCATTGATTCTGAGCATCCGGCATTTGTCAATGGAGTATTTATGACTCTCGGATTTATCATTAGTGCGGTGACGACATTATTAGTAGGTTTTGTGAGTGATCATATCGGCTTGGAGCTGTCCTTCCAAATAGCAGCGGTTTTATCTCTTGGGGCTATTCCTTTTATATTTCGGATGACATCGGCTTCGGCTTAATGGGAAGTTGGGTGGGTTAATCTTTTTCTTTTTTAGAAAGGTGTTTTAAACTTGGGGATACCTTCGGCGGGATTCCAGAGAAAATATTCCTGTATTTCCAATCATCATAAACCGTTCCATCACAGGTGTATATAGGAGAAATTAGCTTTATTGTATCGTCAATTATTTCAAATTCAGAATAATCTGTTCCAAACGTTAAGAAACCTTCTTTGACAAATATGTGACTACTGTCTGTTGGCTCGGCAAGATCCATAGTTAGTATTTGGTAATCAAAATAATAGGATTGTATCCCGTATATATTTTTTTTGTTGGTTCTAAATGCAGGAGAAAAAAACAGTACAAGACCGGGTTTGGATTGAAATAAATAGTCGTCTTTATCACAATAAGAATAACTATTCGGATATTCTTCAGGGATAGTGAGTAACAAGGTATCGTAAATAGCTTTGTCGTTTATTAAGCAACCGATTTCGTTTGGTGACATTCCTAAGGTAAAACTCTTTTCCTCTTGGTCAAAAGGGATTTTGTGACCCATTAACGTTTTCCTGTAAACAAGTTTTGGGTTTATATAAATCTTTAGGCTATCTGGTTTGTAGTGAGAAAGGATATACTGTTGAGTGATTTTTAGCCTTTTTCGGGGTGATAATTTGGGACTACAGCCTGTAGTTAGGCTGAAGATAGCTAGGATTATAAGAGCTGATTTTGTCATGATTTATTCTTAACATTTGAGTTTGAAGTAACCCAGTGTGCGCTTTGAATGGTAAATATACAACTCAAAAGTGAGTAGAACATAATCAATCGCCAATCATAAGCAATTTTGAATTTTATATACCATGTTTCTTTTAGTAGGGTATGACAAATTTACCTTCCGCATGGTGTAATGTAGGCGGCTTAGTGGGGTGGGGTACTATCGGGTGTAATGTACGTAGGTGGAACTACTGTAAAAATATTATTGTATTTCCAATTATCCCAAACTGTTCCATCACAGTTGTATATAGGAGAAATAAATTTTACAGAATCATTAACTATTGTGAACTCATTATAAAACACCCCAAAATACAGCATGCCTTCTTGGATGAATTTTGGCTCAATATCTGTTGGTCGAGTAACATCAAGAGTATCTCTTTGGAAAGCAAAAGAATAGGATTGTATCCCATAAATGTTTTTTTTGTTGGTTCTGAATGCAGGAGAATAGAAAAATACAACGCCAAGTTTCGTTAGAAATGAATAATCGTCATTATCGTAATAAGAAAAAACATCCTGATATTCTTCAGGGATAGTGAGTAATAAGGTGTCGAAAATAGCTTTGTCGTTTATCCAGCAATTGATTTCTTTATTTGAAAATCCTAAAGTAAAACTCTTAGGTTCGAATGATGAAAAAGGAATTTTATGACCCATTAGCGTTCGACGGTAAACAAGTTTTGGATTTACATATACTTTGCTTTGTGATATTTTTCTCCTTTCGTACGAAGAAAAGATATACTGTTGTGTAATTTCGAGTCTCTTTTTTTGGCTTAACTTGGGACTACAGCTTGTAGTTAGGCTGAGGATAGCTAGGATTATAAGAGCTGATTTTGTCATGATTTTTTCTTAACATTTGAGTTTGAAGTAACCAAGTGTGTATCAAACGATACACACTTGGTTATATTTTAGTTACATCCAGCAGCGTTGAATGTATTCTGGTTAAAGTTCACTATTGCTGGGGGTGAAGGTTCAACAATTATGTCATTATATGAGCCTAGAACCCCTGAGCCTAAGTTCTCTACCAATGATAAAGGTGTTTGATGATAATCCTGATACAAAAGCCTTTGTATTTTTCTTATTTCATGAAAAATAGTTACTCTGATGTCAGGATTGTGAGTATAGGGACTAGTTTCAAGATCATTATTGATTATTCGCAATTGTGCTGCTGCAAGACCATCGTTAATGGCACTAGCGGTTATTTGTTTGATACCTACTAAGGTGCTTGGACCAGTATTAGAATATGTCCAATACATGTGACCAAAAGTAAAAAACCTAGGAATCCCATTAACATTGACACTAACGGATAGATTGTTAATAATCATTCTATTGACAGTCTCATTTGAGTTATAATTGAATTCCATAAAGTTTGGGCAGATCTTTGTTGTCGCATCTACAGAGAAAACAGGATTCTGTTCTTCAATAATGTTATCAATCATCTCGGGATTGGCGTTTATTTCATCTGTGACTAATTTGTCAAGGAGCATATCAACCAAACAATCATGACCACACTCACTATCACTATCATACAACCATTGCGCATCGCAATTATTTAGTCCATATTCAGCTTGCATATTTTGTACCATAAGAATTCTAATAGCAACATCAAAATCATTATCACTATTTTCAGCAGTCCAACCGCTAGTGCCTCCACAATCCTCGTTACCATTACTGTTATTATTGCTGCCTCCACCTCCTGTATCTTCAAAAGAGCCGCCAAACCAACTTCCTCCCCAAGAACTAATCCCGCCCTCCCCTTGGGAATCTGGAGCTCCTTCCGTGCTGGTAGTACAAGGCTCTTCAACCAACCCCCAACCTAGTGGACAGGCATCGCAAAGAACTATCACAAAGCACCCACCAGAATAATCTGTTGAATTTGTAGAATTTTCTACTTCATCTGAAAGCCCTTTAGCATCAATACGACGAAACCCATTCTCGGTATTTAAAGTAATTTCATCGTTCTCTGAAACAATATAAACACCAACCGAATCTCTATTCCGAGTTGTAATGAGCAAGTGTTTTAATGCATTTTCTTGTTCGATAAAGTAAAGCTGCACAAAATCACCTTTTTCATCCCTAAAAAAAATTTTTCTTGTCATATCGATTGTCCCCCACCTATCTTCAAAACTTGGCTCACCAACCTTTGCAGATAGTTCATTATAATAGAGAATTTTATCAACTAAAAATTTAGGCAAATTAGACCTTTCGAGTTCCAAGCTTTCTCCTTTTACTCTAGACCTATTCGAAATCTGGCTAATATTTGCATCCTCATTTTGAATATCACTATTCAAAACTTCACTTTTCTGGCATCCAATACCAAACGCAATTAATATCAGCAGCATTGCTGAAAATTTTAAAATCTTCATTGTTTGTACCATTTTAAAAAATTAAGTAATAAGGGAGTTTAAAAAAATTCGGGCTTAAGCGATACTCATGAATATGGCTCAAGAAAGGGATTTTTAAAGATAAATTTGGGTAGTATTTGTTATAACACGACAAAGAAAAAGGCTTTTTTTTTCAGTTCCTACTCTAAAATGGTTGTAAAATTGGATTATTACATGTAATTTTACAACTGAGATAATATAAATATATGAAAAATATCAATGAAAAAATCAGAAAAGTCCGTGAATTAAAAGGGCTTACCCAACAAGACATGGCCGACAGACTACATATGTCGCAAAACAATTATAGCAAAATGGAACTGGGTCATGTGAATATTCCCACCGCTCGACTCAAAGAAATCGCAGAAATCCTTGAAATGTCTCCCCAAAAAATTATAGCGTTTGACGCAGACCAAATCTTGAATGCGAATGACCTACCTACCTACCTACCTAAAGAAAACAGTTGCCACGAAGTCGTTGAGAGATTTGCGAAGAAGTTAGAAGAAGTGTACCAACGAGAAAACAACCAACTCAAAGAAGAAATCCAGTTTTTGCGCAAGCTACTCGAAATGAAAAATCGGCAATAAACTTCGTAACTCCTATTTTAACCGAAGCTATAAAAAATGATTTTCACTTCTTAGGTTTTATGTATTGGCTCAGAATGCTTCTTCAAGGAGTGCCAAAAACGTCAATAGCCAACAGAATTTCTTTATACCAAAAGTTGAGTCACATAATAATTAATTTCGTAACTTGCGAGCAAACCCAAAGATATGGCTAACCAATATTTAAAATACATAAGCGATGAACATTTATTTTGGTGTATTGAAAACCTATACCAATCCTATACAAAGGCCAAAGCAAATATTACCAAAGACAAATTCTATAAAAATAAAATTGACACCTTTAAATTAATTTTTGATTCAAAATTCAACAATCTAGACGAAAGGACACTAATCAAAACTGAAATTGCCAGACAAATAGACAAATCCACGAATAACTCCATTGGCACCTTTCATGAACAAATCCTTGGCGGGATAGAAGGTTTTGAACGGGGCAACCTGAGTGGCTTTGACATAAAAGCCAAGGACAATACTTTGTTTGCCGACATCAAGAACAAACACAATACAATGAATAGCAGCTCTGCAGAGAGTTTGTTTCAGAAGTTGGCTCGATATGCGGACACTTACAAAAATGCCAAATGCTATTGGGTTCAAATCCTAGCAAAGAAAAGCTTCAAAGAAAAATGGAACGGTGAAATCAATGGCAAGGAGTACAGCCATAGTAGAGTTTATAAAATTTCGGGAGATCAATTCTATGCCCTACTCACTCAAAACGAACATGCTTTTTTAGAACTTTATCAAGTTTTGCCAAAGGCCATCAAAGACTTTTTGAAGGAGAAAAATCAAGGACATAAACAAATCGACTCTGCTATCCATGAGATTTTTGACTCCGCATCAGATGAGGAACGCTCTATCTTAGACCAAATCACGTTTGAAAATTATAGCTACTATTTGGGCTTTAAAGAACTATAGTAGTCATTAAGAAATTGAACGATAGAGTACCCTACTTCCTGACCGAGATTGCAGGGCACGGCGTTTCCTATCTGCTTATATTGCTGAGAAATAGGGCCGGTAAAAATCCAATCATCCGGAAAAGTCTGAATACGCGCATACTCACGCACCGTAAAAGGACGAGTTTCTTCGGGATGACACCTTTCTGTTTGTTTTTGAGCGGGGCTGCACGTCAAAGTCAAACTTGGCTCATCCCACCCGATGCGCCGAGCGATGCCGGTTTTCCCACCACCGAGAAAATAGCTTTTCCCCATATACTCCTTTTGAATCGACACCGGAAGATTACGCCAATACCCCTTGGGCGGCACTAAGTCTAATACCTTTTTTTTATGATCCGGATATTTAGCCCCTTCTGATACGGGTACATCACAATCATACAACTCCCCTTTTTTTAAGGCATCTGATAAATTATATATCTTTGTGTGTTTCTTTGGATAATTAAATTGAATATCAATATCTTTTCTAATTCCCACCAAAAATATTAGTTCCCGTTTTTGGGGAACACGATAATGAATAGCCTTTAAAACCTGCACAGGAACCACATTATAGCCGATTTCGTCTAAAACGGAAACCATACCCTGAATGGTTTTACCTTTTTCATGTGACATTAGGCCTCGCACATTTTCTCCAATACAAATCAATGGCTGCACCTCCTGAACGACTCGTGCAAATTCATAGAACAAAGTTCCTCGAGCATCTTTTAACCCCAACTTTTTGCCGGCATAACTAAATGCTTGGCAAGGAAACCCCCCGGTAACAATATCGATCTCCCCCTTATACTTGGAAAACTCAAAGTCTTTTACATCGCCTTCTAATACATTCCAATCAGGGCGATTTTCTCGCAAGGTTTGACAAGCCCACTTATCTATTTCATTCAATGCAGCGCATTTGATACCCGCTTTCTCCAAGCCTATGGCCAAACCTCCGGCACCGGCAAATAATTCCAGCACCTTATATTCCCGTATAGGGGCTACAAAATTATCGACCTCATCTTCTTTTTCAGTTGAAGCTAAATCCAAGAACATATTGAGCTGTTTCTTTTCATAAATCCGATAATTACTTATCGGCTCACGAACAGCCTTTAACCGCCCTTCACGATCCCAACGCCGTAAAGTCTCTTTGCTCTTACCTAATACTTCCGCAGCTTCTGCTAAGGAATAAAACTTTTTCATAACCATATTACACAACCTTATACAGTGGTTATGCAAAATTATAGCTTTTTCTTTAAAAAACAAATCAATTCAAACAAATATTTTCTTTTTTACACCCTTGCCTGAGACTCCCAAGTCAGAAATGCCTAGTTTTTTGGCAAACAGGAAGAGTCGATTCAGTCCGAAATCATTGGCTCATCAAAGTCTCTAATCCGGTCGATTAAGGCATCCCCAACCATTCACCCCCCAAATTCTACCATTCATCAGAAAAAACTATCCCCTTTGCTGTTGGAACTGCTTCTTTGTACCGGATTTTATGATTCCTAAAACAAAAATCTTAAAGATGAGACATTTCTTTTTTGCTCTGGTGTTTTTATTTTTTGCGCAAGCGACCTATGCACAAACCCAAACTATTCGGGGTACAATCACAGACAAACAATCTGAATACCCTTTGATTGGGGCTTCTGTGATGGTCGTTGGTTCCGAACCGATGTTGGGAGCTGTCACCGATATCGACGGTGTCTATCGCATCGAAAATGTACCGGTTGGACGGCACACTGTTCAAGTACAATACTTAGGCTACAAAACCATTACTATCCCCAATATCGAAGTAAAATCAGCCAAAGAAGCTGAACTAAATTTGGCACTTGAAGAAAGTTTGGTCAAAATAAGTGACGTCATTGTCTCCGCAAAAAAAACAGCCAAAGGTCAAGTCACTAACCAACTGGCCACCGTCAGCGCCCGAAGCATATCCATCGAAGAAGCCGAACGTTTTTCCGGCAGCTACGGTGACCCGGCTCGTATGGCACAAAACTACGCCGGCGTGGGCGGAGCCAGTGATGACCGGAATGACATCATCATTCGCGGCAACTCCCCACTCGGCGTCCTGTGGAGAATGGAAGGAATTGACATCCCCAATCCAAGCCACTTTGCCGTCCTAGGCACCACCGGCGGCCCTGTTAGCATGCTGAATATCAACAACTTAAGCAACTCCGACTTCTTTACCGGCGCTTGGAGTGCAGACTATGGGAATGCCCTTTCCGGCGTATTTGATTTGAAGCTAAGAAATGGCAATAGAGACAAAAGAGAATACTTGGGACAAATCGGCTTTAATGGCTTTGAGCTCGGTGCGGAAGGCCCTTTCAAAAAAGGAGGGCGCGCATCTTATCTTATCAATTTTAGATATTCAACTTTGGGTGTATTCAAGGCTATCGGCTTGGACTTTGGACTCGGGGATGCCATTCCAAACTATCAAGACGTCACTTTTAAGTTTAATTTTCCTACCCAAAAATCCGGAATCTTCTCCGTGTGGGGAATCGGCGGACTCAGTGACATTCATATCGAGCCCAAAACAGATGAAGGAGATTCCGAATTATTTTCCTATGATGCAACGGACGTACTATTCCGGTCTAATACCGGAATCATCGGGGCTTCGCACACTTATTTCTGGAATAAACAAACCTATACCAAATTGACCTTGGTGGCTTCCGGCGCTCAAAGTTCCAGTAACGTAGATTCAATTTTGACTGACCCGGTCACCGGACAAAAAAACCAATTCAACTTTTATGGCTCCGATCAACTCCAAGCCAAGTATTCTGCCCACTTCAAACTCAATAAAAAGTTTTCTGCAAGGCAGACGTTCACTACAGGCTTGCTATACAGTTTTATTGACCTAAATCTTCAGGACAGCTTTAGGTTGCAATCCGGCGCATTCCAACCCATTCAAGACGTGGATGGCGGTGCTTCTCTTGTCCAAGCTTACGCAAATTGGCAATATCACCCCACCAACAAACTAACCCTAAACATAGGCCTACATGACCAGTACTACACACTCAACCAATCCAATAATATCGAACCAAGATTAGGCCTAAAATTTCAAGTTAATCCCAAAGCCAACTTCACTTTGGGTGCCGGCCTGCACAGCCAACTCCAACCCCCATCGACCTACTTTGCTCGAGATGACCAAGGAGTAGAAACCAATCGCAATCTTGACTTTAGCAAGGCGCTACATACCGTAATGGGCTATGAATTCCAATTTGTTAAGAATATGCGGCTCAAGACAGAAATTTATTACCAACATCTCTATAACATTCCCGTCGAGAAAATTGCTTCCGCTTATTCCATCTTAAATGATGGTGCCGACTTCGGCTTCGCTGATGTAGATAATCTAACCAACAAAGGCACCGGCAAAAACTACGGCTTTGAACTCACGCTTGAAAAATTCTTTTCGGAAGGATACTACTTCTTAACCACCGCTTCTATTTTTGACGCCAAATACAAAGGAAGTGATCAAATCGAACGAAATTCACTGTTTAATTCCAACTATGTGTTTAATGGCCTTGCGGGAAAAGAATTTAAGATTAAGCAACACAGATTGTCCTTTGACACCAAAGTTACCTATGCCGGTGGGCGGAGATACACGCCTGTAGATTTGGATGCTTCGCTTGCCGCCCACAAAGAAGTCTTAGACAACACACAAATCCTAGCCCAACGCTATAAGCCATATTTTAAGCTGGATTTTAAAATCTCTTTTAAGCAGAATCTTAAAAGAATATCTCAAGAATGGGCGCTGGATTTAACCAATATCACCAATCACAAAAATATTTTTCAAAAAGCATATAGCGTCGAAGAAAACAAGGTAAAAACCACCTATCAACGGGGTTTCTTTCCCAATATGCTTTACAAAATCTACTTCTAAAGCCATGAAAATACTTATCCTTCAAGCTCACCCCAACAAAGATAGCTTTGTCAGCGCATTGGCGCAAAGCTATGCGACCGGCGCCAAAGAAAAAGGTCATGAAGTCGAATTGGTGCATATTGTGGACTTAAGCTTTGACCCGGTTTTGCATGCCGGCTACCGGTCTAATCAGGTTTTGGAACCGGATTTGCGAGCCATGCAAGAAAAAATCAAGGAAGCCAATCACTTGGTTGTCGCCTTTCCCATCTGGTGGGCGTCCTTGCCCGGTCTGTTAAAATCCTTTTTTGAAAGAACGCTTCTCCCCGGTTTTGCCTTTGATTATAAAGGGGCGCTTCCGCAAAAACTGCTCAAAGGGCGTTCTGCCAGATACATTATGACCATGGATTCTCCGGCTTTTTACTATCGGTTATTTCTACGGGGCGCAGGATTTACCATTATCGAAAAATCAATCTTGCGATTTTGTGGTTTTGCTCCTGTCCGACGAACTGTTTTTTACGGAGTACGTAGTAGTCAAGAGACGACGCGAGAAAAATGGTTAAAAAAAGTTCGTACCTTGGGCTACAATGAATAAAAACAAACCAATCAATCCGGCCTGCATCATCGGTTTTAAAGACAAGTGGGTTATGCTTTTAGGAATCCCCCTTTTGGGCGGATTGATGCCCCTGCTTTTCTTTGAAGGCACTAGAAATCATTCTTTTTCGGAGAATTTGCTTACCATATCCATATCTATTCTCAGTACTTATCTTTTTTGGAAAATGGATAAGGGGATAATCATCTACTTCCGTAAAAAACGGCCACACCACAAGGATTATATCAAGCGATTGAGCTTGCAACTCGTAGTCATTGCTGTTA
>Ga0256832_1002673_pt1 | contig 12148 bp, 12 predicted proteins | sample 134614metaG_FD_190534 | JGI IMG/M metagenome (GOLD analysis project Ga0256832, IMG submission 190534) | Hydrothermal vent microbial communities from Lau Basin, Pacific Ocean - 134-614 | ecosystem: Environmental > Aquatic > Marine > Hydrothermal vents | place: Pacific Ocean: Lau Basin | collected... | reverse complement strand
ATTTTCCACATCTCCCAAAATAGGAAGAATATCAAGCTCTTCAGATAGTCTCTCAAGAGCCTCTTCATTTTTGTCTATTACGGTAACTTCATGGTGATGGCTTAAATTTTTGGCAAGATTATAGCCTACTTTGCCCGCTCCAGCTATAATAATTTTCATTAACCCGCCTTTATTGTTTTAAAAATTATACTCCCATCTCTTTTAATGAAGTATAAATAAAAAAATGTGAGAAAAAATTATGAGGTAAAATTTATTAAAACGAAGATAAAAGGGGATAGGAAAATATCCCCTTTGAAGAAATTATAGGTTGTGTTCCTTTTTGTATTTTAAAATCATTGCATAAGCTTCATCTTTTAATCTTAATTTCTCTTTTTTTAATTTTTCAAGCTCCAAATCGTCCATATGCTCTCTTCCCTCTTCAACATCTGTAACGATTTTATCAAGCTCATTGTGTTTTTCAAATATTTTTGCAAAATGGGGATTTTCAACTTTTAGTTTGGAAATAATATCTCTGTATTCGTGTAACATTTTTTTCTCCTAATGTAAATTTTTTGATATTATACTTATTAAGTTCTGTAATCTGCATTAATTTTTACATATTCATAACTTAAATCGCATCCGTAAGCTGTGAAATTTCCATCTCCAATCTGCAAATCGCATACTATTTTAAAACTATCCTTTTTCATTATTTCAAACGCTTTTTTTTCAGTCTCTTCATCCATTTCTCGTTTCTCTTCTCCGTAAATTAAGAGATTGTCATAATAGATTCTTAACTTCTCCTCATCGCATTCACATCCGGATGCCCCTATTGTGGAAGCAATTCTTCCCCAGTTTGGATCTTCCCCGAAAATTGCGGTTTTTACCAAAAGAGAGTTGCTTAATGCTTTGGCTATTTTTTTGGCTTCTTTTTTATTTTTCGCTCCTTTAACTTCAAATGCCACTACTTTATTAGCCCCTTCTCCATCTTTTACTATCATTAGTGCTAAATTTTGCATAAGAACTCTTAAAGCCTCACTGAAAGCCTCTTTGTCGTAAGAGGCTATTTTGTTTGCCAAAAGCATTACCGTATCGTTTGTGGAGGTATCCCCGTCCACGCTTATTGCGTTAAAAGTGGTTTCTATATGCTTTTTTAAAAGCTCTCTCATATCTTCTCTTGGGATATTGGCATCGGTTAAAATAAAGCATAACATTGTAGCCATAGCGGGATTTATCATTCCAGCTCCCTTGCAGATTGCTGCTATTTTAAAGCTCTCATTATTTGATAATCTAACCTCTAAGGCCATCTCTTTTTTAAAAGAGTCGGTAGTCATTATGGCTCTTGCTATGGAGTCTGAATCTCTTGTTTGAAAAGAAAATTTATCGAAAGCTTTTTTTATTTTCTCTTTATTTAGCCTGTATCCTATAACTCCAGTAGAGCTCATTATTGGATTTTTTATATTTGGAAATTTTTCTTTTAAAGTTTCAAATAATTCCTCTATATCTTCAATTCCCTTCTCTCCGGTCATCGCATTTGCGTTTTTTGAGTTTAAAAGCAGAAAATTTGTTTTAAATCCTTTGGGATATTTTTGAAAATGTTTAATGGGGGCGGCTTGAAATCTATTGGTAGTAAACAAAGCTTCCACATCAACTTCTTCATCGCTTCTTATAAATCCCAAATCTGGCTCATTATTTGGCTTTAAACCTGAATTTACTCCTTGAAAATAGAATCCTTTTATATTTTCAAGTCCTCCTTTTAGCGGTAAAATTTTAAACATAAACTAATTCCTCCGGTTGTTGTTTTTTTCTTACTACTCTTTTTAGTGTTCTAATTCCCGTATTTGTTCCAACTACCAATAGCTTAGAATCGGTTGTTAGAATCGTATCTGCCGGCGGGATTGGAATAAAAGAGTTTTTCTTATCCCTGTATCCTACTATTTTTATCTGGGGAATATCTTCAAGATGTGTCTCCTTTAATTTTTTAAATCTTAGCCAAGAGTGTTTTGGAATGGTAACCTCTACGATATTTAAGGCAGTATCTTTTCTGTATAAAAACTCTTCAAGGAAATTTTCCATATCCGGTCTTAAGCTAAGGACGGTCATTCTTTGAGATATCAGTTTTGTGGGGGATATTACGCTGTTTGCTCCAAGCTTTTTTAATTTCTCTATATCGCTTAGACTTTTTGCGGTGGTGATTATAAAGTAGGGTCTCTTTCTTCCTATCTCTTTTTCGTATAATCTTGTGGAGGCTATCTGCGCTATATTATCGGCTATATTGTCTGATAGCGTTATAACTCCTTTTGCGCTTGAGAGGAAAGATTTTAAAAGAGCGGTTTGAGTGTGAGGCTCTTCTTGGACATAATAGGGATATTTATACTTTTTTGCCTCCTCTTCCAAAGAGGGGCTTGGATCCACCACTACAAAAGGTATATGATTTTCCCTAAACTGTTTTGAGAGCTGAATTGTGTAGTCGTTATGATAGCAGATTACATAATGGTTTTTTAGTCTGGCTATTTTATGAAGCATCCTTCTTTCCTTGAAAATTCTTTGAAGCTCCCCTTTATTTAGCGTATCTACCAAAAGACCTATCGCAAAAGAGAAAATAATAAAACCCACTATTATAAGAGTGATTGTAAAAATTCTCCCAGCTTCCGAAATAGGGGCTATCTCTCCGAAACCTACCGTTGTAAAGGTTATTCCTGTTTGATAAATGGCATCGCTTAAAGAGAAGTTATCGATCGCCATATATCCAAGCGATCCGAACATCATTAATAAAACAGTCGATATAAGAGGAAAACTAAAAGGTCTAAGCTGAGTGTAAAGTTCGCTATTTAAAGTTATATGAGGCTTTTGTTTTTCACGCCAATGAAGGAGAGTTTTAAGTTTTTTTATAAAACCCAATCTCTCCTCCTTTTAGCGCAGAGAAGAAAATTACAAAGAGAGATTTTTTTTCTTCATAGTCCTTAGAGTGGAAGCCGCAACTTTTATCTTCTTTCTTGTTCCGTCTTCCAAAGTGATTCTAACGGTTCTTAAATTTGGCAAAAATCTCTTTTTTGTTTTATTATGGGCGTGGCTTACATTGTATCCAACCATCGGCCCTTTACCGGTAATTGAGCATTTTCTTGACATTTTACTATCCTTTTTTAATTTTGCGTGATTTTACAAAAACAATACTTAAATTTAGCTATCAGATAGCTTTTACGCCGTAACTTTTGGCAAGATTCATAAAATCTTCCGAATGAAAAAGAGACTCTATCATCTCGCTTCTGCTAACTTCTTTGTCTAATCTGTTAATCCATCCTCTAAGCTCGCTCTCTTCTGGCAATCTTCCCAAAAGAGTTCTATATGCCAAATAGACAAAATCCCTGTTTGAGAGATTTCTCATTTTAAATTCCCGGCTTTCAAAAAGAGTCTTTGCAAAAGAGCTTAAAGGAGAGCCTTTAAATAAAAGCTCTCTTTTGTATATCTGCTCTTCATTGAAAGAGGGGAGTCTATCTAAAATATTTTGAAAAAAGTTTACTATCAAACTTCCTACTTTATTATCATTTGAGACTTTAAAAATTTCTACTCCGTCTTCTCCGTTACAAAGATAGAAGTAATTTCCATATTTTATTCCTTTTAGGCTTTGAGAGTAGGAGTATTGTTTTATGATTTTTCCGTTTAAATTAGCTATTTTAAAGCCTTCTATTCCTTCCATTATATATAAATATTTATCATCTGCCGTAACGCTTACAGCTTTTAGATTGGAGATTATATTTTTTTCAAATTTTATATTGGATGGATCTTTTATATTTAAGGCATAAACTCCCCTATCCAAATCAGCTATGAAAGCAAGATTGTCTTTTATAAAAATATCTCTAACATATCCTACATTTTCTTTAAATTCTCCAATCTTAACAGGATTTGAAGGATTTTGTATATCTATCGCTTCAATTCCATTTTTGCCGTTTGCAATAAAGAGAGTTTTTCCTTTGATAGCTAAAGATAGAGCGTTTATATCTTTTTCTTTATAAATTGATTTAAAAACGGGATTGTTTGGATTTTTGATATCCACTATCTCCACACCGTTTCCATTTTCGGCTATATAAGCAATAGAGTCGCTTATAACAAGAGTTATGGCATGAAATTTGGTTTTATATTTTGCTACACTTCTTGGATTTTTTGGATTGCTTATATCTATAATCTCCATTCCCGCATCCCCTTTTGTTACGTATGCATATTTTCCGCTAACCTTTACGCTCTCTATTTTAGCGGATGTTTTAAATATTGCTTTTCTAAAAGGGCTTGCTGGATTTGTTAAATCAACTATTTGAAGCCCTTTGTTAGAATTTGCTATATAGCCGTATTTTCCGTCAATTGCCATATCCAAAGCTTCGCCTAAAGTGTTGTAATTATTTTCATAAAGTGGATAGTTTGTGCTAAAGAGATCTATTATTTTTATTCCTTCTCTTCCAGCCGCCGCAATGAGATAATCGTTTTCATCAAAATTAAAATCTATCAGATTAGAAAAGGTATCTTCGTTGAAATCTTTTATTAAGGAGGGATTGTTTATATCCAAAATAGATAACACTTTGAAACTATCTTTTGAATCTGACAGATATATATATTGATCTTTAATTAGAAAGTTTAAAATATCTGGATCACTAAATACAGCTTTCAGTTTTAAATTTTTCGGATCTGATATATCTACTATCAAAAGACCTTCATTAGCCGAGTTTATAAATGCGTAATTATCTTTTAATTTAAAAGATACAACTTCACCTTCTGTTTTTAATCTTGAAACTCTGTCTATTATTTGCGGATTTGAGATATTAAAAACCTGAAAACCGCCTTTTCTTGCCGCCACATAGGCGTAATCTCCTTTTACTTTAATATCCAAAGTTATATCGTCAGCTACACTGCTTGTAACTCTTTTTGGGTTGTAAGGATCTTTTACGCTTACTATTTCAAGTCCTCTGCTTCCTTTTGTTAAATAAGCTAAAGAATTTTTAATATCTATTGATGTTATTTGAGAGTCGCTTTGATAACTTCCTATCGCTTTTATTTTGGATGGATTTGAGATATCAAGTATTTGAAATCCTCTATCCCCCATTGATACATAAGCATATTTTCCTATAATTTTAAAATCGTTTACAAAACCATCTGTTTGATAAAAGCCTATTACTTTTATATTTTTTGGATTTGATATATCGTATATTACAAATCCTCCATTTCCATTTGCCGCGTAAGCAAAAGAGCCTAATATAACTATTTTGTTTGAAAAACCGTTTACATCTTTTCTAGATATTAGTTTTGGATTGAAAGATTTGGAGCTTTCTATTATAAAGATTCCTTTATCTGTTGCTAAAAAAGCATATCCGTTATTTACATCCCCGTTTTTAATATTAGTATTTGGCGGATTATAGGAGCTTGAAAGTGTAGGATTGTTAATATCTGAGATATCTATTATCTGCATTCCTCCATTTGCAGTAGAGATATAGGCATATTTTCCGTAAACTTTTATTGTAACCGGATTTGAGGAAGTCTGATAGGATGATATCTCAAGCGGGAAAGCCGGACTGTGAACATTTACTATATCAAGCCCTCTGTCAAAATCGCAGATATAGGCTATTGAGTTGTGCACATACAAATCTCTTGCATATCCTACATTTTTATACTCTCCCGATTTTAGAATCTCTCCTCTTTGGGTAATTGTAGCAATTTCGATTCCATAGTTTCCTTCAGCCATATAGAGATAACCGTTTTCTACCTCTATTCCCATTACAAAACTCTCGCTTTTATAAGAAGTTATAAATTTTGGATTTTTCGGATTTGATATGTTGTAGACTTTAACCCCAGAAAAACCGTTTGCTATATATAAATAAGAACCTTTTGTTTTTGTATCTATACAGAAATCTTCAGTATTTATATGAGATATAAGTTTTGGATTATCGGGTGAAGAGATATCTATAATGCTAATTCCCTCATAACCTTCGGCGATATATGCGTAGTTATTGGATATTTCCAATTTGTATCCAACTTTTCCAGTTAAGATTTTCCCTTCTTCATAAGGGTTATCTATATTTTTAATGTTAAAGATTTTAAGTCCGTTATTATCTATTGCAAATGCGTAAGAGCCGTAAATCTTGACATCATTATACTCTCCTTTTATGTTGTTTAGTTTCTCTATTATCATTGTAGTTTTACCAAAGAGAGAGAGTGTTAAAAAAAACATTATAAAATATAGAAACTTCATATATTTTTTTATCATTTTCGATCCTTTTTTGTATTTTTATTACTCATTGTATAGAAGTTAAAATTAAAATTTAATTAAATAACTTAAATTTTAAATAAAAAGATTAATTTATATTAGAAGATTCTAATCCAAAATGTTGAACTTAACTTAAATTATTGTCTTTAAAACAGGAATTTTCCTTTCTATTTATAATTCTTTTTTAACATTTCTCTTTTTTGAGCCAAAAAAATTTTTTTATGATTCTTCTTGTTATTATTTCTTCATTATGTTACAATATCCGCATATTTTATAAGGAGAATTAATGACAAACGAAAATAAAGTTATTTCTATTGAATACGAACTTAGAGAAAAAGGAAAAGATGAAATATTGGATTCCAATATGGGAGGAGCTCCTCTATCTTTTGTAAGCGGAAAAGGACAAATTATTCCCGGTTTAGAAAAAGAGCTTGTAAAGATGAATGCCGGCGATAGCGCAACTATTACAGTATCTCCAAATGAAGCTTATGGAGAGTATAATCCAGAGGCTGTTCAAACTCTTCCAAAAGAGCAGTTTGCCGGAATAGATTTGAAAGTTGGAATGCCTCTTTATGGACAAAGCGAAGATGGACAAACCGTTCAAGTTACCGTTAAAGATATAGGAGAAAACGGAGTAACTGTAGATTTTAATCATCCCTTGGCTGGCAAAGAGCTTGAATTTAAAGTAAATGTTTTAGAATCAAGAGAAGCTACCCCAGATGAGGTAATTTCCGGACAGGTTGGCGGAAGTGCCGGAAGCTGCGGTTGCGGAACCGGATGTGGTTGCTAAGGGTTTTATAGCTAAAAGCGAAGCTTCAAAGAGAGCTTTAAAATCGGCCAATATTCTAAAATCCCTTAAAATAGACATTTTAATAGAGGGAGAAGAGGGTGTTGGGAAAATGTCGCTTGCGCGCATTATTGCGCCTGCGGCCTTAGTTGTTGATGTGGAGGAAGAGGAGAAATTTTTTGAAATTTTTTATAATATCAATGATGAAGTTGTAATTATAAAAAACTTTCATAAAATTTTGGATCTTGATAGATTCTATAGATTAAAAGAGCATAAAAACTTACGGGTTATAGCCACTTCAAATAAAAAGATAGATAAAAATCTCATAGATAAAATTTTTGGAATAAGAATATATCTTCCCCCTTTAAAAGAGAGAGAAGAAGATATTCTTCCTTTGGCTAAGTTTTATCTAAAAGAGGCAAAAGAGGTTTTGCTTTTGCCCTCAAATGATAATTTTTTTGAAAATTTTACCCCCGATCTCTCTTTAAACGGAAAATCTTTAAAAAAGAGCATTTATAAGAAATTGTTGATAGAAAATATGCAAGAAGAGGATGTAGTTTTAGTTTTGGAGAATTATTTTGAGAGAAATTTGGATGAAAAGCGAGATTATAGATATTTTCTTACTCTTTTTGATTTGGCCATTATAAAAGCCGGTCTTAAAAAATTTAAATCTCAGCTTAAACTCTCTAAAATTTTGGGGCTTAATAGAAATACTCTTAGAAAAAAGATAAACGAAATTGAAAATTTACTTTAAAGGATTTTTATGAAGAAGGTAGCTTTTCTTTTTCCGGGACAAGGAAGTCAAACTATTGGAATGGGAAAAGATTTTTATGAAAATTATCAAATTGCTAAAGAGATGTTTGAGGAAGCGAGCGATAGAATTAAAGTTGATATGAAAGATCTGCTTTTTAATGAAAACGATAAGCTTGAACAAACGGAATTTACCCAGCCGGCCATTTTGCTTGTAAGCTCTATTGCGCATAAGATTTTCGAAGATGAGATGAGCATTAAATCGGTTTTTGCTTTGGGACACTCTTTGGGAGAGTTTTCGGCTCTTGTAAGCGTGAAAGCTTTGGATTTTGCGGATGCTATAGAGCTTGTCCACAAAAGAGGCTATCTTATGAAAAAGGCTTGCGAGGGCAAGGGAGCCGGGATGATGGTATTGATAGGATTAAAAGATGAAGTTGTGGAAGAGATTTGCGCCTCTTTAAGAGAGGAAGGGTATAAAATCTGGCCTGCAAACTATAATAGCGACGGTCAGATAGTAGTGGCGGGAATAAAAGATGATTTGAAAAAATCCGAACCTCTTTTTAAAGAGAGGGGAGCAAAAAGAGCCCTTCTTTTAAATATGTCCGTAGCAAGCCACTGTCCGCTTTTAAAACCTGCGGCTGAAGGTTTGAGGCCTTATCTTGAAGAGTTTTTAAAAGATGAGTTTATCTCCAAAGTTATCTCAAACGTTACCGCAAAAGCTTACGATACCAAAAAAGAGGCTTTAGAACTTCTTACAAAGCAGTTAATAGAGCCTGTTAAATATAAACAGTGCGTTAAAAATTATGAAGAAGAGACTGATTTATTTATAGAGTTTGGAGGCTCCGTGCTTAGAGGAATCAATAGAAAAATAACCAAAAAACCTACTTTAAGCGTAACAGATACCGTTTCCATGCAAAAAGTTTTTGAAGAGATAAAATAATGAAAATAGCTATAATGGGAGCAATGGTAGAGGAGATAGAGCCTCTTTTGGATTATTTTAAAAATTATGAAGTGGTAGATTATGCAAAAAACAGATTCTATTTGGTAGATTATAAAAATAGCCAGATAGTGATAGCTTATAGCAAAATCGGGAAAGTTTTTGCTTCTTTGACGGCTTCTACGATGATAGAGAAATTTAACTGCGAAAAACTTCTATTTAGCGGAGTAGCTGGAGCTATTAACGAAGAGCTTAAAATAGGTGATTTAATAGTTGCCGATAAACTTTGCCAGCACGATTTGGATATAACAGCTTTCGGCCATCCTTTTGGATATGTTCCGGAAGGCTCGGTTTATATAAAAAGCGATGAGGATTTAAAAAAGATAGCTTTTTTGGTAGCAAAAGAGAAAAATATAATTTTAAGAAGCGGAATTATAGCTACTGGAGATCAATTTATAGCGGATAAAAAGAGAAAAGAGTGGATAAAAAATACCTTTAAAGCGGACGCTTTAGAGATGGAGGGAGCGGCGGTAGCGGTAGTTTGCGACGCTTTAAATACTCCCTTTTTTATTTTAAGAGCTATAAGCGATGCTGCCGATATGGATGCAAGTTTCGATTTTGACGAGTTTTTGAAAAGCTCCGCAAAAGAGAGCGCAGATTTTATAGTTTCTATGGTAGATAAGATTATAGAGGGATGGAAATAACTCTTAGCAAAAAACTTCTAAAATCAATAGGCAGAGCAAACGCCAAATATCGCTTAATAAATGAAGGCGATAAGGTTTTGCTCGGTTTAAGCGGAGGGAAGGATTCTCTTTGTTTAGCTCATGCTCTAAAACATATTAAAAGACACGCTCCTTTTAATTTTGAATATAAAGCCGTTACCGTAAGTTATGGAATGGGGGAGGATTTTAGTTCTTTAATAGAGCATTGTAGCCAAAACGGTATACCTCATGAAGTTTATGAAACCAATATTTTTGAGGTTGGGAGGGAAAAAATCCGCAAAAATTCCTCTTATTGCAGTTTTTTTTCAAGAATGAGAAGAGGCGCTCTTTATAGTTATGCCCTAAAGCACGGTTACAATAAAGTTGCGTTAGGCCATCATCTCGATGATGCGGCCGAGAGTTTTTTTATGAACTTTATGTATAATGGGGCTTTAAGATCTCTTCCCGCAAAATACAGGGCAAAAAACGGCCTTATTGTTATAAGGCCTCTTATTTTTGTAAGAGAAAGACAGCTTTTAAGCGCAGCTTTAAAAAATAACTTTCCAATAATAGGAGACGAGGCTTGTCCGAGTATGAGATTTGATATAAAAACTCCTTTTGCAAGAGCTGAGGCTAAAAAACTTTTAAGGGAACTTGAAGAAAAAAATAATAAACTATTTATCTCACTTAAAGCAGCTTTCATGCATATTCATGACGATAGTTTTTTGGATGAAAGCAGATATAAAATTAAAGAGGAATAGTTTATGAAAAATTATATCTTATTTTTACTCTTTTTTTTAGTTTTCACAGGATGCAAATATGATTCAAGAGAGCTTAAAGTTTTAAGAGGAGATGAAAATCCTGTTCAGAGCTTAGTATCTTCAAACGAAACAAAATTAGATTCTAATGATAAATCTTTGGCTTTGCAAACTCAAAAAGAGATAAAAGAAAAAGAGCTTAAAAATGATTTAGAACTTGAGAGGTTAAAATCAAAATCTAAAATAGAGCTTGCGAAAATAGAGGCCGAAAGGGAGAAAAAAGTAAAAGAGATAGAAGCTAAAAATGCTATAGAAATAGCTTCTATAAATAAAGAAGTCGCTTTGCAAAATCAAAAAATACAAAAAGAGATAGAAGAGAGACGTCTTGAACTTTTTAAAATAGCTGTTATAGTAGTAGGTATAATTTTATTTTTAGCTCTTTTGATAGCTTATATAATAAATAAAAAGAATAGGGATTTGAAACTTAAAATAGAAGAAGAAAAAATAAAAAAAGAAAAAGAGATGCAGCTTCAAGAGCATCAACATCAAAGGGTTACGAAAATTTTGGATATAATCGCAACTCAAAAGCTTTCACCAGAAAGTGAGAAAGAAATTATAAATGTTTTAAAAGAGAGCACTAAATTTCAAAAAGTTATAGAGTCAAAAAATAATGAGAATAAAAAACTGATAGTTAAAAAGTAAAAAAGATAAAAATTTGTTTCTTTAGTTAAATTGTATTATAATTGACCTAAAAATTTAAAAAAAGGTGGATGTTATGGAAGAGAAAAAAGATAAAGCTAAACCTGAAGAAAAAAAAGAAGAGGTTAAAAAAAAGGAAAAGGATGGATTAAACGATATTATATTGGATAAAATAAATGCAAATAAGAAACCTAAAAATATAAAGAAGATATTACTTGGTATATCTTCTATGATTTTACTGTTTTTGGTGGTTCTTTTAATAATGAAGTTTATTAATTCTTCCAATGAAGAAGAGAGTGTAGCTTTAATTCCTTCCAAAAATACCGCGAAAACTTCGGTAGTTGAAGAAGATAAACAAGGAGGTGTGGAAAGCAAGCAAGAGGATGAGGATATCTTCAAAAAAGTTCCGGTTGAAGCTGAGGAGCAGGCTCCTTCAAAAGAGATTGAAGAGGAAGATAATTTTGATGAAATGGTAAAAAGTTTGAAAGAGAAAGAGATAGCAAATCAAAAACAAAAAATCAAAACACCATCTAAAGAAAAAAGTTTATCAAATAAAACCGAAATAGAAAAACAGATTAAAAAAGAGATAGAATCTCCCAAAAATGTAAGTCAAGCACCAAAAGTTGTTGCTTTAGCCAAAAATAGTAAAAAAGTTAAAGAAGAAAGAGAGATAGTAAAGGCTGATGGAAATATAAAAGTTCCAAAAGTTGCAAAACCTAAAAGAGAAGTAGTTAAAAGTGCCGTATCATGTCCTACACCTGTTAAGGTAAATAAAGTGAGGGGATATTTTATTCAAGTTAGCGCCTCTTTTAAAACTCTTCCAAGTAAAGAATTTTTAAGAAGAATAGATAAAAATGGTTTTAGATATATCATAAAAAAGAGTACTGTAAGAGGTCAAAGAGCTACTAAAGTTTTAGTAGGTCCATATTATAGTAAAGATAGAGCTTTGAGAGATCTGCCAAAAGTTAAAGAAGTTATAAATCCAGATGCTTTTATCGTAAGGATAAAGTAAGTGCTAAATTATAGAAAGATTCTTTTTGATCAATTAACGCCTATATCGCTCTATCATAAATTGAAAGAAAGAGAAAGCAAAGAGATAACTTTTCTTTTTGAAAGCGCTATAAATACAGAAGATGGAAATTATAGCTTTGTTTTTATAGGAGCAAAAGAGAGAGTTGTCCATAAAGATGGAAAAAGTTTCTATTTCAATGAAAAGGGTGAGAAAAAAGAGGTAGATAAAAACCCTTTTCTTTTTTTAAAAAATTATTATAAGAATATAGATAAAAATTA
>Ga0256832_1002672_pt1 | contig 12154 bp, 9 predicted proteins | sample 134614metaG_FD_190534 | JGI IMG/M metagenome (GOLD analysis project Ga0256832, IMG submission 190534) | Hydrothermal vent microbial communities from Lau Basin, Pacific Ocean - 134-614 | ecosystem: Environmental > Aquatic > Marine > Hydrothermal vents | place: Pacific Ocean: Lau Basin | collected... | reverse complement strand
CGTACTTTACTTGTTCGGAATATACAAGTTTGGATTATTTCATATGCTTGATTATTTCCTCTTACCCGGCGTTGCCTACTATTTCATAACAAGCAATATGACAAACGACAAAATCAGAAACACGGGACTGCTCCTTTTGTATATTACGCTTGGATTTTCGCTTTGTTGGGCAGGAATGGAAAAGCTGGTCTACCCTGAATGGGGAACCTACATCCTAAAAGAGCACCCCGTGCTCACCTTGGGTTTAAAACCCGATCTTTTCATACAAGGAGCTGCATTCATCGAAATAAGTGTAGGAGTGATGTTTATTTTGGGCCTGTTACAACGAAGTTTGGCCATCACCGTGACAAGTTTGTTTATTTTAACAACACTGGTTTTTGGCACCAAAGAAGTGACGGGACACCTTCTCATTCACGCCACTTTACTCGTGTTTTTTATAGAAGGAGCCGGTGGGATTTTTAACGCGACACCCGTTTTTTATCGAAGGTTCAGCCGCAATCCAATCTTTGCCGGCATGGGCTTCATGGTATTGCTTTTGGGCCTTTTATCAGCCTACATCTGGGGGGCCAATGCAAAATACATGGAAGCCAAATTATTAGAAAGAGATCATCCCCACAATGTCGAGATATCCGATAACAACAAAGCCCCACAAATTGATTTTGAAATATTACCGGACAAATACGAAGGGTGGAACATTAACCTTACGACACGCCATTTTAACTTTTACCCTCCGGCAGCGTCAAAAGAAATGACTGACAATGATGGCTATGCTATTTTGACCATTGATGATCATGTCACAGCAAGGATATATAGCAACAAATTCTATTTGCCCCCCTTGAATCCTGGCACATATGTATTGGAAATCACCTTGCACAATACCAAATATCAACAAATAACTCATCTGGGATTACCTGTTAAAGCGGTTAAAGAACTAATTGTTGAATAGGTTAATCTTGGCTTCAATGAATAACTTTCAAATACACATTATGAAATCAAAGATAAAAGTAAGCATTGGGAAATGTGCACTATTGATGTTCGCAATACTCTTATTTGTCGGGTGTAAAGGAAATGAAGAAGAAACAGATATAATCATCAACATGGCATACAGTGTCAACGGAAAAGAGTTGGAAGTCGAAAAAAAGATCTATCCCACGAAGGCCGGTCATACTTATGAAGTACATAGGTTAAAATACTACTTATCCGATATTGCATTGGAGGATGAACAAGGGAATTCTGTCCTTTTGGACAATGCTCATCTATTTGATATTTTAAGACCGTCATCCAATACATTTACTTTCGGACAAATTCCTCTACGTTCTTATAAAAAGCTGTCTTTTGTCTTTGGACTCGATGAGAATAAGTGCAAGGAAGGCGGATTGCCCAACACCATCGAAAACAACCGGATGGAGTGGCCGGTACCGGGAGAAAAGGGATATCACTATATGAAATTCGAAGGTAAATATGACTCTCTGAATACGGGAGTGATGAAAAATTTTAATCTTCACACCGGACCAACAAAAAACAATAAAAACTATGTCCATATTTCCTTAGATCTTCCTAAGATAAAAGCCGGCAAACCGCAATTTAAAATCACTTTGGACATGGACCTGGACAAAATAATCCATGGTCCGAATAACTATGACTTTGCCATGTTTGGTCAGGGAATCATGGCAAATCAAAAAGCTCAAGCCATACTGAAACAAAACATGCAAAATGTTTTTACCATCAAATCAATAAACAGATAACAGCATTGTCGTAATGCAGTCCACCTTACTAAAACTTAACATTATAGACGCAGCAAATCACCACTAATAAAAAATTCATAAAACCGATGAAAACCAAATCTGCCTATTGGATTACGCCATTAATAAGTATAGCGCTACTAAGTGTGTTGCTTTTCTCAGTTGCTTGCAATGTTTCTCAAAACCGGGATATGGCTTTGTCCGGATCGCGGGATTCCTATGTTTTAAATGTTTACGACAAATTTCCAAAAGTGCCTCTACCGGACGACAACCCCTTGACCAAACCGGGTATTGAGCTGGGAAGGAAATTATTTTATGATCCGATATTATCCGGTGACAGCACCCAATCCTGTTCAAGCTGTCATATGCAACGATTTGCATTTGGTGACGAAAGTCGGTTTAGTAAAGGGATGGATAATATCAATGGGGAGCGCAACTCGCCAACCATTATCAATTGCGCCTGGCAGCTAAAATACTTTTGGGATGGAAGGGCCGTTAGTCTTGAAGAACAAGCCATTGGTCCTGTCGAAAATCCAATAGAGATGCATGCCTCATGGAAAAACGTTGTAGCGAAAGTACAACGCTCAGAGATCTATCCCTCCTTGTTTCAACAAGCCTTCGGAACAAATCATGTTACTAAAAAATTAGTCGCTAAAGCCATCGCACAATTTGAGCGAACCCTTCTTTCTATGAATTCAAAGTATGATAGAGTGGTGAGAGGAGAAGACACCTTCACCGAACAAGAATTGAGGGGACTTAACCTATTCTTTACCGAACGAGCCGATTGCTTCCATTGTCACGGTAACATTCTCTTCACTGATCAATCTTTTCATAACAATGGACTTGACAAAACACCACAAGATACGGGACTCGAAAAATATACCGGCAGAAAGAGAGATATTGGAAAATTTAAGACGCCCACACTTAGAAATCTAGCATTCTCTGCGCCCTATATGCATGACGGGCGATTTCAAACTTTAGAAGAGGTCATAGATTTTTACAGCGAAGGATTGAATAACTCATCTACCATCGACCCTCTTATGAAAAATGTTAAAAAAGGTGGAGTGCACCTTACAAAAGAGGAAAAAGCAGACCTGATATCCTTTCTCAACACACTCAATGATACGAGCTTCATAACCAACCCGGCATATTCCAATCCATTTGAAAACCCCTTATAACACTATGGATGGACCGTCTCACTGTCACAACATGAGTAAGGCAAATAGCCCCTTTTTCAATGAAAGGGATTTAACCGGCACTTCCTGAACAGCAAAGTTGATTGGCGTTTTGCAAAACCAATAAAACATTTACATATGTACTTTGTCCAATATTCTTCGAGTATCAGTGTTTTTTCTGTTCATCCCACCGTAAAGGTTAAATGCTTTGAGCTGCATTCCACAGAACTCGAAAATCTGCTTTTTAAGCGTTTGTTTTAATCTTCTTCTTGCTCCAGAGAGGGTATAAACTATGGTTGGTGTTCCTGCCGTGGCAAACACCCGTACCGATTTATCTGTCAGCAATCCCCTAGGCCTTGAGTTTTCATACTCGTAAGCAAATCCGCTACTAAAGTTCCAATCGATAAAGTTTTTCAGTATTGCCGGCATACTTCCCCACCACACCGGAAAGACAAAAATCAACTCATCCGCCCATCGTATTTTCTCCTGAAAATATTTCATTTCACGCGGTATCACTTCTTTTGCATTATCTATCAAATAGTGAAAAGGTTGTTGGTGTTTTTCTCTGTACAAATCGAGTACCTTCACATCGTGATGGTTGGCAAGTGCTAAATCCTGGCACTTTTCGGCTATAGCGAATGAAAAACTTTCAGGATTGGGATTGGCTACGATCATTAGAATTTTCATAATACATTATATTTCATTATCAATCATTTTGAACTTACGCCGGAAAAAGGCAATGCTGTCAAAATCAGGGCAGAGATACTTCTTACTCTGGGTTAACCTGCAGTTAACGATGAGTTAATAATCACTGACTACGCTGAGTTAGACAGTAATCATTTCGGAGCAAGCTCAATTATTACAATGCAAAAATGAAGCGATCTCTAAAGGTATCCCTTAACAAATGTTAAATAGTGTCTGAAAGTGGAAGACCACTAATACTAAAGAGGAATTATTCTCTCAAATCTTTTCTTATCCTGCTCAGATGAACGGGTGTGATGCCGAGATATGAAGCAATCAAGGACAGAGGTATCCTTTGGATGATTTGAGGGGTGTCATCAAGAATGGATAAATACCTTTCTTTTGGAGAATCTGCTTTTAACTTGGATTGTTTGGCTATGGATTGTGCAAATAACTGCTCTGCCATTTTTCCTCCCCAAGTTTTCAACTCCGGATATTTACCGGACAATTCAATAAGCCTATCTCTTGAAATTTTATACAATCCAGCGTCCTCGATGGCTTCAAAATACTGGCTGGCAGGTCGGTTATTCAATAGGGCACCATAATCTGTAAAGAAAGTATCCTCGAAGAAAAAATCATTGGTGACATCCTTTCCATCCTTAAGGTTATAACATCTTAAAATTCCTGAAGCGACATAAAACAGTTCGACGTTGTATTGCCCTTCCCTAACGACAAGTTCCCCTTTTCGGATGGTTATAAACTTAAAGTTTGCCATCAGTTCACTTTCCAATATCGGACCTACATCGATATGCTTTTTAATATTGTTTATCAGGTTTTTCACTGCTCTTCGTTAATACATTAGAGAGAGAACCCGCTCGGCAAAAAGTTGAGACAATAGAAGCGTTACAAATTGGGCGACAAAAGTTGTAATCCGTTGGGCAAAACTTCGCAAATCCTTACCGAACCAAGGTGACGTCACCGGCATAAGCTTGTTGGGAGCCATCGATAAAGCGGGCGACCACCAGGTAAGTGTATACACCGGGCAATGCTTTATCACCTTTCCATTCGCCGTTCCATCCGTGTTGTTTGTCGTCGTTGGGTGGAAAATTACTCTCGCTATACACCAGCCCGCCCCACCGGTGGAAGACTTTAAACTCGAGTATCTCCTCCATGGCTCTGTTGCTGTACACTGTAAAGCGTTCATTGATGCCATCGCCATTGGGTGTAAATACATTGGGGATATAGACAGGGAGGCTCTTGTCGATAAATACGGTCACGACATCCTCGTAGGTACACCCGTTTTCATCGGTCACAATCAAGGTATAGGTGGTCTTATTCTTGGGAAAAACTTCGGGATCGAGGCATGTGGGGCAATCCAATACATCCCCTTCCGGGTCCCACAAATTGTTGGTAGAATGTCCTCTGTCATCGACGCTTCCATCCAACACTACGGTTTCTCCGAGTTTGATTGTCGTATCCCTGCCCGCGTCCACCAATACCGAGTCCGGAGAGGGAATAAACACATTAATCGTATCCAGGCATCCTTTCTTATCAGTAATGACAACTTCGTAGTTGCCTCCCTTTAGATTGCGGAAAGAGCGGCTTTCAAACCAGGGACTTCCGTCTATGGAGTACTGATAAACCGGTCCTCCCCCGGCCCTTGTCTGCAAGTCAAAGGAGCCGTCATCACTCCAGGGGCAGGTGGTCTCTTTGATATTCAATACCTGAGAGGTGAGATCCGGCAAGTCTTCACAACAGGGTTCGGCATAGATTCTTTTGGTTTCGGTAACCTCACAGCCATTGACCGGATCTTTGACCGTAAGGACGATATATTTGTACCCCCATGTCTCGTAATGAATCGAAAAGGGGCCTTTACCGGTACCCGTTGCAGGTGTAGCGCCCTCTCCAAAAAACCATTCATACTCCAACGCATTTCCATTGTCTTGGCTGTGGTCGGTGACAATAAAATCCTGATCGCAGCGCAATCCTCCTTCCGGTTCGACCGTAAAGGAGGGTTGCGGCCCGAGAAAAGTACCCGTACCGCCAAATTCCAAATGATAACCTACTCCGGAAGAGGAGTAATTCATAACCATGAGGACATACACATGACCGGACTGCATTTGGATAGCACTGGCAAAATTGTTGTCCTTTTTATCGCATCCGCAGCGCTCCCCTTCGTCCTTGTCTGTGGAGATGAGCCCGGTGGGTCCGACGCATCGCGCCCAATCCTTAAATGGTCGCCCTACGTTTTCTCCCGAAATCATATTGCGAATGAGCTTCTTATGCGAGCAATCATCCAGTCCTCCGGGCAATTCCCAAACAATAAAATCGATATCGTCATTTTTCTTGAGGGGAGTAATGGTAAATTCCAATGTGCCGGGTTGATCACAGGTCCATTTGTACCAGTTGCTGTTGTCTTCTGTTACCGCGCAATCACTATAGTGAATCTTCGGATTCGAACCCAGATTCAGACGGTCCTTTGTTTGTCCGTATCCGACTACATTCTTAACATCTATGGGGGATTTGTCGCACAATACGCGGGCATCCGAGCAATCCTGTAGAGGCTCCGGATTGGTATTAAATACGTTGATGTATAAACGAAAGGTGCCCCGGTTAGCATTTTTGCCTCCAATCGCTATATAATATCTCCTGCCGGGAACCGTCGGAAAAATTAACTCTGCGATATTAGACCCCACCGGTGATTCGCAATACTCTTCGACCAAAGCTCCACAGGTACCGGTAAAAACAGCCACCGCCACATTATTCTGTGTATAGCCGTTGTTGCCACTGCTGCCCTCGACGACGATACGAGTAAACTTGTTGATGGCAGAAAACTTATACCAAACCGTACTGGCCTTATACGAAGCCAGGCAGGGCGTGGAAGGCAGTGCAGGATTACTTCCGTCGCTGGTGTAATACTTGCCCGTGTAAGAAGCATTGAGCAAATTATCCAGGGTGATGGCATGCCCGCAATCGTCATTGAGAGGGACGAGTTGGCTTATCGCCGGAAATACCCCGGTCACAATAATTAATAATACATTTAGTAATTTTCTCATGGTATGAAATTGTAGACTTTCTTCTATTAATCAAGGCCCAAGTTACGAATAACCCTGTCATTTAAATGACTTTTTTGCCCGATTTAGTATGATTTTAACATATCTTATGAACCAATGTCCTGCAATTTGGCTTTGAAATGACGGACGCGAAGCAATGCGCATGGCTCCGTATTTTGCGTTACCCTTTCGCCTAGACTTTCTTTTACAACAGCTTCAATACTAAAAACGTTGTAAAGTAAAGCCAATTAATGCAATCCAAACAAAGGAGGTAAGATAAAAATGAAAATGCCATTATATAATGATACCGGCAACCAACAGTCAACACCAGGTCGGCCTTCCCTGGGAAGAAGGCGATTCGTCCGCCAATTGGTACTCCTTTCGATCGGCTCTCAAATCCCGTGGTGGACAGCCTGTGATACTGCTGTTAAAACACTCAATACAGGAGGAGTATTGACGGCGTCTCAAGCTGAAATCGCTGACTTTGTGTTCGATTGGCTCCTTCCAGATGACTCCCATGGTCCATCCGCAAGGGAGATAAATGCCTATCCCTTCTTTCTTTGGGTGCTACAAGACCCCCATTACGATCCGGAACAACAGACGTACTACAAACAAGGGCTTGACTGGGTAGAAGAAACCTGCGTCGAGGATTATAATGGACCATTTCATACCATAAATATCCGGCAACGCCAAACACTACTCGACAAAATCAGGGATACCAACTGGGGCGAATCTTGGCTTGCATCGATGCTCACCGTCACCATCGAAGCCCTCTTGGGTGACCCGATATACGGTTGCAACCCCAATGGAGCATCGTGGGAGTGGCTCGGGCATCAACCCGGCCAGCCCCGCCCGGACGAACACACCCGGTATCCCATAATCCTCAACAGAAAAATGGAGGGCCATCCCATCACCAAAATCGACCAACTATGAGCCCAATTTATGATATTTGTATCATAGGGAGTGGAGCCGGAGCCGGACCGGTTATCTACGAGTTGTCCAAAGCGGGATATCGCGTGGTGGTGCTCGAAAAAGGACCCTGGTACCGGACCAAAGACTTCACCAAAGACGAAATTACAGCGGTGCGGCGCAGCGTCTATACCCCCAATCTCAAGGATGAACCGCAAGTGATAGAGTCCCGGAATGAAGATGGAGATTGGGAGGCGGAATCGACCTTCGAGAGTGGCAACGACTTCTGGAATGGAAGCTGCGTCGGAGGTTCCTCTAATTTTATGAGCGGTTTTTTCTTCAGGATGAAACCCGGTGATTTTCGCTTGCGCTCCAAGTATGGTGACATCCCGGGAGCAAATGTGGTGGACTGGCCCATCACCTATGAAGAGATGGAGCCTTGGTATGCCAAAGTCGAAGAGGTGGTGGGCATCTCCGGCAAAGTAGTCCCCCATCGTTTTCAAGAACCCCGCTCGACTCCGGATTTCCCCTATCCCCCTTTGTCGGTCAATAAAGTCGCCGAGGCATTGGATGAAGCCAGCCAAAGTCTCGATTATGAAATGATTCCGACCCCCAGAGCCATTCTGTCCCAAGCCAGAACGCGAAGGGATGCCTGTTACTACTCCAATTTTTGCGGCTCCTATGGTTGTGCCTCCGATGCCAAGGGGAGTGCGCGTGTGGCCTTGATACGGGAAGCCCTTTTGACCGGCAATTGTACGGTCCTACCCAATGCCAAGGTCTATCATCTGGAAACCGATGGGCACCATCGAGTAAAGAAGGCTTGGTACTACGATGTCGAAGGCAAAAAACAATCCATCACCGCAGGCATCTTTGTCGTCGCAGCGCAGGCGATCGAGACATCGCGGTTGCTCTTGATGAGCAAGAATAAAGAGTTTTCGCAAGGCCTTGCCAACCATCACGGTCAAGTGGGCAAAAACCTGCTCTTCTCGGGAGGAGGGATTGGTAGTGGTTTGCTCTACCGCCACGACTTTGATCCTGAAACCTTCGAGGCCTTTATGCAGCCCGGGCTATTTGTCAATCGCTCCATACACCAGTTTTATGAATATGAGGACGAGGAAACCGGAAGAAAGCAGAAAGGCGGAGCAATTGATTTCCTCTTCGAGCACGCCAATGCCATGACGCGGGCCATCAAGCAAAAATGGGGCAAGGACGACCAGCTTTTATATGGCTCTGCCTATAAAAAGAGACTCTACCGGTATTTTACAGAGGCTCGAAAGATAAAGTTCGAAGTCTTCAATGACTGGCTACCTACCGATCAATGCTTTGTGCAGTTGGACCCAAAGGTTCGTGACAAATGGGGCGACCCGGTAGCCCGCGCAAGGGTGGGATATCATCCACGTGATTTGGAGGTGGGCAGATACTTGTCCGCTAAGGGAGCCAAAGTGCTGGAAGCATTAGGGGCGAAGAACATCTCCTGGAGTGTCTCCGGAGCCCCCCCCTCCAATTTGCAAGCCGGAGGTTGTCGCTTTGGGAAAGATCCTAAAAAATCCGTACTGAATCCGGACTGTAGAGCTCATGAAGTGGATAATCTTTATGTGACGGATGGAAGTTTTATGCCTACCGGAGGCAGTGTCACCTACACCTGGACTATTTATGCAAATGCCTTTCGCGTCGCTCAAAAGATAATCGACCGGTTGTCTAAATCCGATTTGTAACTGTGCGATACGTCATTAAAATTTCATGAAATTCCCTTCCGTTTTTAACCGGAAATTATCTTGCAAGTAAAATGGGAGCACCAACTATTTTGCGAAATTCGCCATGTATAAAATTGCTTTTATATCTAATTTCATAAGGTTCTGAAAGTATATTTACCCTACTTTCAAAAAAGCAATTATAAGATTATGCAACTATGTCCAAAACCATTTAAAAGGTAGTCTCATAGAATCTTTTTCGACTGAAATGGAAAAGATGGCCTATTTGACCTTTTCATGCATCTTTTTGGCTTTTGCTCCTTTGATCATGGTATAATGCCTGCAAGAAAATACTTTACAAAAAGAATTCTATCTCTCTTCTAATTTTTTTACATTCTCCATCCGCATACTTATACTCAAAACAAAAGGATGAATTGACAATTTTATACATAAATCGCAGGAAATAGCGAATGGCTTTGAGCACTTTACGTATTATCCATTTGATAAGAATCTACGTATGAAAAAAAACTTTCATTTGTATTCATATTTTATATTTGTACAATATGAAAAATAACCAAAAAAATATGCTCAAAAATTGGTTTTGTACGCAATGAATTTATCTATATTTGTAGCTTCAAAGCGAAATCCCAAAACGTGGGTTGATTCTTGGTGACGGCGATATTAACAGTCACCTGTTACAGCAGAATCAACAACACAGACGAACATATACGAAGGATAGAACCAATTGCGGTATCTCCTCCATTGTTGTGCGTTCTGCTGAATCAACTTGCGGTTTGAATGGAGATGTCACTCACCGTCTCCGGATAGTCTTTGAGACTGGTATGGATCGAAGGACTCATACGCATAGGTTTGTAGATTGCCTCCACGAACAAGGCAATTTAAGTTTTACCTTTAATAACCAATCTCATATTACGACTTATGAATGAATTTAACTTAATGTTCCACACCCTGAAGGAAACTTTAGAAAGGGAACCGGATAATGTAGAGGCGCTGGAAAAGATATGGATAAGTATCGAAGTTTGTAGAAATTACGAAGAGAGCATTGCCTTACATTTAGGGTTGATAGACAAGAAACCCTACAACTCCCTGGCATGGTATAATCTGGGACATGCATATAACTTTGTCGGAGAATACGACCGCGCTATTGACGCACTAGAGTATTCCTTTTTGATTGACCCCAACTTTGAATCCGGGTATTTGGATTGTGCGGAGATGTGCATCCAACAACAGCAGTACGCCAGAGCGTACGAGATATATCAGGAAGCGCTGGAGCGTTTTGGCCCCAACGAAGAGGTGATTCCTACTATGATTGACGCTTTGATGCATCTCAATCGCAAAAAAGAAGCCTTACATCTCGCTTTGCAATTTTTGGAACAAGACCAATACAACGATGAGTTACTCTTTTACGTAGCCGAAATCTACAGAGAAAAAGGCAAGCATAGAGAGGCGCTCAAATACTATGACCGGGCCATCTATTACAACAGATCTATGGAGACCTATCACTACGGTATCGCAAAGACCTTCGAAGCACTGGGGGCGTTTAACAACGCAGAAGATGCCTTTAAAGAAGCGGCTTACATAGCACCAGAAGAGACGCTATATTGGGCAGAATACGCCGCTTTCTTAATTAAACGGGACAAGCCTTTTGAGGCAATGGCCGTCTTGGATGAAGCGGACAACCATACCGTCGGTGTCGAGCTGGATTATCTGCGTGCCGCTTGTCTGTATATGACACAGAGAGAAGAGGAGGGATTTGCGCTTCTTGAAGAAGCGGTCAAAGAGGACGCTTCCTATGCCGATACTTTTTTGCGTCTACATGGCCGTATCAGCTCATGCCATAAAATGCACGCCATGATTAGGTATTATTCAGAGGGATAACCTCTACTTGCAGAATACCCTTCAGGTGAAATGCTTTTGCAGCTAAGCCAAATGACACATGCCAATAGAAGAAAACGATAAATGGTTTTCTCAACTATCCCAAAACCATTTTCATAACCGGTCCTTGTGACCGGTTTTTTTATTTGAAACACTAATCCCCATTCAGTATACGCAACATTGAAATACTCAAAGGTTAAAATGAGCTCATCCAAAACAAAGGGTATTGACCGATCGTTAATCTATAAAAAAGGTACATATTTCATGGTGCTTTTTCAATCCGTAATCCTTGGTATCCCACGTAAACGTGAGAGCCGATGCAATGACGTAATTTTTTATTGAAATCGAAGCGAATAGAACCTTCATAAACCATACAAATTTAACTTTATATAACAAAATAAATGATGATTAGAAGAAACATTTATTCCCTCAGTGTAGCACTAATCCTTTTGTCTCTGTATTCCTGTCACAAAGATCCGCAGAAGGGGCATTTGATCGTGCATATGACGCAGAAGGTCGGTGATAAGGCACTCGAATTGAATAAGATGATCTACCAATCTCCGGCCGGTCATCCTTATCAAGTCAGTAAACTAAAGTATATCCTCACCGAATTCGAATTGGCCGATAAAGATGGCAACACGGTTAAGTACGAAGGGGGGCATCTCACGGACCTTACCGACCCTTCTTCTATGGCAATAGATTTTGAAGTCCCTCCGGGGGAATATACTCAGTTTAGCTTCACCTATGGGCTCTCCAAAGCCAACAATGTCAAGTCCTACTTGCCCAATACACAAGCCTATCAAAACATGTATTGGCCAAAAACCTTGGGGGATACGTCGGTGCCTTCCGCACAACGGGACCCGGGCTTTCACTATATGCAATACGAAGGGCGCTACGACTCACTGGGGTCCGGTGTCATAAAGGTATTCAACCTTCACACCGGCCCGACCTATGGGGCAGACAATTCGTTTGTCGTACACCTGCCTTTCTCCCAAAATGTCACCATA
>Ga0256832_1002671_pt1 | contig 12155 bp, 11 predicted proteins | sample 134614metaG_FD_190534 | JGI IMG/M metagenome (GOLD analysis project Ga0256832, IMG submission 190534) | Hydrothermal vent microbial communities from Lau Basin, Pacific Ocean - 134-614 | ecosystem: Environmental > Aquatic > Marine > Hydrothermal vents | place: Pacific Ocean: Lau Basin | collected... | reverse complement strand
TTGGGCCCCAAAAGGCAGTGGTAAGGGTTAGTGCCGAGGTGGACTTTAACCAGGTCAAGACCAACGAAGACCGCTATGATCCCGATTCAATTGCCATAAGGAGCGAGGAAAAGCTTGAAGAGCTAGAGAAGCCTTCCCAGCAGGGTGGCATCCCAGGAGTTAAGGGAGGCCTTGCAAATAAGCTTCAGGGAAATCTTGGCCAACAGGGCGGGGAGTTTCTGAAAAGAAAGAAGAAGGATATAGCAAACTACGAGATTACACGGATCCAAAGGGAGATTCTTGGCTCAGTGGGCAGCCTCAAACGTCTTTCAGTGGCTGTCATGGTTGATGGAAAGTACCGCAATGAAAAGGGCAAGACGATATATGAGCCGCGCACTCCCGAGGAGCTTACAAACCTTACTCAGATAGTAAAGGCTGCCATGGGCTACTCTGAAGACAGGGGTGACGAGGTAAGTGTAGTGAACGTTGCTTTTTCTCCAGTCACTGAAAAGAAGGGCATGGTTGCAAAGGCGGTGGATATATTTACAAAACTTATAAGGCCCATGGCCAACCTGATTTTGGCACTGATTTTCATCTTTGTAATACTTCGGCCCCTTCTTAACCGATTTGTCCTTCAGCCTCCAGAGGCGCCTCCTTCTGAGGAGGCTGCGGCCATAGAGGGCGAGGTGGCAGGAGGAGAGGCGGCGATGGCCCCTTCCTTTGAACCCATCCCCGATGTGAAGGGAGAGCTGAGGGACCTTGCCAACGAGTATCCTGAGCGCGCTGCAGCCCTCATAAAGATATGGCTAAGGGAAAAGAAAAAGAAGGAGGATTCAGGTGAGTAGTCAGGTCGCACTTCCCGGGTCCATTGATCTTTCAAACCCTGACGGCCCAATAAAGGCAGCCATATTCCTGCTGGCCATGGGAGAGGCCTTTACCGCAGAGGTCTTTAAGTATCTCAAGGAGAACGAGGTGCGGATGGTTTCATCCCTCATGGCGCAGATTCAGAATATTCCTGGAGAGGCTATAAAGCTTGTTCTTGACGAGGTGAGAGAGAAGATGTCTATGGTCCAGGGCGAGGTATCTGTCCCAGTGGAGGATTTTCTGAAAAAGGTGCTTTTTTCCTCCATGCCCGAGGAGCAGGCAAAACAGATATACGAGGACATAATGCGCCAGCTCCATCCCTCCACCTTTCAGAAGCTATCGAGCCTTGAGCCAAAGGTAATAGTCAATTTTTTGTCAAATGAGCACCCGCAGACCATTGCAGTGATACTTGCACACCTTGAGCCTGATCTTGCCGCAGAGATACTTTCAGAACTCAACGACAAGCTTCAGTCCGATGTGATGCTCCGCATAGCAAACCTTGAAAAGATAAGCCCTGAAATAGTAGCCGAGATAGACCGGGTGCTTGAAGAAGAGCTTTTTTCCGTGGAAATGAGCGATGCCACCAAGGTGGGAGGCGCTGAAAAGGTGGCTGAGATACTTAATAACCTGGACAGGACCTTGGAAGACTCCCTGCTGGAACAGATAGAAGAGACCTCAGAGGACCTTGCAGAAGAGATCAAGAAGCTGATGTTCAAGTTTGAAGACCTCCTCCAGGTGGACGACAGCGCCATAGTGGCCATTCTTAAGGAGATAAGCACGGATGAGCTGAAGCTTGCACTCAAGGCTGCGTCTGAGGAGTTGAGGGATAAGTTCTTCAACAACATGTCAGAAAGGGCGGCCCAGATGCTGAAAGAAGACCTAGAAGTCATGGGGCCAGTGCGTCTGAAGGATGTGGAGCAGGCGCAGCAGGCAATAATACGAGTGGCCAAGCGTCTTGAAGGTGAGGGCAAGATAGTTCTTGGCGGAAAAGGCGGCGAAGAGGTTCTTGTTTAGGCTATGGCCCGTGTCATCAAACAGGGAAATTGTAGGTTTTCAGTGGCTACAAACCTAAAAAGTGGCGCAGAGGACAGGGCCTCAAAGGGTGAAACTTTTAACAGCCTGGCAAAGCTATTTCCAGACGATAAAGGCCAGGAGTCCCTGAAAAAGGATGCTCTTCACGGAAAGGAAGGCCCGGAAAAGGATGGAAACATTCTGGAAGAGGCAAAGGCCAAGGCTGAACGCATAGTTACCGAGGCAAAGAGGCAGGCAGAGGAGATAAAGAAAGAGGCAGAAAAGATAGTATCTGCGGCAAAAAAGAACGCTGAGGAGATAGAAAGCCAGGCGTACAACCTGGGTTATGACCAGGGACACAGGGACGGGGAGGAGCTTGGAAGAAGGCAGTTCGAGGTGGGGCTTCAGCACCTGGAAAAGTTCCTGGAAAGCTTTAAGGAGCAGACTGCAGGGCTTTCATCGTCCTACGAGGCCCAGATGCTCGAGATCTGTCTTTTTGTTGCAAGGGCCATTATCGAAAAAGAGATATCAGACGATGACGAGCTCATAGCAAGGGTGCTTAAAAAGGCCCTGGACAAGACGGTTGAGGGAAGCACCATAACTGTCCATTTGAACCCAAGGGATTTTGAAAATCTCAGGGAGGATTTCCTTTCAAGGCTTTCCACACCTGGTGGTAACAGGTTGGAGCTAAGGCCAGATGCAAAGGTAAGCAGGGGTGGATGCATGATAGAAACGGACTTTGGCCTGGTGGATGCATCACTGGAGTCCAGGTGGCAAAGCCTTCTTGAAGATATCAAGACACAGCTTTATGAACGCACAGGTATTGAGCTTTCCGGCGAGCTCAGGAAAATCAATCAACTGGAAGGGGATAAGGAATAGATACAGTGAGTGAGCAGTGGAGTTTGCCAGACAGCCTGGATATTGACCTTGGCACCTATTCACAGGTCATTGAGGCCTCAAGGCCCATACGTGCCTGCGGCATCGTAAAGGAGGTTGTGGGCATGGTGATTGAGGGCCAAGGGCCAGGTGTTCCCATTGGTGGCATCTGTTCCGTTGAGGTTAAGTCTGGCAACACCATAACTGCCGAGGTGGTTGGTTTTAGAAACAACCGGGTGCTTCTCATGCCCCTTGGAGACATGAGAGGCATAGAGCCTGGCAGCAAGATTTGGGTCAGCCAGGACAGGGCCCAGGTGGGGGTGGGAGACAGCCTCCTTGGCAGGGTGCTAGATGCCACAGGCCGGCCGATAGACGACAAGGGCCCAGTATGTTTTGATGGTTACTACCCCCTCTATGCAGAACCCCTAAATCCCATGGAAAGGCCACGAATCGATACACCAGTTGATGTGGGGGTAAGGGCCATAAACGGATGTCTTACCCTGGGGAAGGGGCAAAGAATTGCCATAATGGCCGGCTCTGGGGTGGGAAAGAGCACGCTCCTTGGAATGATAGCCAGGCATACCGCGGCAGACGTAAGCGTTATAGGCCTTATTGGGGAGCGCGGCCGTGAGCTCAGGGACTTTATTGAAAGGGATCTTGGCCCTGAGGGGCTTGAAAGGTCTGTCGTGGTGGTTGCCACCTCTGATCAGCCGCCGCTTATAAGGCTAAGGGGTGCATATCTGGCCACAGCCCTGGCTGAGTATTTCAGGGATAAAGGCAAGGACGTAATCCTGATGATGGATTCGGTCACAAGGTTCGCAATGGCACACAGGGAGGTAGGGCTTTCCATTGGCGAGCCGCCCACCTCCAGAGGGTACACGCCATCTGTCTTTGCGGAGATGCCCAAGCTTCTTGAGAGGGCAGGCAGGAAGGGGGAGAAAGGGTCGATTACGGGCATCTATACGGTGCTTGTTGAGGGCGATGACATGAACGAGCCCATTGCCGATACGGTTCGTTCAATAGTTGATGGGCATGTGGTCCTTAGCAGGGAACTGGCACATCAGGGCCACTACCCGGCAATAGACATACTCCAGAGCATAAGCAGGATAATGCGGGACATAGCTGCACCTGGGCAGATACCGTCCTATCAGAAGCTGGTCAAGGTCCTTTCCGTATATGCAAGGGCGGAAGACTTAGTAAATCTTGGGGCCTACACCCGCGGGACAAATCCTGAAATAGACTTTGCCCTGGAGAAGATAGAGGATGTCAAGGCCTATTTGCGTCAGGCGGTAGATGAAAGATCAAGCCTTGAAGAGTCCATCTCAAGGCTGATAACCATCTTTCAGTAGGATGATGGATGAGGTTCAGGTTCAGACTGGAGACCCTTTTGAGGGTGAGAAAACGTTTGGAAGAGGTTGCGGAAATGGAGTTTTCTGCAGCCCTTTCCAGGCAAAAGGCAATAGAAGGGGAACTTGAGGAAAACATGAAGTCCCTTAGAAGAGAGGAGAATAAACTCAGGGAAAAGATGGAGGAGGGAATCATGTCAACTGATTTTAACTTTAGGTGTCAGCTCATCTCCCAGATGGAGCAAAAATGCAGGGAACTAGACAAGAGGCTCAAGCAGGCAAGGCTAGACGTGGCCCAGGCCAGGGGCCAACTGCGTCAGCGCCACATAGACACTGAACTTGTATCAGGACTAAAGGAGAGGGATCTTAAGCGGTATTTAAAAGAGGTGGATGCCAGGCTTCAAAAGGAGCTTGATGACCTGGTTTCCCTGGGAAGGGCCAGGCAGATGAAGAGCAGCGGAGGTAACGGGCAGAGGACATGAACTGGGGAAGGGTATGGATAAGGGTTGTGGCAGTGGCCTTTGTTGCCAAGATGTTGGTTTTTGGCGGCATGGTGCTTGATTTCCGTCCAAATTCTTCCCTTGAAGATGTTGCTACTGCTGCCACAGAGAATAGCAACCCTTCATCCCCGGCTTTAGGCAGTGGTGAAAGGTCATGCAACCCGGAAGTTATGCGGCTTCTTCGCCTCAAGATGGCCAGACTCAATGAAAAAGAGAGGGAGCTTGAAAAAAGAGAGAAGGATCTCGAACTCCTTAAAAAGGACCTGGAAAACAAGATAAAGCAGCTAAAGGACCTTGAGCGCAGGCTCGAAGGGCCTGTCAAAAAGCAGCGGTTCGAACAGGGTGCAAGGCTCCAGCACCTTGCAGGGGTTTACAGCTCCATGGATCCGGTGAGAGCCGCAGCGCTCCTTAATAAGCTGGATGAGGATACGGTCACGAAACTTTTTGCCATAATGAAGAGCAAGAAGGTTGCCAAGATCCTGGCCAACATGTCGCCAGAGAAGGCTGCAAGGATAAGTGCACGTCTTTACGGGAAAAATGATGACCAATAGCAGTTTTTTGACTCCTTCCATGTTTAATTCATCGGTATCCTGCTATTCTTGACATTTCATACACAAGTCCTATATTATTTTGCGTCTGATATCTGGTTTTCCGGAGTATCAAAGACAGAGTTGAGGCGGGCGTAGCTCAGCTGGTAGAGTACAAGCTTCCCAAGCTTGGGGTCGCGGGTTCGAGGCCCGTCGCCCGCTCCATCCCTTTTTGAGGTTTGGCTGCCAAGTGTCGTGGTAGCGGCATGGCAGTGCTTACTTCGATGAGTGGAGGTATAAAATCATTTATATCTTTGTCTCTTCAGGAAGTGGGCTCTGCCCACTTTTTTTTATAGTGCAATAGTAAGTGAGATCATGAGGTTCGAGGAACTGAAAAAGGAAATAGAGCAAAAGGTCGGGGAGTTGGTTGAGCCACTTACCGATTACAATGGACTTGAGTTGGTCCTTGTGGAGTTTGTAAAGGGGCCCAGAGGAAACACCCTTCGTCTAGTAATAGACAAGGAAGGCGGGGTCACCCTGGATGACTGCAGCAGGTTGAGCAGGGTGGTCAGTGACCTGCTTGACGTGCATGATCCTGTGCCTGGCAGTTACAATCTGGAGGTGTCTTCTCCTGGCATAAACAGGCCCCTGGTCAATGCAGAGGATTATGAAAGGTTTTCCGGCCAGAAGGTATTTGTAAGGACCATCGAACCTGTGGATGGCAGGAGAAAGTTCAAGGGGTTTTTAAGGGGTGTCTCAGACCAGAACGAGGTCATTATAGACGCCTCTGGCCAGGAGTTTTTCCTGCCCCTTGGACTCATAAAAAAGGCAAGATTAGACATTCTTTAGAGACAGGATGGAGAATAATGGATATAGGACTTAAGAGAATAATAGATCAGGTCAGCAGGGAAAAGGGGCTTGAGCGCGATGTCTTGATTTCCGCGTTAAAGGAGGCCATCTCCTCTGCAGTCAAAAAGCGTTTTGGATCCAAGATGGATATAGAGGTCAACTATAATGACAACACAGGAGAGCTGGAGGTGTACCAGTTCAGAACCGTGGTGTCAGAGGTCAAAGACCCTGTTACTGAAATATCCCTGGAGGAGGCCAGGAAGCTAGACCCTGAAAGCGAGCTGGGAGACAGCATCGGTACGGTCCTTGACATGGATAAGCTTGGCAGGATAGAGGCCCAGTCTGCCCGGCAGATAATCATCCAGAAGATGAAAAGCGCAGAGATGGACGTCATCTATGACCAGTTCAAGGACAGGGAAGGTGAGGTGGTTAACGGTATCGTTCAGAGATTTGAGCGTGGCAACGTGATTATAAACCTGGGCGGAACCGAGGCGCTTCTTCCTCCCTCGGAGCAGATTCCCACAGAAAGCTACAGGAGGGGGGACAGGCTTCGTGCATACATTGTAGAGGTAAAGAAGACCCAAAGGGATACACAGATTATCCTTTCCCGCACCCATCCTGAATTTATAAGAAAGCTCTTTGAGATAGAGGTTCCTGAGATAGCAGATGGCATAGTGCAGATCATGGGTGTTGCCAGGGAGCCTGGCAGTCGTACAAAGATTGCCGTAAGTTCCAGTGACATTGACGTTGATCCTGTTGGAGCATGTGTAGGAATGCGGGGTTCCCGTGTGCAGGCCATCGTACAGGAACTCAGGGGCGAAAAAATTGATATAGTGCCCTGGAGCCCTGACCCGGCCAAGTATGTGTATAATGCCCTGGCCCCGGCAGAGGTCACCCAGGTAACTGTTGATGAGGCCAATGAGGCCCTTGAGGTCATCGTCCCGGACGATCAGCTTTCCCTTGCCATAGGGCGTCAGGGGCAAAATGTAAGACTTGCCGCAAAGCTCATGGGTTGGAAGATAGATGTCAAGAGTGAAACGCGATACAAAAACAGTCAGGACCCAAATTACCAGGCCATGTTGGAGCACCTTGGCATGAGTGAAAGCGTTGCCGACCATCTGTTCAAAAAGGGAATTCGCTCTATAGGAGAACTTGCCAATGCAGATCCTGATGAGCTTAGAAAGGATGCAATACCCTTTGTGGAGGCGGCCCAGAAGTTCCTGGAGGAGTACGGGCAGGAGTATGCCTTTATAGAAACGCAAGCGGAAGAGGAAGGGCAGTTGGAGGAAGAGGAAGCAGCCGTACTTGAGGAAACCACGCCAGAAACGGAAGAGAGTGGCCAGGAGTCCGGGGAAGCGGTTGAGGAATCCCCTGAAGATGAGATGGAAGAGGTTGCGGAGAAAGGGGATTCTGATACCAAGGACGAAGAGAAGGAAGAGGCCTCACAGGGTTAAATGGCCAGGGATGAAAATTGTCGGAAAGGGCATGAACCGGTCAGAATGTGCGTCTTTTGCAAAGGACGCTACCCTAAGGGCAAGTTGATGAGATTTGTTGCAGTAAATGGTCATATCAAAAGGGATGATACGGCAGGGTTTCCTGGAAGGGGAGCCTATTGCTGCACAAGTCGGAGATGTCTTGAAAGGGCAGAGGCAGACAAAAGAGGCATTCTCAAGAGGGCACTTAAGATTTAAAAATGGAAAGTTTATATCAAAAGATGTCTCATAAAACCTTTGGGGCTTTTGAAAATAGCAGCAACGTAATTCGGGGGTGATTTTTTAAAATGTCAAAGATAAGAGTTCACGAACTTGCCAAGGAGTTTGGCATTTCAAGTAAGGAAATGGAGGCCAGGATCAAGGATCTTGGCTATCCCATAAAAAATTATATGAGCACCTTGGAAGATTACGAGGTCAGCGAGATAAGGAAAAGACTTCAGAGCCAGGAGGCAGGTAAACAGGCCGAAAAAGCAGAAGAAGTGCCCAAAAAAAAGGTGATTCGCAGAAAGCACAAGGTGCTCCATATAAAAAGAATAATCAAGAAAACCCCTCCGGCCGAATCTGTTGAAGGAGAGCATGAGGTCACCCCCAAGGCACCTGTGGAGCAGAAGGCACAGGAAGTTACTTCCAAGGAAGACGAGGCGGCAAAGGTTGTTGAGAAAAGAGGGCCAGAGAGGCCGGTTACAACTGGCAAGGTGAAAATCGTACGTCCTGCGCCTTCCAAAGTGAAAAAGGAAGAGGAAGGCCCTGAAAAGGTTGAGAAGCCGTTAGAGAAGGCGGAAACCAGGGAGAAACCCCTGGAACATGCCCAAGAGAAGCCAACTGTCAAGGAAAAGGAAGCCGTTTCCAAAGAAGAGAAGGGGCCTGAAGAAAAGGTTGCAAAGGAGGAAAAGGCCCTTGAACAAGGCGCCCCGCCTTCAGCTGAGCCTGCTTTAGAAACAGGGGAGAAGCGTGAGGAAACCAGGCCTGAAAAGGAACCAGAGGCCAAAAAGACCAAAGAGGCCAAACCCAGAGAGCCAAAGCAGTTTGTAAAGATTCTTGAAAGGCCAAGAATAGAACTAAAAAAACCGGAGAAAAAAGAGCCTCGCAAGAAGAAGCAGCAAAGGGCTGTGGCACCCAGTGAACCCGTTGCCGAAAGGCCTGCAAAGCCCGCCAAGGGTAAAAAGAAGGGTAAGAGGGTGGTAAAGGCCATGGATCTTGGTGGTCCCTCCAAGAAGAGAAAGCCCATGAAGAAAAAGGGCAAAAAGGAGGCCATAAGGGAGATACTCAAGGAGGAGGAGGGAATCTCAAGGGTTGGCAGGAAGGGGCCAAAGAGTGCCAAGGCCCAGAAGGAACAGAAGGCAACAGGCACTGCGCCCATCAAGGCAGGGAAACGCAAGATCACAATGGTTGAAACCATCCAGGTCAGCGAGCTTGCCCAGAAGATGGGAGTCAAGGTGGCCGAGGTGATAATGAAGCTCATGGCACTTGGCGTAATGGCCACTGCCAATCAGACCATTGATTACGACACAGCTGCCCTTGTGGCCTCTGAATTTGGATACGAGGTTGAGAGAAAGAGTGTAGCCGAAGACATAATAGAGCAGGTACAAAAGAAAGTTGAGGGTGGAGAGCCGGTACCAAGGCCTCCAGTTGTGACCATTATGGGCCATGTGGACCATGGAAAGACCACCCTTCTAGATGCCATAAGAAAGAGTGATGTTGCCTCAAAGGAGGCAGGTGGAATAACCCAGCACATAGGCGCCTACGAGGTCAACCTGCCCTCTGGTGACCAGGTGGTATTTCTTGATACCCCAGGCCATGAGGCATTCACGTCAATGCGTGCCCGCGGTGCAAGCGTCACCGACCTGGTAATCTTAGTAGTGGCCGCAGACGACGGAGTGATGGCCCAGACAAGGGAGGCCATTGATCATGCAAGGGCCGCAGGCGTTCCCATCATCGTTGCCGTTAACAAGATAGACAAGCCCGGGGCGAATCCGGACAGGGTGAAGACCGAGCTTTCCGAGCTCGGGCTCATGCCCGAGGACTGGGGCGGAGATACCATATTTGTAAACGTTTCTGCCAAGATGGGAACAGGAATAGACGAACTGCTTGAGATGATGGTCCTTCAGGCAGAGGTCCTTGAGCTAAAGGCAGACCCGAACCGTCCGGCTTCAGGTTACGTCATAGAGTCAAAACTGGACAAGGGGCGTGGGCCTGTGGCTACCCTGCTTATAAAGGAAGGAACGTTGAGGGTGGGTGATGCCATGGTTTGCGGCCTCAACCACGGAAAGGTCAGGGCCATGCTGGATGACAAGGGCAGAAAGGTGGAAGAGGCAGGCCCGTCCAAGCCCGTTGAGGTCCAGGGCCTTTCAGGGGTACCTGAGGCAGGCAGCCAGTTCGTGGTTCTGCCCAATGAGAAAAAGGCCAGGGAGGTTGCAGAGTACCGCCAGAGAAAGGCCAGGGAAGCAGAGCTTGCAAAGAGCAGCCGTATCAGCCTTGAGACCGTGTTTGAGAAGATGAAGGAACAGGATCTCAAGGTGCTGAACGTCCTGGTTAAGGCAGACGTTCAGGGCTCCCTGGAGGCCCTTAGCGATGCATTAAGGAAGCTAAGCACAGACAAGATAAAGATAGAAATAGTCCGCGGCGGTATTGGCGCAATTACCGAATCGGATGTCCTTTTGGCATCGGCCTCAAACGCCATAATCATCGGCTTTAACGTGAAACCGGGTCCCCAGGCAAAGCAGCTTGCCGCCAAGGAACATGTTGATATCAGGTTCTACAACGTCATTTACCATGCCCTTGAAGAGGTCAAGAGCGCCATGACCGGGCTTCTTGAGCCCGTTTACAAGGAAAAGACCCTTGGAAGGGCAGAGGTTCGCCAGACCTTCCATATTGCAAAGGTTGGAACTGTTGCTGGCTGCTACGTGCTTGAAGGCGTAATCAAGAGAAACGCCCAAGCCAGGCTGCTCAGGGACAACGTGGTTGTTTACACCGGAAGGATAGAGTCACTCAGGCGTTTCAAGGAAGACGTCAAGGAAGTGCAGGCCGGGTACGAGTGCGGTATCGGGCTTGAGAGGTTCAATGATATCAAGGTCGGAGATGTCATAGAGGCCTTTGAGATGGAAGAGGTGGCTCCAGATATTGGGACCTCCATTGAGAGCGGCGAGGAGAAGCAGAAATCCGAGCAGGAGTAAATGGTAGTTGCAGTTGCAAGAATCAAGTTCCACCTTCCGGAAAATCACTCCCTGAAGGGGAAGAGGAAGGTGGTGAAGAGCATGGTCAATCAAGTGAGGAACCGTTACAACGTGGCCTGCTCTGAGGTGAGTTTTCATGACGTGTGGCAGACTGGCGAGATAGGGGTGTGCACCGTGGGTAACAGCGAGCCCACCCTGTCCTCTGTCATGGAAAGGATACTGAGCTTCGTAGAGACATCGTGTCCGGTTGATGTTGTGGACTCCAGGCTTGAGATAATTCACATGGGTAAGTGATGGACTTTGAGATTTTTGACACAGGATTTTCAAGGCGGCCTTCATTTTCCAGGGCAGACCGTATAGCGGATCTGCTCAAGGAAGAGGTTGCCAACATGCTTCTTTTTGAGGTAAAGGACCCTCGCGTTCAAGGCCTGGTAACCGTGATTTCCGTCAAGGTGACAAAGGACCTGAGGCATGCGGATCTCTTTGTATCCGTTCATGGGGGGGGTGAAAAGGAACAAAAGGCCATGGTTGGCCTTGGAAAGGCCGCTGGGTTTATAAGGAAGAGCCTTGGAAGACGCATTCGCATGAGAAGGGTGCCTGAGCTTCATTTCAAGTTGGATGAGACCCTCAAGAACCAGGAGCACCTGGAGCAGCTTTTCAGGAAGATCCATGAAGAAGAATGAGGAAGTGATGAAAGAGGCTGCCAATCTCCTGTCTTCCAGGGAGCGATTCCTTATTACGGCCCACGAACGGCCCGACGGGGACGCCGTTGGTTCCATTTTGGCAATGGGGCGCATGCTGAGTGGTCACGGAAAGGACTATTCTCTGTATACCCAGGACGAGGTTCCTGCATCCCTGGCCTTTTTGCCTGGGGTCTCAGAGATAGTGCATGAGCTTCCAGACTGGGAACCAGGTTCCTTCTGCCTCCTTGTGCTTGATTGTAATGAAATTGACAGGGTGGGAAGAGACGGAGAAAGGGCACTTGAAAGATGCGAAAGCGCTCTGATTCTTGACCACCATCTGGGCAAAGGTTTTTGCGAGGATATTTCCTGCCCCTGTGTGAGTGTCATTGATACCAGCGCATGCGCAACCGCCTCCCTGTGTTTTGAACTCTTCCGGGAACTTGGCTGGTCCATTGACAAGGATGTTGCAACCTGTATCTACACGGCGGTTCTTACAGATACAGGCGGATTCAGGTACAGTAACACCAGTGTCAGGACCTTTGAACTTGCCAGGGATCTGGTCCTTGCCGGAGCTGATCCCTACGATATAGCCCTCAAGTGTTTTGAGTCCAGGCCCCTTTCAAAGCTTAAGCTCCTTGGACTTGCCCTTGAGACCCTTGAGGTCTATTACAGTGGGCTTCTTTCCATAATGATTATAACCCCTGAGATGTTTGAGCTTTGTGGCGCAAAGGAGGCAGAGACCGATGATTTTGTCTCCTATGCACGTTCCCTTGATACTGCGGAGGTGGCCGTCCTTATAAAGGAGGCAAAGCCAGGGGTGGTGTCCGTAAGCCTCCGTTCAAAGAGATTCGTGA
>Ga0256832_1002669_pt1 | contig 12156 bp, 11 predicted proteins | sample 134614metaG_FD_190534 | JGI IMG/M metagenome (GOLD analysis project Ga0256832, IMG submission 190534) | Hydrothermal vent microbial communities from Lau Basin, Pacific Ocean - 134-614 | ecosystem: Environmental > Aquatic > Marine > Hydrothermal vents | place: Pacific Ocean: Lau Basin | collected... | reverse complement strand
TGTTTAGATGCTTTAGAAGCTCTTTTTGGCTCTTTTTTTTCTACCTTTTTGCTATCTTCAAAACACTCTTTGTCAACCCAGCGTTGAGCAATGTGTTCACCCTCTATTAGGGTCAAAATCTGCCCTTTTCTCTCTTGTAGGATTCTGTAGGAGTCTCCAACTTTTAAGTGTACACTGTTTGTGTTGTTTCGATGTTTCATGTCATTAAAAGCTGGACAGTTTTTAGTTGCCTCTTTATATACTTTTGGGTTTTTTGCTATTAGTGTCATTGGTAGTGTTGCCAACAGAGCTATGGTAATTATCTTTTTCATATTTTATCCTCATATCATATATTTTAAAGCGATATTGTATTAGAAAAAATTGAAATTGAAATAAAAATTTTAGTATACTACGCAAAAGGAAATAATATGAAAGCACTCTATTTTTTTATTTTACTCTCTACTTTAACACTTTTAACACTCTTTGCCCAAGAGGATTATGAAAACTATGAACCACAACAGTTCTTTAGTGCCAATGATGTTAATGCATTTTTTAACTCACAAGCAGGAGAGCTACTCAAAAAGATTATAGTCAATGGCAAAGAGTATTACATGGAGCAAGATGGTGACTTGTATGGTGAAGATGTAGCTACCATTGATGATGAAATCTTTGGAGCAAAAACAGAACGCTACTCTTTTGGAAAGTCTAAACGACTTCTAGCCACTAAAATCTACCCTGAGCACCAAAAGGCATTCTACTCAAATTGTGACTATATTATAAAAGAGAAAAAGCTTATTCCAATACATAAAACTTGTGGCTTTCACTACCGTAAAAACAAAAATCGCTCAAAACGAATAGAGTGGGAGCATATTGTTCCTGCTTGGCACTTTGGGCATCAGCTACACTGTTGGCAAAATGGTGGGCGAATGACTTGTCGAAACAAAAATAGTAAGTTCAGACAGATGGAAGCTGACATGCATAACCTTGTCCCTGCCATAGGAGAGATAAATGGAGATAGAAGTAACTTCAAATATGGCATGATAGAGGGAGAGGAGCGTCTCTATGGAAAAGTAGATATGGAGATAGCCTTTTCAGATAAAAGAGCTGAACCTAGAGCAGAAGTTCGTGGAGATATAGCCCGAACCTACTTCTACATGCGTGACCGTTATGGACTACGTATTAGCCATACTCAAGAGAAGATGTTTATTGCATGGAACAATCTTGACCCTGTTGATAGCTGGGAGAAGAGGAAAAATCAGATTGTAAAAGAGCTTCAGGGTGATGAGAATATGTATATTACTAACTATCATAAAATGAAACAGTTAGGAGATACCACCAAAGAAGAGAGCAGTGAGCCATCTACCAACTTTAATGAGGTAAAAGAGGAGCTATCTAAAAAGTACTCATTTATATTTGATTTTCTCTCTGGTCCAATAGGAAAGACTATACTCTTTTTATTGACTATATTTGTTATTTATAAACGTAAAAGTAGTAAAAAGAGAACTAAAACAGAACCTAAAAAAGAGGAGCCAATAGAGACAAAAGGTGCTATTATGATTATCTCTAAACTTGGCAATGTAGCTATTAGTTTTAATGATAAAGATGAGGTAATTGTTGAAGAGGCAGATAAAAACAACCCAAATCAGCTATGGCGATTTACAAAAGCCAATAAACAAAAGGAGTTCTTCTTTATAGAAAATATTGCTACAAAGAGAGTTATAGAGGTTAAAAATAGAGACTCTAACGATGGTGCTAAAGTAGTTATGGCAAAAAAGAGACGTACTAAAAATGACCATCAAGAGTGGAGTTTAGAGAGCTCTAATGATAAGGGTTATGTATTTATAGTCAATAGAGAAGTATTGAATGTACTTGATATAAAAGATAAAAAAACGACCAATGGTACAAAAATACAGAGTTATCATAAAAAGATACGTAATACCCAGAACCAAGAGTGGAAGATTGAAAAGGTCTAAAAGTGATATTTAATAATCTTGAAGAGATTGAAAAAATAGCTATAAAAGAGCGTTTAAACCATTTAGGCAATAAAAAAAAGAAACCATGTAAAAAGAGAGTTTTTCGCTCAAATATGATGCTAAATCCTCTACGACTAAAGCACTTAAATAGAATAGATAACCTACCTGCTGACATGATTACTCTTAATCTTGAAGATGCCATTGCTCCAAGTCGAAAAAAAGAGGCTCTCTACAACATTGCTCTTTTTCTCTCTCATTTAGAGGATTCTAGCTCATTTATTATTGTACGTACCAACCCTTTAGATGAGGGAGGCAAAGAGGAGATAGCTTTTTTAAATGATTTTGGGTTTGATGCTATAAGAGTTGCCAAGATTAAGAAAAAAGAGGAGATTTTAGAAATTGATAGATTACTTAACAGTGAAAAAGAGATACATATCTCACTAGAGACAAAAGAGGCATTTAACAACTTAGCCTCATTTAGTGGAGTTGAGCGTTTTACCACTGCCAACCTTGGCATACTAGACCTACTTACCTCTTTAGGGCTTCCTCAATCTCTTGTTACCCATAACAATCCAACCATTCACTACATTCTCTCTAAATTTTTAGTCGATGCAAAAATAGCCAATCTTAACCCTATCTCATTTATGTATCAAGAGTATAAAGATGAAGATGGGTTTAAAAAGTGGTGTGAGCTTGAAAAGAGAATGGGGTTTACTACAAAAGCATGTATGGGACCACTTCAAGTAAAGATTGCAAATGAGGTGTTTGGAGTCTCAGAGTATGAGTTAAAAAGAGCAAGAGAGATAAAAGAGGCGTTTGAGACCTCATCTAGCAAAGGTGAAAATGGATTTATGCATGAGCATTACGGCTTTATAGATGAGCCTATTTACCGAGATGCTCTACTCACCCTTAACACTAGCCAAAGTTAATGCAAAAAGTACCTCTACCCCACTCTGCTTTAGTACCTGTTCTGCCTCTTTTAGAGTCGTTCCTGTAGTAACAATATCATCAACCAAAATTACCTCTATATCTCTTTTACCCCTATATATAAACTCTCTTGGGTTTTCAAGCCTAAACTGCAAAGATTTTCCTGAGTAGTTTACACTATTGGTTGCCATAAGCTTTGCATATTCTATATGAACCCCTTTGTATCTCATCTCGTGTGTAAGAAGTGCTACATGGCTATAGCCAGATTTAACATTTTCATCTATACCTAATACATAAATATCTCTAGGGTCATTCTCCATAAATCTCTTAATAAATGGTCGAAAAGAGAGCCTTGCTAAAGCTCTATAGAGCTGATAACCTTGTGGAGTATGTTTTGTAAGCAATAAGTCTTCTATATGTTGATAATTAAAAAAGCTATAGACATCTAGTGAACCAAACCTTCGTTTAGTTATAGATGGTTTTAAGAGATTGGTTTGACAAGTTTTACAAAAAGTAGATATGCTTAATTTATGACAACTTAGACAACGCATCTTTATTAGAGTATATTTCTAATTACAATAGCATAGTGCAATACAATAAAATTCATAATAAAAATCCCCATAGATGAGACTCTTGAGAGGATTGTCTCTAATTTAGTTCTCTTCTTTCCATTTGTTCTAAAAGCAATTCTTAAATGAACAATTGTAATAATAGTCATAATAGCAACTAAAAGTAATTTTGTTCGTAGGGCTTCTACAACTTTTGAGTGAACTTTAAAATCAAACAGAACATCTATCATGCCGTTTTGAACAATCATCCAGATACCTGTACTAATAAGCATAATTAAAACAACCATTTCAAAGTAGCCAAATATAGGTCCTACTATAGGATAGACTAACTCTTGGTCTCTTTTATTACGCATTGAGACTCCTAAAATAAACATAAAAACAGAACCACCAATCCATGAAATAGCTGCAATAAGGTGTAAGTGTATTCCCCAACCCAAATGTTCCCCTTTGTTATTTTTGATATAATAAAGTATAGCCAAATATTTAAGATTTTTCAATATAATATTAAAGGTTAAAACCTTGCCACGAACTGAAACACTTTTTATTACTAATAAATACTAAGATAAAGAAAGTGTAAAACTATTTTAAATTTAAGCTATTCTAATAGATATCATATAAAGGAATTATATTGTGAAGAAAAATGTCATTTTATTACTTATATTAAGTAGTTTTACATTTGCAAATGTTGCTATTGTTAAAAAGATTTCAGGTACAGTTGAGGTTAAACGAAAAGGTAAAATTATCTCTATAAAAAAGGGTAGTAGTTTAGAAAATGGTGATATTATTTTGACTAAATCGAAAAGTTCAATAGGTATCATATTTGATGATGGAAGCCGTGTATCTCTTGGAGAGAAAGCTATATTTGTTATTAATCACTATGTGGTAAAGCCTAGTAAAAAAGAGTATGATGTCGATTTAGAGCTAAAAAAAGGAAAGGCTATGTTCAGCTCAGGAAAAATAAGTAAACTTGCCCCTAAAACAGTTAAATTTCGTATCCCTGAGGGTGCTATTGGTATTCGTGGGACAAAGTTTGTTGTGGAGGTTAAGTAGATGAGACTCTTTTTAATAGTTACGATTTCATCTATTTTTATTGGCTGTTCTAAAACTACTGTTGTCCTATTAGATAGTGGAAAAGCAGGTAGTAGTATCACTGTTGCTACCCAAAAGGCAACTACTAAAATTGATAAAGTTGGAGCCTATGTTGATTTAAAAGATAAAGATGAAGCTCCAAGTGAGGTTAAAGAGATGTCAAAAGAGGAGATAAATAAACGTTTTGGAAATGTACTAAAAGCAGCTCCAAAAAAACCTATATCTTATCTACTATATTTTGAAACAGGCTCAACCACATTAACCCCAGAGTCAAAAAAGATTTTAGAAGAGGCTCTAAAAACAATAAAAGAACGCTCCCCTTGTAGTGTTGATATTATTGGACACACAGATACAACAGGTTCAGCTATAATAAATCAAAAAGTTTCACTAAAAAGAGCTAAATTTATTAAATCTATTATAGAGAAAAAAAATATTAAGGTTGTCTCTTTAAAAGCTAAAGGGTATGGGGAAGAGGATTTACAAATAAAAACTCCTGATAATACACCCAATGCAAAAAATAGAAATGTTGAAATCTTTATTAAGTAGAGTATGAGACGATTTAAACAGTATCTAGGTGTAGTACTACTCTCATCAATTCTACACCTACTATTTTACTATACAGATATTTTAAAAACTCTCGACTATAAATTTTATGACTTCTCAACAGCACTCTTTGCAAATACAAAAAAACAAAATAGTGGCTCATACTCTGTTATTATAGATATAGATGAAAAGAGTATACAGACAATGGGTCAATGGCCTTGGGCTAGGGTTCTTGATGCTCAACTTATTAATAGCATTAGTAAGATGCACCCATCAGCTTTAGGTATTAATATTCTTTTTCCTGAACAAGATAGACTCTCTCCTATAAGCATACAAAAATTTTATAAACGATATTTTAAATTAAATGTTCAATTCTCTTCTATTCCTTCAAAGTTAAGAGATAATGACAGACTTCTTGCAAACGCTATTAAGTCATCAAATGCTATTCTCTCAACATACTTTTCAAATGAAGACTATACTGCTTCTCATTGTGAAAAATTAAACTATAAAAATAATATTTTTTCAAAAAGAGAAACAGATTTTACAGCCTCATCTCTACTTTGTAACTACCCTATTTTACAAGAGAGTGTGGAGAACTTTGGTTTTATTAATGCAACTGTTGATGATGATGGTGTATTTAGACGAGTTCCTCTTTTTATGCGTTATAAAGAGAAAATTTTTCCCTCTTTTGCACTTGCAACTCTACTTAGTTTTGATAACTATCTTCAAATCGACAAATCAACAAACGATATCTTAATAAACTTCTCAAGTAGCAGACCAAAAACTATCTCTGCCATTGATATCTTAAGAGGAGAGGTTGACCCAAAAGATATTCAAGGGAAAATTGCTATTTTAGGCTCCTCTGTGGTAGGTCTTAATCCAAGCTATATTATCTACAGTGGTGAACAGATTTCAAACAGTATGATTCACGCTATGGTCATAAATAATATTTTAGATAATGCAATCTTTACGCAACCAAAAGAGTATATAGTGTTCAATCTTCTACTCTCCTTTCTAATATCAATAGCAATAGTTATACTATTTGCTAAACGACTATATATATATAGCACTATTCTTATCTTAATAACAACTATAGCAAGTTTTATATGGCTTATGAGAGCCTATGAGTCAAATCTATATATCTCTATAGGCTATCTATGGATTCCACTATTGACTATCTCACTAATAACTTCAATATATCACTTAAGAATTATCAATAAAGAGCATAGAGAGCAAGAAAATCTACTAATACGCCAAAGTAAACTTGCATCTATGGGAGAGATGATTTCACTTATTGCTCACCAATGGAGACAACCTCTTTCTGCTATCAATGGTGTTGTGCTAGATATAGATATCGATTATAGAAAAGAGCAACTTCATCCAGAGAGACTAGAGAGACATCTTAGTGAAATAGAGAGAATCACAGCCTACCTTTCAAGAACTATTCATGACTTTACCTCTTTCTTTGCCATTAACAAAGAGAGTGTTAGCTTCTTTGTAGAAGATGTCATTACTCAGGCTATCAACCTAACTACTATTTCTAGCTATAAAAATATTGAAATTATATGTAATAAAAAAGAGAAAATAGAGCTTGTTGGTTTTAAATCTGAGCTTATACAATCTCTTCTAGTTCTTCTAAACAATGCTATTTTTGCTTGTGCAAAAAAAGCTTCTGATGAGTTTAAAGGAGAGATTATTATAGATACATATCGTATAAAAAACTATGTCTATATCTCTGTATCTGATAATGCAGGAGGGATTCCTAAAGAGAATCTAAAAAAAATTTTTGACCCATACTTTACGACAAAAGAGAAGTCAGGTGGTACAGGACTTGGACTTTATATCTTAAAGCTTATTGTTGAAGATAGTATGAATGGGAAGGTCTTTGTAGAAAATAGCTCAAAAGGTGCTGTCTTTACATTACAAATCCCAGATAAATAAAAATATATAGGGTAGACCGATATGTCACTCCCCTATATAACATTTAATTATCTAACTTAAGCACAGCCATAAACGCCTCTTGAGGAACATTTACTTTCCCAATAGCCTTCATACGCTTCTTACCTGCTTTTTGCTTCTCAAGAAGCTTTCTTTTACGTGTAATATCACCACCATAACACTTAGCAGTTACATTTTTACCTATTGATTTTACATTGGTTCTTGCAATAATCTCATTGCCAATACTTGCTTGAAGTGCAACCTCAAAGAGCTGTCTTGGAATAAGCTCTTTAAGTGACTTAACAAAAGCTAAACCTCTACTTCTAGCCTTCTCTCTAGGAACAATAATAGAGAGTGCATCAACAACCTCTCCTGCTACTCTAATATCAAGTTTCACTAAGTCTCCTGGTCTAAAGCCTATAGGTTCGTAGTCAAAACTTGCATACCCTTTTGTTGTACTTTTGAGTTTATCATAAAAATCAAGTACAATCTCATTCATTGGTAAATCGTACTCTAAAAGAACACGTTCAGCATTAATATAGTCCATCTTAACCTGAATACCACGACGGTCATTAAGTAACTTCATAACATTTCCAAGGTAGTCATTTGGTACCAATATGGTCGCCTTAATATATGGTTCATAGATAGTAGCTATCTTTTGAACCTCTGGCATCTCATAAGGATTTTGAATCTCTATTCGCTCACCATTAGTCAACTCTACCTCATAGATAACAGTAGGAGCAGAAGCAATAAGCTCTAGGTTAAACTCTCGCTCTAAACGCTCTTTTACTACCTCCATATGTAGCATTCCAAGAAAACCTACCCTAAAACCTGAACCAAGTGCAAGTGAGCTCTCTGGCTCATAGGTAATGGAACTGTCATTAAGTTTTAGTTTGTCAAGTGCGTCACGTAAATCTTCAAACTTATCTGTCTCAATAGGGTAGATTCCTGCGAATACAAATGGTTTGGCAGCCTCAAACCCCTCAATAGGCTCAGATGTAGGGTTTTTAGCATCGGTTATGGTATCTCCAACCTGTAGTCCATCAACACTCTTTAGACCAGTGACAACAATACCAATCTCACCTGTATGGATTTTAGAGCTTTTAATAGGAGAGATAGGATTAGGATACATCAAATCTAGTACAATATGCTCCTCTTTTGTACTCATAATCTGAATCTTTTGCCCCTTCTCTATAGCCCCATCATAAACACGTACTAGAGCTAAAGCACCTAAATAGTTGTCAAACCAAGAGTCATAGATTAGAGCTTTAGCAGGAGCATCTTCATCTCCACTTGGAGCAGGTATACGCTCTACAATAGCCTCAATAAGCTCAGGCACACCCTCACCTGTCTTTGCAGAGACTAAAGAGTGTTCAGTGCAATCTAGTCCAATAGCATCTTCTACCTCTTCAAGTACTCTTTCAGGTTCAGCAGCAGGAAGGTCTATCTTGTTTACTACAGGTATAAGCTCCAAATCATTCTCTAAAGCAATATATACATTGGCAATAGTTTGAGCCTCTACCCCTTGTGCAGCATCAATAATGAGTAACGCACCTTCACTAGAAGCTAAAGAGCGACTCACCTCATAAGAGAAATCGACATGTCCTGGAGTATCAATTAGATTAAGAATATAGTGTTCACCATTGTTAGCAACATAGTCTAGTCGAACCGATTGAGCTTTAATAGTAATGCCTCTCTCTTTTTCAATCTCCATTGTATCCATAACTTGTGATGACATCTTACGCTCAGAGATAGCATTACACTCCTGAATAATCCTATCTGCCAAAGTAGATTTACCATGGTCAATATGGGCAATAATAGAGAAGTTTCTAATGTGTGATTGAGGAACTTTTTTTTCTGTCATTAGTTTGTCTCAAATAGTGAATTTACACTCTCATTGTTGTATACACGACGAATCACTTCACCAAGCATTTTAGCTGTAGAGAGAACTTTTATCTTTTTACAATTTGTATTTTTAAGAGGAATAGTATCTGTTACTACCAACTCATCTAACTCCCCATCTCTAATCCGCTCATAAGCAGGACCAGATAAAACAGGGTGAGTACAACATGCCATTACCGATGTTGCTCCTTTGGCTTTAAGTGCAGCAGCTGCTTTTACCATAGTTCCTGCTGTATCTACCATATCATCTATCATGATGACATCTTTACCCTCAACATTACCAATAATATTCATAACCTCTGATTCATTAGCCTTCTCTCTACGCTTATCGACAATAACCATCTCTAGCCCCATTGTCTTAGCAAAGTATCTAGCACGAGCAACCCCACCAATATCAGGACTAGCTACTACAGGATTTTTAAGGTTTTTACCCTTAACATAGTCATTAAACAAAACAGCACCATAGAGATTGTCTACAGGAATATCAAAAAAACCTTGAATCTGTGAAGCGTGTAAATCGACTGTTACAACTCTTGTAATTCCTGCTGTCTCCATAAGGTTTGCTACCAATTTAGCTGAAATTGGCACTCTTGGCTCTGCTTTTCTATCTTGTCTAGCGTAACCATAGTAAGGAACAACTGCGGTAATAGAACGTGCTGATGAACGTTTAAGTGCATCTACCATAATAAGTAGCTCCATTAAGTTAAAATTTACAGGTGCTGAGGTTGGTTGCAAAATAAATACATCTTTTCCTCGTACACTCTCTTCTATCTTAATATTTATCTCATTATCTGAAAATCTAGTAATTTTTGCTTTAGAGAGTGGCTGTTCTAGATATTCTGAAATTTTTTGAGCCAATTTTGGATTAGCTGTACCCGAAAAGAGCATATATCCTGTCATCTGTTTACCTTATAATTATTATATTTCTTGCGAATTTTACCCATATTTGGCTAATAAGCTGATGATGAGTGATTAAGTGTTTTTAGCTAAAATTATAATTGGTCACCTTTTTAATAGGAGTAAAATCATGCTTAATCTACTTTTAGCTTTACTGTTAGGAGTTATTATTGGCTGGAGTTTTCATGCCTTTTTTAATGAGTTAGGTACTCCAAATATTATTAGAAATGATTTCAATATAACAGATAAAAATCTTAAAAATATCCCTCTATTAGAAGTAGAGACTCAAAAAAATAAAATAGTTGAGCAGAATATATCAAAGCAAAAAATTCAAAACTCCATAAATAAGAAAGAGACAGTTGATAACTTTTATACTCTTTTAGATAAAGGTCTATTCTCAGATGCCATGGCACTATATCTTGAAGCCACAGAAAAAGAGCTTATATCATATAAACTAAGACTCTTAGAGTATTTTAGAGAAAAAGTTAAAATAGATACTAATATGGCTACAACCCAAATGTATGAGTTTATAGAGCTAGAGCCTGAACATGAAGAGGTAGCAAAAATACTAATGGAGACTCTCTACTATTCTAATAACTATCATGAGTTTGTTTCATTTTTAGAAGAACAAATAGAAAGAAGCAGTACTCCATCACTCTACATCTACCGATTAGCAGAGTACTACGTTGAGATAGAAAACTACTTTAAAGCTATAGAACTTTTAAAAGAGATTGTTACTGATGAAGATTTTGGAGAGAGAGCACAAATACTCTTAGATAAAATAGATAGAAAGAGTAAGGAGAATAGAGAGTATAGCTATAGTATACCTCTTAAAAAGTCTGGAGACCATTTTACTGTTGATATATACTTAAATGATACTCCTTTAACTCTACTTCTCGATACAGGTGCAACACTTACTATGATTAATGAAGAGAGACTCCCCCCTTTAACTCTTCTAAAAGATAGTATAACTCTACAAACAGTAGGGGGAGAGGTTAATGCTCAACTTAAAGAGGCAGAAAAGTTATCTATTGGAGAGCTAGAGCTAAAGGAGTTTAAAGTTGTTAGCTCCTATTTTCAACAAAAAGATGCTGATGGACTTTTAGGTATGAACTTTTTTAAGAGATTTAAATTTAAGATTGATCAAGAGAGTAAAATTTTATATCTTTCTTGGAAATAGTATTAAAATTAAAGAAACAAGTCCAGTTTTAATGTTATAATAAGTTAAATTTAATTAAAGAAAAGGATAAAATATGTTCTCATTACTATTTTTATCTAAAAACCAAAGAGTTGTAAGAAAATGGAAAAAAGAGCATGAGAAGATTGTGCTTTTAGCACATAAAGTTATAGCTGAATACTCAAAAAACAATCATAAAAAAGCCAAAAAAAATCTAATTTTATTAAATAATCTAGCTATTGACCATATTATAGATGAAGACCTAAAATTCTATAAACTCTTAAATGGAGAACAACGTATTTTACCTAATAGAAAAGCTGCTATTGAAGATTTTATTAATACTTTTAAAGATATAAAACCTGAATTGATGTCTTTTTTGACAAAATACACAAGAAAAGATATTATATTAGATGATGAATTTTTTCAAAAATTTAATGAGTTAGCGGAAGTACTTATTGACCGTATAAAATATGAAGAGAAAAATATTTATAGTATTCTTGATATATCAAGAGAAAAAGAGAAATTAGAAAAAATGAAGTACAATATGTCATAGAGTAAATCTTCTTATATCCTCGCCCTTAATGGTGAGGATTTACAGAATGGGTGCTAAACAGAGTAGTAATTAGCTTCAGGGTGATGTACAACCAAAGCAGAGGTACTCTGCTCTGGGTGTATCTGAAATGTCTCACTAAGTACAATTCCAAACTCTTCAGGCTTCAAGACATCAAACAGCTCACGACTAGCCTCCAAATCAGGACAAGCAGGGTAACCAAAAGAGTAGCGTGAACCTTGGTATCGTCTCATTCTAACATCTCTAAGGGTAGCTCCTTCGTCCTCTTTTAAGATACCCAAATCCATTCGTATCTGTTTGTGGGCTACCTCTGCTAGAGCTTCTGCTAACTCAACTGAAAAACCATGTACCATGTTATACTCTAAGTATTCACCTTTTTCATAAAGCTCTTTTTCGTAGGCTGAAAACTTATCTCCTGCACTTACACAAGTAAGGGCTATAACATCGTGTCTATCGTGTCTAAAGAAGTCACTTAATGCTCTGTGTGGCTTTTTTCTCTGTCTTGGGAACTTAAACTTAACTGTATGTCTATCTTTTACCTCATCAAAAGGCTCTCTTGATGCATTTTCATCTATATTCCACCCCTCACTC
>Ga0256832_1002668_pt1 | contig 12158 bp, 9 predicted proteins | sample 134614metaG_FD_190534 | JGI IMG/M metagenome (GOLD analysis project Ga0256832, IMG submission 190534) | Hydrothermal vent microbial communities from Lau Basin, Pacific Ocean - 134-614 | ecosystem: Environmental > Aquatic > Marine > Hydrothermal vents | place: Pacific Ocean: Lau Basin | collected... | reverse complement strand
ACGGCCGTTGTTGACCTCCGGGGCCGTCCTCAGTATCATCCACGCCCCTATTCCCCGGTAGCTCAGCAGGTAGAGCAGGTGACTGTTAATCACCGGGTCGGCGGTTCGAGCCCGTCCCGGGGAGCCACATCGACTTCGAACGTGTAAACCGGCCGAGCGCCGGTTTTTTCATGTTGGCGGCCGTGTACGTGGACGGGCTCTCACCGCAGGTGCACAGGCTGGCGCCTGTGCACAGTGGCGAGGGACGAGGGCCGAGTGGCGAGGGGCATGGTGTCCCCCTTGGCTTTCTTGCTTATGCTTCTTCCGTTCCCGCCTCGCCACTCGTCCCTCGTCCCTCGGCCCTGTCCTGAAGCGGCAGCTCGAAATAGAAGGTGGTGCCCACCGAACGGTAGGAGTAGAAACCGATGCGGCCGCCGTGGGCCTCGACGATGGCGCGGGCGATGGACAGGCCGAGGCCGGTGCCGGAGACGGTGCGGGCGTCGGAGCTGTCGTGCCGGGCGAACTTTTCGAACAGGCGCGGCCGGAACTCCGGCGGGACGCCCTCGCCCCGGTCGATGACCGAGACGCGCACCACGCCGTCGCTGCAGCGGGTGCGGATCCGCACCGTTTCGTTCGAAGGGCCGTACTTGGCGGCGTTGGACAGCAGATTGGTAAGGACCTGGATCAGCCGGTTGCGATCGCCCCGCACCGGGATGGTAGGCCGGTCCGGCTCAAATTCGCAGCTGACCTGGAACTGGGCCAGATAGCTCCGGTTCTCCTCGATGGCCTGGCGGATGACGTCCACCAGGTCGATTTCCCGCCAGTCCAGCTCCAGGTTGCCCGACTCCAGGCGGCGCATGTCCAGCAGATCGTTGACCAGCAGGATCAGGCGATCGGAATTCCGGCTGGCGATGCGCACCATGTCCTCGGTGCGCTCGTCAAGGGGGCCCGTGACCCCGCTGGCGACGAGGCCCAGTGCTCCGTGGATGGCGGTCAGCGGGGTGCGCAGTTCGTGACTGACCGTGGCCAGGAATTCGTCCCGCGCGATTTCCGCTTCCTGCCGCAGTCGTTCCTGGCGTCGGAACAGCCACCACATGGCCAGGGTGAAGAGCAGGAACGGCGCGAACATCAGCAACGACTGCAACAGCAGCTGGCGGGCGAAGCCGGCGTACAGGCCGGGCCGGCGCAGGTCGATCACCTGCCAGCGGGTGCCTTCGACCGGCAGGCTCGCCATCAGGCGGCGCTGCTCGTCGGCGGTGAGATGGTAGTCGTCGCGCGTCAGCCGGTTGCGGGCGCCGCGGGCGGTGATTTCGATGAGCGGCGGGTTGGCGGGCAGCACCAGGTACAGCTCGTGCTCGGGCAGCTGGACGTTCTGCAGGATGCCGGCCAGCAGGCCGGCGCGAAAGCTCACGAACAGGATCCGTGGCCGTTCGCCGGTATCGAGCCGGGCGAGAATGTCGAAATGATAGACCCGCGGTCCCGGATGGATGCGGGGCCGGTTGCTGCGGATGCGGGCGTATTCGCGAATGTCCTCTCGGCACAAGCCACCGATCTGCTCGCCGAAGTCCTCCACGTACAGCTCGCCATCGGGATCGGCGAGGGTAAAGGCGAAATAATCGGGAAAGTATTCGCGCAGCTTTTCGCTCACCGCCTGATGACGGGCCGGCGAGTCGGGATCCCGGATCAGGGCCAGCAGGCGGTCGCGCTGTTCCCGGGCGAACAGCTGGACCAGGCGCTTGCGGCCGGCGATGCTGCGGGAGACTTCGTCCGCCAGCCCGGAGACGGTCTGGCGGGCCACGGTGCGATGATGACGCTCGAAGTCCTCGAAGCGGGACCAGGCCATCCATACAAGCAACACGGCGAAGAAGACCAGGGTGCCGAGCAGGAACAGGGGATAGCTGCGCACGGCGGTCGAGCCCGGTTCAGATCTGCAGTTGCATGGCGCGTTCGCGCGCCCGGCGGAAGGCCTCCTCGTCGAGAACCCCCTGGGCAGCGAGACGACGCAGTTCCTGCAGTTCGATGCTGCGCATCTGGCGCTTGTCGAAGGCGATTACCTGGCTGGCGGCCAGAACCCGGGTCTTGAGTTCGTCACGAAAGTGGCGGAATTCCGTCTTGCTGGGCTTGTTCTTGAGCAGGCTGATCAGGGGGCATCCGCCGTAGCGGCTGCGAAACTCGAGCACGTTGGGCGAGCGGTACAGGAACATGAGCAGGGAACCCAGGGTGAGCAGGGTGAAGATGACAATGAAGGGCAGCAGTCGGGCCAGGGTCTGGCCGTCCGGATGACGCCAGAGCCAGAAACCGTAGATCAGCGTGGTCAGCCCGAAATAGACGAGGGCCAGCAGCCAGGGCCAGGAAATCTGGCGGTGAAAAACCGGCCAGGGTTCGAGCAGGCTCATGTTGATGTGATAGGTGGTGTCGCCGAAGACGTTGTGAATGTCCACCTTCACGAACTTGTCGTTGTAGATCTCGAAGCGGCGGATTTCCCCCTTGAAGCGGGATTCCTGCAGCAGCACCCGGTTGACGTGTTTGCCGGTCACGATGGCCGTGTCTGTCCCAGTTCGCCAGTACGGTGAGTGGGTGCATCATACCCCGTCCGGCCGGACGCGGCACGACCGCCCGTCCGGCAACCGCGGCGGCATGTCGCCGTCGAGGGGGAACTTCGCGCCACTGCCCCGGTCTGCCCTGAAGCAGCCCCATTCCTTACGGAGTCATCACCATGCTGATCCGCCGCAAATCCGATCTCACCGAAGCCGATGTCACCGATCCGGCCTGGTATGCGCGGCGTCGGGAATTCCTGCAGGGCACCGCGGCCCTGCTGCTCGCGGCCGGCGGGCTGCGTCCGGCGCAGGCCGGCCACGGGGGCCGTGCCCTCCAGTACCGTCCCCGGCCCGATCTGGCGGCGAAGGATGCGCTCACCGACTTCAGCGACGTTACCACCTACAACAACTTCTACGAATTCGGTACCGACAAGGCTTCCCCCGCCGAACTGGCCGGGCGCCTCACCACCGATCCCTGGTCGGTGACCATCGACGGCGAGGTGGCCCGACCCGGAACCTACGCACTGGAGGACATCCTCAAGCCCCATGGCCTCGAGGAGCGCATCTACCGCCTGCGCTGCGTGGAACGCTGGTCGATGGTGATTCCCTGGATTGGCTTTCCGCTGGCCGATCTAATCAGGCGCTTCGAGCCCACCTCGCGGGCCAAATACGTGGAATTCACCACCCTCTACCGCCCCGAGGAGATGCCGGGCCAGCGCCGCGCGGTACTCGACTGGCCCTACGTGGAGGGCCTGCGCATGGACGAGGCCATGCACCCGCTGACCCTGCTGGCGGTGGGGCTCTACGGCGAGGTGCTGCCCAACCAGAACGGCGCGCCGCTGCGGCTGGTGGTGCCCTGGAAGTACGGATTCAAGAGCATCAAGTCCATCGTGCGCATCCGCTTCACCGAGCAGATGCCCCAGACCACCTGGCACAAGGCCGCGCCCCACGAATACGGCTTCTATGCCAACGTGAATCCGGCCGTGGATCATCCCCGCTGGAGCCAGAAGCGGGAGCGGCGGATCGGCGAGTTCCGCAAGCGCAAGACCCTGCCTTTCAACGGCTATGCCGAGCAGGTGGCGCACCTCTATGCCGGCATGGATCTGCGCCGTTTCTTCTGAGGCCGGTGATGGGCTTGCGGCATATCGACGGCTTGCGGGTGGGGGTGTTCACGGCCGCGCTGTTGCCGGCCCTGTGGCTGGGTTATGCCTTCTTCACGGACCGGCTCGGTGCCAATCCCTTCGAGGCGCTGACCCGCAGCAGCGGTGAATGGACCCTGCGCTTCCTGCTGCTGACCCTGGCCATGAGCCCCCTGCGGGAGGCCTTTGGCTGGCGCTGGCCACTACGACTGCGGCGCATGTTCGGGCTGTATGCTTTCTTCTATGGCCTGCTGCATTTGACGACTTATCTGTGGTTCGACCAGTTCTTCGACTGGCCGGAGATCGGCCGGGACATCCTGAAACGGCCGTTCATCACCGCCGGCATGGGCGCCCTGCTGATCCTCGCGGCCCTGGCGGCGACCTCGAACCAGGCCATGATGCGCCGCCTGGGCCGGCGCTGGAAACCGCTGCACCGGCTGGTGTATCCGGCCGTGGTACTGGCGGTGCTGCACCACTTCTGGCTGGTGAAGGCGGATCTGCGCTGGCCGGCCATCTACGGGATCATCGCTGCCGGCCTGCTGGGCTGGCGGCTGTACCGTCGCTACCGGCGGCGTGGCTCGCCGGTGGTCGTGCGCGCCTGAGGAGTGCAAAACGCAATACTTGCGGCGGGGATGGCCACCCCGCGGACCCGGAGCGCTGCCCCCTGTGCCCGGTTTGTACTATCATGCCCGCCTCGAAACCCGACCGGACTGCAGGCCGCACCGGGCCGTTCCGAACAACAACAGGTGAGGAGGAGTGAATGTCTATCAGCCGCCGTGAATTCATCCAGATCATGGGCATGGCCGCCGCCGCTGGCATGCTGCCCGGTTGCGACACCAAGACCAGTGGCCCTGGCGGGGTCACCACCACCGCCAAGGCCGATCGAAAGGATGCCTACGCGATCCCGAAGTTCGGCAACGTGACCCTGATGCACATGACCGACTGCCACGCCCAGCTCCTGCCCATCTACTTCCGCGAGCCGAGCGTCAACCTCGGTATCGGCGAGGCCCGGGGCAGGCCACCCCACATCGTGGGCGAGGCCTTCCTCAAGTACTACGGCATCCAGCCCAACACCCCCGAAGCCTATGCCTTCACCTATCTGAACTTCGTCGAGGCGGCCAAGACCTATGGCAAGGTCGGCGGTTTCGCCCACCTGCGCACCCTGGTCAAGCGCCTGCGCAACGAGCACGGCCCGGATCGCACCCTGCTGATGGACGGCGGTGATACCTGGCAGGGCTCCGGTACCGCCTACTGGACCCGCGGCAAGGACATGGTCGGCGCCTGCAACCTGCTGGGCGTGGACGTGATGACCGGTCACTGGGAGTTCACCTACAAGGACGCCGAGGTCATCGACAACATCAAGGACTTCAAGGGCGACTTCGTGGCCCAGAACATCTTCGTCAACGACGATGCGGCCTTCGACTACAAGTTTGCCGACTTCCCCGGCTTCGACGAGGATAGCCAGCGCGCCTTCAAGCCCTACGTGATCAAGAACGTCGGTGGCGCCCGCATCGCCGTCATCGGCCAGGCCTTCCCCTATACGCCCATCGCCAACCCGCGGCGCTTCATTCCCGACTGGACCTTCGGCATCCGCGACAGCGAGATGCAGCAGGTGGTGGACGACGTGCGCGCCAACGAGAAGCCCGATGCCGTGGTGGTCATCTCCCACAACGGCATGGACGTGGATCTGAAGATGGCCAGCCGGGTCAGCGGCATCGACGTGATTTTCGGCGGCCACACCCACGATGGCGTGCCGCGCCCGGTGGAAGTGAAGAACGCCGGCGGTGTGACCCTGGTGACCAACGCCGGCTCCAACGGCAAGTTCCTGGGCGTGATGCAGCTCGACATCCGCAACGGCAAGGTACAGGGCTACGACTACAAGCTGCTGCCGGTCTTCTCCAACCTGCTGGACCCGGATGCCGAGATGGCCTCCTATATCGAGCAGGTACGCAAGCCCTATGTGGACAGGCTGCGCGAGGAACTGGCGGTGGCCGACACGCTGCTGTACCGTCGCGGCAACTTCAACGGCACTTTCGACCAGATCATCTGCGACGCCCTGCGCGAAGTGGGCGGCGCCCAGATCTCCCTGTCGCCCGGCTTCCGCTGGGGTACCACGGTGCTGCCGGGCCAGGCCATCACCATGGAGAACGTGCTGGACCAGACCTGCATCACCTATCCCGAGACCTACGTGCGGGAGATGTCCGGCGCCGACATCAAGCTGATCCTCGAGGACGTGGCCGACAACCTGTTCAACAAGGATCCCTACTACCAGCAGGGCGGCGACATGGTGCGCGTGGGCGGTCTCGACTACACCATCGACCCGGCCAAGGACATGGGCAGCCGCATCACCGAGCTGCGTCTCGACGACGGCACGCCGCTGGAGGCCGACAAGACCTACACCGTGGCCGGCTGGGCCACCGTGGGCTCCAAGGCCCCGGGCAAGCCCATCTGGGAGATCGTGGCCGAATACCTGCGCGAGGAGAAGGTGGCCAAGGTCAAGAAGCTCAACACGCCGAAGATCATCGGCGTGGAGGGCAATCCCGGCATTGCCTGATCGTCGTCCCGGGGAGGAAGGAAAACGGGGGCTTCGGCTCCCGTTTTTCGTTATGAGCTGCGAATAACGCAGAGGGCGCAGAGGCGCAGAGGACGCGGAGAGATTTTTTATTGTTACAACCGTAGGGTGCGTTCGCGAAGCAACGCACCGCAGACGGGCAGCGGGTAGCTGGGGGCCGGTGGCTGGTAAAAACGGGGCACGCACGCTTTCCCGGCCACCCGCTACCCGCCACCGCAGATACAAGGGCGCGTTCGCGAAGCAACGCAGCAGTGCAGGGTTGGTGGCGAGAAACGAGCGAAGGCGTTCGCGCCCCGTTTGCCAGTCATCACCCCAGATGCCCTTCCACCAGTTGCGCCATCATCTCGATGTGATCCGGTCGGGCGTTGAGGGCGGGAATGTAATGGTATTCCTTGCCGCCGGCCTTGATGAAGACGTCCCGGTTCTCCATGGCGATCTCCTCCAGGGTTTCCAGGCAGTCGGCGGCGAAGCCGGGGGCGATCACGTCCACCGAGCGCACGCCCTCGGCGGCCAGGCGGCGCAGGGTCTCGTCGGTATAGGGCTGCAGCCATTCCTCGGGGCCGAAGCGGGACTGGTAGGTGAGCTGCCATTCGTCGGCTTCAAGGCCAAGGCGCCCGGCCACCGCGGCGGCGGTCTGTTCGCATTCGCCCGGATAGGGATCGCCGGCCTCGGCGTAGCGCCGGGGCAGGCCGTGGAAGGAGAACAGCAGCCGCTCGCCCCGGGGGCGCGCCGACCAGGCCTCGCGGATGCTGGCGGCCAGGGCGTCGAGATAGGCAGGCTGCGCATGGTAGCGATTGATCAGGTGCAGCTCCGGCACCACCCGCCAGGTCCGGAGTTCGGCATTCACGGCATCGAAGGTGGAGCCGGTGGTGGTGGCCGAATATTGCGGGTACAGCGGCAGGACGACGATGCGCCGGACCCCCTTGCGGCGCAGATCCTGCAGGCCGGCCGCGATGGAAGGGTGGCCGTAACGCATGCCAAGGGCCACGGGAATGTCGTCGCCGAGCCGCGCCTGCAGCCGCCGGGCCTGTTCCCGGCCGATGGCCAGCAGGGGAGAACCCGCGTCGGTCCAGATTTTCCGGTAGGCGCGGGCCGCGCGGCGGGGGCGGACGCGCAGGATGATGCCGTGCAGGATCGGGCGCCACAGCCAGCGGGGACGTTCCACGATGCGCGGATCGGCGAGAAATTCGGCCAGATAGCGGCGCACGTCCGCCGGTTCGGGCGAATCGGGCGTGCCCAGATTGGTGAGCAGAACGCCGGCGGCACGGTGTTTGTCGGTCGGATGGGCGGAATAACGGGACATGGGGCGTCATTATGGACGAGGCCCCGTCGGTGGACAATGTGACTGGCGTCACGGCCGGCGCCGGAAAAATGCCGTCTGATCCATGCGTGAGGTCGGCAGCCGGTTTCCGCGCACGGAACTTCCGCGGCTGGCGTGTCGACAAATGCGAAACCGTATCTTCAGGTCTTGATGACGCCCAGACAACAAACAGGGAGAGCACCATGAAAACCACGACGATTCTGATCACCGCGGGCCTGCTGGCCTTCGGCCCGCTGGCCCAGGCCGCCCCGCCGGAAGGGGGCATGATGGAACGCGGCGAGATGATGCAGGAACGGGAAGGCATGCAGGAAGAGCGTGCCGAAATGATGCAGGAACGCACCGAGTCCATGCATGAGCGCGCCGAAACGATGGAAGAGCGGGGCGAGATGATGCAGGAGCGTGCCCGCACCGATGAGCGCACGCAGGAACAGCAGCACATGCCGCAGCAGGAGATGGCCGAGGGCGAGGCCCATGGCATGGGCATGTCCCGCGGCGAAGTGGCCCGGGCGGCCTTTGCCACCGCCATCGAGGATCGCGAGCCGGTGGACAAGGTGGAGAAACTGCCCGCCGATCACCAGAAGGTCTATTTCTTTACCGAGCTGCGGGACATGGCCGGCCAGACCGTGACCCATCGCTGGGAGCACGACGGCAAGGTCCAGGCCGAGGTGAAATTCAACGTGAAGGGGCCACGCTGGCGCGTCTGGTCGAGCAAGAACCTGCCCACCGACGCCACCGGTGAATGGAAGGTCTCCGTGGTCAACGGCAACGGCGAGGTGATCGCCGAGGACGTGGTCAACATCACGCCGCCGGAAGCCGCCGATCTGGATACCACCGGCACCGCCACCAACCCCGCACCCTGAACCCCCGTCACCGGGAGCGCCGGCCGGCGCTCCCGGCTCCTTTCCTCCTTGACCCGGATCAACCGCCCGTCGCGCCGGGGATGACTTTTCCCGTCAAGCTGCTAACGTTAGATCGCCCCCAACGGGTGTTCACGGCTCTCCATCCCGGATGACCGGGAAGCCGATGTTTCGCACCAATACCAGCGAAGGGAGATGGCCATGTCATCCATCATCGAACCGGTGGTCGGACAGTGGTACCAGGACGCCGAACAGCGGCGTTTCGAAGTGGTCGCCCTCGACGACGACAGCATCGAGATCCAGTATTTCGACGGCGACGTGGCCGAACTGGACAGCGAAACCTGGAACCTGCTCGCCGTCACCCCGGTGGCCGAACCCGGCGACGCCACCGGCCCCTTCGACGAACTGGACATGAGCGAACTGGGTTTCGAAACCGATCCGATCCCGGGCGACGACGACTGGGAACGGTTGCTGGATGAGTAGGCAGGAACTAGGGACTAGGAACTAGGAACTGGAAAAAGCCTTGTAGGAGCGGCGCCCTCGCCGCGATGCGGTGGTGGTTGGGGACGGATGGCTGGTAACTGGGAATAATGGGTCGAACACTGTCATTATCCGCTACCCGTCCCCAGCAAACAGCCACCGTTCAATCGCGGCTATGCGCCGCTCCTACACAAATTCAGTGGCGAGGGACGAGGGGCGAGTAGCGAGGAAAAGCGTTTGGGTATTGGATTCGGTATGGTTCATGGACTTTTGATCTTCCTTGGCTTCGTACGGTGCACCGCGGCAGGGGCACTTCTCCTTCAAAGCCGATACACAAGGCTTTTTCCAGTTCCTAGTTCCTAGTCCCTAGTTCCTGACTTCAATGTTCCAGCTTCTTGTACTTGATCCGGTGCGGCTGCACCGCTTCCTCGCCGAGGCGGCGTTTCTTGTCTTCCTCGTAGTCGGCGAAGTTGCCTTCGAACCAGACCACCTGGCTGTCGCCCTCGAAGGCGAGGATGTGGGTGGCGATGCGGTCCAGGAACCAGCGGTCGTGGGAGATGACGATGGCGCAGCCGGGGAAGGCCAGCAGGGCTTCTTCCAGGGCGCGCAGGGTTTCCACGTCCAGATCGTTGGTGGGCTCGTCGAGCAGCAGCACGTTGCCGCCGGAACGCAGCAGCTTGGCCAGGTGCACCCGGTTGCGCTCGCCGCCGGAGAGATCGCCCACGTACTTCTGCTGATCGGACCCCTTGAAGTTGAACTTGCCCACGTAGGAGCGTGACGGGATCTCGGTGTTGCCCACCACGATGATGTCCTGGCCGTCGGAAATCTCCTCCCACACGGTCTTCTTCGGATCCAGGCTGTCGCGGCTCTGGTCCACGTAGGCCAGTTGCACGGTGGGGCCGATGCGCAGTTCGCCGTCGTCCGGCTGCTCCTGGCCCACGATCATGCGGAACAGGGTGGTCTTGCCGGCGCCGTTGGGACCGATCACGCCGACGATGCCGCCACGGGGCAGGTTGAAGTTCATGTCCTCCATCAGCAGGCGATCGCCGAAGCCCTTGCGCACGTGGCTGGCCTCGATCACCAGATCGCCGAGGCGCGGGCCCGGCGGGATGAACAGTTCCTGGGTCTCGTTGCGCTTCTGGTTTGACTGGCTGGCCAGTTCCTCGTAGCGGGCCAGGCGGGCCTTGCTCTTGGCGTGGCGGCCCCTGGGATTGCTGCGCACCCATTCCAGTTCGGCCTTCATGGCCTTGATGCGGGCGTTCTCGGCCTTCTCTTCCATCGCCAGGCGCTGTTCCTTCTGCTCCAGCCAGGAGGAGTAGTTGCCCTCCCAGGGAATGCCATGGCCGCGATCCAGTTCCAGGATCCAGCCGGCCACGTTGTCGAGGAAATAGCGATCGTGGGTCACGGCCACCACGGTGCCGGGATAGTCGTGCAGGAAGCGCTCCAGCCAGGCCACCGATTCGGCGTCCAGGTGGTTGGTGGGCTCGTCCAGCAGCAGCATGTCCGGCCCCGAGAGCAGCAGCTTGCACAGGGCCACGCGTCGGCGCTCGCCCCCGGAGAGTTTGGTCACGTCGGCGTCCCAGGGCGGCAGGCGCAGGGCGTCGGCGGCGATCTCCAGCTTGCGGTCCAGGTTGTGGCCGTCGGTGGCCTGCAGGAGGTTTTCCAGCTTCGCCTGTTCCGCGGCCAGGGCGTCGAAATCGGCGTCGGGCTCGGCATAGGCGGCATAGATTTCCTCCAGCCGGGCCTGGGCTTCCTTGATGTGGGCCAGGGCGTCTTCCACGTTGCCGCGCACGTCCTTGGTGGGATCCAGCTCCGGCTCCTGGGGCAGATAGCCGATCTTGATGCCGGGCTGGGGCCGCGCCTCGCCGTCGAATTCGGTGTCCACCCCGGCCATGATGCGCAGCAGGGTGGACTTGCCGGCGCCGTTGAGGCCGAGCACGCCGATCTTGGCGCCGGGGAAGAAGGAAAGGGAGATGTTCTCGAGTATGGTGCGCTTGGGCGGGACGACCTTGCTCACCTGGTTCATCGTGTAGATGTACTGCGCCATGGGATGTCTTTTACGGGTGGAAACGGGGCAGGCATTGTACCGGATCGGGGCTCCCGCAGACAGGGTCGGTCTTGCCAGGTGCCTGATTCGGCCCGGTTTTTTCTCCTTCGGGATCGGCGGGTTAAAGAACCGCGCCAAGAGGACGATAGGACTACCAACGACGACGGAACATTTTGCGAACCCGCCACCCCGAGAGGGCGAAATGACACGCCGATTCCAGCCGAGCATCCTGCGCAACATCCTCATCTCGTTTCTCGCCTTCGGCATCCTGGTGGGAGCCGTCTTTCCGCTCTATGCCCGTTTCTTCGTGGAATGGAAACCCGGGATGTACGGCTGGTTCGTGGCCGGTTGCCTGATTGCGGGCGCCATGATCGGCGCCGTCAACTACCTGCTGGTGCGCTGGCTGCTGGTGAGGAAACTGCACCAGATTGCCGTGGTCACGCGGTCCATCGGCGAAGGGGACATCACCCGGCATTGCGACCTCCGCAGTCACGACGTGATCGGGGAGATCATCGACAGCTTCAACCGCATGGCCGAGACCCTGCGCCGCATCATCGGCCAGTTGCGAAATGAATCGGATGCCCTGCAGGCGGCTTCCACGAGTATGGTCTCGGCCACCGAGAGAGCCGTGAACCTGAGCGGCGAACAGCAGCAGCAGGTGGATCAGGTGGCCACCGCCATGAACGAGCTGTCCGCCTCGGCCGAGGAGGTGGCCCGGCATGCCGCCGAGACGGCCCGCGCCACCCACGAGGCCGACGAACAGGGCAACACTGCCAAGGTGGTGGTGGTCGAGGCCATGGGCGCGGTGGATGTGCTGGCCGACATGGTCCAGGGCGCGGCCGAAGTCATCGGCCGCCTGGAGCAGGAGAGCGAGAACATCGGCAAGGTGCTGGCGGTGATCAACGACATCGCCGAGCAGACCAACCTGCTGGCCCTGAACGCGGCCATCGAGGCGGCCCGGGCCGGCGAGCAGGGCCGAGGATTCGCGGTGGTGGCCGACGAGGTGCGGACCCTGGCCAACCGCACCCAGAAGTCCACCGAGGAGATCAGCGCCATGATCGAGCGCCTGCAGGGCGGTTCCCGCGAGGCGGTCTCGGCTATGGAGGCGGGTCGCGAGCAGGCCACCAACGGCGTGGCGCTGACCGAGCAGGCCGCCGAGGCGCTGGCCATCATTGCTGGCGCCATCACCACCATCAGCGAGATGAGCGAACAGATCGCCCAGGCCT
>Ga0256832_1002667_pt1 | contig 12158 bp, 8 predicted proteins | sample 134614metaG_FD_190534 | JGI IMG/M metagenome (GOLD analysis project Ga0256832, IMG submission 190534) | Hydrothermal vent microbial communities from Lau Basin, Pacific Ocean - 134-614 | ecosystem: Environmental > Aquatic > Marine > Hydrothermal vents | place: Pacific Ocean: Lau Basin | collected... | reverse complement strand
TTTGTGTATATCATTTTTGAGATAGATATTGACACCGGGCAAAGGCTGTTCCTGTTCATTGAGAATAACACCAAAAACAGTTGCGTCAGACTGTCCCCAAAGATTAAAACTTAAAAAAAAGAGAAAGAAAATAGTTAAACGGTTCATATAAATTGATTTAATATGTCAAAAATAAGAAATAATATGAATAAGATTAAAAATTCAGAGATAATTTGGATATTTGTAAAAAATACTAAATCATGCCCTTAAAAACCATACAACAACAAGTCGATGATTGGATTAAACAATATGGCGTTCGATATTTTAACGAGCTTACCAATATGGCTATCTTAACCGAAGAAGTAGGTGAAGTAGCACGTATTATGGTACGACGTTATGGGGAACAGTCAGAAAAAGAGACTGATAAATCAAAAGATTTAGGCGAAGAACTTGCCGATGTATTATTTGTATTGACAGCTATTGCCAACCAAACCGGTGTAGATTTGCAAGCGGCTTGGGAACAAAAAATGCAAATCAGAACCTGGCGTGACAAAGAACGGCATCAACGTAATCAAAAATTGCAATAATCCAGCAAATTTGTGATAGCTGCTTTTATGGAAATAAAAAGTGTATTTTTGTCAAAAACGAATTAGAGAAATTATATGGATTTTACGCTATTTAAATATTTGACCGGTTTTTTTATTGTTTCAATTGCGGCTTTTCAAATAGCCAAATTTTTGCAAAAGAAAATTCATTTTCCGCTGATTACCGGTTTGATATTGACCGGTATTTTAGCCGGTAGCTCTTTCTTGGGGTTTATTCCCGACCATGCTTTACCCAAACTTAATTTTTTAAATGAAATTGCTTTGGCAATCATTGCTTTTTCTGCCGGTGCCGAATTGCATTTGGAAGAACTTCGCAGCCGTTTGAACAGTATCAAATGGATGAGTATTGCCCAACTTCTGATTACGTTTATAGTCAGTAGCATATTTGTGTTTTTTATGTCCAGACATATTCCGTTTATGAATGGCATGGACTTCAGAGTTCGTGTAGCTATATCACTTCTTTTCGGAACTATTTTTGTAGCGCGCTCGCCTTCGTCGGCTATAGCCATTATCAATGAAATGCGGGCGCGTGGGCCTTTTGTAAAAACGGCTATGGGGGTTACGGTTGTGATTGATGTATTAGTCATCATTCTTTTTGCCATCACTTTTGCTGTTGTTAAAACTATTATTAGTGGCGAAGTACTTAATCTGAATTTTCTAATAGTTTTATTGCTTGAAATTACTGTTTCTATCATTTTAGGTTGGATTTTCGGTAAAATTTTAAAGGGACTTTTACTAACTAACTTGCCGTTTTATTTTAAAGCGGTTATGATTATCATCATAGGTTACAGTATTTATTTATTGAACCATTGGGTGAGTCATCAAGCCCATTTGGCCGGTCATCATTTTGAGTTGGAAGCATTATTAATAGCCATCATCGCAAGTTTTTATGTAACGAATTACACATCCTTTAATCACGAATTTGAAGAGATTATCAACCGGATTAGTCCGTATATTTATATCGTCTTTTTTACTTTAACCGGTGATTCTTTATCCTTGCAAACCTTAATTCATGTATTGGGAATTGCACTCATTTTGTTTGCGGTACGGATACTGTCATTAATCATAGGCGGATATATCGGCACTTGGGCAGCCAAAGATGAAACTAAATATGCCAAAATGGCTTGGATGCCTTATGTAACACAAGCAGGCGTAGCAATCGGTTTAACGACCATGGTTTCTGAAACCTATCCGCAATGGGGTCATGAATTTGAAACCATAATCATAGCCATTATTGTTTTAAATCAAATTGTTGGTCCCCCATTATTTAAGTGGGCAATTAAATATGTAGGCGAAGCACACCAAAAACAAGAATATCGTGCTACTCAAACCCAACATCAAGCGGTTATCTTTAGCTTGGATAGTATATCCTTAGCATTAGCACGACTGCTGCAACAACAAGGTTGGTCGGTCAAAATTGTGACAACTCAAAAAGATTATAATGTTAATGATATCACGGTTTTACAAGTTGATACTTATAACAAAGACAGTATTGCTAAACTGAATTTAGATAATCCTGACAGTATTATTCTGTTGTATCCGGATGATGAGAAAAATTTTGAAATAGCCGAATGGCTCTATGAGACTATTGGGTCGCCCAATATGATTACCCGATTGGAATCCGGTTCATTTGCTCAAAAATTTAAAGAAATAGGTGTAAAGGTCATAGAACCGACAGCCGCGATGGTCAACCTATTGGATCATATGGTGAGAGCTCCCGAAGCTACCAATATCTTGCTTGGCTTTGATAAAGATCAAGATACGATTGATGTGGAAGTTCGCAATCCGGATTTGTTGGGTTTGCGTATTCGTGATTTACATTTGCCGCAAGATGTCATTATCTTATCACTCAAACGTCGTGGCAATACGGTTATAACCCATGGATATACCCAGTTGCGTTTGGGAGATATACTGACTTTTGTCGGTTCAAAAGAAAGCTTGGAACAAGTACGGATGCGTTTTGAGTTTTCTTAAAAACCCAAAATCATTTTGGCAATAGTAAAAAAGATATAGATACCGAAAATATCATTACTGGTTGTGATAAACGGACCGGTGGCAACAGCAGGATCAATACCGCGTTTGTGAAGAAATAAAGGAATAAATGTCCCTATCAATGACGCCATGATGATAACGGAGACTAATGAAATAGCAACGGTTATCGCCATTTTCAAGTCAAAACCCGTTAAGATATGTCCTAATAAAAACTTACCAATCAGCAATAAGATAATGGCTAATATAATACCGTTCATCAAGCTTAAGGACACTTCTTTAATCAATCGTTTCCAAATAGAGCCTGAGAGTGTGCCGTTTGCCAATCCTTGTACGACTATAGCCGATGATTGTACACCGACATTACCGGCAGTTGCCGCAATAAGTGGTGTAAAGAAAAACAAAGTGCCATATTTATTCATGGCATTACCGAAACCACTTAAGACAATAACGCTGACAAAACCCCCAATTAATGCTACTATTAACCATGGTAAACGGGCTTTCATCAATTGAAAAATAGAGTCATCGGCTTCAACGTCTTCTGAAATACCGGCAGCCATTTGATAGTCTTTTTCGGCTTCTTCTTTGATATAATCAACGACATCATCAATAGTAATTTGCCCGACTAATCTACCCATTTCATCAACAACGGGTATGACAAACAAATCATATTTTTGCATCACACGAGCCACTTCGTCTGCCGAATCATTGACATTGACATAGTGAATATTGTCGTTATATACATCTTTTATCGGTGTTTTGGTCGAAGTAGTTAAGAGTTTTTTTAAAGAAAGACGCCCTTTTAAATGCTCTTCATCGTCCACAACATAAATAGTATGAACTTTTTCCATTTCTTCAGCTTGTTTGCGCATTTCGGCAACGGCTCGCAGAACATTCCAGTTTTCATTGACTTTGACAAATTCTTTTCCCATCAAGCCCCCGGCAGTATCCTCATCATATCGCAACAATTCGACAATATCTTTGGCATGTTCTTTATCGTCGATATGTGAAATGACTTCTACCTTTTTATCTTCGGGAAGTTCGGCAATGATGTCGGCGGCATCATCAGTTTCCAACTCTTCAACTTCTTCTGCAATTTCTTTAGCTGAAAGGTTTTCAAGTATTTTTTCTTTGAGGTCATCATCCAGTTCGGCTATAATATCAGCCGTCACATCACTGTCGAGCAACCGGATGACATAAAGCGCTTGGTCAAAATCCAGATCATCTAGAATTTCGGCTAAATCGGCAGCATGCAAACCATCTAATAATTGCACAATACGTGCATTGTTTTTTTGTGCAATGTATTTTTGAAGTTCTTCGGTTATATGTTGGTGTTCTTTAAAGGTCATCTTTTATCATTTGTGCCAATTTTACAAATTCTGTCGGTGATAGTTGTTCCGGTCTTTTTGCAAAGATACGAGCTTGTTTTAAATTATCACTCAAATTATAAGATTTTAAGCTGTTTCGTAAAGTTTTGCGACGCTGGTTAAAGGCGGTTTTGACCAATTTTTTGAAATAATCATAGTCAATGTCAGGAAATTTTTCTTTGCGGGTCAAGCGGATAACCCCCGATTTTACTTTAGGCGGTGGATTAAAAACCTGTTCGTTTACGGTGAAAAGATATTCGGTATCATAATAAGTTTGCACTAAGACTGACAAAATTCCATAGGTTTTATTACCCGGTGGTGCCGTGATGCGTTCGGATACTTCTTTTTGAAACATACCGGCGAATTCGGGAACCATATCTTTGTGTTCCAATACTTTAAAGACAATTTGTGTTGAAATATTGTAAGGAAAATTACCGATAATTGCTATTTGTTTCCCTTGGAACAGATTTTGTAAGTCGATTTTTAAAAAATCCGCTTCTATAATTCTACCTTTTAATTCCGGAAACTGTTTTTGCAAATAAGTGACGGATTCACTATCTATTTCAATGACAAATATATCTTTACAGGTAGTTTTTAATAGAAATGCTGTCATAATACCCATTCCGGGACCAATTTCCAAAATGGTATCATAAGTGTCTAATTTAAGCGTCTGTGCTATTTTTCGTGCGATATTTTTATCGGTCAAAAAATGTTGTCCCAGATGTTTTTTCGGCTTGACGTTCATGATGGGTTGGTTATTTGAGAAAATGAGAATTAACTTTTTATTTTCCGCATAAGATACAAAAAAAGAGATATCCGCAGACATCTCTTTTTCAATTTTTCGATTTGAATGATTTATTCCAAAATCAATTTCTGAGCAGCATTTTGATTGCCGTTATCAATTCGTACAAAATAGATGCCGCGTACATAATCACTAACATTAATTGTTTGATTAAATTGATTAGTAGGTTCAAAAGTTTTACGATAAACTTCTCTTCCACTCAAATCATACATTTTTATTTGAATATTGTCAGTTTTATTAGTGACATCAAAACTGATATGAACATTTTTATTAGCCGGATTCGGATAAATATTTAAATTAGCCAAGTTATTTTCAACAACACTACCGGACCCTTGAATAGTAAACCTACCTTTTGCCATGTCAAAGAAATAATTGTTATGAGCTTTGACCATAAAACGACCCAAATTGGTATCTTGGTAATGCGGTACATTAAAGGTAGCTGAGCCGTTGTTAGGGATATTACTGGCTATAGTAACAGGAAAAGTTACACCGTTATCAACAGAAAACAAAATATCCACAGTAGCGCAATTTACTTGACCGCCATCAGTTCCGGCAACATCCCAAGTTATGGTTTTTGGGGTACCTGCTTGTAGGGTTTCACCACTACTCATATTAGTTACTCTAAAAGGTCCTGTAGTTGCATCAACATTAAACTGTAGGTAATCAAAAGGTGTTTGACCACCTCCGGGATGGTTATCTCTTACCGTAATAGCAAATGTTAAAGTACGGTTTACGGATGGTAATTTTTCCCAAGTGTTTCCATAAGTATTGTTTAGAATGTTGACCATTTTAGGAAAATATCTATTGTTATTGGTAGTCGGGTCATAAGTTCTAAAAGCAGGACCGGCAGTATTAGTTGGGTTGGGTACCCAAGATGTAGAGCTGCTGTTGGGTACAGCATCTATCTGTTCCCAGCAATAGGTTAAGGCATCATTAGCATCTTGGTCTGTTGCAGTTGCAGTCAACATAAACGGTGTTGATTTGGGAATGTAAGCGTTTGTATAACTTACCATATTGATGCTTGGTGTATGATTACCGATATTGGTATTCGTTGAACAAGTTGCCTGTGATGAAATAAAGTTGCCGGCTTCTGCGATACTAATCACATGAAAATAATCATCACTGTGTAACTGCACATTAGGCGAACAAACACCGGCATATGCCATAATGGAACTTCCACTTCCGGGTTCAACCGCTGTACTGACATTTCTGTTATTTTGACAAGAATTTCCAAAAGTATGGTTACAACCGAAAGCATGTCCTATTTCGTGTGCAACAAAGTCAATATCATAAGAATCTGTTCTAGGACTGGTAGAGCCGGTAACGGAACGACCTTTCGAAGAGCTGCAAATAATACCTAAACCGGAAATACCTCCACCGGCATATGTAGAAAATAAATGACCTCCATCATAATTTGCTGATCCTATCTGGGTATTTAAAACATTCGTATTATTGTTTAACATTGAAATAATATCTGAATTGTCATAAGGGTCAGTATTTGGGTCTAAAAATATGGCATCTGTTTCATTTGGTACCAATTCCAGAGTTACGCCGAAATCTCTTTCATACACCGAATTGACCCGGTCAATAGTTTCGGTTACTGCCGCTAAAACAACGGTCTTTTTTTGCGCATCTGTGGCGTTGGATGGAATAATCCCTAAATTGACAGCTCTGTTTACATGAAATTGCGAATATTCTCCGGTTGTCCCTACGGCAAAACGATAGGTTCTTAATATACCGTCATCAATTCTGGATGCATCTAAATTAACATCATTTGCAACCGGTTCACTGTCTGTAAAACATTGAAATGCTTTAGGTGCTACTTGGTCTTTGGTATAGACAATATCATGTTGCAAATCTCGCGTTGCCGGTTCTATAATCAAATCCGGTTTATCCGGACGTAAAATGCCGATACGTAAACCTAGCGGACTGATAACAATGGACGCAATATCACCATGAGAGCTATAGCCTCTGTAGGTATAAATTTGGTTATCGAATTTAAGTGCTTCCGGTAAAGTAGTTGACCGGTAAATTTTATAATTAACCAAATTGCCGGTTTCATCAGGAATAGCAAAATTGATTTGTGAAGCCACATTTTCTGTCATTAAAGGCGCTGTAAAGAGTGCATTTTGAATAGCGGGAATATCTACTTCAAAAGCATGGTATTGTTGTGGCATCCGATCTGTAGGAATGACTTCCTTATCAATAGAGATATAATCGGACCGCCAATAATTATTTTGTGCAAATAGTGAAAAGCTCAACAAGAAGCTTAAAAATAGAAGTTTTGTTTTCATAAATAAATGTTTAAGTAATGAATGCACAAAGATAAGAATTTGATATAAAATAATCCTAAATATTAAAAGAATTTTTGAAGGGGTTCTTTTCTTTTGTCATATTTTAAACCTTGTAAGACGGATGATTTAATACTGATATTAAAATACCAATATGATGGCTCCAATGGTTTCCATGTCAATGACATTTGCCAACTTTTTAAATCTCTATGAAATGTAAATTGCGTAAAAGTAAAATCTTTATGAACCAAGTCGTAGCCCGTACGGTAACCGATACTCCAAGACGGTGAAAAATTGATTTTACCGTTAAAGTTGATGGAATGTGTACGGATTTCGTTAAAAAAAAGATTATCAGTATGATACGATTTATTTTGATAATTAAATGTATAATCGATATTCATAGACCATTTCACATTATTATAAAATAATTCGGCATCTTTATCTTCTTTTGTTTTATTTTTCGATTTATCTTCCTTTTTAGCAAAAGTTTTATTGCTGAAATTATAGCCGGTAGTTAAATTAAAGTTTTGAAAACGCCCGATGCCTTGATGCTTTTGCCAAGCAAATTGGTCAATATTTTTGCCATCGGCATCTAAAGCATAAAAATCATATAAGCTACTGAGATTTATTGTAAATCCTTGTACAATGGTAGCAGTTGAGTGTAAATTAATCTTGGCAATTTTTAGTGAATCTGCTAAAAAGTTATAACCGGTTGATGCTGTTAAAAACCTAATTTTCTTAGATTTGCCGTCTTTGGTTCTGATTTTAGCTTCAAAATCATTTGACAAACTCATCGTCATTGATTTGGATTCATTGATATTTGGTTTGCCATAAAGCCCGTTATCAAAAATGGTATAATCGACATATTCATCATTTGTCCAATCATAATATTGTTTGATATATTTAGGATTTACCGGATGATAAGCAGCATTAAAGCCAATATTAATGGTATGTCGGATACCTTGTAGTAAGTGGTCTTTTCCAAAAAGATAAGTGCCGTAAATACTTGTAGATAAGCTAGTTGAAGCATTAATATCACGATAAGATGTCCAGCCGTTTTTACGGATAAGACGTGGTCTGTTCGTAGATATATCCCATTGTTTTCTGACACTTTGCATGACCCAAGCTTCTTTATAGGTCAGTTTTGGTTGCAGGTTGAAGTATTTGAACAATTTCAAATTGGTACTAATCGGTATGGTATGCATGGCTCCCACCTCGGCATTGCGCCACATTTGCGGTTTAAAAAACAAACTGTCCACCGTATTGATTCTTTGTTGGGCATCAAGCTGATAGGTGAAATTAATACGTTGAAAAGCATTGTTTTTCATACCGTTTTTAGCAAATGGATAAATACGGCTGACACTTAAGTTAAATTGTGGCAAAGTCATGTTTATTTTACCGGTGTTGACATTTTGATTATGGCTAAGATTGACAGAAAAATTTACCGGCAACTCGGCAAACCGCTGTTGATAAATAACCGACGAACCAAATTCGTTACTCAAACGCTTATTTGTGTTTAAAACATCCGTATAGCTATAAGAGTCGCGATAATATTTTTGGCTTCCGACATCAACATTTGCAGTAAAACTACTCAGTGGGCTGCTTTTAGAATCATTATTGTGGTCCCAATGGATACGCCATTCGGTATTTTTAACATATTCGGGTAATTCCGATTGAATGGTATTGATGTATTTAAACCTAAAATTACCCGAAAATTTATAACGTTTAACATAGCGCGATGCCAACTGAAAACCATATGAGCCATTAGTGTAAATATCGCCGGTAGTTGTTAAATCAAGATAAGGACTGATTGCCCAATAAAAACCGCCACCGGTTAAGGCATAACCATTACGTGTATCGGCAAAAGTCGGCATTAAAAAACCGGATGTACGGGTTTCGGTAAGAGGGAAAAATCCAAACGGAATGACTAAAGGCGTAGCCACATCTTCAATCCACATTTGAGTCGTACCAATAACAATTTTTTTACCCGGTACTATTTTGGCTTTTTTAGCCAGAAAATAATATTCGGGGTGTTCTTTGTCTGTTGATGTTGTAAACTTGATGTTTTTAACAAAAATAACGCTGTCATTATATTTTTTAGTAACAGCACTGTGCATGCTAAATTCTCCTTCTTTGGTATAAGTATTCCAAACCAATGCTTTCTTGGTTTTAAAATTAAAACGGATACTGTCGTTTTCGGTTTCAGTATTCCCTTGTTTAAAAATCGGTCGTTGTGATAGTTGCCCTAATGAATCGGGAATACGTCCGGCATAGACTTCTTTTTTGCCGTAATCTACATAAATAACTCCTGCGGTTAGATCAATATCTTGGTATTTGATATGGGCTTTGTTATAGAGTTTGATAAACTTTTTTCGTTGATTGATTTCGGTATAATCTTCGGCATAGTGATACAACTCATCAACTAAAGTGCTTTCAATCAGCGTATCTTTTTGAGTGGCTACACTATCTTTGGGTTTTATAATTGTATCTTTAGATTTTGTTACAATAGAATCCCGAATATTTTTTTTTATATTAGAAATTTTTCTTAAATTGTTGTCCAATTGTGCATGAATCCCGTTTAAAAAGAAAAAAAACAGTACAAAAAATAACCAAAAATATGTTTTGGTAAACAATTTGCTTATGTTATTTTTGTAAACTGTCATATTTAATGTTAATTTGCTGAGGGCAAAAATAATTCTTTTGATTTAGATATGATGAAAAAAGCATCAAAAACTATGTTATACCAATCAAAAATAAAATTATTAATTTTTTTTACAGCAATAATCGTGCTATTCCCAGCAGGAAGAGTTGCTGCTCAGCAAAAAAAGTTTAAAGTAGTGATTGATGCCGGTCATGGTGGGCATGACACAGGTACGCGAGGTACAGGTAAAATGAAGAAAAAAGAAAAGGATATTGCCTTGGCAGTTGCTAAATTAGTCGCTAAAAAACTGAAAGCTTATAAAGACATCAAGCCGATATTGACCCGTAACAAAGATGTTTTTCTCCAACTGTATCAACGGGCTGAAATAGCCAATAAGAATAAAGCTGATTTATTTATTTCAATTCACTGTAATGCTAATAGGAACAGTAGAGCCAGTGGCTCTGAAACATTTGTACTGGGAGTACATCGTAACAAGGATAATTTAGAAGTTGCCAAACGAGAAAATGCCGTAATCGAATTGGAAGCCGATAATAAATTGCATTATAAAGGATTTGACCCTAAACATCCGGAAACTTTTATTGGTTTAACCTTGATGCAAGAAGAATTTCTCGACCAAAGCATCACCTTGGCATCTTTGATTCAACAAGAATATAAAAAACGCATCAAACACAGTAAAGACCGTAGTGTACAACAAGCCGGTTTTGCCGTTTTACGATTGACTTATATGCCGAGTGTCTTAACCGAAATCGGCTTTTTGACCAATCCGAAAGAAGAAAAATACCTAAATTCAAAAGCCGGTCAAGACAAAATTGCAACTTCAATAGCCAATGCGATAGTCAAATATAAAAACTACATCAATTATAATACACCGGTAACCAATACACAACCTAAAACCCAATCAAAAACCGTTGTTTCTAAATCTAAATCAGATACATCAATCAAAACCGTATCCAAAAAGCCGAAAATTCCAAAGAAATCAATCAAAAAACATCATACTACCGTACCCAAACAGGTTTCGCAAGATGCGGTTTATAAAGGTGTGATTTTTAAAGTGCAATTAATGGCAACCAAAAAGAAAATTTCTTTAAAACCGGAAAATTTTAAAGGTTTAAGGAACTTATCAATGACGAAAGAAGGGGGATTATATAAATATTTTGCCGGACAAACATCAAATTTTGAAAAAATATTGGAAGTCAAGGGAGAAGCCCGGTACAAATCGTTTCGCCAAGCTTTTATCGTTGCTTATAAAAATGGTAAACGTGTCCCCTTATCTGAAATTTTACACAATAAGAAGTAATTTGTTTATAAAAAAAAACTATTTTTACCGCATCATAAATTGACTCAATGAAAATAAAAAGAGAACATAAAACCGCATTAATTGTAATAACTGCCCTTGCCTTATTTATTTGGGGATTTAATTACTTAAAAGGTAAAGATATTTTCAAATCTTATCATACCTACTATGCTGTTTTAGATAATGTAGAAGGCGTAGTACAATCGACACCGGTTACCTTAAAAGGGATTCAAATAGGTACGGTAGATGACTTAAAATTTTATAACGGTATACAAAAAACCATGATGGTTTTAAATATTGACAGTCATTTCAACTTTGCAAAAGACAGCAAAATAAAAGTTTACGGTGGAAATATTATGGGCGGTAAAAGTGTTGCGATTGTTCCCGGAACTTCTAATATCATGGCAAAAGACGGCGATACTTTAGCAGTCATGAAAATGCCCGGCATGTTTGATTTGGTCAATGAAAAAATCACCCCTTTACAAAATAAATTAGAGCGTATTCTGACTTCAACAGATACGCTATTATTAGGCATAAATAATGTTTTTAATTCAGAAACTCAAAAACACCTGTCATCAACTATAGCCGACCTATCTGTAACCATGAACCAATTAAAACAGTCATCAATAAAACTCAATGGTTTTATGAAACAAAATCAAGAGCATCTTAACCAATCTTTGGCAAATGTTGATAAAATAACGAATGATTTTGCGCAATTGAGTGATTCGTTAAAACAAATCAAAATAAAATACTTAGTTAATCAAATCAACCAAAGTGTAGCTAAACTCAACACTAGTTTAGATAAGCTCAACAAAGGTGATGGCACCATGGCAAAATTGATGAATGATAAAAAGCTCTACGAAAATCTGGAACAAAGCACCAAAGAATTGGAATTATTGCTTAAAGATTTACGCGAACACCCCAAGCGTTATGTACATTTCTCTCTATGGGGACGCAAAGATAATTAGGATTATTTGATGTCATGAAGTATTGATGTTCTTCAGAATTTACGGCATTTTTTTATATTTACTTTTGACTTCAAACTATTTTTTACTATCAATTTGATGAAATACGAAATTGAGTTGATAAAAGATAATGTTTCTAAAACCTAATTTCCAATTGGTTACCAATTACTTTATAAAAAATTAAAAAAAAATTATTAAGCACCT
>Ga0256832_1002666_pt1 | contig 12160 bp, 12 predicted proteins | sample 134614metaG_FD_190534 | JGI IMG/M metagenome (GOLD analysis project Ga0256832, IMG submission 190534) | Hydrothermal vent microbial communities from Lau Basin, Pacific Ocean - 134-614 | ecosystem: Environmental > Aquatic > Marine > Hydrothermal vents | place: Pacific Ocean: Lau Basin | collected... | reverse complement strand
TACCAAAAACCATAACTTCTTTCTAAAAAATGTTGATGGGCCTGTTAAGGCTAAAGACCTTAAGGCGGGAGACGTACTCGAACCGTTCAAATACCCGGTAATAACAGGAACAAAGGGTATTGACGGTGGTGAACGTGCGGCATACCAGCTGGGCATGGAGTATGCCTCCGGGAAGAGATCAGCCAATGAAATTATAGATGACGCGTGCTATACCCAACACAAAGTTGCTTTTGCAAACGGCGTGATTGTGGGTAGCACTTACGAGATAACTGATGAGGCTTTTATACTACACATGCCTAGCGCGGAACACGCAAAACGCGCCGCGATGTTAGCGCACTGTATAGGCATAGGAGCACAAATAAAGGAATCAGATATTACCATCCCGAAGTTTTACTTTGGGATGATGAAACATATTGGAATACAAGTAGGTGACCGCAATTTCGACCTTGCTGTGTTTGAGTCGAACATACCGTATCCAGATATAACAGTAACGGACGTAATAGATAAAAACGAGAGAGCAGATGTCTTCTGTGCAACAGAGCCGCTTCACCATCGTATAGTGTTTAATGGTGTTATGACGGGTCAGTGTGCTGAGTACCTGTCAATACCGTTCACGGCGTGTAATCTTATCTCTGTTAATTGTGCCGCCGTAGCATCAAAGTGTAACACATTACAAGAATATCTACGCGAGTTAATGGTAAGTGCTCAGTATGCCGCCCTGTTTGGGTCGTTCATACTGTTTAACACGGATGGATATCCTGCTTACAAGATAGCTCTAAAAACACTGTTTCACCGTCCTGTTGGTATTGGCGTTACAGGATTCCACGAAGCCTTAATAAAGTTCGGGTTTGATTACACTAATCCTGACTATGAACTTGTGAAACTGCATCAGGCTTTGCTTAACCTCGGGACCGAAGCAGCTTCCGCAATGCTTGCAGACGAGGTCGGTGTAACAGCACCATGCCGTGTGAATAAAAGACTCAGGTATATAAAAGACACAAAAGAACTTATTAACAAGCACCGGAACAATGAAAAGCTGGTAGGTCCTAATCTGGCTAGTGATGTATATAAAGTAATTGAGTTGATAAGGTCTACATTAAAAGACCATGACGGCCTGTTTAACTGCGTTACAACGGTCCAAGCCCCTACAGGGTCAGTCTCTATATTCGGGCGGGCTTTGTCAAACGGAATTGAACCGTTCTATGCAATTCCAGTTGTCCGCAGAATAAGAGAAACAGCAGATGGGGATGAGCTAGAAGGATGGAAAGAAGTGGTGCTCGAACCGTATTGGCTTGACGACGAGTTGCTACCAGCAGCTAAGAAACAACTAGCACACAACGTCAGTCCAGAAACGCAGTTGCGTGTTCTTGAGGCGTTGCAACAGTTCTGCCACACAGCGATATCAAAGACTGTGAATGTTCCTTATGAAACCACTGTAGATGAGATAAAAGCCTTATGTATGAAAGCTTATAAAATGGGCTTAAAGTCATTCACAGTGTATCGGGACGGTTCTCGTAATATACAGGTGTTAGACAAAAAGAAGACAGATAAAAAACAACAGACAAACAAAACTGAGGCTGCAAATAGAAACATTGACTACACAGAAAAGCCGCTTCCAGACATGTTAGAAGCTCGAAGGTTCTGTGTCCGAGGCCCAGCTAAATATTATGTAACGGTTTCCTCTCTGAATGGTAAACCAGTTGAGGTTTTCCTGACGTCAGGAAAAGGAGGCACAACGATTAACTCGTTCACAGAGGCTATAGGCAGATTAACAAGTCTCATACTAAGATCGGATCAAAGTAAAGTTGAGAAAGTGGTACACACTCTAAGCGGTGGCGACGATGGGCATATATACACAACAAACGGTATGCGTTTCAGGTCAGTGCCGGAAGCCCTCGGAGGAATTCTCGACTATTGCTGCTCCGAAAAACCACGAGAGACAACTGATAACACATGCTCCGATGGCGCTAACTGTGGAGAGGAAACTCAACCGGAACAACCAGAAACAACAGGGCAAATGTGCCCGTCATGTGGTAAATACACGCTAGTCAGAGATGGTTCTTGCCGTAAGTGTCTTAATTGTTTGTATTCGTCCTGTTAGGGTAAGTCCGTTATAGTTAGTCGTGTGAGTTAATGTTAATAAAAGAAAAGAGAGGTTGCAACCTATGAAACACAGACTTTTTAGTTATGTAATGGCTTTTACGGCAGCTGCGCTGCTTGGATTTGGTCCCCCTGGCTTGGCAAAAGCGGATACCTACCCAGTGCATGTGGTTTGGGACCTTCCAAACCCACCGTCAGACCTTAAAGGATTTCTCCTTGAGTGCTGGCCTGCCACTGGGCAACGTAGTGACTCAACAATCGTGAACATTCCTGTTAACAAAGCTCCATGGGAGTATGATCTTGACCTGAACCTCAATCCTGATGGGAGCAAGTGTGTTATGAGGTCTGTTGACAACGCTGGTAACGAGTCTATCGACTCTGACGTTGTCACAATTAACCCACCACCACCGCGTGTAATCAACATACAAATCAACATACGCATACAAGGAACAGATGTCACCGTAACAGGCCCAACAGTGAGTGGAGAGTAACCACACCAACTCCATAACTACGTTGTTGTTGAATTAAAAGGCGTCCCTCGTTGCAGGGACGCCTTTTTTAGTTGAATTATCTTGTAAAGGAGGTACAAGAAGACAGGAAAGAGGGTAAAGTATATGTTTAGGTTTATAGAACTTGAAGTTAACAATGCCGTTGTGTTTGAGAAAGCCGGGTTGCCGTTAGCCAACCAGGGAGTTGTTCTTGTAACAGGATCGAACTTGGACACATTCCGATCAACAAAGAAACACTCGTCAAATGCTGTTGGAAAGAGTGTTCTGTTTGAGCTGATACGATATATCATCAGCGACGAGCCTCTACGGGAGTCTTCAAAAGACTTCGTCAAGATGGGCAAACGAGGTTTTAAAGGGAAACTTACGTTCGAGAAGGACGGTAAAACGTACACAATCGTAAAATACCGTGGTCACCACAAAGAAAAGAACGCAGTTTATGTGTATGAGGGTAAAAAGAACATCACTCCCAAAGGTGGTCTGCCACAGGTAACGAAGTTCCTCAAGCAACTCATACCGTTAAAAGGTAATGATTATTACTCCTACGTTCACATGTCTCCTGTGAACTTTTCCCCTCTTATTAACGGTAAAAATGCCGTCCGTTTTTCGTACCTCAGTGATTTACTTGGGTTGGGTTTCTACGACACAGTTAGAGCATCTATAAAGAGAAGACTTGATAAAGTTGCGGCCAAGCGGGTTAATGTAGAGGCTTTGCGCTCTGAAATAAAGCAAATAAAAGAGGCTCTGGATGATACAAGCTCGCCTAGGTTTGCTGTTGAATCGTTATCACGTCGTATAGATTGGGTTAATGGCCTCGAGGCTTACTTGACAGAGCTGGTTAGCCGTGGCTCTAATTACGTTAACATGGTAGAAAGGGCTCTAGCTATTTGCAGCTCGGCTGGTAATAAAACACATTCCCCTCAAAAGTTGCAAAACAGGCTCGATAGAGTTAAAGCCTACCTCGATAAAAACCTAGCGCGTTACCAGGACGCTATGGATTACCAAAGCAACCGTAAGCTTCTAGCCGAACTTAAGCATCAGATTAAACAGTTAGGTCCCAACGCTGTGTTCTTTGCTAAAAACCGCAACATGTACGATATTGCGTCAGCGTCCCTACGAGAGCTACCCAAGGATTTCTACCCTCACTTGCTAAAACGTGATGAGTATGAACAGTTTATAAACGAAACCTGCACGCCTGAAAACGACAAGCTCTTGGAGTCTGAAGGGGATATACGCGAGGAGATTGGGAATCTGCGTGGCCGCTTGCAGCATATAATGTCACGTATGAGAAAAATAAAAAGATTAAAAGGCCGGGCCAAGTGCCCCACATGTAACCATCAACTTGATGACACTGAGCTTAAATTGATATTCAACAATTATAAAAGTGAGTACGTTGCACTATCTGAGAAACTTAAGGAGCTGGAAGCTACATTACGCGACATAAAGCGGGTTAAAAAACATTACAAAACGGCTGACAAACTTAGAAAAGTCCTAGCTGTTATATCTAAAAAGAGGTTCCCTAAAGCGTTAATAAATATCCTTAGAGACGACACCAAGAAGCTTCCAGAGATATTTGACTTGGTTTATAAATACCATCTCACAAAAGACTGTCTTGAGGATGCTAAACCAGCATCCAAGAAGTTTGTGCAATCGTACAAGAAAGCAATGCAAGAGGAAAAACGCTTGCAGTCAGCTCTTGAAAAATCTACAAGGTTTGAGTACCTGACAAGGTCTGTCAGGGAAATGGGTATTAAAACAACCAACGTTGACGAACTTAAGGTTATGAAGAAGACAGCTCTAAAAGAGTTGCGAGAGCTTCAAAAGAAACTAGCGTACGTTAGGAAACGCAGGGCCGCTCTGATAGAAAGAAGAGGCATGATGAGCAAGTTACTTGAAAATCAGGCGGTCTTGAAAAAGAGGCTTAGAAAGCTCCGTGAACAGTTGAAAGAAGCCCTGTTTATTGAGCGTAGGTTTCGCGTTTTGACAGACATATATAAAGCATACGGCCCTAAAGGGTTAAAATACAAGCATATAAGAAAACTGGCTAACATCCTGACACGCAGACTCAACTATTATGCGTCGTTCCTGTTCTCCACAAAGATACAGTTCTCAGTTTCTCCAAAGGAAAACGCCATTGAGTTCATGTACGAAAAACAAGGAGGACGTAAAGGTGACATCAGAACCATGTCATCGGGTGAGAAGAGACGGTTGACCTTGGCCTTGATCCCGTCGTTGATGGGTATCATACCAAAGAACAAAAGAACCAATATGCTGATACTTGATGAGGTTGACTCTAACGTTGACGCTATCGGCAGAGCGTTGATGGATAAATTCATACCGAAACTGAAGAAAATGTTTGAGACCATCTTTGTGGTAAGCCCTGCTAAAAAACCGTTCAAGAATATAGACAAACACATTCAGGTGGTGATGTACAAAGGCGTATCTCGCCTTAAGACAGTTAAAGTGTAAAGGGAGGAGTCGTTGAATGTTAGCTCTGTGTAACCATACGTTACCTATTGTAGCCTGCACCGTTGATAGAAAAAGACTTAGAGTGTTCTGTGTTCACGACACAAAGTCTTTTAACATCTTTAAAGAAGCGTATGATAATATATTGAATGACGATAAGGGAAGAAAGCCTGTCTTGCTTGTGGCCGGAACACAAATGCTGAAAACGCTGTTAAAGTCAGGGCTGGACTTAAATCCTTTCGTGGTTTGCCTGTTTGCCTCCTGCAAAAAGGTAGGCTCTTACGATGGGATAAATGTCTTGGATATGGATGAGAACAACAATCCTGTAACACTTAAAATATCCGAGATTAACAAAGCCCTCCACCAAGCCAAACCTGGTATCCCGGGCTTACCACCACCCCCTGAAGAGACGAGAGCAAAGGAGCCTGAGCCAGCTGTTAGCAACGAACCCACCAACCTGGCTCTTAAATTCAGACAGGAGTTAGTGGTTATTGTAAAGAGAAACCGAGAGTTAAACATGAGCGATTTCAACCAACTTGTACGGGCATACAACAGTTTGTTAAAGGAGGTGAGTATGGCTGGGTCAGGGAAATCAGTCTTCGAGGAGGCAGATAAGTACTCAAAAGACACACCCCTCCAGGACATGATAACGTATGCGGTTAATAACTTCATTCTGGATTCCAACGCGGAGCTGGCTATCAACAAAATTATCATAACTTACATATTTCAAAGCAAGAACACTGGGTTGGCCGCACTGGCAAAGGAGTTACACCAGTGGTTGCCCTCAAAATACTCGGTAAGGCTGGCAAAGGAGGTTGCGCGCAGGAAACCGGCTATACGAAAAGCCTTCTATTTAACAAAGAACGGTATGACTATAAGAAAAGCGCTCGAAAGGACACAAGTTCGTCCAGAAGATTTGCTTCTGGCATACACGTTCTTTCCTAAAAGTTATGGAAGGAGTGCCTAAACATGAAATACGTGCGAAGGGTTTTTGTTGTTGACGCTGTCAAGTGGAATCCAGATGCTGACGTGGATTCATACCCTGACTGGTTCGTTGATGCTATGGGGCGTCACCCAACAGAAGCAGGTTCCATAACAATAGCTAAACGAGATTCCAAACCGTCGTATCTGTTTGTGAGAACATCATCAGGTTTGAGGAGATGCTTCCCCGGCGAGTATGTTGTGCGACAAGGCGGTGAATTGTGCGTGTACGTAGCTAATGAGTTTGAAGAGAAGTTCGTCAGTCTTGATGAGGCTATAAAACCCCTAGAGGAGTTTTTCAGAAAGCATAGGTTTGATGAAAGTTACCACCTTGGTTTGGGTGACATCAGAATGACGCGAGCTGACCAAGATGAAGTTATAAATATAGCTTTTAAAAATTATATCAAAGGAGCACAATAAAATGGGATTGAACTTACAACTTAAACTTAACCTAAGAGTTGGAATGACCCCTATGAACAACACACCGGCAGTTACGGATTGCGTGGCCTCTGATTTCGACCTGATCGAGATTGTAGACAACAACTTGTACAGTGAGTATGTAACAGCGCATGTAGCCTTGTCAAATGGTGAGGCTATAACAGTCGCTAATAAGATGGACGTCATAAGATTCGTCCAGATAGAAACCTCCGAAGAGGTGAGTTTGAGCCTGAGAGACTTTGTCCCTGAAACACACACATTTAACTTTGAGCGTTTGTTCATGATGTTTGGTGAATGGGATGAACTCACCTTACAGGGCATCAATACAGAAAGAGACACGACAGTCAAGGTTGTAGCTATCGGCGGGCCACCTGCTCCTTAACAAAAGGCGGACTGTGATGACTGTTAAAGATAATAATACGCAACATAAACTCAAGAAAATCCCAAAGTTCGACAACGAGGACGAGGAACGTGAATTTTGGGAAAGACACGATTCAACTGAATACGTTAACTGGGAGCAAGACGATAAAACAGAAATAATTGTAGAATCTGACCAATCAAAAAACTTGTAAAGTAACAGTAAGGAACAACAAGGGCTAGCCATAGGCCCTAAAAACCAAAAAGAAAGGAGAAAGATCATGGCAAAAGCAAAGAGAAGGAAAAAGAGATCAGTAGGGAGTGGGCCTGCCGCACTGGTGGGAGAAGAGGTAGTCCTCACCAGAATGGTTCAGAAGGTTGAGAAGATCACGGCCACATGTGTTGATGCCAATGAGCAAACCATAACGCTTGAGTTTGTTAACCGCGGCCGCCTTATCCGCCGTACTTACCCAATCAATGCCATCAATGACGTGTCTGTGGTCACGTACATCGAAGAAGAGTAACGAGTAGAGGCACCTGCCATAATACCTTAAGCCGGTTCGGGCTGTTGTTATGTTAGAGTAACACGGCTCTAACCGGCTTTTTATTTTTGTTTGTGTCAAGCATGTGATAACAATAATAACGTAGGAGATAAAGTATGTTAACACCTGTTAACCTGCTAGTAATAGACAGGGGTATGAGTTTTACAATGGAAACGCCCTATAACAAACCGCTTGGCGGAGCGGAGACTTCCCTAGCTCTGCTCAGTAACGGATTAAGGCAGTTAAGTCACATGTATCGTGGGCAACACAAGCTGAGGTGTGCCTTTCTAACAAGTATAGAAGCTACAACCCCATTGTTTTACAGCGAGACTGTTAGCTACAACAGCGTTGATTCCCTACCTTTTTACCTATCGACACTGTCAAGTGATGATGTTAAAGATTATTTCAAAGTCGTTCTAGTGAATAGAGACTTTGAGCTAGCTTACAGGATTAAACGTGATGTGGCGTCGATAGAAAAAACAATAGTAGGCGTGTGGACACATGATGCCTACGACCAAAACCTATGCCGCTCCCTGTTACATAAAGAAGTACGGGATAGCCTTGATTTCATCTTGTTTGTCTCTGAATGGCAAAGAGACACCTTCATAAAGTATTTTAATGTTGACCCTGAAATGTGCGCCGTATCCCCTAACCCAGCCGATGTTAATCTTAGCTACAAGATAGCGAAAGACAAGAAAAGAAACAAACTGATTTACGCATCCATACCATACAAGGGACTTGAGCTACTACCTGATATATATAACCTCATCCTGGATAAAGTCCCTGACGCTGAGCTTGAGGTGTTTTCCTCTATGAAATTGTATGGTGACAACGGTGAGGCTGACGCTGTCTATGCGTCAGCTATTAACAGGCTGGCGTTCATAGGCGGGGATAGGGTTAAGATACATAACGAGCTTCTACCCATGCCAGCTCTTCTCCGAGAAATGGCGGGATGTAAGGTTTACTTACACCCTCAGCTATACCACGAGACGTTTGGGATGGTGTTAGTGCAAGCCCAATCTGTTGGCTGCGTCCCGGTTGTTGGTGGAGGTGGAGCAGTTAAAGAGGTCCTGGGAGATGAAGGTGCTTTGATATCTGACATCTCAACGCCATGTAATCCATTAATAGAAGACTTGGCTGATAAAGCCGCACGCGTGCTGACGTGTCCTGAGCCTGAATTTTATGGAATGATGCGCGCCGCGGAGAACAACGCTGCCAAGTATGACAATGTAAAAGTAGCAGCTGACCTGTTAAACACGTTGGTCACTGTAGGTCAAAAGCACGCGAAAAACAACAATGAGGAGGGTTAACGTGTTAGATAAAGCTTTGGTTCCTATTGATATCTTACGTGACATAGAAATAGACCTGCGTGCCGAGGGGAAACTCGGCAGAGAAACCTTGAAATGTATGACAGCTCTTCCTGACTTCCAGTATAGAGCGGCTCTGGACTTTGCAAACAGGGTTACACGATACCTGACGCAACAAAAGGATATAGGGTTTTTGTACAAAATGTTTGAGAACATGTACAGAAACCCGCTACGCGATCAGATGTTTTTCAAACCAGGTTTTTCAAGTGTTGACATCGTAATAACGGTTCTAAAACGAAACCAGAATGACTTCACTGTCACAGACCCTGACTACGAGCTTGTACATCCAGGCGGTGCTAATGTGCGTGTCGATCAGATTTGGGGTTTCAACGTCGTCGATGCACGGAACAAGGCTGTGTTTGAAGCGCTGAAAAGTGGAGCCAGGATGCTGTTGTTCATAGATGATGACATTCTCGCTCCCAGAAATGCGTTGCTTCGGCTGCTGGAAACAATATCTAATCAGCACGTTGTCGTTGCGGCCAACTACACCAAAAAGATAGAACCTCTTGAGTCTGTGCACCAACATAAAGGTAAACCCATACCTGTGGCGTTAAAGAAGCCTGATGATCCGGATCGGATTGTGCCCGCGTCATCCGTGTGTGGTATGGGATTCACGCTGATAAACCTTGAGTACCTGCAAGAGCGTTTGCCCTGGCCCTGGTTTTGGGAGTTCAGGGATATGAACAACATGATCGTAACAAGTGAAGACTCATTCTTCACGCAGCTGGTTCACGATTATGCCATGGAGGCTGAAAGACCTGTCGTCGTTGACACGTCTGTGAGCTGCTTGCATGTGGACAAGGATTGGAAACGTGTTTACGGAGTCAAGGATGAGTCCGTGAAGTATGCGAGTGGTTGGTTTAATTTTGTTGAGTCCCGGGTTCCTCCTAAAAACCCGCTTATCGTCACAGCTATACCAACACGCGACAAGAACACTCCCGTGTTTTGCGACCTTAACAAGTTGTCTCTGCTGCGTGGTTATAGGTCAAAACCGATTGGCGTTGCAGGGGCCAAAGTTGACGAGGCCCGCACAGCCTTGGTCACAGAGGCTCTGAAACTTGAGGCCGATTATGTCCTGTTCATTGATGACGATATCATCCCGCCACGTGATGCCCTTGTTAAGCTGCTAGCCCTTGACGTTGACGTGGCCGCCGCTAATTATCCCATCAAAGATACTCCCTTGTTATCAGCTTTCATGTCTCTTGATGAGAACGGTGTTGCCAAGGACGTTAACTTAATTAATGAATGGGCTGATAAAACAAAACCAAGACGCGTGACGTTCACGCCAGGGCTGGGATTTACTCTCATCAAGACGCGTGTTTTCCATCAATTACGCAAACCTTGGTTCCAGGCGACAGTTGACTGGACTCCTTATGGCGGGAAGCCTGATGAACCTGTCGGTGAGGATGCGTGGTTCTTTGAGGCCCTGACAAACGCGGGTATAGAGTTCATACTTGACCCGTCAATCCAGTGCGTCCACGTGGATTTTGAGGCTAAACCTCCAGTGGGTCACGCTTTTGACTTCACTGGTAACTGGGACGACTACGCTGCTCCTGGTTACGCGCGTAATCTGCGCGTAATAAGTGAACCATGGCCGGGTTCCTTAATCAAAAGTAAGAAGTAAGGAGGTTATCTCAATGCTTCCGACACCAATACAAGACTTGATAGACGGTTATAGAACCAGGCTGGTCCTGTTTATGACGGCCAAGCAAAACCTCCTACATGACGCAGGTATACGCAAGCCATTATATTTTACGATAAAAGACGCCCGAGCTATCAACAGCTGGCCGTGGTTAAAATCAGTTACAACCTGGTTAAAGTTGTGTAATAACATTAAGCGGAAAGGGTACACCGGGTTAAGCCCCGGCTTGTGCCCGTTTTGTTTAAGACACAAGAACAACTGCGATGTGTGTGAATATGGTAAACATCACAACAAGTGTTCTTACTACATGTACAATGAAGACGGTGTGGTTTCGGATTACTTTTGTATAACACAACAGCTTCAATGCGTACCTGTCGCTGTGTTTGACTCCGCATTTTATAAGAGCGTTATCAAGAATATATCAAAACGCAGACTGCCATTATACAATAAAAATGGAAGGGTGTTGTTAACATGATACCTGACTTTTTAAATGGATATAAAGAACGGCTTGTCCTCTTAATGGTTGCCAAACAAAATGCATTACATGATCTTGGTATTAATGAACCCTTATACTTCACAGATAAGGATGCGGAGGCCATAAGAAAATGGCCCTGGCATCGCTCTGTATTAACGTGGTTAAAAATAGTTGGATATGTGAAGGATGGTAAAAGTTGTGGCTTGGACGGCTCGGTATGCCCGTTCTGCCTATACCATAAACATAAATGCTCCAAGTGTGAGTACGGATTCAATCATATACCATGCGGACGCGGAAACTCGCACTATAAAAACATCGTTAATCAACTAAAAAGACTAGGTATCAAGTCTTATAACAAGCTAACACCCACGTTCTACCAACAAGTCATCTACAATATACAAAAAGGTAACTGGCCTTTGTATTAAGCAACAGTCACATGAATAAACGGAGGAGAAGATGTGAAAATGAAAGCTATAACACACCACCACCCCATTGTTGTTATTGTTACTATGCTTGCTGTGTTAACGGCAGCGGTAGTATTATTATTATTGTTACCTGCTGTATCAGCTAGAGCCACCTTGATAACCTTTGATAACGCGGTGGGTGACTTACAGGCATATGGGTTCGTATGGTCTGACACAACAGTCGCAGGAGGAACCCTGACCGTCCCTGACGGAACTCTTGATGTATCACGGGACCCTGCCTTTGTCTGGCAAGGAACTCGTATCATCGCTAAGCCAGGAAGTTCTATTAAGGTCACTGTTATGTACAACGGGGACGTTGTATTTGAACAGGACTTCAAAGCACTTTGTGACGGCTTAATTGATATAACCACTAGCGTGAAAGCCGACGGGATTATCTTTACGTCTGTGTCAGGTTTCAAACTCGACGATTTCAGGTTCTCCGAACTTGGGGATTGTAACGGAACCGTTAATACGTTCGGAGGTTTCTTCTCATGCCCGTGTGTGTTCAAGCACAAACCAAGCGGCGGGGGTTGGTCCGGTGAAGGCGGTGGAGGTTTCGGTTGCAATGGAGGTAACGGCGGTAACGGCGGTGCCGAAGGTAACGGAGGGCCAGCTCCCGTACCTGAACCTGCAACTTTAGTACTACTTGGAACGGGGTTGCTTGCTATAGGTAAACTACTTAAAAAATGTTAAGTCACTTCATCACGTCACGTCATTAAAAAACGCGAGTGAGTCAGGCGGTCATCGCAACAAGATGACCGCTTTTTTGTTTGCGTTTCCGAGTCACACGTATCACACGTAACGTTGATTTTCATGTTACGC
>Ga0256832_1002665_pt1 | contig 12166 bp, 13 predicted proteins | sample 134614metaG_FD_190534 | JGI IMG/M metagenome (GOLD analysis project Ga0256832, IMG submission 190534) | Hydrothermal vent microbial communities from Lau Basin, Pacific Ocean - 134-614 | ecosystem: Environmental > Aquatic > Marine > Hydrothermal vents | place: Pacific Ocean: Lau Basin | collected... | reverse complement strand
CGGGGCAAAAAAAGCCCTGGAGACAAAGTCATCCAGGGCTTGCACATGCTATTGAGTCGTAGCCTAAGCTGTGGCAAATCGCTGGATGGGTTGTCAACAGCCTCCCAGCGATTTGCCAGGAAGCCTAGTTTCTAAAGTTCGACTTGAGTTGTAGCATGTGTTTCTCCTATTAGTGTGAATATGACTAGTGTGAATACGACTCCGGTGTGCCGGACAGGTTCGGCTAGAGCCACAAAAGGCTCTATTCAAAGCGGTGTGGATATTAGTACAAATTTTAATACTGTCAATCTTTTTTATGGTTATTGGTGGGAGAAAACAACATGAGTAACAATAAATTACTACTTTCTATCATTGAAATGGGTGGCTACCCTGATTTCACCCCCTTGTATGAAAAGCTTGGTTATCAGGTGGTTGTCGAGTCAAAAATGCGCAAAGTACTCAAGCTGCTAAAGAAGCAAACGCCTGATGTGATAGTGGCAGAATTTAATTTCCAGTCGGACTTCCGTGACCGTACCAGCACTCTGGAGTCACTGATGTCAGTGGTTGAGCGTATGCCAGATACCAGAACGGTAATATTTTATGACAAGGAATATTTGCCACAGTTAAATCGCTTGCAGAAACATTATTCGTTTACAGAAACACTCGCATTTCCTGTCGATCAGGGAATGCTGGAGGCAAAATTAGCGGAATTTTGAGGGGGCGGTCTTTTCCTGGACGCTATTCTACGGCAGATTCTGTCCGGAGGTTAGCTGTCTGCGGCCAGGCATTAATAATGGCATGAATCAAGGTTGCTAACGGGATAGCAAAAAACACGCCCCAGACTCCCCATAAGCCACCAAAAATAATAACTGCGGTAATAATGGCAGCAGGGTGCAGGTTAACCATCTCGGAAAACAGGAATGGTACAAGTAAATTGCCATCAAGAAACTGGATAATGCCATAAGCAGCAATGACATAAGCAAAATTAGAGTCAAAGCCCCACTGGAAATAGGCAACAATGGCAATGGGTACAGTAACCACAGCAGCACCCACATAAGGAATCAGCACAGACACTCCAACCATAAATGACAACAGCATGGCGTAATCCAGTCCCAGCCACAAAAAAGTGATCAGACTGACAAACCAGACAATCAGGATTTCAGCGAATTTGCCCCGAATGTAGCCCGCACTCTTCTGGTTGACATCTTTCCAGATCGTCGACACCAATGCCCGGTCATCCGGCAGGAAACGGGTAAACCAGTCAAGCATTTTTTTCTTGTCAAACAAAAAGAAGAAAACCAGTAAGGGAACCAGAATCAGATAGACCATAAAGGTTAGCAAGTCTGATACCGACGATAGCGAAAAGCTTACTACATGCTGGGAAAACTCAGCCACCTGCAAGCGTATTCCACTGACCAGTTCCAGTATATGTTTTTCAGAAATAATCGTGGGGTATTTCTCGGGTAGCTGCATGAGTAAGTCTTGACCACGAGACATCATACCGGGAATTTGTAAAACAAACTGGCTTGCCTGGCGGATCATCAGAGGGGCAAGAATAAATAATGCGCTGAGCAACAAGAGAATAAAAATACTAAAAGTGATAGCCACCGAGACAGTACGAGGAAGCTTTAATTTTCTGCTTAGAAAACTGACGCTGCCATCCAGTATGTAAGCAATAATCACGGCGGCAATGACGGGAACTAAAATATCACCGATAAAAAAGATCGTTGTTGCTGCAAGCAATAGCAGAAAGGCAAGGATGACCACTTGCGGATCTGAAAAGTGTTTTTGCATCCATGTGTTAATTAATTGTTTCATATTATGTGTTCATGGGATTTGCAGTAGCTTCTTTTCGCGGACAGGCTCCTTGGGAGAGTATACGCATTTTTGTAGATATTGACAGGATGCACGTGGCTTAATACAGAGCAATCATCCAAAACAGAGCGCGCTTTTTCTGTGCTTGTTCTAACCGACTTAACCAGTCTCTCCATAAGTATAGTTCGCTGTTTGCTGATCAGTAATGACATGTTATATTAAGGTCGAGCTGGCCGGGCAATCGCGGTACTGATTAATCGGTACGGAGGAAAGTCCGGGCTCCACAGGACAGGATGCCAGATAACGTCTGGGCGGCGTGAGCCGACGGCAAGTGCAACAGAGAGTAGACCGCCTCAGCACACTCGTGTGATGAGGTAAGGGTGAAAGGGTGCGGTAAGAGCGCACCGCGCAACGGGTAACCGTTTGTGGCAAGGTAAACCCCATCCGGAGCAAGATCAAATAGGGATACAATGGCGTGGTCCGCGCTGTATCCGGGTAGATTGCTTGAGGTATACGGTGACGTATTACCCAGATGAATGATTGCTTATTACAGAACCCGGCTTATAGGCCAGCTCGCTTTTTATTATGTTCTGCTTTCACTGGTGCTTATTCGGTATCAAGGAATCCCGGCTTATCAATTACCGAGCCAACATTAGTATCAGTCCCTGATTTGTAAACAACACCCCTTCCATCCATCATTTTTATGTCATAATCTCCTTTTGGGGTGGAGAGTACCGCAAGCAAGGTGTTATCAATAATAGAAATGGTTGAAAAGTAGCTTTCATCCTTATCTTCCAGTTCCCCATATATCTGCATTTCTGACTCTGATATTTTTTCTATCTTATCCAGTTTTAAAAAATAATGATCACCAATCAGGCTAGGTAACTGTATTCGATAACCTGGCTTGATGGCTGCTAACAGGTCACTGTGCATGCCAACTTTCCTGGCTTGTTTGACATTGCTATCCAGGCGGATGCCTGTTGTTTCTGTGTCTGATGACAGGTCATACCACATATTCAGAATAGTGAGTGCACGATCTTTTTCAGTATTGGCAACAGCTGTTTTTTTCTGGTTTGCTGACTGGCTTGTCGTTGCTTGTTGATGGTGGGATGCCGCTATTTTGTTTGCCTGCATTTTTGAGGTTGCAACAAACAGACCGATCATGGTGGCGGAAACCAGAATCCCTGAAAATAGTATATAAAGCTTATTGGACATAATATTTTTATTATTAATAAGGTGAGGTGCTTTCAGTATCATGGTGCGTCTCTTTTAATTCCGGCTCGAACAGGATTATTAGCGACCCTATTTGGTACTAAAAGAGCTATAGCGTATTATAAGGCATTGTTAAAAAGTACACAGATGGAAAAGATAAAGTGCACAAGACACATAGAATGAAGCACTTACAATACTATGATACGGTTATCAAGCTGATTATTTTGCTGCTGGTGCTTTTTTTTATTGCACCTGGCTCAACTGTCCAGGCAGAAAATTCTCGTAATGGCAACTCTTTAAGTACACAGGCTGGCAAGGAGAAGTCCACAGAACTGAAAACACTGGAAACTCTGTATGAAGTTCGACAAAACCTGCGTGATGAAATAAAAATAAAAACCTCCGAGCTCAAAGCCAGCCTGACTGAATCTGAAAAAAAACAAATTACCCGGAAACTCAACCGCCTTTCTGAAGAGCTGGCAAATATAGAAAATAATTTTGAGCAAATTGCTACTGGCTTGAATGCCGAGTTGAATGAAGACAAGCCTGTTGAGAAATTTAATTTAAGAGATGATTTGGGTTCATTGATTCAACCGATTGTCAAGGAGATGAAACACGCGACATCGGATATCAGACAAAAAACACGCTTACGTGATGAGATTTCCTTCTATTCTGAAAAATATCTGCAGGCCGGTGCTGCTGCAGAAAACCTGAATATTTTGATCTCCCAGACAAAAGACAAAAAGTTGCTAAAACAACTGAAAGCCTTGCATGAGCGCTGGTCTCGTAAAAAAACCCAAGCAAAAAGCAATCAAAAAGCTGCTGAACTTCAGTTGCAGGCAATGGTTGATGAAGGTCAGGAGAAAAGCTTTCTGTTAAATAGCCAGGACTATCTGAAAAGTTTCTTCAGGCAGCGCGGTCTGTATTTATCGTTAGGGGTGTTGAGTGTTGTTCTGGTTTTATTATTCTCACGTCTGTTTTATAAATATCTACTGTCACGCGTTATTGGTCGTGCATCTGCTGTCAGAAACTTCAGACAACGCCTGGTAGAGCTGGTGCACAGGGTTTTTACTGTAGCACTGGCTATTATGGCACCTATGGCTGTCTTTTATATTGCAGAAGACTGGCTACTGTTTAGCCTGGGTCTGTTATTACTTTTTGGACTTGCCTGGACACTCAAGTACACAATCCCCAAAATGTGGAGTCAAATGCTCTTGATGCTCAATGTCGGTCCTGTCCGTGAAGGTGAGCGCATTGTCATCAATGATCTTCCCTGGCGTGTCAAAGACCTGAATGTATATACTTTGCTGGAGAACCCGACGGCAGACCTGAAAATGCGCGTGCCTATAGAGCAACTGGTTGGAAAGGTATCCAGACCTATTGGTAAAGGCGAGCCCTGGTTTCCCTGTAAAAAATCAGACTGGGTGATTCTCTCTGACGGTGTACGCGGCAAGGTCGTGGGGCTGTCGCATGAAATGGTGGAGCTGGTAGAGCGTGGTGGTGCCCGTGTGAACTACCAGATGGCAGATTTTCTAAGTCAATCACCACGCAATATTTCACAAAGTTTCCGCCTCAAGGAGATATTGGGTATCAGTTATGATTTGCAGCGAGAGTCCACCACTACCGTGTTGGAAAAGCTGGATGCCTACATTCGTGAACAAATGGCTAAGGAAGGCTATCTGGATGATTTAATGAATATGCGGGTTGAGTTTAAAGAGGCTAGTGCATCTTCACTGGATATTGTAGTGATCGCCGACTTTAAGGGAGCACAGGCACCAGTTTATAACCGTATTCGACGAGCAATCCGACGCTGGACGGTGGATGCCTGTAGCAAATATCACTGGGAGATCCCGTTTACTCAGGTGGTGCTGCATCAGGCGGAAGACTAATACCCTGTTTACGTAACATGGCACACAGGCGAATCAGTGGCAAGCCACGCAATGCAGAAGGGTCATCACCCTGCATTTTGCTAAACAATGTAATCCCAAGACCTTCGGATTTAAAACTACCTGCGCAGTTATACGGCTGGTCACGATGTAGATAGTGATTGATTTCGGTTTCTGTCAGCTCGCGAAAGGTGACGTAAAATGGCACACAGTCAAGCTGGTGTTGTCCGCTGTTACTGTCCAGCAAGCATAGCCCCGTGTAAAAGGTGACGGTGTTGCCAGAGCTACGCATCAGTTGTTGTACAGCTTTTTCGTGACTCCCTGGCTTACCAGTGACTTCACCGTTAATAACCGCGCACTGGTCTGAGCCAATAATCAGTGCGTCAGGGTGGTTTTCTGCTACTTTTTTAGCTTTTTCCACGGACAGGCGTCTTACCATTGCCGTAGGCTGCTCATTTTCAAGGCGGCTTTCATCAATATCGGGAGCATCGGTAAGAAAGGAAATTTGTAGTTTCTCCATCAGTGCTTTGCGAAACGGAGAAGTAGAACCGAGAACAATTTTTTTCATAGAATTCTTGCCAGTATAGCGAGTCATTTGGTTAGCGCTACGAATCGTGTAAACTAGATGATAATAATGTAGAGGAACAAGCATGCACCATAAAATCATCCAGCTTTTGCGTGATAATAGCCGTTTTATCCTGCTTTTGACACTGATGTTTGTTTTCCGCAGCTCCATCGCTGACTGGAATTCTGTGCCAACAGGCTCCATGAAACCTACCATCGTGGAAGGAGATCGTATTTGGGTCAATAAAATGGCCTACGATTTGCGTGTTCCCTTTACCCATATTTCCTTGCTACACTTGGCCGATCCGCAACGAGGCGATATCGTCGTTTTTGACTCCAAAGTCTCAGATATGCGGCTGGTAAAGCGGGTAATTGGTGTGCCAGGGGATACCATACAGTTGAACAACAATATCCTTACCATAAATGGCAAACAATTAAGCTATCAGCCTCTGTCAGCAAATTCAGCCAGTATAGACCGGCTTGAAAACCTGCTCGGTATCAAGCACAGCATCCGTATTCATCCAGCAGGCAGCAGCCTGTCCAGTTTTAAACCGGTCACCATCCCGAAAAACTATTATCTGATGATGGGTGACAACCGGGACAATAGTGCGGACTCCCGTGTTATCGGCTTGGTTCCGAGGGAAGAAGTGGTGGGACGCTCGCGTTATGTCGTCATGTCACTTGACTATAATCACTATTATTTGCCACGCAAAAACCGTTTTTTTCAACGCCTGTAAGTAGTGTTATGTATAAAGTCTATGGTGATCCACTTTCCGGAAACTGTTACAAAGTAAAACTATTACTGCATCTGCTGGAAGTGGAGTATCAATGGCAGAATATTGATATTTTACAAGGGGAAACTGAAACACCCGAGTTTCTGGCGATGAACCCTAACGGCAAAATACCGGTACTGGAAATCCAGCCAGGGCAATTTCTGTGGGAGTCAAATGCCATTCTCAACTATCTGGCTCAGGGTACATCTTTCTTACCGAAAACCAGATGGGAGCAGGCGCAAGTTCTGCAATGGCAGTTTTTCGAACAGTATAGTCATGAGCCATATATCGCTGTAGCGCGTTTTATCAATAAATATCTGGGGTTGCCTAAAGAACGAGAGGCTGAGTATACAGCCAAACAGGAGGGCGGGAATAAAGCATTAGCAGTGATGGAGCAGCACTTGCAGAGCCGTCATTTTTTTGTGGGTGAGCAAGCCAGTATTGCCGATATTAGCTTATATGCCTACACGCACGTTGCTGATGAAGGTGGATTTGACCTGGGTGCGTATCCATCAATAGGAAAGTGGATAAAACGGATGCAGGTACTGCCGGGCTATATTTCCATGACTCACTAAACCCCAAAATTTGTATGTATCAGCTTTCCTCATATCCATTTGGATTATTTCTCTGCCAGTTCCAGGTGTCGTCACACATTTCCTGAACTCCCTTTTCTGCTTTCCAGCCAAGGAAGGATTCGGCTAGTGCCGGGTCGGCGTAGCATTCGGCAATATCGCCCTCGCGGCGTTCCACGATGTTGTAGGCAATTTCCTGTCCTGAAGCCCTGGCAAAGGCGTTGACCATATCCAGCACAGAATAGCCCTGTCCGGTTCCCAGATTGACAGTGAAGAGTCTTTCTTCAGCTTCCCGGTCAAAGGCATCGAGGGCTTTGACATGCCCTTTTGCCAGATCGACGACATGAATATAATCACGCACACCGGTACCGTCTTTGGTAGGGTAATCTCCGCCAAAGACGGAAAGTGCGTCATATTGCCCAACGGCGACACGGGCGATATAGGGCATCAGGTTATTTGGGATGCCGCTGGGATCTTCGCCAATAATGCCGCTTTCATGTGCACCGACGGGATTGAAATAACGTAGCAGAGCCACGTCCCAGCTACTGTCAGCGCGGTTAATGTCACGCAGTATCTCTTCAATAAATAGTTTGGAGCGTCCGTAGGCGTTGGTTGCACTTAGGGGGAAATCCTCCTTGATCGGAACGCTGGCGGGGTCGCCATAGACTGTGGCTGAGGAGCTGAAGACAACACGCTTGACGTTGTTTTCTTTCATTTTGGTAAAAAGCTGAATGCTGCCTGCAATATTGTTTTCATAGTACATCAGCGGTTTTTCGACAGATTCACCCACGGCTTTGAGTCCGGCAAAGTGAATGACTGCATAGATGTCATTTTCATCAAATATTTTTTGTAGCAGGGCTGCATCACGAATATCCCCTTCGTAAAAGTCAGGACGGGTTCCTGTGATGGTCTTGATGCGATCCAGCGCTATAGGGGAGCTATTGCAGAGGTTGTCAATAACAATAGGAAAGTATTCGCCTGTTTTAATAAGTTCTACACAGGTGTGAGAGCCAATATAACCAGCGCCGCCGGTGACTAGTATGTTTTTCATAATTGCCTTTTTTTGCAGGGTCAGGGGGAAATACAGCAGAAGCTTATTGGACAATAAGCAGAGGGGATTTGTAAAGCTAAAGTGGATAAAAGCAGCTTTTTTCCGGTTTTATCCGTGTGTTGCTGATAAGCCAGCGAGGGCGTAGACTGTTATTGGAATGGTGAACCTCCGATCCCTGGAAGCTCACCAAAGACGTGACTATCCTACTTGCTGCTGGAAGAGGAAGATTTTTTCGGGGTGCTACTTTCACCACGACTGGTAGAAACATTTTTTTTCAGACCAGCATAGATCGCTTCTCCGATTCCCGGAACCTGCATCAGATCTCCGGTACTTTTGAATTTACCGTTTTTCTTGCGGTATTTCACAATCGCCTTGGCACGTGTTTCACCAATTCCTACCAGATAATAGGCCAGGGTGTCCGCATCGGCCTTGTTGATATTGACGGTCACATTTTTAAATTGTTTGGCTTTGTCAGTACCTGTCAAGCCAGATTTAACTGTCTTCTTGCGGGATGAGCTCTTTGAGCTGGAACTGCTGGATGATTTGCTGGACTTGCTATCTTTGTCGCTGCTGCTTTTTCTGGATGAGCTGGAAGAACTGGAGGAAGAGCTACCTTTTTCCTTTTTTGCACTTTTGCTGCTCTTGCTGTCACCACTGTTATCTTTGGATTTGGATGAGCTGGATTTGGAGCTCTTTGACTTGCTGTCTGTTGCCTTTTTTGTAGTTTTCTTCTTTGCTTTTTTTACAGTGCTACTGTCAGCTTTACTGGTTTTGCTAGTGCTATCTTTAGCCATTGCGGGTGTCGCGGCAAAACTGAATGCCAGTAATAAAATAAATGCGTGTATCAATTGTTTCATTATAAATCTCCAGAAATATTGGGAATTTTGCAGTATACCTAAACAGAAAACAGACACAACAAATGTATCAAGCTGCAAGAATTACCCATATAGTCTGCTATTTGCCTGAAAAAGTTCACTTTGTTGCTACTTGAAGATAACTGTTTTGATCTGGTCTACAAATACACGCCTTTCAATATGATAACGTACAGCTTTTGCCAGTGCGCTGTTTTCCATATCGCGTCCCAGTGCAGCCAGTTCTCGCGGCTGCTGGGTATGATCAACACGTTCCACAACCTGTTCGATAATCGGGCCTTCATCCAGGTCGCTGGTGACATAGTGTGCGGTTGCGCCGATGAGTTTCACACCACGTTGATAAGCTTGATGATAAGGTCTGGCTCCCTTGAAACCGGGCAAGAAAGAGTGATGTATGTTGATACACCTTCCCCGTAATACCTGACAGGCATGCTCTGAAAGAATCTGCATATAGCGTGCCAGCACGACCAGCTCGGTTTGTGTTTCTGCCACGATTTCCAGCATACGAGCTTCCTGTTGTGCCTTGTTTTCTTTATCCACGGGTAGATAGACAAAGCGAATACCCTCACGCTCAACAATCGGTCGTAAATCCAGGTGGTTGGAAATAACTGCGGTGATATCCATTGCCAGCTCACCCTTGTTCTTGCGATATAGTAAATCCATAAGACAGTGATCCGCTTTGGAAACCATAATCAGGACTCGACTGGGACGATGCGCATCGACCATTAGCCATTCCATCTGGAAGTTATCAGCTATTTCGGTAAAGCCCTGCCGTATTGCTTCAATATCAGGCGCGGGATTTTCCGGGCTGGCATTGATGCCCGGTTTAAATGCAATGCGGCAAAAAAAACGCTCCGTTAGCTCATCATCGTATTGTGCCATTTCGCTGATATAGCACTGCTGCTGCGCCAGAAAGCCGGATATTGATGCCACAACACCGGGTCCAGCGGGACAGGTTACCGTGAGGATATAATTTTTTGTTTGATCTGATTTCATTGTTTTATCGTTAGGAGGTGTAAATAGAACCCTGTGGACAGTAGCGCATTGTGCTGGTTTCAGGCAAGCCATTCAGACTTGCTGAGTCATTTGGCGTTCTTTCGTAACCAATAATTTCTGTTATGCTCTCTGTTTTTTACCCAATACCCAATCTCTGATCTCTTAATTAAAGTGTAGTGTGTCCGTGTATAGCTTATTAAATAAACGCCTCAATACCCTCATTGATAATAACCTGGGTTCTTTTTTACTGGATAGTAAAACCGGGCTGGAAAAGGAAAGTCTGCGGGTAAGTCCGCAAGGGCGTATTTCCCAAAACAAACACCCTGAGGTGCTGGGGGCAGCATTAACGCACCCCTGGATTACTACTGATTACTCTGAATCTCTGCTGGAATTTATTACTCCTCCGCTGGCACGAGCGCATGAAGCACTGGATTATCTGCTTGATATCGAGACATTTGTTTATCAAAAGCTTGATGATGAACTACTCTGGACAACCAGTATGCCCTGTATTATTACGGGAGAGTCCGATATTCATATTGCTGAATATGGCTCATCCAATGCAGGCATGATGAAAACAGTATATCGTCGAGGTCTTGCCTGGCGCTATGGCAAAATGATGCAGGTCATTGCCGGGATTCATTTCAACCATTCATTTCCGCTAAAGTTCTGGCCTGCCTATCAGGAAATGGAGGGAGATAACAGTGCTGAGCAGGCGTTTATTAATCAGTCCTACATGTCAATGACCCGCAACCTGTTACGTTATGGCTGGTTAATCCCCTATTTGTTTGGCAGCTCCCCTGCTATCTGTAAAAGCTTCTTGAATGGTATTGCCATGCCAGAAAACATGCAGCAGCTGAATAACAACACCTGCTATGAGCCCTATGCTACCTCCCTGAGAATGGGAGATATTGGCTATACCAACCTGAAGGAAGGTGAAACCGGGGTAAAGGCCAACTACAACTCGCTCTCTGAATACACCCAAAGCCTGCGCAAAGCGATTACTACACCCTGTCCAAACTATGAAAAAATCGGCGTAAAAGTGAATGGTGAATATCGTCAACTCAATGCCAATCGCTTGCAGATTGAAAATGAATACTACAGCTCGGTACGTCCCAAACAGATTCTTGAGAATATGGAAAAGCCTGTTGATGCGCTGGATCAACGAGGTATTCAGTACGTCGAACTACGCTCACTGGATATTAATGCCTTTCATCCTGCCGGACTCACACACAAGCAACTCTATTTCCTGAAAACTTTTATGCTGTTTTGTCTGCTACAGGAAAGCCCCAAAATAGACAAAGCTGAGCAGCAGGAAATTGACCGCAACCAGAGTCTGGTCGCTCACCAGGGCAGAAAACCTGGCTTAAAGCTCAGGCGTCAGGGAAAATCCATCTTGCTGCAATCCTGGGCACAGGAGCTTATGCAAAACATGGCACCCGTCGCAGAGTTAATGAGCAATATCTATGATGAAGACTGCTATCTGGACTCGCATGAACTGCATTTAAACTTGGTGCGTCATCCAGAACTAACCCCCTCGGCGCGAATCCTTGAAGAGTTGTTTACCAATAACGAAAGCTATTACGAATTTGCCCGCCGCAAATCGCTGGAACATCGTGACCTGTTTCTACAACGCACCCTGGATGCAGACCGCGAGCAAGCACTGGTTGATATGGCAAAGCAATCCATACAGAAGCAAAAAGCAATGGAGCAGGCTGACCAGGTGGATTTTGATACGTTTCTGGAGCGTTATTTTAAGGGTTGATACTTGACAGAATTTTCAGGTGTTGTTATTGCCTCCAACACGAAAGCTAGATTGCTATTCAAGCGGCGGGTTACCTTATCGGAAACCTCTTTTGCCGAGTTGCTAATATGGGAAGTTCCAAGCCAGTTCCTGGCAGTAATCATAGTTATAAGTACAGTCTGGCTATAGTTGAGGACGGTGATTCTGTGCTTCGCTATGATAATGAAGCTGGTAAAGGGGATCATAAACATATTAATGATACTGAAATCTGTTATACGTTTGAGAGTATAGATCGTCTGATTGCCGATTTCTTTGAGGATGTGAATCAATGGAAAAAATGAATGTTGTTGTTCTTGATGTGCGACCTCTGGCTGACACTCTGGAGGATTTTTCCCGAACCTGGAAAACAGGGGAAAGTAGCCAGCCCCGGATCAGTTTTGCAACACCTGAATTGCTATGGAAGGTGTTAACTGCTAAGCGCTGGCATATTCTCAAGACAATGGCGGGCGCAGGACCTTTGGCAATACGTGAGGTGGCACGTCGGGTGAAGCGCGATGTTAAAGCTGTACATAGTGATGTACATGCCTTATTGAAAGCTGGTTTGCTGGAAAAAGCAGGTAAGTTTGTCGTATTTCCCTATGATGCGGTACATGTTGATTTTATATTGCAAGCAGCCTAAAGGAAGCCGCTTCCAGCTGATCAAGGGCT
>Ga0256832_1002664_pt1 | contig 12169 bp, 11 predicted proteins | sample 134614metaG_FD_190534 | JGI IMG/M metagenome (GOLD analysis project Ga0256832, IMG submission 190534) | Hydrothermal vent microbial communities from Lau Basin, Pacific Ocean - 134-614 | ecosystem: Environmental > Aquatic > Marine > Hydrothermal vents | place: Pacific Ocean: Lau Basin | collected... | reverse complement strand
TTAGATTCCAACGACTTGGAGCGCGAACGCGGGATTACTATTTTATCTAAAAACGTATCTGTAGAGTATAAAGATATCAAAATCAATATTATAGATACTCCCGGTCACGCCGATTTCGGTGGTGAAGTGGAACGGGTGTTAAAAATGGCTGACGGCGTTTTGTTACTGGTTGATGCTTTTGAAGGTGCCATGCCGCAAACCCGTTTTGTCTTACAAAAAGCCATTTCTTTGGGTTTAAAACCCATTGTGGTTATCAATAAAGTAGATAAAGAAAACTGTAAACCCGACGAAGTTCAAGAGCAGATATTTGATTTGATGTATAATCTGGGTGCTACTGAAGACCAGTTGGATTTTCCGACAGTTTACGGTTCGGCTAAACAGGGGTGGATGAGTACCGAGGGCTGGACTGAGCCTACCGGCACAGTAAAACCTTTGTTGGATACCATTATTGAACATATTCCCGAAGCACCGCATAATGAAGGACCTTTACAAATGCAAATTACCTCTTTAGACTATTCCAATTTTGTCGGACGTATTGCCATTGGTCGAGTCTTTAGAGGAGTGGTCAAACAAGGTGAAGACGTTCTTTTGCTAAGCAAAGAACATCCGCCTAAAAAATCTCGTATCAAAGAACTATATGTATTTACCGGATTGGGTAAAGAAAAAGTATCGGAAGTGCATAGTGGCGATATTTGTGCCATTGTCGGATTACAAGATTTTGAGATTGGTGATACCATAACCGACACCGAACATCCCGAAGCATTGGAACGTATTGCCATAGACGAACCAACTATGAGCATGTTGTTTACCATAAACAACTCTCCTTTTTTCGGTAAAGAAGGCAAGTTTGTTACCTCAAGACATTTGCAGGACCGTTTGATGAAGGAAACTGAAAAAAACTTGGCATTGCGGGTTGAAGAAACCGATACCGAAGATAAATTTAATGTCTATGGACGTGGTATTTTGCATTTATCAGTTTTGATAGAAACCATGCGTCGTGAGGGCTATGAATTACAAGTTGGGAAACCGCAAGTTTTAATCAAAGAAATAAATGGGCAGAAACACGAACCTTATGAAACATTGATTATTGATGTACCGGAAGCATATAGCGGTAAAGTTATTGAATTGGTAACCGGACGTAAAGGCGACCTGCTGGCAATGGAACCTAAAGGTGACGTCATGCATTTGGAATTTGATATTACATCGCGTGGTTTAATCGGGCTGAGAAACAATATTTTGACAGCTACCGCCGGAACTGCCGTTATGAACCACCGTTTTAGAGAATATGCCCCCTACAAAGGAGAAATTGCCGAACGCAATAAAGGCGCCTTGATTTCTATGGATGCCGGAAAAGTTTCTGCCTATTCATTGGACCGGCTGCAAGACCGTGGTCGTTTCTTTGTCGAACCCGGTGACGATGTTTATGTCGGACAGGTGATTGGGGAACATACGCGCGAAAATGATTTACCGGCAAATTTAACCAAAGGTAAAAAATTAACCAACATGCGGGCGTCCGGCTCGGATGAAAGTATGAAGATAGCCCCGAAAGTTGAATTTTCGCTCGAAGAAGCCATGGAATATATTCGCGACGACGAATATTTGGAAATCACACCTAAAAGCTTGAGAATTAGAAAGATAAAATATAAAAATTAGTTATAAAGTTATAATGTTCATAAAGTTTATAAAGCTACGAAGTTCATAAAATTACAGCTTGTCATTTCGAACTTCGTGAGAAATCTCTCATTTTATATCCCAAAAATTATTGTAAATTTGCAGGATTCTTTTAAAAATTAAATTATGGCAAATACAAAATTAGTTTGGAAAGGCAATATGCAATTTGATGCCTATACTGCGGGACAAGATGAACCTATACATATTGAAGCTGAAGAAAAATTTGGCGGTATCGGTTATGGCTATCAACCCAAGCCATTGATGTTAGTATCTCTTGCCGGTTGTACGGCATTAGATGTAGCTTCACTGATGAAAAAAATGCGTATTGATGAAAATGTGTCCGATTTTACGGTAGATGTCGATGCGCATATGACCGAAGAACACCCTAAGTATTTTGACAAAGTGCATGTAGTTTATACCTTCAAAGGTAAAGATTTGAATCGTGAAAAACTGACTAAATGTGTAACTTTGTCCGAAAGTCGTTACTGCGGTGTCTATAGAATGTTTAGAAGTTTTGCCGAAGTAACCTATGAAATTAAATTTATTGAAGATTAAGCGAGACGATCAAAAAACTATAAATCGGCAAAATTCATATGGATTTTGCCGATTTTTTTTGTATTTTTATCACAAAATAAAACTATGCAAGATATCAACACGTATTTATCAAATCACAAACAGCGTTTACTTGACGAATTATTTGATTTATTACGAATCCCTTCGGTTAGTGCCGATCCGGCTTACGTTTCAGACGTTGAAGCGGCAGCTGATTTTATAAAAAATGAAATGGAAAAAATCGGGTTGGAAAATGTCTCTATAGAAGAAACTCCGGGCTATCCGATTGTTTACGGCGAAAAGATCATTAACCCTGCCTTACCAACCGTTTTGGTTTACGGTCATTACGATGTGCAACCCCCCGACCCTTTTGAATTGTGGGAGTCCGACCCTTTTGAGCCGGTTATCAAAAAAACGGATATTCATCCGGAAGGAGCCATTTTTGCCCGAGGTGCTTCCGACGACAAAGGGCAAATGTATATGCACCTGAAAGCCGTTGAATACTTGTTGCGACAAAACCAATTACCCATCAATGTCAAATTTATGATTGAAGGTGAAGAAGAAGTCAGTTCACCGAGTTTGGCTTGGTATGTTGCCCGCAATCATGATAAATTAAAAAACGATGTGATTATTATTTCCGATACCGGCATGGTTGCCAATGATGTACCGGCGATTACAACAGGCTTACGCGGTTTATCATATATAGAGGTAGAAGTTACCGGACCTAATCGCGATTTGCATTCCGGACTTTACGGTGGTGCAGTGGCAAATCCTATTAATATTTTGGCAAAAATGATAGCACAGCTAACAGATGAAAATAATCATATTACCATTCCGGGATTTTATGACAAAGTCAAAGAATTAACTCCTGAAGAAAGAGCCGCTATTGCCCAAACACCTTTTGATTTACAACAATATAAAAATGAGTTAGGTATAGATGCAGTTTACGGAGAAACCGGTTATACAACGCTTGAACGCCAAAGTATTCGCCCCAGTTTAGATGTCAATGGTATTTGGGGCGGTTATACCGGAGAAGGCGCTAAAACCATTATTCCGTCTAAAGCTTACGCTAAAATCAGCATGCGTTTAGTGCCGGATCAAGACCCTGAAGAAATACCCGGATTGTTTGAAACTTATTTTAAACAATTGGCACCTGACGCTGTTAAAGTGAAAGTAACTAGTTTACACGGTGGCTATCCGTATGTTACGCCTACTGACAGCCCCGGCTATAAAGCCGCAGCAAAAGCAATGAAACGCGCTTTTGGTAAAGAACCTCTGCCTATTTATTCCGGCGGTAGTATTCCTATTGTTCCCTTGTTTGAAAAAGAATTGGGTAGTAAATCCATTCTGATGGGTTTTGGTTTAAATTCCGATGCCATTCATTCGCCTAATGAACATTACGGAGTGTTTAATTACTTTAAAGGCATTGAAACCATTTCTTATTTTTATGATTTTTATAAACAACAACTAACTTAAAAAACTAATAAAATTATGGGTATTATTGATGCTTACGAAAACGCAGAATTCAGAAACCGCATCTCGGTTTTAGCAACTTTGGTCAAGCTGTCTTTAGCTGACGGCGTATTAGATGAGAACGAAATGAAAATCATTACCAGAGTGGCAAGAGATTACGGCTTGCTCGCTCAAGATGATATTTTGTATATTATCAAAAATTATGAAAAGTATTCTCTGGAACCGACTTATAATTACGATGAAAGAATTGAGCAGTTGTATAACCTCACTAAAATCATATATGCCGATGGGCGTATTGATAAAAATGAGTTGAAAATTCTAAAAAATGCTATTGTAGCTTTGGGCTTTCCGCCTAAAAACACTGATAATATCTATGAAACCGCTGTCGGATTGATAGTTGATGATACAGATTTAGAAGATTTTAATAAAGCAATTAAAAAGGTTAATCGTTAGCTGTTTTGAAGGATAATAAGCCACAGTAGAAGCAGGGCAGCATGAAAAGGTATGAACAATAAATATTTAAAAAACCGTTACGGTTGTTTTTTCTTAATGTTTTTTAAATTCAATTTTTTCTTATCAATTTTGATTTGATCATTTTTGGGTTTTGGTTGTGGCACAATTTTTTCCAAACTGTCCGATTTTTGTTTGAATTCGGTATATATTTCACTATAAATTTTGTGTAGTTTATCAGGATGTTGGCTGTAATAATCGGTAGTTTTTTTAAGCAAGGTGCTGTCAAGGTTATATTTTTTATAGACTAGTAATTTAATATTTTTTTTAAACGAATCATTTTTAGTAAAATTTTCTTTAATCAAATTGGTCAAGATTATTTCTTTCAACACCTGTTTATAGGTATGCCTATCTATTATTTTGCTTGACTTTTTATGACATGAACCAAACAATAAAATGACCGAAAAAATCATTATAAACTTTTTCATTATCAACGCGTTTTACTAAATCGTAATTTTAAGACTCCCCAAACGGCTTCAGAAATAATACCGCCATGCATTTTTGATTTTCCTTGAACTCTATCGGTAAAAATAATAGGAATTTCTTTTATTTTAAAGCCCTTTTTCCATGCCTTATATTTCATTTCTATTTGAAAAGCATAGCCGACAAATTCTATTTTATCAAAATCAAAACTTTGTAACACTTCTTTTTTGTAACCGACAAATCCGGCAGTTGTATCTTTAATAGGCATACCGGTAATCAATCTCACATAAATAGATGCAAAATAAGACAAAAGAATACGTTTTAAATCCCAGTTAACTACATTAATTCGCCCTTTCAAATAACGTGAACCGATGCTTATATCTGCTTCATTACGTTCCAAAGTTTCTAATAAATCAACCAGTTTTTCGGGCGGGTGCGAAAAATCGGCATCCATTTCAAAAATATAATCATAACTATGCTGCAAAGCCCACTTAAAGCCAGCTATATATGCCTTTCCTAAGCCTTCTTTTTCCGTACGATTTAAAAGAAATAATCTTTGAGGATATTTTTCCTTTAAGCTTTCAACAATTTTGGCAGTTCCGTCAGGCGAATTATCATCAACTACAAGAATATTGAAAGGACTTTCCAACTGAAAAACTCGGTCAATAATACCGGTAATATTCTCCTTTTCATTGTAAGTAGGAATAATAACCAATGCTTTATGCAACATCATAAATATATTTAGTAGGCATTTTCGTCCCCTTTAAAGACGTTAAAAATTGTAAATAAAATGATTTTAATATCAAGCCATAAGGACCAGTTTTCAATATAAAACAAATCATATTTTACGCGGTTGATAATATCGTCATCCGTTTTAACTTCACCACGATAGCCTTTAACTTGTGCCAATCCTGTAATACCCGGTTTAACATAATGTCGTCCCATGAACTTATCAATTCTTTTTAAAAAGCGTTCATTTTCTTTGATCATATGCGGGCGCGGTCCTACAACTGACATTTCTCCCAAAAAAACATTGATAAACTGTGGTAATTCATCTAAACTGGTTTGTCTTAAAAATTTACCGATTTTTGTTATTCTGCTATCGTTTTTACTAACTTGTTTAATATCAGCCAAATGATTAGGACGCATAGATCTAAATTTATAACAAGAAAAAGGTTCATAATTAATACCGTTACGTTTTTGTTTAAAAAAGATAGGACCTTTTGATTCTAATTTTATTAGTAGTCCGATAAATGGTGTTAGCCAAGATAAAAAACAAATAATGATACAACTCGAAAAAATAATATCAAAAAAACGTTTGACAAATTTGTTAACCGGTTTATCAAGCGGAGATTTATTGAGCGAAAGAACCGGAAAATATTCAAAATAATCTATTTTTAATTGTTTGCCGAGTACTTCTTTGTTATCCGGAATAAATTTGACCGACATAAAATGATTATCAGCATAATTGATAATATCTTTTATTTGTGTATCCGAACATTCTTTTAAAGAGCAAAAGATAACGTCCACCGGATTTTTATCTAAATATGCCGTTAAATCTTGATAACTACCTTCTATTTCAGGACTATCTCCTTCTCCGATAAAGCTATCAAACAAGTAACCATAATCAACTCGTGTAGTTAAGATGTCTTTAAACTTTCTAGTTTCGTCATTATATCCTACAATCAAAAAAGTTCTGATATTGCCGCCTTTGGCTCTATAAAATTTAAGTAAAACATAAATTAAAAACTTAGATACAAATAATAAAATATTAAGAATCAATAAATGTTTGAGTAGAAACCGGTTTGAAAGATGAATAGCAAGAATATGAAAAAAACTTATAGTTGATAGATCAAAAATTAAAACTTGTTTGAGGGTTTTACTGATAATTTCCGCCGGCTTGGTATTTCTGTAAACTTCATAAAATTTGGTAAAGTAACTGATAACAAACCATATAACATCAAGAATAATAAAAGATAAAACGGATTGCTTAAAGTTAAAATTTTTGGTAAACAAAAAAATCAAAAAGCTATCCAACAAATAGATAATTGGCAAAATCAAAAAGGAATATCTATGTGTTTTTTTCTTGGTCATTTTTTAATGTATTTATCAAAATTTTTATGTTGCGTTTCATACAATTCCTGTTTTGATAAGGATTTAAAATATTCAAAAGTTCGTTTCATTCCGGTTTTTCTATCAACTTTTGGTGTCCACTCTAAAATAGTTTTGGCTTTGGTAATATCCGGACAACGTTGTAGGGGGTCATTAATCGGTAATTCTTTAAAAATTATTTTAGATTGACCATTAGTTAAAGCTATAATTTCTTTGGCAAAATCCAAAATACTGATTTCTTCAGGATTACCGATATTAACCGGCAAATGGTAATCGGAAAAGAGTAATTTGAATATTCCGTTAATCTGGTCATCTATGTAACAGAACGAACGGGTTTGGCTACCATCACCAAAAACTGTCAAATCTTCGCCTCTTAATATTTGTCCCATAAACGCCGGAATCACTCTACCGTCATTAAGTCGCATACGAGGTCCGTAAGTATTGAAAATACGTACAATACGGGTTTCTATACCGTGAAAATTATGATATGCCATAGTCATGGCTTCTTGAAAACGCTTAGCTTCGTCATATACACCCCGTGGACCTATGGGATTAACATTCCCATAATATTCTTCTGTTTGCGGGTGTACCAGCGGATCTCCGTAAACTTCGGATGTCGAAGCAATTAACACACGGGCTTTTTTGGCTTTTGCCAATCCTAAAACATTATGTGTTCCTAAAGATCCGACTTTTAAGGTTTGAATAGGAATACGCAAATAATCAATCGGACTTGCAGGCGAAGCAAAATGTAAAATATAGTCTAATTTTCCGTCAATATCAATGTATTGGGTGACATCGTGTTCAATAAATTTAAAATTTGGATGAGTTAAAAGATGTGCAATGTTTTTTGACGATCCGGTAATAAAATTATCCATTCCGATAACTTTAAAACCTTCTTTCAAAAATTTATCGCACAAATGTGACCCTAAAAATCCGGCAGCACCGGTTATTAAAACTCTTTCCATAATTTACGAGGGATATTGACAGGCTGTCTGCCTATTGAAGTATAATAAAAACCCAGTGCTTTCATTTGTTCGGGTTTATATAAGTTACGTCCGTCAAAAATAGCGGGTTGGTTCAACAATTGCTTCATACGGTCAAAATCCGGCATTCTAAACATATTCCATTCGGTACTGATAACCAGTGCATCGGCGTTTTCGAGTGCTTGATACATGGTTTCGGCATATTTCAGTTGCGTGCCGTATTTTCGTTTGACATTAGACATAGCTTCCGGATCAAAAACTTTTAAATTGGCACCTTCTTTTAAAAGCGTATCAATCATATATAAAGCCGGTGCTTCTCTAATATCATCGGTTTCAGGTTTAAACGACAATCCCCAAATAGCAATGGTTTTATCTTGTAAATTGCCATCAAAAAAGGCTTTCAGTTTCGGAATTAAAATGGTTTTTTGCCGATCATTGACTTCAATAACCGCTTTCAACAGTTTAAATTCATGCCGGTGTTCCAAACCGGTCTTATACAATGCTTTAACATCTTTGGGGAAGCATGACCCGCCATAGCCAATACCGGGAAACAAAAAGCGTTTTCCTATACGTGAATCGGTTCCCATTCCAATACGTATTTTGTTGACATCCGCTCCTACTTTTTCAGCAAAATTGGCAACTTCATTCATAAAGGTAATTTTCATCGCCAAAAACGAATTAGCTGCGTACTTGGTTATCTCTGCCGAACGCGGATCCATCATAATAATCGGATTGCCCGAACGCACAAAGGGTTCATATAACAACCGCATTTTTTCTTGCGCTTTTTCCGAATCGGTTCCGATAACAATCCTTTCCGGTTTCATAAAATCATCAACGGCAAATCCTTCTCTTAAAAATTCGGGATTAGAAACTACATCAAATTCTTTAGTTGTTTTGGATTTGATGATGTTTTCCACTTTTTCAGCTGTCCCAACCGGAACGGTACTTTTATTGACTATAATTTTGTAAGAAGCATCAGGGTTATTTTCCAGTAAATCTCCAATTTTCTCGGCAACATCCATAACATAAGACAGGTCAGCTGAGCCGTCTTCATCTTCGGGTGTTGGTAAAGCTAAAAAAATAATTTCACCGGTGTTTACACCTTGTTTCAAATCGGTTGTAAAATTTAAACGTCCGGCTTTAATATTACGATGAAACAACGTATCTAAGCCCGGTTCATATATAGGGACATTGCCCTGTTGCATTTTTTTAACCTTATCTTCATTAATATCAACACAAATAACTTCATTTCCCGATTCGGCAAAACATGTACCGGTAACTAAACCGACATAACCGGTTCCTACAACTGTTATTTTCATAAAAATTAGTTGTTTAAAAGATTCATAATTTCATCTAAACGCGGTGTTAAGATGACTTCAATTCGACGATTTTTTGCTCTTCCTTGTGACGTACTGTTATCGGCAACCGGCAAATATTTACTACGCCCTGCCGGAATTAAACGCTTGGGGTCTATGTTTTTATTTTTCATCAATTGACGAACCACAGACGTGGCACGTTTAACCGATAAATCCCAGTTATCTTCAATACCATTTTTACCGTGATATGGTACATTGTCGGTATGTCCTTCAATCATAATCTCTACATCCGGATTGATAGACAAAATATTAGCTATGGTTTTGATAGCATCGCGCCCGTTTTGTTTGACATGCCAACTACCGGAATCAAACAGTAATTTATTTTCCATGGAAATATAAATTTTGCCATCTTTTTCGGTAACTTTTAAGCCTTGACCTTTAAATTTGTTAAGCGCCCGGTTTAATGAACCTTTCAGATTGTTCAATTTAGCATCCTTTTGTGCGATTAAACTTTCTAAATGTTGTATTTTTTTTATTTGTTTATCTAAGGCGGCACGTTCTTTAGCTAATTCTTTTTGTTTGTAGTTTAAAGAATCTAATAATTTACGATTTTTCTCCGCTTCATAAGCCAAGGTTTGGCTACTGCTTTGAGAGAGCGCTTCATAGCTTGCTTGAAGTTTTCTGTAAGCATTGTCTTTAACTTTAAACAATTTGTCAAGTGTTGCATATTTACTTTGCAAATTGTCATATTGTATTTGTAAGCGATCTAATGTAGATTGACAACGCATCTGTTTGTTTGATAATGAATCCAATTGGTCTTTAAGCTCAACGTTTTCACTACGCATTTTGATGTATTTATCATCTAATTCTTGGTACTTTTTAGAACTGACACAAGATGATAAGACAGATAACACAACCAGACTTAAAATAATTTTTTTCATAATAATAAGATAAATTTTAGGTGTTAAATTTTACTATATTAACTGATAGTTTCTGTTAAATATTGTACGCTTCAAAGATAAAAAGAAATATTGAAACCCCAATGTTTTTATACAGGAAAAACAGGGAAAGCGGTGCCACATTGAACCAAATCGACCTCTATAAATTTAACCGGATAATGTACATGAAAAATTTGTTGGATATTTTTATAATCAAAACCTTCATCTTCCGGTAGCATTAATATATAATTGATAGCGGGTAATTTTGAAAATAAATAATAGGCTTCGTCAGTATCGAATAAGGTATTGGGATGTGTCATTGGTATCAGCACCTCATTATTAATTAGTCGGATTTTTTGACCAATACTGTTTTCAGAAGTGGCATAATTTTCAAAAAACACGTCTTTGTCTTTTCTGATAACTTTAAGCGCTTCTTGCAAATGCAAATCCCAAGAAAATAAACGATTAAAATCAAAAGCTAATTTATAAAGGGCTTGGTTGGTTTGAATACCAATTAATATAAAACCGACCTCATTGGTCAGTTCGTCCAATTTGATAATGTGTTTGCGTATTTTTTTTCTTTTTGTCATTTTTATCGGGTTGTATGGTGTAATAAGCCCGACGAGCAGCTATTTCTTCGGCTTTCTTTTTGCTCGATGAACGCCCTTGACTTATCTTCTTGTTATTTAAAACAAAGTTAACACGAAAATAGTTATTTTTACCATTGTTGGTGTCATTTTGGGTAACAAACTCAAAAGGAAAGTGGTTTTTTTGCGCCCATTCAATCATAAAACTTTTATAACTACTGATCTTTTTATCGAGTTTTTCCAAGTCGATATGCGAATCTATCATACTGGAATAAATAAATTTTTTGGCGCCGGCATAGCCTTTGTCTAAAAATATGGCACCAACTAATGCTTCGTATAAATTTCCTGATATATCGTGCCCCATTTGTCTTTGGGTCAGTTTGGTGTTGAGTAATTTGGTAATATTTAAACTCCGTCCCAATTGATTCAAATGTTTCCGATTGACTATTTTGGCACGCATTACGGTTAATTCGCCTTCATTGGCATAAGGTAATTCTTTATAAAGAAATTCGGATACGACCGTTTCAATAATGGCATCGCCTAGAAACTCCAAGCGCTCAAAATTGATTTTATTGCCGTTTTCGTCTTTAAGATTTTTAGCTTTATGGGTTAAAGCTTCCCTGTAAAAAGATAAGTTTTGGGGTCTAAAAGGCAAAATATTTTCTAATTGTCGTTCCAAATGATTGTTTTCGACAATTTTATTCAGCCCTAAGATTTTTTTTAAAAAACGCAAAGAATCGGTTTAATATTTACCAAAAATAACAGAAGCATTATGACCGCCAAACCCGAATGTATTACTGATAGCCGTATTAATATTGCGTTTTTGAGCTTGGTTAAAGGTCAAATTCAGTTTAGAGTCTATTTCAGGATCGTCTGTAAAATGATTAATAGTCGGTGGAATGATACCATTATTGATAGCCAAAATAGAAGCAATGGCTTCGATAGCTCCTGCGGCTCCGAGTAAGTGACCGGTCATTGATTTGGTACTGCTGATATTAAGATTGTAGGCGTGATCGCCAAAAATTTGCTTAATGGCTTTGATTTCAGAAATGTCACCAAGCGGTGTTGAGGTACCGTGGACATTAACATAATCAATGGCTTGTGGTTGCAAGTTAGCATCTTGCAAAGCATTTTTCATAACTAATGCTGCACCTTTACCTTCCGGATGTGGGGCTGTCATATGATGCGCATCACCCGACATACCGGCACCGAGTATTTCGGCATAAATTTTAGCCCCTCTGGCTTTGGCATGTTCCAGTGTTTCTAATATAATAGCACCACCACCTTCACCGATAACAAAACCGTCGCGGTCTTTATCAAAAGGTCTTGAAGCGGTTTTGTAGTCATCATTTCGAGTTGATAAAGCTCTTAATGCATTAAAACCACCGACACCCGCATTGGTTATGGCAGCTTCGGCACCTCCGGTTACCATGACATCTGCCATGCCGAGACGCAAAATGTTATAAGCATCGATAATGGCATTAGATGAAGTGGCGCAAGCAGAAACCGTAGCATAATTGGGTCCGTAAAATTTGTTTTCAATAGAAATCAGCCCTGCCGCCATATCCGAAATCATTTTCGGAATAAAAAACGGATTGAAACGT
>Ga0256832_1002663_pt1 | contig 12173 bp, 12 predicted proteins | sample 134614metaG_FD_190534 | JGI IMG/M metagenome (GOLD analysis project Ga0256832, IMG submission 190534) | Hydrothermal vent microbial communities from Lau Basin, Pacific Ocean - 134-614 | ecosystem: Environmental > Aquatic > Marine > Hydrothermal vents | place: Pacific Ocean: Lau Basin | collected... | reverse complement strand
ACTCAAAGGCTGGCCTGAGAACAAAATCATCGTCCGCTTCTGGATGATCGCCTTTATTACGAATATTTTGGCACTGATCAGTTTCAAGTTTAGATAATTAGGTTAAGTACTGGGCACTGAGGGGTTTGCGTAGGGTGCGATATTTCGCACCTTCATATCATTGATCAAAAATAACCGCTACTATTACCATACACTTCAAAGGTGCGTGACTACGCACCCTACGAAAACAGCAACATTGTGCTAAAATCACAAAACATACTATAAAAGAGCGGACAATGAATACCCCATCAAAAAAAGCATCGCAAAGCGATGTATACCAACACTCCTCACTCCTCACTCCTCATTCCTCACTATCCAAACAAAGTATCACTTTGTTTGGATATGGTTTGACCACCAAAGCCATTGCCAAAAAGCTTGGCGGGGGCTGCACCTTCTTTGACGATAACTGCAAGGAATCCTACACCGATGATATGGGAAACCGTATTCTGCCTTCACACCTCTTCGACCCGGACACAAGTGAACTGGAAATTACCACCCCCAGTCTCAAACCCGATCATCCCCTCATTAAAAGTGCAAAGCATCTGTTGAGTGAATACGACTACTTTCTTGGCAGGGTATTGTCGGGGGACAACACCCTGCAAAAAAAACCGTTCACAGTTTGGATCAGCGGGACAAACGGCAAAACCACCACGACACAGATGCTCACCCATCTCCTTGAAAAACGCGGTGCGGTAAGCGGAGGAAACATCGGTACACCCTTGGCAGAGCTGAATCCTGAAGCGAACATCTGGGTACTGGAAACAAGCTCTTTCACTCTCCACCATACCCGCTACGCTTCCCCCAACATCTACCTTCTGCTTCCCATTACTCCCGACCATCTTGACTGGCATGGAACACCGGAAGCCTATGAGGCGGACAAACTCCGCCCGCTTAAAATGATGCAAGAAGGGGAACTGGCACTCGTTCCAAAAGGGCTCAATCTCCCTGAAACCGATGCGTTTGTCGTTGAATATGACAGCAATGATTTTCTTTGTGAATACTTTGGCCTCGATGCTTCACAACTCAACTATCGGGGTGCTTTTTTGCAAGATGCTCTACTCTCGCTGGCCATTGCCAAAGTACTGTTTGACGAAACAGACTACGACTTGCTCAACCGCTTCAAACGCGATGCCCACCGACAAGAGGAGTTTACCGATGCCAAAGGGCGCCTTTGGGTCAATGACTCCAAAGCAACTAACCTCGATGCGGCAGTACAGGCCGTCAAAGGGTATGCCGACCGTCACATCCACCTTATCATTGGCGGTGATGACAAAGGAGTTGACCTTACACCCCTTTTTAAACTTATTGCATCAATGGACATCACCCTTTACAGCATTGGCGCCAACAGCGAAAAGGTAAGAGCACTCTCAGAAAAATTCGGCATCGATCTCAAAGAGGCCGGTACACTTGAGAATGCCGTAAGAATGATAGATAAGGTTCTTGATGAAAAGAGCATCGCACTTCTCTCTCCTGCAGCAGCAAGTTTTGATCAATTCAACTCCTATAAACACCGAGGTGAAGCGTTTGTTGATCTTGTGAAAGCACTTTGAGCATTAAAAATGCAAAAAGTGCTTGATTTCTAAATATTCTTTAAGGTTACATAGCTATAATTTCATCCACTTCACAACAACAGTGGCTCCGTAGCTCAGTTGGTAGAGCAATGGATTGAAAATCCATGTGTCGGCGGTTCGATTCCGTCCGGCGCCACCACTCATTAACCCCCTAAATTACGTGCTTTCACACATTAAATTATCATCGTGTACGTTCATTGTTCAAAAACTTACCCCGTTCCACATTTCGTTCTTTGATGTATTTTGCGTAGTATTTCAGGGTTGTTTGGATTGTTGCATGCCCCAACATTACTTTGCTGACCCATGCAAGTTCCTCACCTTCACTCAAGAAGATACTTGCGAAAGTATGCCGTGTCTGGTAAAAATTACGATGATCCATCAACGCACGCTTCAACAATGCCTTCCACTGACGTTTGGCTAAACCTTCGTGATCCATATAAGGCTCACCCTCTGTAGAGAGGAATATAAAACCATCTTTCAAGCCTGTCAGCGTGAATTGATCTTTCAATGCTTGTTCCACTATTGGCAACATGTCTATCTCACGGTTTTCACCAGTTTTTGTAGGACCAAGTTCACATCGACCTGTATCAGGATTTTTCTCGTGTTGAGCCAAAACAGTAGTGAAGATGGGTAGGATGAACCGGCTGTGCCGTCATCGACTACTTCTTTGTTTCCTGTGCAATGAGCACGATGATCGTGCCGACTGCTATTGCGATGTCTGCCCATGGCATGGCGCCTCCTTTGTATGGGATGTGAGGGCTTGCATGCTGCAACATGGAGTGTATGGTGTGAGCGTATTGCAGCAGACAAGAGTGTGAGGGAAAATGGGATGTATATGCTCCCTCATGAATATATGCCCTGTTTTTCACGGAAATTCCGCGTTTCTTGACAAAAATGACATTATTACATACAATATAGGTAATAAAAACTATACTATAGGTGGTATTACATATGTTAGAGGTATTGTTAGGCTCCAAGAACAGAGAGCGTGTGCTACAGTTCATCCTTGCCAAGGGAGAAGGCTATGCAAAAGAGATTGCCGATTTCTACGGCACCAGTCTTGACCCCATTCAGAAGCAGCTGGAGAAACTTGAACTTGGCGGTGTACTTGTCAGTAGAAGTGTCGGACGCACACGTCTCTTTGTCTTCAACCCACGATATGCATTCAGAAATGAACTGCAGGCGCTTCTGGAAAAAGCAAGAGAGTATTACAGCCCCGATGAGATAGAACGGCTGACTATGGGGCGAAAACGTCCAAGACGCACAGGTAAACCGCTATGAAACCTGTTGTAGATATGAGTATGGAAGAGCTGGCGGCATATGTGTGCAGCCAACTTGAAGCAGCGGGCATCGAGACTGTATTGTCTGGCGGATCATGCGTACAGATCTACTCTGAAGGCAAATACACCTCTGACGATATCGACCTGATCGACCGCTTCAATGGCGGACACACACGTATCAAGCAGGTTATGTTCGATATGGGCTTCAAAGAGCACAACCGCTACTTCGTACATGAAGATACGGAGTATTTCATAGAGTTTCCACGAGGTCCGCTTGGTGTCGGGGATGCGCCGGTACATGATATCGCTACCCTGGAAGAAGAGACAGGCATTCTGAAACTTCTCACACCAACCGACTGCATCAAAGACAGACTTGCTGCCTACTACCACTGGGATGATCCTCAAAGCCTTGAGCAGGCTGTATGGGTAGCACAACAAAACCCGTTCGATATGGATGCGGTCAAAACGTGGTCTGAGCAGGAGGGTATGATGGAGAAATTTACTGTGTTCTATCGGAAACTAATGTAAGCACATATGTAAGCGTGTACGCTGAAATGTACGTTTTTTGTTCTGAAACAGTTCTGTAAAGTGCAGACCAAGGAGCATGTCGAACATGATTTCAATACGCTTCAAATGCCCACTACATGGGCAAAACCTCTATATTTAGGCATCCGTAAGAACTTCCATTAACTAATCGATTCCGTCCGGCGCCACCATTTTAAACCCTTCAAATCATGAACTTTTCATAAAACTATATTCTGAATTATTAACCAACCCATTGATATTTTGCTAATACGATATACTTTTCCTACCAGTTTGGTGATTCACCATAAAAACAAAAATAGCCAATACACGGTCACTTTCCTGAATGTTTCTTTAAATCAGCAGTAAAATCTTGATATACATCAAGAATATTAACAATTTATTAACTTTTTGTTTATTTTTATTGACATACCGTTTTCTTTTCTGTTATGATTCACTTATCATTACTATAAGGAGAAATAAAATGAAAAAGACGCTTTTACTTTCAGTAGCAGCTTCAGCAATGCTGATGGCGGGTGGGGATATTGCCCCGGTAGTACAGGAGGAAGCTCCGGCAGCATCAGAGTTCCTGATCTTTAACAACATCTATGCAAAAGGTGAGATCAGACCAAGATATGAGTATGTCGATGTTGACAGTAACGGTAAAGGCGAAGCAGATGCCTATACCAACAGATTGACACTCGGTATTGGTGCAGACTTCATGCAAGTTGACGGTCTTTCTGTTTATTTAGAGGGTACCAATGTTATGGGTTCTGGAGATTTTTTCAGTACTAATAATAATAAGGTAAACTATGAAACAGTAGTTGATCCTGATCAGACAAGAATCACACAAGCCTATATGGACTATAAATTCAGTGATACACTTATCCGTGTCGGTCGACAGGGTGTTAACCTCGACAACCAGCGTTTCATAGGTACTGTCAACTGGAGACAAATGCCGCAGACTTATGATGCTGCTGCTATCATTAACAATTCTATTGATAACCTGAGCCTGATGGCTGCATATGTATGGAGAGTAAACCAAGTAAGCACAAATGATTTTGATACAAATACTGTGCTTCTGCATGCAGCATATACTTTTATGCCGGAACTGACACTCACTGCCTATGACTATATTGTTGAAAACTTTGCAGATACCTACGGAATCGCAGCAACCGGTAAAGTTGCAGTGGGTGGAGCAAATGTGACTTACCGTGCAGAGTATGCTCATGAAAAAGATCCAAGCAACGGTACAGGAAAAGCAGACGCAGATTACTATAATCTACAAGCAACTGCAAATATGAGCGGTTTCCTTGTAGGTGCACAGTATGAAGTACTTGGAGCTGGAGATAATAATGGGAACGGTGCTTTTTATACACCACTTGCAACACTCCATGCACATAATGGTTGGGCTGATATCTTCCTTGGCGGTACACCACTTAATGGTCTTGTTGACGTAAATGGTATGGTTGGATACAAAGCAGAAGGATTTGGAGTTGCAAAAGTAATTTACCACGATTTCTCTTCAGACAAAGGAAGTACAGACTATGGTACAGAGTGGGATGCACTTTACAAAAACAAAATTCCTGGGGTAAAAGGTCTTACTGGTATGCTGAAAGCTTCTTGGTATAATGCAGACCAATACAAAAAAGACACAACAAAATTCTGGGTAATGCTCGACTACAAGTTCAGCACCAAGTAATTTTAAAAATAGCGAACCACTCTTTCTCTGAAAGGGTGCTCGCCCCCTTCCCTTTCTTTCTTCCCATTTATGCTATACTTCCATCATATATAACCCCATTTTTAACGGATACCTATGTCAAAAAAACTACACCTTGTCAGCCTTGGCTGCACCAAAAACCTCGTCGACTCTGAAGTCATGCTCGGGCGGCTGCAAGAGTATGAGATCACCGACGACAATACCGAAGCGGACGTCATCATTATCAACACCTGCGGTTTCATCGATGCGGCAAAAGAAGAGAGCATCAATACCGTGCTCAATCTTCATGACGAACGCAAGAAAGACTCTGTACTGGTCATGGCAGGCTGCCTCTCGGAGCGCTACAAAGAAGAGCTGATGCAGGAACTCCCCGAAATCGACATCTTCACCGGAGTGGGCGACTACGAAAAAATCGATGCACTCATCGCCAAAAAACAGAGTACCTTCTCTCCTGAGGTCTATCTTGCCACAGAAGAGAGCGGCAGGGTCATCACAGGGTCAAACTATCACGCCTACATCAAAATAGCCGAAGGGTGCAACCAGCAGTGCAGTTTCTGTGCCATTCCAGGCTTCAAAGGTAAGCTCCACTCGCGAAGCCTTGAATCGATTGTCAAAGAGGTGACCATGCTTGCGCAAAAAGGCTTTTTTGACTTTTCCTTTATCTCACAAGACAGCTCGAGCTACGGGCGTGACATGGGACTCAAGGACGGCCTGCGTGATCTCATCAAAGCAGTAGAAGCCGTCGAGGGGGTACGAAGTGCCCGCATCCTCTACCTTTACCCCTCTACCACTACATTCGAGCTCATCGACGATATTGCCGACTCGAAAGTCTTTCAGACCTACTACGACATGCCCATCCAGCATATCGACGACCGTGTGCTCAAAACAATGAAGCGGGGCTTTGGCGAAAAGCAGACCATCGCCCTGCTTGAGCATATGAAGAGCAAACCGGATGCTTTTATCCGTACTTCTGTCATCGCCGGGCATCCGGGAGAGAGTGAAGAGAGTTTCCAAAAACTCTGTAACTTCATGGAAACTTTCGGTTTTGACCGCTTTAATGTCTTTGCCTACTCCAACGAAGAGACTACTGCCGCCTACACAATGGAACAGCTACCGCAAGAAGTTATAGAAGCGCGTACCCTGAAACTGGGGGAGATCGCAGAAAAGACTACAAAGGCTTCTCTTGAAAAAATGGTCGGCAAAACGGTTGAACTTGTCATTGACGGTGAAAGCGATGAACATGAATTTCTCCTCTCCGCACGTCCGCTGCAATGGGCCGTCGATATTGACGGAGAAGTACTTGTGAATGATACGAACGATCTCCCTGTAGAATATGGCAAATTGTATAAAGCGAAGATCACTGAGTTGGCAGGCATGCAGCTTTTGGCAACGCTGATTAGTGAGGAATAATGTATATCCCTCTTATCTGCGGGGAGTTGTCCCCTGACAACTCCAATAACCACAAACCTTATTTACAATTGGCGTTGTGAGACACAACACCCTACAAAGCATAAACGATGAAACCTGAACTACTCACTGCTCACTGCTCACTGCTCACTAAAAAAAACTTATTGGCTTTCTCTTCCGGCATCGACTCCTCCGCACTCTTTTTTCTCCTCATAGAAAACAATATCAAATTTGATATTGCCATCGTTGATTACGGCTTACGTAAACAGAGCAACGAGGAGATACAGCACGCCAAAGCACTGGCAAGACAGTACAACCTTACTTGTCATACAGCAACAGCACCAAAATTCACATCACATTTTGAACAGCAGGCACGTGCCTTTCGTTATGATTTTTTTGAGAGCCTCATACGAGAATACAGCTATGATAATCTACTTACCGCCCATCAACTCAACGACCGGCTGGAATGGATGCTGATGCGGCTTGCCAAAGGTGCTGGTGTGGTAGAGATGACCGGTCTGGAAGCTGTAACACAGAAAAAAGGCTACACACTGCTGCGTCCACTGTTAGACTACAGCAAAGACGAACTGCTGGCTTACCTTAAAGTAAATAAGCATCCCTATTTTGTCGATGAGAGTAACAGCGACAAACGATACGAGCGTAACGCTTTTCGCAAACACTTCTCCGATCCGATCATTGCCAAATACAAAGAAGGTATCAAACGTAGTTTTGATTACCTTGAAACGGACAGGGAACAGCTTCTTTCAGGCTATGAAACTATGTATCACGAAAAAGAGCTCTATATGCTCAGAATATATGATTCAAAAGTGAAAACAAGGGCTGTCGACCGAACCCTCAAACAGCTTGGCTACCTTCTCTCTGCTGCACAGCGTCAAGAGATTGCTGCGAGTGATTCTCTTGTCATCGGTCGTACATGGGCCGTTGCATATCAAGAGGAGCTTCTCTACATTGCCCCTTACCTCACTGCCGATATGCCCAAAAACTTTAAAGAACAATGCAGAATCAACAAAATACCGTCAAAAATAAGACCCTATCTCTTCAAAGCGAAGATCGATCCGGAAACAATACGCCAATTACACCATCCGTAGGGTGTTGTCCCCCGACAACACCGAAACATCAAACGAAAAACACACAACAATAAATCCAAAGCACATTCAAAACATTTTGGCAAACGCGTAGGGTGCGAAATCTCGCACCTTCATACTATTCTTAAGAAATAACGGTTATTTTTATTTATGCATTTCAAAGGTGCGTGACTACGCACCCTACAATTTTCTCAGCACTCAATACTTAACGCTCATCACTTCCTTTTGCCAACGGGTGTGCCTTCATATATTCCTGCATCTTCTTGACACTTCCCAGCTTTGTGTAAACCTGTGTTGTCGCCATTGTCTCATGTCCGAGCAGTTCACTTACATCGGCAATACGTGCGCCATGGTTGAGCAGGTGGGTGGCGAAGGAGTGACGCAGCTGGTGCGGGGTGGCTTTAATGCCCGAAGCTTTGAAAAGTTTGGTCAGTTTGTAGCGCAGCTGCGCGGCATTGAGCGGAGCGTTGCCCTTTTCAAAAAGATACTTTTTAGGTTGTGCCTGTGCCAAATGCACTTCCAAAAGGTCTCTAATGGAGGTCAGCAGCGGCAGTTCGCGTACCTTGTTTCCCTTTCCGTATACCTGTACCCATTCAGACTTGATATCCTCAAGCTTCAATAACGCCAGTTCGGAGATACGCAGTCCAAGCCCATAAAGCATTGAGACCAGCAACTTCTCTTCTACAGTCGCCTTCTCAAGTACCTCATCGATGTAAACCTCCTCAATGGGTTTAGGAAGACTCTGGGGAACTTTAATAGACTCATCTCCAATCATATGAACATGCAGCTGCCGCTGATCTTCAAGGTATTTGACAAACGAACGCACCGCAGAGAGTTTTTTGGCAATGGTCTTTTTATTATTTTTAACGATATTGAAGCGAAACGGTGTCAAGTCAAGTACCCATACCCCATCCTCTTCATAGAAATGTGCCGAAGATGCCATTTGGGAAAGTGCGATCTCATAGGTTTGTACCGTCACCTCCGAATACCCCCGTACACTCAGCAGGTAGTCCAGAAACGCTTCGATATACTCCCCTAACGCTTCACTTTTCACGCTTCACTCTTCACTAAACAATCGTGTGCTCAAGCATCTTTGACTTCAAAAATACTTTCGCCTCTTCCAGTGTCATCCCCTCCAGCGAAACACTTTGCATGTAAAAGTCGATCTTTCCAAAAGGCTTAGGGATGACAAACCTGTCCCAACTGCCAAGCTGCCAATAGGAAGTAGCCTGATAGTTCATTACAAAAATGGGCAAACTGCTCTTGAGTGCAATACCGATAGCACCGTCACTCATGCTGTGGCGCGGCCCTCTTGGGCCGTCAGGTGTGATGAGCACCTCTTCACCGTCTCTGATACGCTTAAAAGCCTGCAAAAGCACCTGACGTGCGCCCTTTTTGCTTGATCCTCTCAGGGCATCGATACGCAGCAGTTTCAGTGTACCCGCAATAAGGGAGCCGTCAAAGTGTGCGGAAATAATGGCGGAAGCTTTATGTTTGGGATGGATTTTTCGGTATGCCTGAGGGCTCATCAGCAGTTCGGCATGCCAGCAGACACAGACATGCTGACACTCGTCAATGGGAGTAATAAAGTGAAAGGTTTTACGGTTGGTGTACCACAGCAGACGCATAATCACATAGAAAAGCGGCGGCAGCACTACCACTCCAAGCTTTCTGATAAACTGCTTCATCGTTATGCTTGGTTAAGAACCACTCCGTCAAGTGCACCGCGAGAGGCTTTGGCAATTTCAACTTCGACAATCTTCCCAAGCAACTCTTCACTGCCCTCAACAAAGACAAGCTTGCCGTCATCACTGCGCCCGGCAACACGGTTACCCGGCTTGAGCTCGTCAAAATAGACTTTGTGCACCTTCCCTACCTGGGCATCCATCACTTCATCAAGAATTTCTGTATGACGTTTTTGCAGCCTTGTCAACCGTGCAGACGCTACTTCATCGGGTACCTGATTGTCGTACTCTGCTGCTTCAGTATGTGGTCGGGGAGAGTATTTGAAAGAGAAAAGTTGCTCAAAACGTACTTCTTCCAATACCTCCATGGTATCTTCAAAGTCTGCATCACTCTCTCCGGGAAAGCCGACGATGATATCTGTAGAGATAGCAGCCTCCGGACAGAGGGTACGTATCTTTTCACAGCGGTTGAGAAACCACTCTTTCGTATAACCGCGTTTCATCGCTTTAAGTAACTGTGTCGACCCGCTCTGCAGCGGTACGTGAATCTGCTTACAAATTTTCGGGTTGGAAGCGAACTCATCAAGGAATGCATCATCCATGTGCAGCGGATGGGGAGAGGTAAAACGAATGCGCTCCAGCCCGTCGATAGCCGAAATTTTCTGCAAAAGTCCCGTAAAGTCAATCTTCTCCTCGGCAGCACCAAAACGTCTGCCGTAATTGTTGACATTCTGCCCCAGCAGCATCACCTCTTTGGCACCGCTATTGACCGCTTTTGTAATCTCCTGCACCAGAAGATCGCTCGGAATGGAGATTTCGTCACCGCGTGTAGCAGGTACAATGCAGAAAGTACATGCCTTGTCACACCCGATGGAAATATTCACCATTGCCTTGAACGGATTGGTTCGGTACTCGCCGAATGCATAGGTACTCTCATCATAGTCTGTACTCACTTCGACAGCATGTTTTTTCTCCACTACTTCGGTAATTTTGGAAACATTGCGTGCCCCAAGGACAAAATCGACCGAAGGCGCACGCTTAATGATCTCTTCACCAAGATGGCTTGCCGTACAGCCGGCAACACCGATCTTGGCACCTTCCTTCTTCTTTTTGTTGAAAACCCCTATCTCGGAAAAGAGCTTTGCCACAGGCTTTTCACGCACCGAACAGGTGTTAATAATGATCAGGTCTGCTTCTTCAAGCGTTTCTGTCAGTTCATAATCTTCTTTGGTACTCAGTTCTGCGATCATATGCTCTGTATCACGCACATTCATAGCACATCCAAGTGTTTCGATAAACAGTTTTTTACTCATTTTAAATACTCGTTTTCAGTCAGGGATATTTTAGATAATTTGGAAGAAAAACAGGGGAAGCAGCTGGTTGGAAGCAGTGCACTATACATCTGCTCTATGCGATGATGTGCACTTCATAAATATATTCATTGTCATCGAGACCATACTTGACCTCTCTCATATACACCGAGTAGCCCTTCTCTTCAAAATATTCAATCATCTCTTTGAGCTCTTTGTGAGAGTTGTCTTTGTCAAAATAGAAGATGGAACGGTTTGCCAGTTCATCTTCAATCTTTTTGAGCTCTATGGTTTTAGGCTTTGCTTTGAGCGTGGTTCTCGCCAGTTTCAATTTCATTCATTGTCCTTTTTAGTCGTCGCTTTTCGTTATGCATGCTATTGTGACTGATTATACTTTATTTTCAGTAAAGGTTTGGTTAGCTATAATTTTATACTTCAAAAAAAGACCCTCCCAGACGTACTTGACACTGTTATGTTACCTCTTGTAGCGGTAGAATTGAAGCGTAACCATAGAAGGATTTTGCAATGGAAAAAATACTCGATATTATCGAAGCGATCGCACACGAAAAAAATATTTCAAGAGAGAATGCCATCGAAGCGTTCAAAGATGCCCTTGTCAATACGGCAAAGAGACTGACAACACCTTCAAGTGACTTTGAAGTGATCATAGACAACGACACGAAAACCTACAGTGTCAACAAAGTCATTACGGTTGTACCCGATGATGATGAAAGGCTTGAAGAAGAGCCTGACAGCTATATTTCGCTGAGTGAAGCCAAAGAGTTCGATGATTCTATAGAAGTGGGCGACCAGCTCAAAGAGGAGTTTGTCCTCGAAGACTACGGCCGTACCGCTTCTGCAAACCTCTTTAGAGAACTCGAGTATCATGTGCAAAGACGTATCGAACAGGATCTTTTCGAAAAATACAGAGAAAAAGTCGGTACTGTCATGCTTGGTACTGTCAACCGTATTGACAATGAAGACAACACCCATGTTGAAATCGGTGAGCTCAAGGGAATCATGTCACGAAGGAACCGTATCAAAGGCGAGACCTTTAAGCGCGGAGACACTATCAGGGCACTTCTGCGCTACGTCAGTGTCGACCCGCAGTACGGACTCTTTTTGGAACTGACACGTACCTCTCCAAAATTTCTTGAAGCATTGATGGCAAATGAAGTCCCGGAAATTGCAGATGGTGTCGTAGAGATCGTTGCTGCTTCAAGAATTCCCGGAGAGAGAGCGAAAATCGCACTTAAAACGGATCAGATGAACGTCGATCCAATCGGTGCGGCTGTCGGTGTCAAAGGGGTTCGTATCAATGCAGTCAGTGAAGAGCTCAACGGTGAGAATATCGACTGTATTGAATACTCGCCTATCCCTGAGATCTTCATCACCAGAGCACTCTCTCCTGCAATTACGCAGAATATCAAAGTCGATGCAGACGCTAAAAAAGCTGTTGTTGACATCACAGGAGACCAGAAAGCCAAAGCGATTGGAAAAAGCGGTATCAACATCCGCCTCGCTTCAATGCTG
>Ga0256832_1002662_pt1 | contig 12177 bp, 7 predicted proteins | sample 134614metaG_FD_190534 | JGI IMG/M metagenome (GOLD analysis project Ga0256832, IMG submission 190534) | Hydrothermal vent microbial communities from Lau Basin, Pacific Ocean - 134-614 | ecosystem: Environmental > Aquatic > Marine > Hydrothermal vents | place: Pacific Ocean: Lau Basin | collected... | reverse complement strand
CAATGATACATAGCCGGTTCGCGGCGCATCGATATAATGCAAAGTGGCTTGATGATTTTGCTGTATCTCATGTACTTTTCTGCTTTTGGGATTGGTAGCCAAATAAATCACAAAGTGTTTTTCTGGGGCAAAAGGTTCCATTAAACGGGCTTTGGCATTTCCGTTTTGATCTATTGTAATTAACGTGCCGAAATAAGCCCTTGAAATAATGCCACGCGCCGCCTGCATGATATGTTGCTCTTGCGGTGTGAATTTTTTTCGCCGTTGTGAACCGGAAGAATTATGATGACTGAATGAACAGCTAACCCCCAAAAATGTAAGTATAGAAAATACTGTGAAAAGTTTAAAAATTTGCATAGTGGGACTTTTTGTTATAAAACTACTAAAAATTTTAATCTGTCGTCTGATAAAATTTTATCTTTACTCATATTTTTGTAATTTATGCATTTGCTAATACAAAGATAATAATGAGGGGCAATTTTTTTTTTAAAAACCTCGCTTTTTATAAAAAAGGTAGTTTTACCGGACAATAATGGTTTTATACTTTAATTCTGCTTACAAATTGAGGAATTGAGGAATATTTCCCATAACAACAGCTACCTTTCTATTTCCTTGACTAAATGATATACTTTTTCAAACAAATGGGCTTCGATTTTATCAAATTGTTTTTGCCGGCGTTTCATCACGGCTTTGGCTACTTCTACGGCTTTATCGTAGCGGTAATCCGTATATTGTTGTCCGCCCCACTTAAAGGACGGAAAAAATTTGGGTTGATAATCGCCACCGAAGATATTACTACTAACACCGACGACTGTTCCCGTATTAAACATCGTAGCGATACCGCATTTGGAATGATCGCCCATAATTAAGCCGCAAAATTGTAATCCCGTATCTGCAAAATCCATTTGTGTATAATCCCAAAGCTTGACATTGGAATAGTTGTTTTTCAGATTGGAATTATTGGTGTCGGCACCCAAATTACACCATTCGGCAATAACCGAATCGCCAAGGTAACCATCATGTCCTTTATTTGAATTACCGAAAAAAACAGTCTCTTTTATTTCGCCACCGACTTTAGTATTTGGTCCCAAAGTTGTTCCACCGTAAATTTTAGCTCCCATTTTAACTACCGTATTATCCAGTGCCGCAAAAGGACCCCGAATCATACTACCTTCCAGTATTTTTGCATTCTTACCGATATAAACCGGTCCGTCATCCGTATTAAAAATAACGGCTTCAACCACAGCTCCTTCTTCTAAAAAAACAGGATATTTGCCTATTTTGGTATTGGTCAATGATAATTTTTGCGATTGTCGATTTTGTGTAATTCGTTTAAAATCTTTTTGGATTTGTTCCCCATTCTTTTTAAAAATATCATAAGTTTTTTGAATACTTTCCACCGATTTTTGAAACACTTGCGTTTTGCCTTTAAAATTTTGAACGGCTTCCCAAGATAATTTTCCGGCTCTAAACGCCAAAATCATATTGTTAGAAACAAGGCGCTCATTAAAATTTAAAGTTTGAATGGCTTGTAACAAATCTTTATCAGGTAAAAGCGCACTATTGATGTAAATATTATCTTCTTCAAAATATACCGGAAATTTTTCGGACAAGTATGTTTCTGACAAAGTATATACCGGTTGGTTTAAGAAAATTTCCCATTTTTTTTTGAGCGTCAAGATACCGCAACGCATCACACTAACCGGTCTGAAATAGGTCAAAGGTAAGAGTGATTTTTTGATACGCTTTTGGTCAAATAAGATGTAATTCATCAACTAAAATTGCGATTTAAGGTTTACAACACAACTATTGAATAGTTTACAAAAATAAACAAAAATTATACCCAAAAGCATTTTTTATTCTTAAATTAGCCAAATCAAAACTATTGAAACAAATGCAAACACCTATTATATCTCCTTCTATTTTATCTGCTGATTTTTCCGACTTGGAAAAAAGTTTTAAAATGCTCAATCAAAGTGAAGCCGATTGGATTCATCTCGATATTATGGATGGTAATTTTGTCCCCAATATCAGTTTTGGCATGCCGGTGATTAAAAGTTTGCGTAAACTAAGCGGAAAAGTTTTTGATGCCCACTTAATGATTGAACAACCGGAACGCTATATCCACAACTTTAAACTCGTGGGGGTTGATGTTTTAACCGTACACTATGAGACGCAAATTCATTTGAACCGTACCGTTGATTTAATCAAAAAAATAGGAATGAAAGCCGGCGTGGCACTCAATCCACATACATCGGTTAGTTTGCTCAAAGATATTATTGCCGAACTCGATTTGGTGTTGATTATGTCGGTTAATCCGGGATACAGCGGACAAAAATTTATTGAACATACCTATCAAAAAATAGCCGAAGCCAAGGATTTAATCGAAGCGACCGGTTCTAAAGCCATGATTGAAGTGGATGGCGGGGTTAATAACGAAAACGCTCCAAAATTATTTGCTGCCGGTGCCGATATATTAGTAGCTGCCAGCTATATTTTTAATCATGACAATCCGCTTGAAGCCATTAGAAATTTGAAGTATTTTTAATGGACATATTACGAATTTAGCAGCATATTATCAAAATGCCATTTAAATATGTAGGTTACTGATACTATTCCAAAAAGTGTGTAAAGTGCAGTTTTCTTAATTTTAAAAAAAATAAATTTTAAACCAATCCCGTCCTAAACGTTTGAAAAGATAATATAAAAAGAGAATGGCATTTAAAAATCTCAATTAACTTTGAGTTGTAAAACACCAAAACACCATTCTCATGACAAATACAACATTATTTGCTCAAATTATCCAAAGACTTGACCTTTTAATTTTTAATAAACTTGTAAAAGATCACTATACAAACAAATATCACAAAGGATTTGATAGTTGGTCGCATTTAATATCGATGCTTACTACTGTAAATTGTATTTGTTACTTACCACTAATACGGATCCACATCAATCACCACTTGCACCGATTTAAAATACGCAATATTATGAAAGGTATTTAAAACTTTTAAAATATGGCGTTTTTGTTCGGGTAGGGTTTTACTTGGCGGTAATTTGATTAAAACTTCTTTGATAAACCGGTTTTTGATGCGCGGTATTAAAGCATCGGACGGTCCTAAAACTTTTTCAAACGAATTGGCAAAAGACTTTTGCAACCATTCTGCCGCTTCTTGACATTTTTGCAGATTTTTATCCTTGATAATAAAGTTTATCATTTTGCTATAAGGCGGATAATATAGTTCGCGACGTTGGGCAATTTGGGCTTTATACAGACTATCGTAATCGGCTTTTAAAACCATTTGCAATACCGGATGGTCCGGATTAAAAGTTTGTATCAATACTTTTCCTTGTTCTTTTTGCCGTCCGGCGCGTCCCGCTACTTGCATCAGCATTTGAAAACTGCGTTCATCGGCTCTAAAATCGGGGTAGTATAAAAGTTGGTCGGCATTCATCACGATGACTAAGCCAACATTGGCAAAATCCAAACCTTTGACCAACATTTGTGTTCCGACCAGAATATCGGTTTCCAGATTTTGAAATTTGCTCAAAATATGTGCAAAACTGTTTTTGCCACGCGTTGTATCGCTATCGAGACGATCTACCACAGCATTTTCAAAATATATTTGCAAATCGTTTTGAATTTGTTCGGTGCCGATACCTTTGTAATTGATAGATGGATTGCCACAAACCGGACACAATACCGGCACTTCGGTTTGATAACCGCAATAATGACATTTGAGTTTGTGTTGGTGTTTGTGCAATGTCAAGCTGACATCACAGTGCGGACATTCCATGACGTGACCGCAGTCTTCACATTGGGCAACCGGCGCATAACCCCGCCTGTTTTGAAACACGATAACTTGTTTTTTTGACTGCAAAGTTTTTTCAATGGCTTCCAGAACACTTTCGGCAAAATTGCCTTTGGTACGCTTGCGACGAATGGCATCTTTTAAGTCGATGATTTCAATTTGCGGTAATTGTACGCCACCAAAGCGTTCTTGCAGCCGAACAATGTTGTAGCGTTGCCGCCGTGTGTTGAAATAGGTTTCGATATTTGGCGTAGCCGATCCTAACAATACGGGTGTTTGATGAATTTTGTGCAAGAGTACCGCCAAATCGCGGGCTTGATATCGCGGGGCGGGTTGTACTTGTTTGTAGGACGTCTCGTGTTCTTCATCGACAATGATTAAACCCAAATTTTGAAACGGTAAAAAAATACCCGAACGGGCAGCCAAAACTATTTGTGCCGTTTGTTGCTTGTGCAAAACATTGAGCCAGACTTCGCGGCGTTCTTGTTGCGAATATTTAGAATGATAAACAGCAATATCGTTTCCGAATATTTTGGTTAAACGTTGTACTAGTTGTGTGGTTAAAGCAATTTCCGGCACCAAGTATAATACTTGTTTGCCTTGTTTGATGACATCTTTAATCAGATGAATATAAATCTCGGTTTTACCGCTTGAGGTAACGCCGTGCAACAAGACGGGTTTGTCTTTTAAAAACAAACTTTTAATCTCATCGAGAACCGTTTTTTGAGAATCGGACAAAGCTTTGATTTGCTCCGATGCCGCTTCAAAATTGATACGATCGATATTGGTTTTGATTTCAAACAAAATGCCTTTTCTGACAAGCGCTTTCAGCGAGGATAGTCCGGCGCCGCTTTGTTCCAAGAGTTGTTTTTTAAGCACGGGCTTGCCTTGTCGTTGTAAACTGAAAAATTGTAAGAGAATTTGTCGTTGTTTCTCGGCATTTTTGGACAAACTTTCAAACAAATCGTTGATTTTTTCGTCTTGCCATTGTTCTGATAGTTGCAAATAGCTTTCTGTTTTGGGCTTATATTTTTCCTTGACTTCTTGCATACTTCTGACCAAGCCTTTTTTTATCAAAACATTGACGATTTTAAAAACTTTTTTAGCTCCGAACAAATCTTGCAGCGCTTTGATATTAACCATTTTTTGCAATTGCAAAGCTTCGATAACGAGGTATTCGTCATCGGACAAATTAGGTCGGTTTTCTACAGCACCGTCATTAAGCATCAAATAAGTTTCACTTTGCAACATAAATGAACCGGGCAAAGCAGCTTTAATCACCAAGCCGGGCGGGGTTAAATAATAGCCGGATACAAAGCGGAATAACTCCCATTGATAATCGTTGATAATCGGTTGGTTGTCAATGATATGTAGTATCTGTTTGGCTTCGTAGTGCAGTGGGGTTTGCCGGTGTTTTTTGACGACTATAGCTGTTTGCAGACGTTGTTTGCCAAAACTGACTGCCACGCGCATACCTTTTTGTAAAAAATCATACTCTTTTTGATGGACTTCATAGGTAAAATTATTCCATAAGTTGAGTGGCAGAATAACGTCGATATAATATTTTTGTGCGGTTTTCAAAACGGTGTTAAGCAAATGATTGCAGCATAATCAGGTTGTGATATACGCCTTCGCGTTGCATTAATTCTTGGTGTGTTCCCATTTCCACGATTTCGCCTTTGTGCATAACCACAATTTTGTCGGCATTTTTAATCGTGGACAAACGGTGGGCAATAACTACCGATGTGCGATTGGTCATCAAGTGGTCTAAGGCATCTTGTACCAATTTTTCCGATTCGGTATCGAGTGCCGAAGTGGCTTCGTCTAATATCAAAACAGGCGGATTTTTCAATATGGCACGGGCTATACTGAGCCGTTGTTTTTGTCCGCCCGACAGCCGGTTACCACTATCGCCGATATTGGTATCGTAGCCTTTGGGTAATTCCATGATAAAATCATGCGCATTGGCTATTTTGGCAGCTTTGATAATTTCATCCATAGAAGCATCGGGCTTGCCCAAAGCAATATTATTGCGTACCGTATCGTTAAACAAAATGGAATCTTGTGTAACCAATCCCATTAATCCTCGCAAGGATTTTTTGGTCATATCACGAATGTCAATATCGTCTATTTTGATAGCGCCTTCGTTGACATCATAAAAACGCATCAGCAAGTTGGCAATGGTCGATTTGCCGCTACCGGACTGCCCTACCAATGCCAAAGTTTCACCTTTATTGACAGTAAAACTCACATTTTTTAAAACATTGTCATCTTCATATCTAAAACTGACGTGATCTAGTACTAGATTCTTATCAAAACTTTTTTTAACAATGGCATTAGGTTTATCGGTTAAAGGATTTTTGGCATCGAGAATTTTAAAGATTCTTTCGACCGATGCCATACCTTTTCGTATGGTATAACCGGCACGAGCAATGGATTTTGCCGGTGTCAGAATGTTATAAGCCAGTGCAATAAAGGTTAAAAAAACAGCGGGTTTCAGCTCTTTATCAAGCACCATACTACCCCCAAACCATAAAATAATAACGATGACCAGAACACCTAAAAACTCACTGACCGGATGTGCCAGATTTTGCCGGTTTACCAACCGGTTGTTGGCTTTAAAGATGTTGTATGTCATCTGTTTAAATTTGTTGTTAAACAATTTTTCGGCGTTAAAGGCTTTGATAATTTTTAATCCGGTTAAGGTTTCTTCAATATGAGACAAAAAAATACTGACGTATTGTTGAACCGTATGTGAATCTTTTCGTAACTGTTTACCAATCAAAGAAATAAAAAATCCGGCAATCGGGGTGAAGATGAAAATAAAAAGGGTTAATTTGAGATTTAAAAATAACATCATCAACACCGAAAACAAAATGGTTAAAGGCTCACGTACAATAATTTCCAAGATAATTAAAGAAGCCCATTGTACTTCAACAACATCTGAAGTCATGCGAGTAATAACATCTCCTTTACGTTTTTCTGAATAGAACGACACCGGAAGGTTGATGATTTTCTCATACATATCATTGCGCATATCTTTTAAGATGCCGTTTCGCAAAAATGTCATAAAATAAAGTGCTAAATAATTAAAAACATTCTTGAGTAAAATGATAATCACAATAAGCACCATAATAGCTGCCAAGGCACCTGTAAATCCATGTTCGTTAATATATGTAACCCAATAATAATCGATATAAGCATTGAGGTATTGTTTGAGATGGGTAATCCCGTTCCAAACAGGTTTGACTACACTATGACGTTTTTCTTCTTTAAATAATATTTCAAGCAATGGAATAAAAACAATGAATGCTAAAGTTGAAAACAAAGCAAAAAAAACATTACTTAAAATGCTTAAAAAAGCTTGTTTTTTGTAAGGTTTAATGTATTTAAAAAAAGTCTGTTTGATACGTTTATCCATATTATAAACTTAAATCTTTTTTGATGCGTTCAATTTTGGTGTCCAAAGCTTCTTCAACGGATTTATAATTTTTAATATCGTCAAATGGTTGATGCACGCTGAAATAAAATTTGATTTTAGGTTCGGTACCGCTCGGACGCATGGCTATTTTGCTACCATCTTCCGTATAGAATATCAAGACATTAGAAGGTTCGACTTGCAAGGTTTCTTCTGTACCGTCTTTAAGGTTTTTAGCAATGGAGGTTTTGTAATCTTCAATACGCACTACCGGCGATCCGTCAAAACTTTGAGGTGGATTGTTTCTAAAATCGTGCATCATTTTAGTGATAATTTCTTGTCCTTCAATTCCTTTTTTGACCAAAGATACCAAGGCTTCTTTATAAAAGCCGTGTTGTTGGTATAATTTTAACAATTCTTCAAAAAACGAGCTGTTGTTTGATTTGGCTTCCGAGGCAATTTCCGCAGCTAATAAGCCCGATGTAATGGCGTCTTTATCACGGACAAAATCGCCCACCATATAACCGAAACTTTCTTCACCGCCACCGATAAAATCTTGTTTGCCTTCAGCCTCACGAATCATTTTGGCTATCCATTTAAAACCGGTTAAACCGACTTTAACTTCCACGTTGTCGGTGGCACCAATTTTTTTGACCATATCTGTTGATACAATGGTAGAGCCTATAAATTCATTACCGTCGAGTTTGCCTTGTTCTTTCCATTTTCTAATCAAGAAAGCATCCATCATTGCCATGGTTTGGTTACCGTTGAGCAAGCGCATTTTACCATCCGGTTCTCTGACGGCTACAGCTATCCGGTCAGAATCGGGGTCTGTGGCTAAAATCAAGTCAGCACCGATTTCATCGGCTTTTTTCAAAGCAATGGTAAAGGCTTCCGGCTCTTCGGGATTAGGCGATTGGACCGTTGAAAATTCCGGATCGGGTTGCATTTGTTCTGCAACGATATGAAAATCGGAAAAACCCGCCCGTTTCATAGCTTCGGGCATCAACTTGATAGACGTGCCGTGTAGTGAAGTGAATAAAATTTTGATATTGCTGCGGTCGGGCGCATCAAAAGTGCCATGTGCTACAGAAGCTTTAAAAAAAGCATCATCTAATTCTTTGCCGACATAGGTTATTAATTTTTCGTTTGGGGTAAATTTAATTTCGTCAAATTGTACTTTATTTATTTCATCTACGATTTCTTGATCTTGAGGTGGCACGATTTGCGCACCGTCACTCCAATAGACTTTGTAGCCGTTATATTCCGGCGGATTGTGCGAAGCTGTCAAAACAATACCGGCATCTGTTCCCAAATGTCTCACGGCAAAAGACAATTCGGGTGTCGGACGAAATTCTGAAAACAAATAGGCTCTAATACCGTTTGCCGTCAAGACATCGGCTACCAGCTTGGCAAATTCTTTGCTGTTGTGGCGTACATCGTAGTTAATAGCAACACTTTTGTCTTTTTTATCGGAAACTTTATTGATATAATTTGCCAGTCCTTGTGTATTACGCCCCAAGGTATATTTATTGATACGATTGGTGCCGGCACCCATAATGCCACGCATACCACCGGTTCCGAATTCGAGATTTTTATAAAAACTATCTTCCAGCTTTTTAGGATCATTAGCTATCATATCAGCTACTTCTTTGCGAGTGCTTTCGTCAAAAGGGGCTTGTGTCCAGGCTTTTGCTTTTTGTAATATATTTGTATTCATACATCTAAAAATTTTAAACCGATTTTTTATAGTTTCTTTTGAAATGCCAGTTGCCAGATAATTTGAAAAACAAATCGGGTACGTTTCTCTAAAACATCATAACTGATGCGATCGGGTGTATCTGTCAGCTTGTGATAATCATCATAATTACTACCATAATAATATATAACCGGAATATTTTTTTTCATAAAACGCGTATATTCTGAAGATTCTACCAATGGTTTAAATTTCAAAGTAATATAATCATTATACGATTGCATATTTTCAAGATTTTTCTTAAAAATGTCTTTTTTAAAACCATTAAAAGCAATATTTATAGGATAAGGCATTAGTAAATCTTCATCGGGTTTTACACCTCTTATACGTCCTAATTTATGTAATTCAATAACTGCAACGGTTTTTTCTAAAGGTACTACGGGGTGAGCCAAATAATACCGGGCGCCAAGCGCACCTTGTTCTTTGCCCGATAAATTTAAGAAAACCAAATGTCGGCGAGGCACAAAACCGGAATCTTTGGCAAAATTAAAAGCCTCTGCTATTTCAAAAGAAGCTGCTACCCCCGATGCATTATCATTAGCCGAAGGATATATTTTACCGTTATTTTTACCTTGACCATCATAATGACTTAGTATAATAATGTATTCATCACTTTTAGGGTTGCCTAACAAAAAACCCATGACATTAATACCTTCGATAACTTCGTTATTATTGCGATAGCTAATATCTATCGGGACACTGTGTTTACGTGTGTTTTTGGTGTAACTAATCTTTTCGGGTTTATCATATCCGGTGATGTCCGTAAAAATATCTTTGTTAATTAAAAAATCATACAAAGAGTCTTTCTTTACCGAAACGTCTAATTGTTTTTTTTCAAAATGCTTTTTAAAATTTTGCCAAAAATAATCCATGTGATACGGGTCATAATAAAACATAGCTTTTACACCGTGTTTTTTGGCAGCGTTTCGTCTTAAAATATAGCCTTTGATAGGGTCTTTGCTCCAAACCGAAGGTAAAATGCGTCCGGTATAAGGATCCACATCGTTTGAAAGAAAATAATTACCGTGTTTATCACGCGGTTCACCGCCTACTACCAAAACAATCTTATCTTTGACATCGCGATATGCATAATCGTTATACTTGGCATCTTCTATACCATATCCGGCAAAAATAAATTGATCTTCTTGAATATTTACACTATCATGCGGAAAAAAGGAAATAAAATCATCGCCATAAATATATGATTTAACATCTGTTTTTAAAACAATCGTAGGTCTATCATTTTCAGCAGCCGAATATTCTTGAAAATAGCCATTATATCCTTTAGGAAACATCAAATGTTGATCGAGAAAAAAATCCCAGATGTATTTAGCTGCTTTGGTCCCTCCCGGCTTACCTGTCTCTCGTCCTTCCATAGTAGAATCGGCAAGGTGATGTACATGATAATCTAAATCGTCATATGTGATACTTTCGGCAAAAATTTCGGCTAAGGTCGGTTTGTGTTTTTTTTTGGTATGTTTTTCTTTTTCTTCAATCCCGTCTTTTTTGCGTAATTCATTTTTTTTTGAACCGCAAGAATACAGACTTGTAAATAATAAAATTGCTCCTAATAAAATTAAACGTGTTTTCACTTTATATTGTTTTTAAAAGAGCTAATAATTTTGATTTAAAGAAAAAAAATGGTTTATTAACTTCTCTATTTTAACAAAAATCAAATTTTATCAGCTGTTATTTGCAACCTACAAATATACGGATAATTTGAGAATACATAACATCTATAATTTTTATGTAAGCACAAATTTAACTCCCAAAATTTGATTGATAATTTCAATAAAACAATACTTTTGGTTTGTTTTAAAAACTTATTTAGGACGGGCTTGTTTCATGATAGTTATTTCTCAATTTTAGATATACCAATCAAAGTTGCAAAAGTCCCCATAAAAAGTATAGTAAGCAATACATATAATATATTGGACCAATGAAATTCGACCGGATACGGCATATCGGTTTGAGGTATGTATAAGAATGGCTGAAACTTCTGTATGCCTATTAAAACCAATCCGAATATTAACCCGACCAAGCCACTTAGAACGGTCATACCCAAGCCTTGAATCATAAATATTTTTTTGATTTCTGATCGGTCCAAACCCAAGACGCGTAAGGTGTGAATATTGTCTTTTTTATCGATAATAATCATGATAATAGTTCCGACTATATTGAACAATGCCAATAGCAAAATCAAAGCAAAAATAAAATAGACCATCAAGTTTTCAGTATTGAGCATTTTGTAAAGCAGTTTGTTTAGTTGTTGCCGGTTACGGATATATAACTGCTTCCCAAAACGAGCTTGTAAGCGTTTTTGCAAAGCGATTATCTGATTGGGCATGGCTTTAATTTCAATAGCGGTTATTTGTCCGGATTGATAATGCAATAATTGTCGGGCAGCTCTTAGAGTCGTATATAAATATATTTGGTCGTGTTCGGGGGTGGTTTGAAAAATGCCGACCGGTACAAAATATTTTTCATAAAAGGCTTTGCGCGGGTCGGTAATAAAACCTTTGCCCGGCTTGGGGACGAATAATTGTATCATTTCCGGATTATTGGAAAGCATAAAAGACAAATCATTTGCCATAGAAACACCCATAAGCATTTCAATAGTACCCGGTGTCGGTAAATGACCGCTTATTAAAGTTGAATCTAAGTTGATGACGTGGTAATAATTGCTATCAACGCCTTTAATTTTGGCTATTTTTTGTTTGTCATTGTAGTTGATAAAGACCTTTTCTTCAATAACTTTGGCAAAATTTTGAATGGCTTTATCATGCTTTAAAAATTGTGTCAATTTTTTATCCAAAACAAAACTTTTACCGGTTTTGGGCGTGATTTTTATATCGGCATCGGTCATTTTAATCAGGTTGATATTAAAAGTGCGAATGCCGGAAAATCCTGATAATACAATAATAAAAGCCGCCGACACCATCAAGACACCGAATGAAGCGATCTTGACAATAATATTAATGGCATTATTGCCACTTTTTGAAAACAAATACCTTTGAGAAATGTAGCGGATATAATTCAAAATATGAGGACTTTAATCAATCGGATTATCTCCTTTTTTGAGTGCTTCGTCAATCTTTTCAATATAGTCTAATGAGTCATCTCTAAAAAATAACAAATCAGGCATTTTTCTCAGTTGATGTCGCACCCGTTGCGCCACTTCATGCTTGATT
>Ga0256832_1002661_pt1 | contig 12181 bp, 7 predicted proteins | sample 134614metaG_FD_190534 | JGI IMG/M metagenome (GOLD analysis project Ga0256832, IMG submission 190534) | Hydrothermal vent microbial communities from Lau Basin, Pacific Ocean - 134-614 | ecosystem: Environmental > Aquatic > Marine > Hydrothermal vents | place: Pacific Ocean: Lau Basin | collected... | reverse complement strand
TGACCCTCGTCGACCCGCAGAACCGGCGCGGCCTCGCCGTGGCCATGGTGAACCCGGTCCGCGGACGCCGCGGCAGCGTCGTCCCCGAAGCCGGGGAGGCCCTGCCCCTCGCCGCCGCGGTCTACGGCCGCTTCCTGCCGCTGCACCGGGGCGTGCGGCGGCCGGTGGAGCCCGAGCTTCGGGACAAGTGGCGGCGCAAGCTCGAGCAGAGCCAGGTCGCGCACGCATGGCGCGAGGGCGACGTGTGGCTGCCGGAGGCCTTCTGGGTCGAGGCGCGCACGCTCAGGGCGCGCATGGCCGCCGGCCTGCCCCGGGTCCTCGGCCGGGCGGTGGCCTGGGGGGCGACGCAGGTGCAGCTCGCCGGCGGACGCGTCCTGCGCGCGGACCGGGTCGTTTGGGCGGCGGGCGCCGAAGGGGCCAGCATGACCGGCGTGGGCGGCCGCTATAGCGCCGGCAGCCAGCTGCTGGTGGCCGAGCACTTCCCGGTGGCTTCGGCCCATGGGGTCTACGCCGCAAGCCACGCGGTCGGGGGCTCCTACCTACCGCACAGCGAGCGCTACACGCCCCACGTGACCCGCTACGGCGAGGTGGCCTGGATGCTCGCAAAGGCCCGCGATCTGCTCGGCTTCTCCCCCACGCCCACGGGCGTCTGGGCGGGGGTGCGCTGGCGCACGGAAGGCCGCTACCTCTACCAGCGGGGCGGCGGCTGGGTGATCGGCGGCTTCGGCTCCACCGCCTACCTGCTCGCGCCCCTCTACGCCCGACGGCTGGTCGAGCGCCTGAGCGGCTGAACGTCCCCCTGCCAACCCCTTGTTCGCCCAAACCCTCCGGAAGCGGAAGCGGGACCCTGACTTCAGCGGATCACCTGCCCTTTTCCACTTGAAGCGGCCGGGTCTGCTGGACGCATCCGCCACGACGCTTGACTCGTTCCCGAAGCCGCGACCGCTGCGATGGCGGGAAACTGCATGGCGTCCTTCCAGCGGGGCGTCCCCCTCCCCCCTCCGGCGCGCCGGAACGGCGGCCTGCCGTTCGGCTTGGGGTTCGCGAAACGCCGGCCGGCTACCTCCCACACCCCGCCTCCCGCAACCCAACCACCGCCTACCACGCACCACGTACTACGCTCCGCTTCCTCTCGTACCCCGGGAACGACATGTTGGCAGGTTACGGCTAGACGACCTGGGCCTGGCCGTCGGCGCGCGGCTCGCTGGCCGCCCACCAGACGCCGCTCTCGCGCAGCAGGATCTGCCCCTTGCCGAAGGGCCCGCCCTCGGCGAGGACGCACACCGCGTGGCCGCGGTCGGCCAGCCCCTGGGCCACGTGCTGGGGAACGCCCTGCTCGAGCCAGACCTCGCCCCCCTCGGCCACCTGCCAGCGCGGCGCGTCGAGCGCGCTCTGGGGGTTCAGGTCGTACTGCGCCAGGTTGAGGACCAGCTGCAGGTGCCCCTGCGGCTGCATGAAGCCGCCCATCAGCCCGAACGGCCCCCAGGGGCGGCCTTCCCTGAGAAGGAAGCCGGGGATGATCGTGTGGTAGGGGCGCTTTCCGGCGGCCACCCGCCCCGGGTGCTCCGGGTCGGTGCTGAAGCCGGCGCCGCGGTTTTGCAGCGCCGCGCCGGTCCCGGGCACGGCCACGGCCGCGCCGAACCCCATGTAGTTCGACTGGATGAAGCTGACCGACTGCCCCCCGGCCGCCGCCGCCAGGTAGACCGTGCCGCCCCGGGGCAGGCCGCTCGGGGCGGCCGCGAGGGCCTCGCGGCCGATCAGGCCGGCGCGTTCCTTCAGGTATTCCGGGTCCAGCATCTCCTGGACGGAGACGCGCATGTGCGCCGGGTCGGTCACGTGCGCGCGCACGTCGGCAAAGGCGAGCTTCATGGCCTCGATCTGGAGGTGGTAGGCCTCCACCGACTCGCGGGGATGGTTCGCAAGCGGCAGGTGGCGCAGGAGGCCCAGCGCGATCAGCGTCGCCACCCCCTGGCCGTTGGGGGGGAGTTCGAGCACCTCGAGCCCGCTCCAGGCCGCGCGCAGCGGGGTCACCCACTCGGGCGCGTAGTCGGCCAGGTCGCTGGAGCGTAGGAAGCCTCCTGTAGCCCGGCTAAAGCGCTCGAGGGCCTCGGCGAAGCCGCCCTCGTAGAACCAGCCGGCGCCCTCCCCTGCGATCCGGCGCAGGCTCGCGGCCAGGTCGGGGTTGCGCCAGACCTCTCCGGGTGCGGGGGCGCGGCCTCCGGGGAAGAAGGTGTCCAGGAAGTAGCCGTGAACCTCGCCCGCGAGGCCGCGGTAGGCGCGGGCGGCGCGCCGCCAGGCCCGGGCCGTCTCCGGCGCTACCGGAAACCCCTCCTCGGCGTAGCCGATCGCCGGAGCCAGCACCTCTTCCCAGGGGAGCTTCCCCCAGCGCTCGTGCAGGGCTTCCCAGGCTGCGACGGCGCCGGGAACCGTTACGGACGGCCAGCCCCAGCGCGGGAGGGCCTCTGCGCCCAGCCAGCGCTCCGCCGGCAGGCGTGCGGGGCTGGGGCCGGAGGCGTTGAGCCCGAAGACCCGGTCTTCGTCGGCCACGATCGCGAAGGCGTCGGAGCCGAGGCCGTTGGAGGTGGGTTCCACCACCACCAGGGCGGCCGCCATGGCCACGGCGGCGTCCACCGCGCTGCCCCCGCGCGCGAGCATCTGCAGCCCCGCCGTGGCCGCGAGCGGCTGGCTGGTGGCCACGGCCCCCCGCGGCCCGAAGAGCACCCGCCGCTGCGAGGGGTAGGGGTAGAGGGTGGGGTCCATGCCCTCCATCCTAAAGAAGCGGCGCCGCCCGCGGGCGGCGCCATGGTTTCGTGCGGACTTCAGGGCGCGATCTGGGCCAGCGAGGCCTCGAGGATGCGCGGGCTGATCTCCCCCACGTGCTTGGCGACGAGGCGCCCCTCGCGGTCGAAGAAGTAGGTGGTCGGCAGACCGGTGGTCTTGAGCTCGCGCTGCAGCGCGTTCTCGGGATCGAGCAGCACCCACTCCATCACCAGACCCGACTGGTCGAGGAAGGAGCGCACCAGGGGAGCGGCGTTGCCGCGGTCCTGGCTGGCGAAGACGAAGGCGACGTCGCTACGCTCCGTGGCGGTGCGCACGAGCAGCGGCATCTCGCGCCGGCAGGGCGGGCACCAGGTGGCCCAGAGGTTGAGCACCAGGGGGCGGCCCAGGAACTGCTGCAAGCGTACCGGCTGCCCCCCCAGGCTCGCGAGCTCGACGTCCGGCAGGTCGGAGCTCCGCGCGCGCGACGCGGCCGGAGCGGGCGCCAACAGGTACCAGACGAGCAGCGCGGCGGCGGCCACGATGACGGCGAGCGCGGTGAGCTGGGATTTCTTCATGGCGTCACCTAACGTACGAGCGGGTAGTTGCGCTGGGCCCAGGCGATGATTCCGCCTTCCTCGTTGTAGATGTTGCCGAAGCCCTTCTTCTTGAGGAACTCCGCCGCCTGCTGGCTGCGGTTGCCGCTACGGCAGTAGAGGTAGACGGGTTTGTCCTTGGGCAGGTCTTTGTACCAGCGCTCGATGGTCTGCAGCGGATAGTTGACCGCCCCGGCGATGTGGCCCTCGGCAAACTCGGCCGGGGTGCGCACGTCGACGATGAGCACGTTTGGGCGGCCGAGTTGGGCGTAGAGATCGTCGGCGCTCACGTTGGTGTAGGAACCCTTGGGGGCGCAAGCCGCCAGAACGGCGGTGAGCAGGCCCAACAGCAGGATCCAGTTGCGCATGCCTCCTCCTTAGAAAGCGGGAGGGGTACGCGCCCCCTCCCCTGCGGTTAGGCCGTGGCGGCGACGGCCTTCTTGACGGCCTCCAGGAAGGCCGAAACCGGTTGCGCGCCGAGGACGCGCTGAACACCGCCGTTGATGATGGCGTCGGGCACGCCGCTGATGTTGTACTTCTGCGAGAGCGCCGGGAACTCCTGCGCTTCTACCATCTCGCCCATGATCTTGGACGAGGCGTAGGCGAAGCGGTGGGCGGTGCGCACCGCCTGCGGGCAGTAGGGGCAGGTGGGGGTGACGAAGACCTGCATCGTGACCTCGGAGGGCAGGCTGTTGAGCTCGTTCACCACGTCCTCGGGGAGGCCGTGCCCTTCGCGCCCGATCATTTCGATGTCCTCGAGCAGGCTGGCGAACTCGTAGCCCGCAGGAATGCCGCGGTAGCGCACGTTGACGGCGTCGCTCCCCTGCTCGCGGAGGATGATGGTCGGGGCGTCCTCGACCCGCATCTCCTCGGCCTTGGTCTTGCCCTCGGGCGTGGAGAGATCGTAAACGACGAGGTGCACCTTGTCCGACAGGGGTTCGATCTCTTCCAGCAGTTGCTGGGTTTCCTTGCAGTACATGCAGGGTTCCTTGCCCGGGGCGACGATCGTCGAGGTGTCGGTGAAGAGGACGATTTCCACGTCGCGGGTCAAGTTGCCCAGACGGTCACGAACGATTTGCTGTTCCTGCTCTCCTAACAGTGGCATGCTTCCTCCCTTGGATCGGTGTCGGGGTTATACCCCCGTAGGGGTATCAACACACATACCGAAGTCTAGCACAGAAAACGCCCTTTTGTGTACTCCACCCTACGCGCGCCGCGGGCCCGGGCTGCGGTACCCTGAGGTGTGGACGTTCATCTGGTGGCCGTGCAGGCGGCGATCGAGCCCGACGCTTACACGAGCGAAGCGGCGTTCCGGGAGCGCACGCTCGAGCTTGCGCAGGCGGCGGTGGCCGGGCTCGACCCCCATACCCCGCGGGTGGTCGCCTTCCCCGAGGCCTACGCCCTCCCCCTCGTCTTCTGGCTGGACACGCCCCCCGCGGTGCGCGACGCGCCCACGGCGCTCGCGGCCGGGACGCGGCTGCTCGCGGGCGCGCTGCGCCGGCGCCCGCGCGAGTTGCTGCGCCGTCCGTTACCCGCGGCCCTCTACCGCCTGCGCGCACCTGCGGTCGCGTCCGTCTACCTGCGGGTCTTCCAGGAGGCGGCGCGCGCTGCGGGCGCTTACCTGGTGGCCGGCTCCCTCTTCGCGCCGCTCATGGACGAGGAACCGGCGCGCGGCCTGCACGCGCTGGGTCCCGAGGCCTACAACTGGCTCGCCGTCTTTTCGCCCCGGGGGCGCGTGCTCGCGCGCCTTCCCAAACTCAGGCTGACCGCCAGCGAGCAGCGCGCCGGGCTTCAACCCGGCCGTTTCGGGCCGCACGCGATCCGCACCCGCCTCGGCACCCTGGGCGTGCTCATCTGCCTCGACGCCTTCCACGAGGCGCTCGTGGAGCGGGTGGACGCGGCCGGGGCCTGGCTGCTCGTACAGCCCTCGGCCAACGCCGCCGCCTGGGAGGGCCCCTGGACCGCGGACGCGCGCCGGGTGGAGGGGCAGGTCTGGCTCGAAGAGGGGCTGGCCGCCAAACTGACGGACCGCGAACACCTGCGCTACGGGGTCAACCCCATGCTGAACGGCCGCTTCTACGAGCTTCGCTTCGAGGGCAAAAGCAGCATCGCCGCCGCCGCGCGCCACCTCGCGCTCGCGGACGAACCCCGGGGGGACGGGATCGTGCACGCAACGGTGGAACTCCCCGGCGGCGGGCGGTAACCTGTGAGGGGTATGCAGACGAAGACGAGCGAACGCCTCTTCCAGGCCGCCGGCGGCCTGCTGCCCGGCGGGGTGTCCAGTCCGGTGCGCGCCTTCGGTGCGGTGGGCGGAACCCCGCGCTTCCTGGTGCGCGGACGCGGCAGCCGCGTGTGGGACGCCGACGGCAACGAGTACGTGGACTACGTGGGAAGCTGGGGGCCGATGATCCTCGGTCACGCACACCCCGAGGTGGTGCGGGCCGTCCAGGAGACCGCCGCCGAGGGCCTGGGCTTCGGCGCGCCGCACCCCCTGGAGGTGGAGCTCGCCCGCGCCGTGCAGGGGTTCTACCCCGCGCTCGAGCGGCTCCGCTTCGTGAGCTCGGGCACCGAGGCCACGATGAGCGCGCTGCGGGTGGCGCGGGGGTTTACCGGTCGCGAGCTCGTCCTCAAGTTCAAGGGCAACTACCACGGCCACGCGGACGGCCTGCTGGTGGATGCGGGCTCGGGCGCGCTCACCCTGGGTCAGCCCTCGAGTGCCGGCGTTCCCGAGGGGTACGCGCGGCTGACGATCGTCGGGCGCTACAACGACGCGGACGCGCTGGAAGACGTCTTCCGGGAACACGGCGAGCGCATCGCGGCGGTGATCTTCGAACCCGTGATCGGCAACGCCGGGGTGATCCCGCCGAGTACGGGGTTCTTGAAGGCGCTCCGCCAACTTACGCGCGAGTACGGCGCGCTCCTCATCGCCGACGAGGTGATGACCGGCTTCCGCGTCGCCCCCGGGGGCGCCACCGAGCGCTACGGGCTCGAGCCCGACCTGATCACCCTGGGCAAGATCCTGGGCGGCGGCCTGCCCGCGGCGGCCTACGGCGGCCGCGCCGAGGTGATGGCCCAGGTGGCCCCCGAGGGCCCGGTCTACCAGGCCGGCACGCTTTCGGGTAACCCGCTGGCCATGGCCGCAGGCCTCGCCACCCTGAGGGTTCTGAAGCGAGAACCCGCCATCTACGAGCGGCTCGAAGACTACGGCCTCCGCCTCGCGGAAGGCCTCGCAGACGAGCTGCAACGGGCGGGGGTGGCCCATACCATCAACCGCGTCGGCTCGATGCTCACGGTCTTCTTCACCGAAGGACCGGTGACGGGCTTCGAGGACGCCCAGCGCACCGATACCGCCGCCTTCCGGCGCTTCTTCCACGCCCTGCTCGAAGGCGGGGTCTACTGGCCCCCCTCGGCCTTCGAGGCCGCCTTCGTCTCGGCGGCGCACAAAGCCGACGACCTCGAACGCACCCTGAGCGCCGTGCGCACCGCCTTCGCCTAGAGGATGCTGCCCGACCTCCGCGACACCGTCGCCGCCGTGGCCACGCCCCCCGGGGTGGGCGGAGTCGGCGTGGTGCGGATCAGCGGGCCCGAAGCCCTAGAGGTCGCCGCACGCGTCTGGCACGGGCGCGACCCCCGCACGAGCCCCGGAGGTCGTTTCTGGCACGGCTGGGTGACCGACCCCGAAAGCGGCGAGACCGTGGACGAAGCGTTGCTGCTGGTCTTCCGCGCGCCCCACTCCTACACCGGCGAGGACGTGATCGAGCTCCATACGCACGGCTCGCCCGTGGTGCTGAAACGCGTCCTGCAGCTCCTGATCGCCGGGGGCGCGCGCCCCGCCGCTCCCGGCGAGTTCACCCTGCGGGCCTACCTGAACGGCCGCATGGACCTGGCGCAGGCAGAGAGCGTGCTGGCGCTGGTGGAGGCCGAGAGCGAGGTCGCGCGCAGGCAGGCGTTGCGCGGGCTCACGCGCGAACTTTCGGCCAAGATCGACCGCCTGGCGGACCGGCTGCTCGACCTGCTGGCGCACATCCAGGCCCTGCTCGACTACCCCGAGGAGGGGGTGGAACCGCACGAGGCCGAACGGGTGATCGCGGAGGCCCTGGAAGAGATCAAGGCCCTGCTCCGTACCCGGGCGGCAGGGCTGCGGGTGCGCGAGGGGGTAAGGCTGGCGCTCGTGGGGGCTCCCAACGCCGGTAAGTCGAGCCTGCTCAACGCGCTGCTCGGTTACGAACGCGCGCTCGTGCACGACCGCCCCGGAACCACCCGCGACTACCTGGAGGCGCCGCTCGAGATCGAAGGCGTCCCCGTCGTCGCGGTGGACACCGCCGGGGTGCGCGAGGCCGAAGATCCGGTCGAGGCCGCGGGGGTCGCCCGGGCGCTCGAGGTGGCGCGTGCGGCCGACCTGATCCTCTATCTGGTGGACGGCTCAGAGCCGCGGCCGGCGCCCCCTGAGCTGCCCTGGGAGCGCACGCTGCTGCTGGCCACCAAGGCCGACCTGCCCGCGGCCTGGTACGACCCCGAAGCGCTCGCGGTCTCCGCGCGTACGGGCGCGGGGCTGGCCGAGCTCAAACGCCGTATCCGCGCGCGGCTTTTGGGCGGCGCGGCCGAGAGCGAGGTCTGGATCACCTCCGAGCGCCACGCCCAGGCGCTCGCGGAAGCGCGCACGCACCTGCTCGAGGCGCGCGGCGCTCCCGAGGACCTGCTGGGGATGTCGCTCGAGGCCGCGGCGCGCGCGCTCGGGCGGATCACCGGCCGCGCCGCCGACGAGGAAACCCTCGCCCGCATCTTCCAGAACTTCTGCGTCGGGAAGTAGCTAGAACCGCCACTCCAGGCCCAGGTGCAGCCGGCCCGTACTCAGCTTGAGGATCAGGTCGAGGTCGCGCCTGAGGGCGTAGAGCATCGAAAAGCGCACCTGCGGCTCCAGCGTCTCGCCGCCCAGTTCGCTCTCGACGCGCAGGCGCAGACCGTCGATGCGGTACTCGGCTCCGATCACCTGCCGGCCCCCGAGGTCGAGGCTGTAGCTGACGAAGAGGTCGGGGCTCAGGTACTTGCCCACGGTGAACTGGGTGGTGCCGGCCTCGCCTCCCGTAAAAAGCTCGGTGCGAACGGTAAAGACGTCGAGGCCCAGCGCCCGCGCCAGCTCGTACTCGAGCTGGGAGATGAGCAGGTTCTGCACGGCGAGCGAGGCCACCCCCTCGGCCACGGTGGTCCGCCCGCCCAAAGCGAGCAGGCTCAGCAGTTCTTCCTGGCCGTAGGGCAGGATCTGCCCGTCCGCTTCGGCCCAGAGCCGGGGCTCGAGCACCAACCGGGCGCTCCCTTCCTCGCGCAGGAAACGCCCCTGGCTTTCCAGGTAGAGCTCGATCTCGCCCTCGGGCGAACGCAGGCGGGAGTGGGCGCGCAGGTAGATCTCGGGGTACAAACCGGCGACGGGGCTGAAGCGGGCCCAGGCCTGGTCCACCTGGAAACGGTGCTGACCCAAGAGGAACTCGCCGCGCAGTCCCCGCACCTCGCCGCTCAGGAAGGGATCGGCCAGCTCGCCGCCCAGGTAGACCTCGCCCTCCGCCTCTCCCTGGGCCAGCGGCTCGCGGATGAGCAGACCGCCCTTGCTGAAAAAGCGCACCTTGTCGAAACGCAGCGGGTAGCGGTAGCGCCGCTCACGGAACGCGACTTCCCGCTTGCCCTCGGGGCGCGAAAGCACGGCGCGCACCACCTCGGTCTCGCCGCTCAAGACGAAGCGGCCGTCCTGATAGACGAGCAGCAGGTTCGGCTTGACCTGTCCCGACTGCAGGTAGTACTCGGGGTAACTCACGGGCAACTCGCCGCTCAGCCGGAGCACGAGCGGCCACAGGCGGCCTTCCACGCGCGCGCCACCGGCGCGAAGGTCGACCTGGGTGCCGGGAAGCTCCACGCGGCCGCGAACGTCCTGCAATCGGCCCACCAGCGGAAGCTCCACCTCGCCCTCGAGGTCGAGCGCCAGTCCACGCTCCGGACCCTCACCGGAGATCACCCAGCGGGCCGGGTAGGGTGCCGTGAGCTCGCCCGCGCCGCCCACCCGCAACCGCCCGCCCTCGCGCGCGATCTCGAGCCAACGGGCCTGGCCCTCGACCGAGGCGATTCCGAAGCTCAGCTCCTCGGCCTCGAAGCGGGCCGTGCGCCCCAGGGCGCGCAGCTTCAGGCTGCCCTCGGCGTGGGGCCGGTAGGGTCGCCACTGCGGCACCACCCCCAAGATCGGCGTCATCAAGGTGTCTTCCACGGTGAGTTTGAGGTCGGCGTCCTGCGCCCCCCAAAAGCCTTCGCCGTGGATGCGGCCGTCACCCGTCAGGTCCAGCTCGTCGAGGTAGAGGGTGCGACCCTCGTAACGCACGGCGGCGCGCCCCTGCAGCCGACGGCCGTCGCCTTCGAAGACGAGCCGTTCGCCTACGAGCACGGCGTAGGCGTCCGCGGGGTCTTGCAGCGGTACGCTGGCGCGAAAGGCTCCGGTCCAAAGGGCCGTGCCCGGTGGCGGACCCGCCCAGGCCCCGGTCAGAAAGTGGAGGGGCAGGCCCGCCAGTTCGCCCCGCAAAAGCAGCCGCCCCGCGGACAGCTCGGCCTCGATACGGCTTTCGTCGAGGGTGAGCTCCAGGGTCTGGAGGTCCTCCCCGGAATAGAGCGCCAGCTCGAGCGCGTGCGTCTCCTCACCCACCGTTACGGCGTCGCTGACCAGACGCCCCGTCCACAGGCCGCGGGCGTAGCTCAGGGTGGCGTCCACGCGACCCGAGGCGTAGGGTAGGCGCTGCAGCAGCTCGGGAAGGCTTTGCAGACGAACGCCCTCCGCCACCACGGCGGCGGTCTCCACCTGGGGAACCCAGCGGTCGGCGTCGGCGCGCAGGTTGAACGACATCCGCCCCGCCTCGCCCATCAGCTCGCCCACGAGCGCCAACGCCCCCGCCTCGCTCGTCCAGTCGAGTTCCAGTTCGGCGTCGAGCGGAGGTAGGGGCCAGTGCGCGAGCTGCACCCGGCCCTCCCAGGAACCGGCGTAGCGCATCGCGCCGCCGCCCCAGCGCGAATCCACCACGACGCTCGCCTCCCCGCCGCGGCCCTCGGCGCGCACCTCGGCGCCGTCTGCCCGGTAGACCGCGCTCCAGCGGCCCGACAACCCCAGTTCGGCCTCGAGCTTCCCCTTTTCCCAGGGCAGCCAGTCCGTGGCCGGATGGAACCAGCGCACGTCGAGCGCCTCGCCCTGCCCGCGCAGGATCGTCTCCCCCGGGAACGGGGCCTGCAGCACCAACGTGCCGGAAAAGCCTTCGCCGGGTTCGAAGACGAGCAGCCCGTCCCCCAGGCCGTCCGGGAAGAGGCGGCTGCGCCCGTCCTGCAGGCGCACCTCGGCCTGCAACGCGCCACCCCGCATCGGGTAGTTCAGCCGCAGCGCCTCGCCTGCGCCCTCGACGCTCACGCCGTCCAGCAACACCCGCCCTTCGGAGCGACGCTCCGCCAGATCGACGCGCAACCCGCCCAGCGCCAGTTGCGGGTAGTCGAGCGTGAGCTCCGCGCCCCGCCATACGCCCTCGAGACGCGGCCAAGCAGCGCTCCCGCCCACCGTGAGCCGCCCCCCGGGCACCTCCAGGGTCCCCGACCACGCCCCCCGGCTGCGAACCAACCGGCCCGCCGCCCAGCCGCTCACGTCAAGCCGGACCTCGCTCCCAAGCTGACCCTCAAGACGCAGTCCCCCGCCCTTCAGGTCGAGCGCCAGGGCGTCTAAGGGACCTTGGATTTCGCCAGCGAGCGCGACGCCGCCGAGTCGAAAACCCGCGAGCCGCGCTTCCAGGCCTCCCGCCCCAAGCCGCGCCGACAAACCCTCGCCCGCAAGCCGCAGCTCCGCGCCCCGCCCCTCTAGCCCGATCCTTTGGCCCTGAAAGGTCCAGCGGCCCTCCAACCAGGCGCCTGCGGGCCACGTCCCCCCGGCCTCCAGCGCGCCCAGGGGTTCCGGAAGCGGTCCCGCGTACGACCAGGCGAGCGACCACGGACGCATCTTCAACTCGCCTTCGAGCGGCGCGAGCGCGCCCAGCCCGCTGAGCCGGAAGCGGTCGCCCTCGCCGACCGCGAGGACCCCTCCCCAGCGTTCGCTCTCCAATCGCAGCCGCCCCACCCAACCCTCGCCAATCTGCAAGAGGTCGGCGCTGAGCAGGGCCGCGGGGGCGGCCAGCGACCCCTCGAGCCGTCCAGGGCGTAGTTCGGCCCGCAACTCACCGCTGTAGGTTCCGTACCCGAAGAGTTGCAGCCGCTGCGCCGCGGCGTCCAGGCGTCCGCGTAAGCCGCCGCCTTCGAGGGGCACGTCGATGTCGAAACCGCCGCTCCAACGGCCGGCCCGCCGTCGCACCTCGCCCACCACGCGCGGGCTGGGGAGATCGAGCCGCAGCGCACCCTCCCCCCGCCGCCAGTCGCCCTGCACCTCGCCCCCGAAAAGCGTTCCGGCCAGCTCCAAAGCTCCCCGGGGAACGTCCCAGCGACCGGCAAGTTCGGTCTGCGGGCCCTCGGCCCGGAACGGCAACACCAGCGCGGCGGCCGGGGCCTGCGCGCGGGCGTAGAGCCGCAGCGGGACCCCCAGGAAGGGCCGCAGGTCCAGCCCCTCGGACGCGATCTCTACCCGCTCGGGTCCTGCCCGCAGCCGCAACCCCGGGCCGTCGGCGCGCACGCTCCACACCCGGTCGTAGCTCAGCTCGGCCTGCAGCGTGGCCTCGTCGCTGCCCACGGCCCGCATTCGCGCGACGACCCGGGGGCGCAGCCAGCGGCCCCCGGCCTGCGCGGAGAGGCTCCAGCGCGCACGGGCCAGTCGACCCTCACCCAGCAGCTCG
>Ga0256832_1002660_pt1 | contig 12186 bp, 12 predicted proteins | sample 134614metaG_FD_190534 | JGI IMG/M metagenome (GOLD analysis project Ga0256832, IMG submission 190534) | Hydrothermal vent microbial communities from Lau Basin, Pacific Ocean - 134-614 | ecosystem: Environmental > Aquatic > Marine > Hydrothermal vents | place: Pacific Ocean: Lau Basin | collected... | reverse complement strand
CGCTCGACCTCCGGGGCCTTTTGAAGCGCCGCCCGGTAGGCCTCGTGGGCCTCGGGAAAGCGGCCCAGCTGCTCAAAGGCCCGCCCCTCTAAAAGCGCCCGGCGCCAGCCGAGGAAGGCGGGCAGCTGCCCAGCCGCTTCCAGATAGCGAAGGGCTTGTTCAGGCTCGCCAAGCTCCAGCGCTGCCTCCGCCAGGTGGTAGGCAGCCCGGCCTCGGGCGCTAAAAAGCCGCGGTTTCCGGCCCCGCCAGGCGGAAAGCAACGCATTGAGCGCCCGCCAGCGGGGGTCCTTTATAAGGGGGCGCGCGGCGTCGAGCGCCGCTTTTAGCCGCTCGGCCTCGTCGGGGCCAAAGAGGGCCCAGATCTCGGCGGCGAAAAGCGCCGCCTCGGTATCGCCCCGAGCGTAGGCCCGCTCAAGCTGGGCCAGCGCCCCCTCGTAGTCGCCCGCCGCCAGCCGCGCCTCCACCTTCCTCACGGTTGGAAAAGCATATCATGTCCTGGACTACACCCCATTCTGCCCTCCCCGGTAGGATGGCGGTTTGGAGGGATGGCACTTGGCGAACCGAATCAACCCCTGGGCCGTGCTCCTGCTCTTGATCTTCGGTTTTTGGGCCTTTAACCAGCTCGGCCCGAGCACTGCCCCCAAAATCTCTTACACCGACTTCAAGGCCCTGGTCGCCGAGGGCAAGGTCAAGCGGGTGCGGATCAATGACACCCGGCTGCTGGGCGAGTTGAAAAAGCCTGAGCGGCTGCCCACGCCCACCGGTCCGGCGGTAGCCAAACGCTTCGTCGTGGACCTGCCCCCGCCCCAGGTAGCGGACCGCAGCCTGCTCAGCTTCCTGGAAAAGCACGGCGTCGAGGTGGTCACCGAGCCCCCCTCGATCTGGCCCCAGCTGCTCCTTTACTTGGGCCCGACGCTGCTCTTAATCGTGTTCTTCTGGTTCTTTTTCATGCGTAGCCAGGGGGCGATGGGCCAGATGACCCAGTTCGGCCAGTCCCGGGCGCGGATGTACGGCGCCGAGCGCAAGGTGGGCACCACCTTCAAGGACGTCGCCGGCCACAAGGAGGCCAAGGAGGAGCTTAAAGAGGTGGTCGAGTTCCTCAAAAGGCCGGAGAAGTACCGGGCCCTCGGTGCCGAGATCCCTAAAGGGGTGCTGCTCGTCGGCCCCCCGGGCACGGGCAAGACGCTGCTCGCCCGGGCCGTCGCCGGCGAGGCCGGGGTGCCATTTTTCTCGGTCTCGGCCAGCGAGTTCATGGAGATGTTCGTGGGCGTGGGTGCAAGCAGGGTACGCACCCTCTTCCAGGACGCCCGCAAGCACGCCCCCTCAATCATCTTCATTGACGAGCTCGACTCCATCGGCAGGAAGCGGGGCGCCGGCATCGGCGGCGGCCACGACGAGCGCGAGCAGACCCTGAACCAGATCCTCTCGGAGATGGACGGCTTCGAGAAGGACACGAACGTCATCGTCCTCGCCGCCACCAACCGGCCCGACATCCTCGACCCCGCCCTCTTGCGCCCCGGCCGCTTCGACCGCCAGGTGGTGGTGGGGCTGCCCAGCCTGGAGGAGCGCCGGGAAATCCTCAAGGTCCACGTCCGCAACAAGCCCCTGGCCGAGGACGTGGACCTCGAGGAGCTCGCCAAGCTCACCCCCGGCTTCTCCGGCGCCGACCTTAAAAACCTCGCCAACGAAGCCGCCCTCATCGCCGCCCGCGAGGGGGCCCAGAAGATCCAAAGGGCACACTTTTTGAAGGCCCTCGACAAGATCACCCTGGGCCTGGAGCGGGGCTCCTTGAAGCTCTCCGACCAGGAAAAACGCGCCGTCGCCTACCACGAGGCCGGCCACGCCGTGGTCGGCGAGGTGCTGCCCCACGCCGACCCGGTGAGCAAGGTCTCCATCGTGCCCCGGGGCATGGCGCTCGGGGTAACGGTGCAAAAGCCCGAGGAGCGTGTTTTGGTCTCTAAAGAGCACTTGATGGACGAGCTCTCCATGCTGATGGGCGGCCGCGCCGCCGAGGAACTCTTCACCGGCACCGTCACCACCGGCGCGGAGAACGACTTCAAGCGTGCCACCCAGCTCGCCAAGAGAATGGTGCTTGACTGGGGGATGGGCGAGCACTTCAAGAACATCGCCTGGGGCTCGGACAGCGGCCCCATCTTCCTGGGCGAGGAGCTGGCCCGGAAAAAGGACTTCTCCGAGGCCACCGCCGAGCTCGTTGACCAGGACGTGCGGAAGATCCTCGACGAGGCCTACGAGCGCACCCTGGAGGTGCTTAAAAAGCACGAGGCGGCCATGCATAAGATCGCCGACGAGCTTTTAGAAAAGGAGACCATCCCCGGCGAGCGGGTGCGGGAGATCCTTAAAGGAGAAGAAAACGAGCCCCGCAACGGCGGCGAGCAGGCCTGAGCGCGAGCTCGCCGGTTTTCGCTACAGCCAGGGATCCGGACTGTTGCGCCAGGCCCCGCGCAACCGAAGTGGGGTCGAGAATGACGCCGATCGGTCCTAATCGCAGTAAGGTTTGAAACGATGGCGCGAAACCCGTGGCCCCTTCTCTTGCTCCTGGGCGTGGTGCTCACGGCCTGCGCGCAAACCGGGCCCGTCCCCGGCCCCCGGCGCCCCTTCCCCCAGCACGTCCCTTACTCCGGCCAGCGCCTAAAGCCGAGCGGCTACGACCGGGCCGCGCTCGACGCCCACGTCCTCGCCTTCTACCGCGAGTGGAAGCGCCGCTACCTGGTCCCGGCCGGCCGCGACGAAAAGGGCCATCCCCTTTACCGGGTGATCCACTCCCTAGAAACCCCCGAGGAGACCGTGAGCGAAGGCATGGGCTACGGGATGGTGATCGTCGCCTACATGGCCGGCGCCGACCCCGAGGCCAAGAGCCTTTTCGACGGGCTTTTCCGCTACGTCCGGGCCCACCCCTCCGATGTTGACCCCCGCTTGATGGCCTGGATCCAGCCCCCAGACGGCCAGGGCAACGATGCCGCCTTCGACGGCGACGCCGACATCGCCTACGCCCTTTTGCTCGCCGACCGGCAGTGGGGCTCGGCCGGCCCCATCAACTACGCCGCCGCCGCCCAAACGCGCATCCGCGCCATCGCAGAAAGCATGATCGGCCCCAGCTCCCGCCTGCCCCTGCTCGGGGACTGGGTGGACCCAAAGGGCGCGCGCTACAACGAGTACACCCCCCGGACCTCGGACTTCATGCCGGCGCGCTTTCGGGCCTTTGCCGCCTTCACCGGCGACCCCCTCTGGGGCCAGGTGGAGGCGGCGATCCGGCGCGCGGTCATGGACCTGGAGACGAATTACAGCCCCAGCACCGGACTTATGCCCGACTTCGCCGAGCCCAAAGGGGCCTGGGGCTTTCCCCTGAAGCCGGCGCAGCCGCATTTCCTCGAGGGCCCCCACGACGGCGACTACGACTACAACGCCGGCCGCTACCCCTGGCGCGCCGCGGCCGCGGTGCTCTTTTACGACGACGCCTTCTGGCGGGCGCGGCTTAAAAAGCTCAGCCACTGGGCCGAGCGTCAAACCGGTGGCGACCCAGAGCGCCTCAACGCCGGCTACCACCTAGACGGCACCCCCACCGAGGGCCAGGCCTACTTCACCACCTTCTTCGCCGCCCCCCTGGCCACCGCAGCGATGACCCAGCCCGACCAGCAGGCCTGGCTCGACGCCCTCTACGAGGCGATTCACGACCGTCACGAGGACGACTACGAGGACTCGGTCACCCTTTTGAACCTGCTTTTCGTCAGCCAGAACGCCTGGCCCCCCTAAAGGGGGTCGTCCCGGTGCACCACCCAGACGTTCTTGAAGAACTTCCGCTCGTCCCTTAGCCAGTCCTCGGGGGTGGCCTCGATGATCTTTTGCGCCCAGTTCTCAATCCTTTTCGCGGTCTCCTCACCGTAGCGAACAAAGATCGCCCTTTTATAGTCCTCGTCGGTGTAGGTGCGGCCGCCGACAAAGGGCCGGCCGTCCAAGGCGGCGAGCTGGAAGGTGGCGTACTTCTCAAGATCCAGCGGCCGCCCCTTTCGTGCCCAGGACCGCGCCGCCCGCTCGGTGCGCCGGCCGTAGAGGTGCAGGTTTTTGAAGATCGCGTACTTGGTCGCCTGGGCGATGCCGATGGCCTCGGCCTCCTCCGGAGGATAGCCGAGCCTGAGGGCGCGGAACTTCTGCAGCGCCGCCATCTTGGGGAACCGGGGAACGCGCGCCATTATCCAAAGGGTAAGCTAAGCCCATGATCGGGATCGACCTCAGCGAAAAGAACGCCGTCGTCTTTGGCGTCACCAACGAACGCAGCCTGGGCTTTGCCATCGGCAAGAAGCTAAAGGAGGCCGGTGCCCGCGTCGCCATGACCTACCAGGGGGAACGGGTGCGGCCCCTCGTGGAAAAGGCCACCAAGGGCGTCGCCGACCGGCTCTTCGAGCTCGACGTCACCGACGAGGCCCGCCTCAAGGAGGTCATCAAAACGATCGGGGATGACTGGGGCGGGATCGACGCCGTCGTCCACGCCATCGCCTTCGCCCCCCGCCGGGCGATGGAGGGCAAGTACGTGGAGACCACCAAGGAGGACTGGCTCAAAGCGCTGGAGATCAGCGCCTACTCGCTGGTCGCCATCGTGCGCGAGGCGCTGCCTTTTTTGAATGCGGGAGCGGGGGTGGTGGCGCTTTCCTACTACGCTGCCGAGAAGTACGTCCCTAAGTACAACGTGATGGCGATCGCAAAAAGCGCGCTCGAGGCCTCGGTGCGCTACCTGGCCGCCGAGCTCGGGCCCAAGGGCGTGCGGGTCAACGCGGTCAGCGCCGGCCCAGTGCGCACCGTCGCCGCCCGCAGCATCCCCGGCTTCACCATGCTCTGGGACCACGTGGAGAAGGTCGCGCCCCTGCGCCGGAACGTGTCCCAGGAGGAGGTCGGGAACACCGGACTCTTTCTCCTCTCGCCACTCGCCGCCGGGATCACCGGCGAGGTGGTCTACGTCGACGCCGGCTACCACATCATGGGCATCCCCGACCCCGAGGGCGCAGACCTTTAGCCCGCAGGTACGTGGCAGTTGGGGGCGACTCGGTACCGCCCCCATTTACCGCGCGTTTACCCGAGCCCCCTACCCTTGGCCCTGGAGGTGTTGATGATGAAGGTTTGGCAAAAGGTTATGGGTTTGGCGGTTTTGGTGCTCGCCCTCAGCGGGCTCGCCCTTGCCGAAAGCGGCAAGATCAAGATTGAAGGGCCCATCGAGGCCATTGACGCCGAGGCGCACGTGATCCTGGTCGGCGGCCAGTGGATCTACTACGGCAGCGCCGAGCTCAAGGGCAGCCTGAAGACGGGGGTCTGGGTCAAGGTGGAGGCCCTGCCCGATCCCGACACCCAGACCCTGCTCCTCGCCCGGGAGATCGAGGTCAAGCCCACCTCCAGCGATCCCAGCCCCGGCAACCATGACCAGGATGGGGACGTGGATCACGACTCCGACCACGATAACGGGGGCTCGGGCGACATTGACCACGACCACGACTCCGACCACGATAACGATGGCGATGTTGACAACGATCACGACTCCGACCACGACAACGGCGGTTCTGGCGACATTGACCACGACAGCGACAGCGACCATGACAACGGTGGCAGCGTGGACAACGACCACGACTCCGACCATGACAACGGAGGCTCGGGCGATAGCGATAACGACAGCGATAACGACAGCGATAACGACTCCGATCACGACAACGACGGGCCCACGTTCTAAGGCCGGCCTCCCTGCCCGGGCGACCAGGCCGGCCTGGTCGCCCGGGCCTTTGGTTTACGCGGGTAGACTGAGGAGGATCGCGCGTGCGGATACTGGTGGTCGAGGACGAAGCCGGGCTGCGTCGCCCCCTGGTCGCGATGCTGCGCCAGGAAGGCCACGAGGTCGTCGAGGCGGGCTCCTTAGAGGAGGCCTGGGACGCCTTCGTCGAGCACGAACCCGACCTAGTCTCGCTCGACGTCATGCTCCCCGAGGGCGAGGAGGCGGGCTTTTCCTTCGCCGAACGGCTTCGCGCCACCGGCTACCAGGGCCCCATTCTCTTCGTCACCGCCCGCGACGCCATCGAGGACCGGGTCCAGGGGCTTGACCTCGGCGGCGACGACTACCTGGTCAAGCCCTTCAGCCTCGAGGAGTACGCCGCCCGGGTACGGGCCCTGCTCCGCAGGCACAGTCCCTTAAAGCAAAACCGTTTTGTCCAGGGGCCGCTGGAAGTGGACCTGGCCGCCCGCCGCGTCCAGTGGCAAGGGGAGGAGGTCCCCCTCACCGGCCGAGAGTTCGCCCTTTTGGAACTCTTCGTCCGCCAGCCCGAGCGCGTCTTCTCTAAGGAAGAGCTCTTTGACCGCCTCTTTCCCGGCGTGGAGTCGGGGCCCAAGATCGTCCAGGTCTACGTGCACCGCCTGCGCCAGAAGCTTGCCCCCTGGGTGATCGTCACCACCCCGGCGGGCTACCGACTGGGAACGCCATGAGCCTGCGCTGGAAGCTCGCCCTAGGCACCGCGCTCGCGGTACTCGTGGCCGCGGGACTGCACCTTTTCTTCGCCTACGTCAACTTCTCCCGGGCGATCGAGGGCGAGATCCAAAGCGACCTGGTCCGCTGGCAGCAGGCGGTGGTGGACAGCCTCGACCTCTCCGGGCCCGCCCCCCGCCTCAAGGGGCAGAACTGGCCCTGGCTCTTTACCGGCACCGCGCTCGGCTTTCGCGTGGTCAAAGGGGGGCGCATCTACCTGGAGGCCGGCTTCATCCCCGAGCGCCCCGGCCCCGACTGGGAAAAGGCCGAGCGCCCGCTCGATAAGGGCTACCAGCTGGTGCTCTACCTCTACGTCGGTGAGTACCGCCAAGCGCTCCGCCGACAGCTGCAAAGCGGGCTCATTAGCCTGCCCTTCTCCGCCTTGCTAGCGGCGCTCTTTGGCTTTTACCTGGCCCACCGCCTGCTGCGCCCCCTGGACACCCTGGCCCAGGGCGTCGAGCGGCTCACCCGGGTGCAGTTCCCGAACCCCCTCCCCGAGCCCAGGGGCAAGGATGAGCTGGCGGCGCTCACCCGGAGCTTCAACCGCATGGCGGTGTCCCTAAAAGAAGCCTTCGAGCGTGAACGGGCCTTCACCCGCTACGCCTCCCACGAGCTCAGGAACCCGCTAGCCACCCTGCAGGCCCAGCTCGAGGCGCTGGAGGCGGGCCTCGTCCCCCAGGAGGAGGCCCTTGCCGAGGCTAAGGGCGCGCTTAGGCGAATGCGCTCGATCCTGGAAGGGCTCTTGCAGCTCGCCCGCGAGCCCCGGGCCCGGCCCGAGCCCCTGCCCCTCTACGCCGTCGCCGAGCGCGTCGTCGCCGGCCTGCCCAGCGGGCAAACGCGGGTCCGCCTGGAGCTTCCCCGGGATCTCTGGGTCCTGGCCGACGAGGCCCTGCTCAACAGGCTCTTGGAAAACCTCCTCCAAAACGCCCTCAAGCACACCGACGGCGCCGTGTACCTGCGCGCCCGGCCCGGGGAAGCGGGCGTTTTGATCGAGGTGCAGGACGAGGGACCCGGGGTCAACCCGGTGCTCTTGAAACGGCTCACCGAGCCCTTCTTCCGCGCCGGGCAGCGCGGGGGGATGGGGCTCGGCCTGGCGCTGGCGGCCCAGGCAGCGCGGGCGCTCGGCGGCGAGCTACGTCTTGAAAACAGGCACCCGGGCCTGGTCGCGGCCTTCACCCTGCCCCGCATGGAGGTGCCCCGTGGTTAGGATCCTCCTTCTCCTGCTGCTCCTTTCAGGGGGGCTAAGGTCCTGGGCCCAGCCGCCCCTGCCCGCGGGCTGGGTTGCGCCACTGGACCACGACGACGACGGTGACGACGACCACGACGACCACGACGATGATCATGACGACGACCACGATGACGACAACCGAGACGAACACCCCGCCCCGCCTGCCAGCGATGACGGCGAGGACGCCTACGACGACCACTACGCCTACTACGGTCGCGTTCGGGTCACCGCGCCCGAGGTGATCGTCGGGCAACGGCGCCTGGTCGGCGACCTCGCGCTTCTCAGTTTCTTGGCCCCGGGGATGCAGGTGGAGGTCACCGGGCGGGTGGAGGCCGGGGGTCTCCGGGTAAAAAGACTGCGCGTGCTCTACCCTCGGCGCTGGGCCTACTACGAGGGCCCCCTGCCCGGGGAGGGCTGGCGCCGGACCTGGTTCAAGGACGGCCAGCCCTGGCGCTACCAGGCAACCACTCCAGGGCCCCGGGTGCGGCTTTTGGCCTGCTACGACGGCGGCTGGCAGGGGCTGCCGCCGACGCTCTCGCCGGACGTCCCCGTCAAGGAGTCGGGGCTGTGGCTAGTGGAAGGGCTCTACTGGCAGGGTGGGATCCGCTGGACGCGCATTGAGCGCCTCGGCGCCTGCGGAAAATGACCGCAAAATCCGATACACTTATCCGCGTATGAGGAAGAAGCCCGAGGTCCGTGAGCTAAAAGAAGCCGCCACCCGCCGCATGTTCGATCTGGACCCCGCCGGGCTGGTGCTGGATAAAGCCCCCGACCGCGCCCGGCGGCAGTTTTTGAACTACGCCTTTTTTAAGCTCGACCCCGCCTTCCGGCGCCTCCCCAAAGCGGAGCGCGAGGCGGCCAAGGCCGAGTTTGCCGAGGTCGTCGAGGCCTGGGCGGACCGCGACGATTTCATCGTCCGCACCTACTCCCTTGTCGGGCTCAGGGCCGACGTTGACTTCATGATCTGGCGCATTGCCTTCGACCCCGGCCTCTTCCAGGAGATGCAGGCCGAGCTCAACAAGACCGCCCTGATGGGCTACCTCACCCAGCCCTACAGCTTCCTCTCCATGCAAAAGCGCTCCATCTACGTGGACCGCTACAACCCCGAAGGGGAAGGGGTCGAGGTCCGGCCCGGCGAGGGCGAATACCTCTTCGTCTACCCGTTCATCAAGAAGCGCGAGTGGTACAAGCTCTCCCCCCATACCCGCCAGGGGATGATGGACGAGCACATCTACGTCTCCGCCCCCTTCACCGGCGTGCGCCTCAACACCAGCTACTCCTACGGCATAGACGACCAGGAGTTCGTGGTCGCGTTCGACGCCAACCATCCCCAGGAGTTCGTGGACCTGGTGCACCGGCTACGCTTCACCGAGGCCAGCCTCTACACCCTCCGCGACACGCCCATGTTCACCTGCAAGAAGAAGTCTATTGAGGCCGTTATGGAAGACCTTGCCTAAATCTGTTCTCACTCCAAACGCGCTAAACTACAGGCGTTATGACGCCTTCGGCGAACGCGCCAGCTGAGGCCCTTTGGGGCCGCATCTACTGGCGCGTAATGAGCCTGGCGCTGGCGCTCGCGCTGGGCCTGCACCTCTTTCTGGGCCCCACGCGGCAGGGGGACCTGATCGCCGACGCGGCCTTCCTTCTCTGGACGCTCGCGCTTTACCTCGTGGTCCGCATCCGGCCCGAGCACCAGCGCCCGGCGCGGCTGGTGCATGGCGTCGGCGTGCTTCTCATCCTCCTGCTCTATGCGCTCCTGCCCGATACCAGCGTCCCTCCCACCCACAAGCCGCTGACCTATATGATGCTGGCCTTTTTCCCCATCTACCACGCCAGCGCCATCAGCGGCCCCCAGGGGTTTGTGGTCGCAACAGCGCTGGCGCTCTTCGGCGCCGCGCTCGTATTCGGTCAACCCTGGCACTACTTTCTGGCCCTTCTTTACTGGGGGCTCGCGGGAATGGTCGGCCTCGGCTACCACCGCGTGGCCAGGGAACTGGAACGCGAACGCCGGACGCTCGAGACCCTGGCCCTGACCGACCCCCTGACCGGCCTTGGCAACCGTCGCGCCCTGGAGCGGGACTTTACCCGCTACCAGGCGCTCGCTGCCCGGCAGGGGGTGAACCTGGTCTTCGCGCTTTGGGACCTTGACAACCTCAAATCCGTCAACGACAAAGAGGGACACGAGGCCGGGGATGCCCTGATCCGCCGCTTTGCCCGCGCCCTTGCCCAGGCCACGCGCCCCTCCGACGCCCACTACCGCATCGGCGGAGACGAGTTCGTGGGGCTTTACCTCGATCTAAAGAACCCCGAGGCGCTGATCGAGCGAATCCAGGCCCAGGCCCCCCCGGCCTCGGTGGGCTGGGTCGAGGCCCAGACCCTCGACCTCGAAGCCGCCTACCGCGCCGCCGACCGGGCCATGTACGCGCGGAAAAAGCGTCCGGCCATGCAAGAATAACGGCATGCGCATCAAGCCCGGTTGGTACCTCCTCGGCGCCGCGTTGCTCTACGCCTTCGTGGTGACGCTGGCCTGGCGGCAGAGCGAGCGCCGCCTGGCCGAGCTGGCCCGGGCCCGGCCCGTGGCCACCGCCCCCGAGCGCCCGAAGCCGGCGCCCGCGCCGCCCGAAAAAGCCACCACGGTCAGCGAGGGCGCGCCGGGCTACGTCCTCCCCCTGCCCGGCGCCTGCATCCCTAAGAAGAAGGATCACCTCCCGGGCGCCCCCCGCCCCTACCGCAAGGGGGTGTCCTACGGCTTCGTCTTCACCGGCAAGGACGCCTGCGTGCCCGTGGTCTATGGCACCGGCGTGATCGCCGCCGCCGGGGGCGAGGTGATCAAGGCCGACCGGGACTATAAGCCCCTCTCCCCCGCCGCCTTCAACAAGCTCATCCAGTCGGTGAAGAACGGGGCCGACCTCGCGGCCATGGACGCCCTGCGCGGCCGCGAGGTCTGGATCCGCCACCCCGACGGCCGCGTCAGCGTCTACGCCCACCTCGCCAAGATCGCCCCGCACGTCCGGGTCGGCGCCCGCGTCGCCCGGGGCGACTGGATCGGCAACGTCGGCAACTCCGGGACCAGCTACGAGGTCCGGGGCACCCAGGAGGGCGCCCGGCTACTCTTTGAGCTCTGGGAGGGCAGCGTGCAAGCGGGGCGCTACTTTGGCCAGGGCCAAGCCCAGGAGGAGGTAAGAAAGGCGGCCCGCACCTTCTTCAAGCACCTGTCGGAGGCCCCATGAGAGAAGCCTTCCTCGCCGTCTGGCAAAACCCCTACGTGCGCGTCGCCGTCTACCTGGGGCTCTTTTTCTTGCTCTTGTTGCTCGCCCGCGCGGCCAGCGAGGCGCTTTTGGTCTTTGTCCTGGCCTATACGCTCGCCTACCTGGTGCAGCCCTTCCTGCGCGCCCTCTCGCGGCGGGGGGTGCCGCGCTGGCTGGGGGTGCTCCTCGTCTACCTGCTCGGGTTTCTCTTTTTTGCCATCGTCTCGGTGCTGCTTTATTACACCGCCAGCGAGCTTGCCCGCTTCACCGCCCGCATCCCCGAGGCGGCGGCGGCCGTGCTCGGCTGGGCGCGATCAAGCCTCATGTGGCTGGACCAGACCCTGAAGGGGCTCGGTTTGGGCTCCGACCTGGGGCGGATCGGCGAGGTGCTGAGCCAGGACCTCGGCCGCCTCTTGCAGAACTTCTCCAACACCCTTTTGAAGGGGCTAAACGCCCTGCTCGCCGGAGGCGCCGGGTTGCTGCAGGGGGTGGCGGGGCTGATCGGGGGGCTTTTCCAGCTCTTTTTAGCCCTGATCATCGCCGCCTACCTGATGCTCGACTTCGAGCGCGTGGGCGAGACCGCCCTCCTCGTCGTCCCCAGGCCCTACCAGCCCTTCGCCCGCGAGCTCGCGAAGAAGCTCGACCGGGCCGTCGGCGGCTACCTGCGAGGGCAGCTCTTGGTGGCCCTGCTTGCCGGGTTGACGCTGGGGGTCGGCTACGCCTTGGTCGGGGTGCCGATGGCGCCGGCGCTGGGGCTGATCGGCGGGCTCTTTAACCTGGTGCCCTACCTTGGGGGCTTTGTCTCGCTTCTGCTCGCGGTGCTGGTCGCGGCCACCAAGAGCTGGGTGACGGTCGGGCTCGCGGTGCTGGTCTTCGTGATCGAGAACCAGCTTGAGGCCAACGTCTACTCCCCCATGATCCTCTCCAAAACCACCGAGCTGCACCCGCTCTCGGTGATCTTCGCGATCCTCCTCGGAGGGAGCCTCTACGGGCTTTGGGGGGCGCTCGTCGCGGTTCCCACGGCGGCGTTTTTGAAGCTCCTTATTTACGACTACTACCTAAAAAGCCGCTTTTACCACGAGGGCTAGTCCAGCCAGGCCAAAAGCCGCTCGGTGGTGCGGGCGTTTTGGGCCTCGATGGCGGCGCGGCGGGGCACGTCGAAGCGCGGCGGGGCATCCATAAGCGTGGGGGTGAGC
>Ga0256832_1002659_pt1 | contig 12188 bp, 10 predicted proteins | sample 134614metaG_FD_190534 | JGI IMG/M metagenome (GOLD analysis project Ga0256832, IMG submission 190534) | Hydrothermal vent microbial communities from Lau Basin, Pacific Ocean - 134-614 | ecosystem: Environmental > Aquatic > Marine > Hydrothermal vents | place: Pacific Ocean: Lau Basin | collected... | reverse complement strand
TAAAAGAGGCAAGTTTTACCATAGAAATAGTTGATCAGGAAAGATATTTAAATCCAAATATTCTGGTAAATTCTAAAGATGAGATTGACGAGAAGGCTTTTGATATTTTCCAGAGGCTTTTTTATTATTTGGAAATTGACACTCAAATTTTATACAACATAATTGACTGGATAGATAAAAATAAAGAAAGTTCTGGGGGGGAAGAGGATTATATAGATTTTCCTGCAAAAAACGATAAAATAGATACCCTTGAAGAACTAAAAATGATAAAAGGAATAACACCCGAAATATTTGAAGGTAAAAAAGAAGAAGGTAAAACAGTAATTTCTGGAGAAGTAAAACCTGCGTTAAAAGATGTTTTAAGTCCTTATTCTGATGGGAAAGTAAATATTAATACTGCATCAATTTACGTTTTGATGTCGTTGGATGAAGATATTGATGAAACACTTGCAAGCTCTATAATCGATTACAGAAAAGAAAATCCTTTTCAAAATGTGAATGATTTAATCAAAGTGGAGGGTATGAATTCTGATATTATATATAGAATCAGGAATTTTGTAGATGTTAAAAGTGAAAACTTTTTAGTAAATATAAAAATAAATTTTGGAGATAGAGAGTTTAAACTTATTTCACTGTTGGAAAGAAAAGGAAATAAAGTAGAAGAAAAATGGAGAAAGCTCTACTAATATGTATATAAAAGGGATTGATTACAAAAAAGATAAACAATACGAATTAGTTGCTGAAGTAAATGTTTTTAAGAAAAAAGTAAAAATATTAGAAAAAGAACCAAAAGAAACAAAAATAATTGTTTCAGTTCCTTTTAATTTGACAACTTTCAGAGTTTATACTTTTCCCGTTAAAGACCCAGATAAAATAAAAAATCTTGTAAAAGGGCAAATCCAATTTGATATTCCTATTCCAATTGAAGAGTTAGAATACGATTTTTACTTAAAAGGTGAAACTGCATTTTGTGTGATTACAAGGAAAAATGTTATTGAAGAATTAAAAGAAACTTATCCCAAAATTGATATTTTAGACAGTGAAATTTTTTCTTTGATTAGATTGATGAATTTTAACAACTATTCTTCTGGAAAAATAATTCATTTTTCTAATGATTATATTTACTACTTGGAGTTTGAAGACAATTTTCCAAAAGTAGCTCATGCTTTATCTGATAAAGAATTATCAAACTATTTAGAAAAAGATGTTTTTTTGTCTGGAGAAATTCCTGAAAAATTAAAAGAAAAACACAAAATTTTAAATAATCCTACTGAAAATCCTGCTTTAAATATAGCTTTTGGAAATGTTTTAAAAGGGATATTCGATGAAATTGGAATTGACTTTTTACATAAAGAAAAAGCAGATTTAACAAGTTATTTAGTAAAAGGACTTGTTTATTTTATTATTGCACTGGTATTTGTAAATATTGGAATTTATACCAAAATTTATTTCTTACAGCAAAAGATAAAAGAAATTCAAAATAAAGAAAAGGAGATTTTTATAAAATATTTTAGTTCGTCTTCTCCTGTGTTTGACCCTCTTACTCAGGCAAAAGGATTAGTATCTTCTGTTGAAAACAGGAAAGTCCAGACCATTGACGCTCTTGATATTCTCGACGACATTGGAAAAGCAAAAATGAAAACCAAAATAAAAGAACTCTATAAAATAAATATTGGCATTTCAGACTTTAGCATTCAGGGAATTGCAGAATCTTTAAAAGATGTTGAGAATTTTAAAAATGAATTAAGTAAAAAATACGATGTTACTATTGAAGAAAGTGTAACCAATACAGAAGGAAAGATAAGATTTTCTATCAAAGGTAAATTGAGATGAAGAAGTTAATACTTTACCTGAATTCACTTGAGAAAAGGGAAAAATACACGCTTTTATTAGGAATATTTTTTATTGTTATAGTTGTAGGCGTATTTTTTATCACTATTCCACTTTACCAAAAATCACAAACTCTTGAAAAGAAATTAAATACGGAAATTCAAAATTTTCAAGAATTAAAAAAATTAGCTTCAGAATACGCAGGAATTAAAAAGATTAATCCAGAAAAACCAGAAATAACACTGTCAGAAATTGAAACTTTAAGTAAAGAAGTTGGAATTAGAAAAAATATAACTACTATAAAACCAATTACACTTGCAGAAGGTCAGGGAATAGAGATCAATATGAAAGACGCTGACGCAAATAGGTTAATCAGTTTTTTAAAAAATTTAAAAAGAAAAGGATACCTGATAAAAACAATTTCTATTTCTGATCCAAAAGGAAACAGAAAATTGACAGTTAGAATGGTAATTGGAGCATAAGATGAAGAAATTGTTTTATATTTTTCTGTTTTTAATTGTATTTGTTGCATTTTTTATTTACACATTTCCTGCAACAGCTGTAGTTTCTTATTTTTTTAACAAATATAATGTTGGATATAAATCTATTCAAGGAAATATTTTAGAACTAAAAATAGATGGGATTAATTATCAAAACTTTAAAATTGAGCATGTGATATTAAAACCTTCTTTCACAAACATCAACATTTTTTTAGATAAAAATAATTACCTACAGATTGATTTTAACAAAAATATAAAAATAAAAATGAAAAAAATTAGATTAGAGGATTTTCAAATAAAACCTTTAGTAGCAGGAACTTTTAGTGGAGATCTGAACATAAAACTTGAAAAATATATTTTGGCAGAAGGAAAATCTTCGATCTTTTTAGAAGAAATAAAACCTGTAGGATTTAGAAATATCCAGACAAAATTAAAATTTTCTGAAAATAAAGATAAAACAGACGTAGTTGCAAAAATAAACAGTCAAGATATAAATGGAACTTTTAACGGATACGCAAGAATACCTGTAAGCAATTTTTACGCAGGAGAAATTGTAGGAAATTTTAATGGAAAACTTTTTGGTTCCAAATCCAATCAAAAAATTAAAATCAAAATTGGTAGGTTTTTAAAGAGTCTTGGAATTTAAACGAAACTTATTTAAATTGCCTATTAGCTTTTTTTCATACAGGTTTCATATTTAATTAATAAGGGAAATAGAGGTTTATAATGTTTAATAAAATTTTTGTATTTCTATTGACTTTTAGTTTATTTTCTTTTGCACAGAACTATTCAAAAAATGAAGTTATTGTTAAGCTCAAAAAAGGAACAATCCATTCTTTAGATGTTAAGGACAAGATTTCAGATAATACTTTTTTAGTAAAAGTTCCAGAGGGAATGAGCGTTGAGGAATACATAAATCAATTGAAAGAGAAAAATTATATAGAGTATGCAGAACCAAACTACATTGTAAGAAAAGCAGATACTTTCCCAGATGATCCTTTGCTTAGTAATCAATGGGGATTAACAAAAATTGATGCTCCAAAAGCTTGGGATTTAACAAAGGGTTCAAACACAATTTATATAGCAGTTCTTGATACTGGTGCAGATTATGAACATCCAGATTTGGTACAAAATTTATGGGTAAATGAAGATGAAAGAAAAGGAGATGATAACAACTGTTATGATGGACAGGATGATGATGGAAATGGATATGTTGATGATTGTTTTGGATTTAACGGATTTGATGGAACTGGAAATGCCTTTGACGATGACGGGCACGGAACGCATGTTGCAGGGATAATTGGAGCAATAACCAATAATGGAGAAGGAATAGCAGGAGTTAGCTGGAATGTTAAAATAATCCCCTGTAAATTTTTAGATAATCAGGGAAACGGAAATATCAATCAAGAGCTAACTTGTATTCAATACATATCTAATTTAAAAACGCAAAAAGGATTAAATATAGTTGCTTTAAATGCAAGTTATGGTGGGGAATACACTTCTAATTCAGAAAGAAATGCTTTGCAAAATTTAAAAAATATAGGAATAATTGTTATTTCAGCAGCAGGAAATGAAGGAAATAATAACGATTTTATACAGTTTAGTCCATGTAATTACAACTTGGAAAATCAGGTTTGTGTAGGAGCAACAAATCAGCAGGATAAAAGAGCAAGTTTTTCAAATTATAGTAAAACGAAGGTTCACGTTTACGCTCCTGGAGAACAAATCGTAAGTACCTATTTTGATAACAGTGATAATTCACATATATATGCTTATGTAAATGGAACATCACAGGCAACACCTTTTATTACAGGTGGTATAGCTTTACTAAAAACTTTAAATCCGAGTTTAGACTATACGGAAATTAAGAAAAAAATACTTTTAACTGGAGATAATCTTTTAAATCTTTCAGGTTATTCTTATACCTGTAATAGATTAAATTTATACGATTTAATATCGTCTAATCTATCCGATCCTAAAATCTGTCTGAATACTTTAAATTATGATTTTGGAGTAGTTTCGGTAGGAAAATCTAAAGAAAAAACATTTGTAGTTAGAAGTACAGGGGAACAGGATTTAGTAGTTTCACAAATTACATCAAACAATACATTTTTTAAAGTAAAAGATGATAACTGCTCTGGAAAAATTTTAAAAGGATTAGAAGAGTGTCAGTTTAAAGTTGTTTTTGAACCTGATAGTTCAATTTCATCAAATACAGCAAGTATTAATATCTTTTCAAATGCTCAAGATGTAAATATATCTGTAAAAGGTATTGTCAACAATCCTCCAGAAATACTTTCTTTTGAAGCAAATCCTGATAAAGCTGATGTTGATGAAACGATTGTTTTTAGCTGGTCTATTTTTGACAAAGATTTTGACAATTTAACCTGCAAATTTGACTTTGATGGAGATGGGGTGATTGATCAGGTAATGAATAACTGTACATCAGGAGATACAACCTCCATAAAATACAAAAAAGAAGGAAGTTTTGATGTAAAACTGTTTGTATCTGATGGAAAAGATGAGACTTCTAAAACTATAAAAGTAAAAATTGGAAAGAGTAGTAATAACACGATTTTTGGATGTACTTTTTCTTCAAAAAACTCTTCAGATTTTGGTTTTGTATTTTTGATTTTACTTTTTTTAACATACAGAACGTATCAATGTAAAAAAAATTTACAGTGTAATAAATTTTTACAGTGATGTGTAAAATTTTGAACTGCACATAAGGTATTGAAAAATAAGGAAAAATAGAAATATGTCCAATATATTTGTAAAATTAATTTACATTAATAAATTTGTTAAGAAATCTTAACAATTCCAAAACTGTTATTTATCAATAACTTCTAATATTTGGCATATTTATTGCTATGTATAACGACTAAAAGGTAATATCAACTTTTTAATAAGTTCAAGAATAAGGTTCTTAATTTAGTTATTATTAAGAATAGTTCTTATTACAGATATGGAATCGGAAAATTGAAAACAACATTAAAGTATCTACTTATAAATAAGTGGACAAAGAGGCAGAGAAAGAAAATAGTTCTATGGGATGAAAATCCTGTTTCTGAAAAAAAAACGGGATACAAAATAATTAGATATTTGAAAATCAAAGATATAAAAATTATTAAAGATAAACAACATCCAAATAAATAATATTGTCAAAATCTTTTACAGTTGAAAATTTCTAAATATTTATCTTTTTTATTATCCACAATCAAATCGACTAAAAGTTTCGCTGTAATTGGGGCAAGTAAAATTCCATTTCTATGGTGTCCTGTGGCGAAGTATAAATTTTTAATACCTGACTCTCCTAAAATAGGCTCTAAATCAGGAGTTGCAGGTCTATATCCATACCACAGTTCTTGAATATTTTTCTCTTTGAAATGTGGAAAAGTATCTACTAAACCTTTAAAAAGCTGCATTACTCCTTTTACTGTATTTCCCTTTTTAAATCCAACTTTTTCTTCTGTAGCTCCGATAACTAATCTTGTGTAATCTTTTCTTGGAATCAGATAAGCCCTTGAACTGAAAAATACTTTATCTATATCTTTTTTCTCCACATCAACTGCCGCCATTTCACCTTTAATAGGAAAGACAGGTATGTCTAATATCAATCCAGACCAAGCTCCAGCAGATAAAATGCAAAAATCACCTTCTACTATTCCATTCTCAGTTTCCACATATTTGAATTCTCCATTTTGCTCTACTATTTTCTTAACAGGAATATACTCTAAAATTTCCATATCAGTGTTCCTAACATAATTTTCTAAAGCAATCATCAAAAGTCTATTATCAACCTGTCCATCATCAGGGTAAAGTACTCCTCCTAAAATTTCTTCTCCTAATGAGATATATTTATCTTTAATTTCTTTTCTTTCTATCCATTCCCCTGTTAAACCAATTTTTTGGTAGTTTTTTAAATTTTTTAATAACTCATCTTTTTCTTCTTCTGAGAATGCAGGACAAAAAATTCCTGAATCCCAATAACCTGTTTGCAAACCTGTATCTTTTTCTATTTCTAAGATGTAATCTTTATACATATTTCTGCTATCTAAACAAAGGTTGAGCATATCCCCAATTTCCAAACCTTCAGCCTGTGGAGCGAGCATTCCACCTGCAACCCAAGAGGCACCTCTTCCTATTTTTTCTTTTTCAATTATTGTTATTTCAATTCCTTTTTTATAGAGTTCTCTGGCAATTGATAATCCAATTATTCCACCACCGATAATAATTCCTTTCATTATCTCTCCCATTTAAAATTTTATTTTTAATCCATCTGTTGCAGCTAAAGTGTAAACACCTGTTTCTTTTGTTAATTTTTCTGCAACTGCTGATGGATTAGCTTTCAACATCTGAACGCTGAAATGAGTTAAGATAGCTGTTTTTGGTTTAAGTTTGTTTAACATCTTTTTTACATCAGAAGCTGCAAGATGGTCAACATTTGGAACAGGATGTGTAAAAGTAGTATTGAAAATCATTAAATCCGCATTTTCAGGGTATCCTTCCAACATCCCTTCGAAAAATCTTCCACAAGGAACATACACTACTTTTTTATCTTTTGAACTGAATTCTAATCCATAAGTGTCAGCTCCTTTATGAATATGTTTAATTAATCCTTTAATTTTAATATCTTTGTAAAAGATTTCTTTATCTTCTTCTGTATATTCTATTTTTCTTAATCCTTTTTTTAGATATTTTAAAATTACAGAATCGTTTTCAATTAAAGCATCTTGTGGAGCAATTAATAAATCTTTTTTCTTTTTTGTGCTTTCTGTGGCAGATTCTAAAACGGCATTAATATCTGAAGTATGATCTAAATGCCTGTGGGATAATACAAAAACATTAATATCCAGAGGGTCGAGGTTATTTTCAAAAATTCTAATAAGAGAACCAGGACCAGGGTCAACTAAAATATTAATTCCCTCTAAATTTATCCATATTCCACCTGAATGCCTAAGTTGTCTGAATACAACAACTCTTCCACCGCCAGTACCAAGAAATTTTACATAATTCAATAAATTAATCTACCTCCTTCTACAGGTATAAAAGAACCAGTTGTAAAATCTGTTTCTATCAAATATTTGACTGCTTTAAAGACTTCGTTCGCTCCACCCCATTTTTTTAAAACAGTTTTTTTCAGAGGAATTTCTAAATCTTCTAAATCCTCAGGAGGGATAATAGGACCAGGCAGGACTCCATTTACAAGAACATAAGGGGCAAGCTCTTTTGCAAAAGCTCTGGTCATGGTAACCATTCCACCTTTGGAAACAGTATAAGGCGTGTAATCTGGATAGGGTCTTAAAGCAGCATAATCAATAATATTAACTATTCTGCCTTCTTTATTTTCAAACATAACTTTTCCAAGTTCTTTTGAGAGGAAAAAAGGAGCTTTTATATGGATGTTGTAAAATCTATCAATATCTTCTTCCTTTACTTTATCAAGTGGTGTTGGATAGTAAATAGAGGCATTGTTCACTAATATATCTATTTTCCCTAATAATTTTAAACTTTCTTCAATTAAGAAATAAACTTCTTTTTTTTCTTCCAAATTAGCCTTTATTTTATAAGCTTTTACTCCAAATCCTACTGCTTCTTTTCTAACCTTTTCAGCTTCTGCTTCAGATGAATTGTAATGGACAATTACATTACAACCTTCTTTTGCTAAGTTTAAAACTATTTCCTTTCCTATCCTTTTTGCAGAACCTGTAACAAGGGCATTTTTATTTTTAATTTCCATAAATATAAATCCTTCAGTATCAAATTGTTATTTAAATGCTATAACATTTGTTGACTTGTTTCAATAATTTAAATCGTATATTTTATCTGTTAAACTATTTAATATATAAAGATTTAGAGGAGTTAATGGACAATTTTATTGAAGATAAAAAAGACTTTGAAGAGTTATTAACCTACAACCCTTTCCACAAAAAAGACGAATTCTATTTTTTTTCTGAAAATATTAAAGAGATACTCACCATATTAAAAAATATTCTCCAGTACAAAAATGGATGCGGTGCCATAATAGGTGAAAAAGGAACGGGGAAAACCACATTAATCCACAAATTTATAAATGATTATCTTAACGGTGTAGATTACATTTATATCATTGGCTCAGGAGCTTCTCCAGATGAGCTTTATAAAGAAATAATGGAATATTTTGCCGATGAAAAAATAAACCCTGATATACCTTTAAAAGAAAATGTATTTTTTGATGAATTTAAAAAATTTTTAAAAGGTTTAAGAGAAAAAAATCAGAGATTGTTTTTAATCTTTGACGACGCACAAAACTTTTCAGACGAAACCTTAGATGTAATCGAAAAAATATGTAATTTATCAATCGATAAAGAAAAAGCAGTTTCTGTAATTTTGCTTGGAAATAAACAGTTAGAGAAAAAACTGAATTCAACAAGACATAAAAATTTAAGATACCAACTAAAATTCTTCCTTCATTTACAAAATTTGAACTCAGAAGAAGTTGATAGATTTATAAAAGAGTTTTTATTTGAAAAAGGAATAGAAATAAAAGTTGGTAAAGATATTGTCAGTTTAATTTTTGAAGGTACAAAAGGAAACCTTGAAATTTTAAATAGAGTAATGGACAGCTTAGTTGAAGCCATCAACTCTAAAAACTTAAAAAAAATAAATAAAAAAATTGTATTTTCTATTTTTGACCAGTTAGGGATAGAAGTTCCAAAAGAAAAGAAAAGAATTCCTAAATTTGTTGTAATCGGTTTATTAGGATTATTTTTTGTTGGTTTATATCTATTGATTTTTAATAAAAAAGAAGAAAGAAAAGTAGAAACAATACAAGAAGTTATTAAACAGGAAAAGGAAGTTACAAAAAAACCAGAACCACCAAAAATGTTCGAAGAAAAAGAGATAGAAGAACCACAGCAAATTGTTGAAAAAAAAGAAGTTCCAAAGATTGAGAAAAAAGAAATCCCACAGATTTCACAACCTGCAGAAAAGTTAGAAGAAAAAGCTAAAGAGAAAAAACAGACTTCAATACCTGTAACAATTGTTGAAAAACCTAAATTAGAACCAAAAGAGGAACAACAGTTTAATGAAGTTGTTGATACACTGAAAAATGAAGTGAGCAAAGTTTCACAGAAAATTTATGAGAATTATGAAAAAGCTGTTGTACTGACAAGAACTTTGAGTCTTAGGAAAGGACCAGGAACTAATTACAAAAAGATATTGGATTTATTCAAAAATGAAACTGTTATCGTTGTTGACGATTCAAAAGGAAAATGGGCGAAAGTTATTTATAAAAAAGATGATAAAGAAATTGAAGGCTGGGTTTATAAAAAATTCATAAAGAAAATTCCAAAAGGAATGGCAATAGTTACAGCCCCGTTTTTAAGTATTAGAGAAAAACCCAGTAGCAAATCAAAAAGAATAGATAAAATTCCAAAAGGGGAATTTGTTCAACTGTTGGGAGAGCAAAAAGGTAATTGGGTAAAAGTAAAGTATAAAAAAGACGACCAGGAAATAGAGGGCTGGGTCTCTAAATATTTTTTAGTTTATTGATTTGAAAGTAATTTTCCACCTTTAGCCCAGTTTTCTCTATCAACTTCATCAATAACAATATAAGTTGCAGATGGAGGTTTATTTGCTACTTCTTCTAAAACTTTGGTAATACCTTCTGCTATTTTTTCTTTTTGTTCTTTAGTTAATTTTCCTGCAACTTTTACATTAACATATGGCATTTTAATCTCCTAATTGGTACTGTTTCATTTTTCTATATAAAGAGGATAAATCAACTTTTAATGCTTTTGCAACCTCTTTTAAGTTATGATTATAAATTTCTAAACTTTTTTCAATTAATCTTTTTTCTGCTTCTTCTCTAAATTCTTTTAAAGGTTTAATTTCAATAGGAATACAATCTTCAATTTTTTCAGAAGGAGGGAATATTTCTTTCTCTTTTCCTAATATATAATTTGGAAGGTCTGATAGGGTTATTTCTCTTCCACCAGCAAAAATACACAACCTTTCCATTAAATTTTTTAATTCCCTAACATTTCCAGGCCAGCTGTAATTTAAAAATGCCTGTTTAACTTCTTCAGTCAGAATTGGAGGCTGAACTTTATTTTCAAGAGCTGATTTTTTTAAGAAATATTCAGCAAGTAGAATTATATCTCCATTTCTTTCTCTTAAAGGTGGGACGTTTAAAGGAACAACTGCAAGTCTGTAAGCCAAGTCCTGTCTAAAATTTCCTTTTTTCACTTCTTCTTCGATATTTTTATTGGTAGCAGAAATAACTCTCAAATCTACTTTTATTTTTTGATTACTTCCAAGTCTTGAAAATTCCTGCTCCTCAAGGACTCTCAATAATTTTGCCTGGGCAGATAAACTCATATCTGCAACTTCATCTAAAAATAATGTTCCACCATCTGCAATTTCTAATTTTCCAATTTTTCTGGTATTTGCACCTGTAAATGCACCTTTTTCATATCCAAAAAGTTCTGCTTCTAACAAATCGTCTGGAATTGCCGCGCAGTTTATATCAACAAAAGGTTTATCTCTCCTATCACTTAAATAATGTATTGATTTTGCTACTAACTCTTTACCCGTTCCATTTTCCCCTAAAATCATTACCCAGGCTTTTGTTTTAGCAACTTTCTGTATTTGCTCTTTTAAAGTTTTGATAGGAGAACTTTCTCCTATTATTTCTATATCCTGTGTTTCTTTTTCTTTTAAGTAGAGTATTTCTTTTTGGGTTTGGATTTCTTTATACGCCTTTTCAATTACTGCAAATATTGTTTCTGTGGATAAAGGTTTTTCTAAGAAGTCAAAAGCCCCTTCTTTTAAAGCTTTTACGGCGATAGGAATGTTAGCGTGTCCGGAAATCATCACAACTTTTGTTATTTCATTATTTTTTAAAATAAAAGGAATTAAATCCAGTCCTTCTCCATCTGGAAGCCATACATCGAGAAATACTATATCGTAATCTTTTTCTCTTAATTTGTCTTTTGCTGTAGTTATACTTGAAGCAGTATCAACATACATACCTTCATCTTCAAGTATGTCTTTAAGTAAAGACCTTATATTTTCTTCATCATCAACTACTAATATGGATAATGGTTGCATTTTCACACCTTTAAATTGCTTTTCTGTAAACTCTTTTTGATATTCCACACATTATTTCGTATGGAATTGTATTACAGATTTTTGCAATTTCTTCAAAACTAATTTTGTTATTTTCACTATTTCCTACAATAATTACTTCGTCACCAATATTTATATTCTTATTCTCTGTAATGTCAACTATCGTCATGTCCATAGTAATATTCCCAATAATTGGAACTTTTTTATCATTTATTATTAAAAAACCTTTGTTTGACAAGCATCTGGGAAGTCCATCTGCGTATCCAAAAGAAACTACTCCGATTTTCATATCTTTATCAGCTTTAAAAGTCCCGCAGTAAGAAACTTTTTCATCTTTTTTAAGTTCTTTTACAGAAATTATTTTGGATTTTAAACTCATTATAGTTTCTAATTCTAAGGGAAAATCATCGCAGGGTTTTTCTCCGTACATGGAAATTCCAATTCTTACTGCGTTGCAAAAATCACATTTGTATTTAATTCCTGCAGAATTTTGAATATGAATAAACTCTGGTTTTATATTTTCCTTTTCAAATTTGAATAATAATTTTTCAAACTGCTGAATTTGAAAATTTGTATAATCAGGATCAACATCTGCTGAGGAGAGATGGGACATCAATCCCTCTACTTCAATTTTATTTTTCTTTAAAAAACCAAAAATAAAAGATAAATCTTTTTCATAAAAACCTAATCTGTGCATTCCTGTGTCAAATTTTAGATGTATTTTTTTGTTTTTTAACAAAGGAATTA
>Ga0256832_1002658_pt1 | contig 12189 bp, 13 predicted proteins | sample 134614metaG_FD_190534 | JGI IMG/M metagenome (GOLD analysis project Ga0256832, IMG submission 190534) | Hydrothermal vent microbial communities from Lau Basin, Pacific Ocean - 134-614 | ecosystem: Environmental > Aquatic > Marine > Hydrothermal vents | place: Pacific Ocean: Lau Basin | collected... | reverse complement strand
GGCGGAGCGCCATGCGGGGTTTCCGGGAAACCGGGTGGGAGGCCCCGTCACCCATTCCCTTCTCTCCGTGACGTTACAATCGCTGTTCGCTTGCGGTTCACACCGATGGGCGCGGGAGACACTGAGTCCAGGTTCATAGATTTTTGCCGCATCTCCGCCCAACAAAAACCCCGCCGCAGCGGGGATTCGGGTCATTGCTCAATTTACTTACAGGCCCTTGCTGGCCAGCCAACTGAACAAGCGGTAGATGATGTACAGCCCGATGGCCAATACAATCCAGTGCAGGTACACCAGCATCCAGCCCAATATCAACATAAACGCCTCATTTTCTGTTTCAATGGTATAAACATAGCGAATTCAGCGCCTTGTTTCCATACCCTCTCGCGCACCACGCTCCATCAAGGTCAGGTTACAAGCGGCATGGTCGTTTTCTTCTTCGCCCAGTCACCCGGACCAAGGCCATGAGTTTGTTTCTTGAGAAATCGCCCCCGCCAAGAAGCAGGTGGATGAAGGAAAGACTCGCAGGGCACATATACATCGATATCTGGCTCATCCCCGAGAAATGGAAAACACGGCTTTAATGCAAAGGTGGGTGGAGGCCAGGTCTTCAAAGGGTAAGGGTTGCGACTGATAGAGCGGGTTCGGTGTCACCGCACCGTGATGTAAGTGCGACCCTCACCACCCGTCACATTTTCGCAAGTCTCATAGCTCCAGGTGTTTCAGAATGTTTTGGCATTCGCCAACAGCGTGTAGAGCTGATGCCGCGCTTTACCTCCGCCGGGAAGGTTCATGCCCACGGGTACAGGAAACACCGGATTTCGATCTTCATAACCCTTCTACTTTGCTGGCGCTATAATGATATCCAGGCTTGGCTCGGTGCATTGGATCGTCGTGCTCATACCACGAACCGCTGCGGGCGTTGTGTTCCAGGGACGAGCCAAGCCACTCTAAATACCATAGCGAAATAATATGTCTCCAACGCCAATATCCGGCATTTTTCCTGATTTCAAACACCACGACAAAATGCATACCGTCACATTCGATGATCTTTCAGACAAGTAAGTTTCTGATCTTTCTGACCTATCTGGCAACATGCCATCCAGAATCCAGTTCCCCTCCCCGGGTGTGGGGAACACCAATACTTTATTGATGGTGCGCTTGGCATCGAGTTCGATTGTTATGGATGTGCCGGCCATGTTTATAATGATAACTCGGCCAAGGAACTGGGACGCGCCCCAACAGTTCCGGACGCCCGCCCACTCCGCGCGTGGAGACAAAGAGGGCCTCTGTTCATCACCGTTGTCGATTCATCCCTACAGCCAGGGGGAACGCGTTACCACCAAGCGAACCTAGGGGCAAAGTCAAATCAGAGCATCGTTGCATAAGTTCAATGACATGGGGCGATTTGACTCCAACTCCTGAAGTTTTGTCCGTAACTGCTCTTGCTAACGCCTCTTTCCCGCGTTGAATATAGGCCTCCACGGACTTAATGGCAGAATGGCTCAAGCCGGTATCGCCCCCCTGTTCCTGCTCTGCCCCGCAGTCTTGATCCTGGCCAGCCAGCGTCTCCAGTTCCAGCTCTTTCTGCTGCGGCTCCTCAGCCTTCTAAAACGGTCGACCCATCCCCGCATGCGTCAGGAACATTCTATAATGTTCATTACCGGTCATGGCACACACCGCTGTGCTCATAACACAGAGCGCTTTGGGCGTTGGGGTCGGGTCATGGCCGGCTTGCTTTCGGTTCATCCCTACGGGCATAGGAAATGCGCGGATGAGTCGAACCAGCACTTTATTGATGCGCTGGTCATCGGGTTCGATGTCTATGGATGTACCGGCCATTGTTGTCATAAAATAAACATCCGGCCAAGGAACTGGGACGCACCCCGACAGTTCCTGACGCTTGCCCGCCTCGTGCGTGAGGAGTGAGGGCCCCAATTCATTCGCCACCATAGATTAAGCCCGCCATATCGCTGACGATTGACATACCGGCTTATTCCCACGGGCGTGGGGAACACGCCGTATATCGTAGCTGTTGCCATTTTTTTAGCGGTTCATCCCCACGGGCGTGGGGAACACCTGTGTGGGAAAAACGGAACGGGTATCAGTCGCGGTTCATCCCCACGGGCGTGGGGAACACTGGATCACCTGGACATATAACATTACCCGCTACGGTTCATCCCCACGGGCGTGGGGAACACGGCGGAATCCCCGGTCACGGACCAGCCGTTGCCGGTTCATCCCCACGGGCGTGGGGAACACATGCCTATGCCTACTAATATCCCTAGTACCCACGGTTCATCCCCACGGGCGTGGGGAACACTCTGAATCATACATTGAAGAAAATGGCGCTCCCGGTTCATCCCCACGGGCGTGGGGAACACTTCATCATAATGCATTCCTACTGGACAATCTCCGGTTCATCCCCACGGGCGTGGGGAACACTACCTGCAACAGCTCCAATTTATGCAGATGCTCGGTTCATCCCCACGGGCGTGGGGAACACCTGCGCATGTCCTCACTGCTGACGGCTCCCGACGGTTCATCCCCACGGGCGTGGGGAACACATGGCGAGATCATTGAGCCGCTGGCGAAACAGCGGTTCATCCCCACGGGCGTGGGGAACACTGGTGGAGAACTGTATGCATGGATGGAGGACGCGGTTCATCCCCACGGGCGTGGGGAACACGTCATGGTCTCTGTCAGCACTTCGTTAAACTGCGGTTCATCCCCACGGGCGTGGGGAACACGCTCACCACGGGACGGAAACAAGCTAAAGCCGCCGGTTCATCCCCACGGGCGTGGGGAACACGCAAGGGCACTCTTTTAGCCATTCCCACTTCTCGGTTCATCCCCACGGGCGTGGGGAACACAATGGTGATGTGGTTCGGGTTGTCGATGCGTCGGGTTCATCCCCACGGGCGTGGGGAACACTATTGCGCAGCAGGTCAACAGTTGCATAGTCACGGTTCATCCCCACGGGCGTGGGGAACACCGGGCAAGGCAGGGAAAGACGCTCCAGCATGGCGGTTCATCCCCACGGGCGTGGGGAACACACTATCACATATCATGGTGCCATCATTGAGAACGGTTCATCCCCACGGGCGTGGGGAACACAGTATTCCATCCACTCCCCAATACTCGATGACCGGTTCATCCCCACGGGCGTGGGGAACACCTTTCCGCATTGTTTACAGCGGCGGCGCTTCACGGTTCATCCCCACGGGCGTGGGGAACACATCTGTTAGGTACTACCAATCGATACCGCCAGCGGTTCATCCCCACGGGCGTGGGGAACACTACAACCATCAGTCCGCTGCGCTGATAATCGGCGGTTCATCCCCACGGGCGTGGGGAACACGGGTAAAGGAAGTCATGGGCGGGAAGGTTTACCGGTTCATCCCCACGGGCGTGGGGAACACGCCTGTAGGGTGTAATGCCAATCAAGGTTAGCTCGGTTCATCCCCACGGGCGTGGGGAACACTAATTCTCCCGCACATCCTTTTTTGCGCATTCCGGTTCATCCCCACGGGCGTGGGGAACACGCAGCCGGGCATCTACATGCGCATCAACACGGCGGTTCATCCCCACGGGCGTGGGGAACACCTCACAACCGGCAGGAAGCAGGCTAAATCAAGCGGTTCATCCCCACGGGCGTGGGGAACACTTTTCGTACTTGGCAACAGCTTTGTCGATGATCGGTTCATCCCCACGGGCGTGGGGAACACTAGTCCAGGATGTAGCATCCCAGGTGATAAACCGGTTCATCCCCACGGGCGTGGGGAACACAGGGGTCACGTCTGCAATGGTAGATGCTGGGGCGGTTCATCCCCACGGGCGTGGGGAACACCAATCGTTCGCCGGGCAAAGCGTTCACCCCGGCGGTTCATCCCCACGGGCGTGGGGAACACCCAGTATGATGGCCATTACTTATTCCTCTTGGCGGTTCATCCCCACGGGCGTGGGGAACACTCTTCTCTCATGTCGAAAAACGCCTCAACAACCGGTTCATCCCCACGGGCGTGGGGAACACGGTTGGAACTCTATATGAAAATGAGTTCCTTCCGGTTCATCCCCACGGGCGTGGGGAACACTGTCGTACCTGCAATGCGGCCAAGGGCAATGCCGGTTCATCCCCACGGGCGTGGGGAACACTTTCGAGTACATTTCTCGTGCTCTTTCCCAGCCGGTTCATCCCCACGGGCGTGGGGAACACGGGACTAAGTGCCCGTGTTACTAGTACGGGCACGGTTCATCCCCACGGGCGTGGGGAACACCTGAAAGAATCGTATGCGCTTTCATCAGAAATGCGGTTCATCCCCACGGGCGTGGGGAACACTCGGCAAAGCGGCGAAAGATGCACCACAATGGCGGTTCATCCCCACGGGCGTGGGGAACACGGCTTGATTTCAGGAACGCCCTGAAACGCGTACGGTTCATCCCCACGGGCGTGGGGAACACTGGTACACCGCTGAAGAGGCGCTGGCAGAGAACGGTTCATCCCCACGGGCGTGGGGAACACGAATGCCAGGTCGCGAAAAACAATTACAAGAGCGGTTCATCCCCACGGGCGTGGGGAACACGATCTCGGTATCCATCAGCCTGGATACAATCTCGGTTCATCCCCACGGGCGTGGGGAACACGCAGCGCACCGGATACGACGCTATAGGCGGGGCGGTTCATCCCCACGGGCGTGGGGAACACGGGTGCCCGCCGCCGACCGGCTCATGTTCCGCACGGTTCATCCCCACGGGCGTGGGGAACACTCACTGCCCACACCTCAGCGGTCGTTTTAACTCGGTTCATCCCCACGGGCGTGGGGAACACGGTGGATCAACTCTATAAACGGCACATTACAGCGGTTCATCCCCACGGGCGTGGGGAACACCCTATCCGCTGTTGCAAAGTATGGCGTTGCCTCGGTTCATCCCCACGGGCGTGGGGAACACCAACTTTACTGGTGGCGTCGTGCTTCTTGGTGCGGTTCATACCCACGGGCGTGGGGAACACTCGAACCCGTCCCGGTAGGCCCGGTCCAGATCCGGTTCATACCCACGGGCGTGGGGAACACGGTCTTTCAATTGTTCAAGTGTAACGTCAGGTGCGGTTCATACCCACGGGCGTGGGGAACACACCAATCATAACCGATTGATGTTAAAAAGAAAAATCAGCCTGAAAATTATTACCGATTTGCCTGGATTTCTGAGCCTTCAGTAAGCGACTGATTTTCAAAGATTCCTGTTTGTTAAAGAGCAGTATCATTGTGGATTTCCGCTTTCTACCGGAAAAAACTCGACCAGGCGCAGGCCGTCATGGTCGATGGGCATGCGCCGGTTCTTTCCAAGTGTCTGAAAATCAAAGCCGGATTCGGTGTTGGTCTGCCAAGCCATGACGATATTGCCGCCTTCTATCAAAGTTTCGCAGTGCTGCCAGATCATTTCGCGCACGCGTTTGGAGACATTGCCGACATAAACACCGGCACGGACTTCGAGCAACCAGACGGCGAGCCGGCCACGCAGTCGAGGCGGAACGGCTTCGGTGACGACGACGAGCATGGCCACAATCAGCCTCCGCGATGCCCTACATCGCCGAGACCCTTTGGCTCTGGTATGGCGGGTGGCACGGACTCCTTTGGCGGTTCAGGCGGCTGTATGCCACCAGCGGAAAGCACCTCCTCGATACCGGGGATAATTTTCTTGAGGATTTTGGTTTCCCGGAAGATGTCACGGCATGCAAGGCGCACGGCCTTGTCGGGATTGGCTGGATTGGAAGCGGCGATCTTGAAGGCTTCGGGAACGACGGTGTCGAATTTGTAGATATCGGCAATGTCGTACACGAACGAGAGCGGCTTGCCTGTATGGATGAAGCCAACCGCCGGGGCGTAACCCGCAGCAAGAACGGCAGCTTCGGTGATGCCATAGAGACAGGCTGTAGCGGCGCTGATGCAGCGGTTGGCGGCATCGCCTTTTTCCCAGTCTTTTGGGTCGTAACGGCGGCCTTTCCATTTTACGCCGTAGCGCTTGGCGAGCAGTTCGTAGGTTTTGCGCACTCGTGCGCCCTCGATGCCGCGCAGTTGTTCCACGCTACGCTTGGCGGGCGGTGCTTCGCCGAAGCGCAATTCGTACATTTTGCGCACGACCTTGAGCCGTAGGCCGTCGTCCAACGCAAGTTTAGCCTGGTAGAGCAGGCGGTCGGAACGCGCGCCGCCGGGCTGGCCAGAGGCATAGAGGCGCACTCCCGCCTCGCCCACCCAGACCAGCAGAGTGCCAACATGGGCCGCAAGTTTAATGGCCGCATGGGAAACCCGGGTGCCCGGCTCCAGCATGATGCAGGCCACGGAGCCAACGGGGATGTGTTTGCGCACACCGTTCTTATCGATGACGACAAAGGTGCCGTCCTTGACATCGACGCGGCCATACCAGACAAAGATCATGGATACACGTTCTTTCATGGGGATGGGTTTGAGCGGCGGCAACATGGTTCAGGCAGCTCGCGGTTTGACTTGACTGCGAATCCTTGCTTCCTTTTCCCGACGGGCCAGGCGCAGATCATAGTCAGTCTGCAGGTTGAGCCAGAACTCAGCGCTGTTGCCAAAGTAGCGGGCAAGACGCAAAGCGGTATCGGCGGTTATGACACGGTTGCCGTTCAGGATGGCAGTGATACGGTTGGCTGGCACATGCAACGCCCGAGCCAGGGCGTTGGCAGACAAACCCAGCGGCTCCATGAATTCCCGGCGCAACAGTTCTCCCGGGGTGGTGAGAGGCAGTAAATGCTGATTACTGGTCTTGTCGTTCATAGTACTTCCTTCAATGGTAGTCAGTGATTTCCACATCCCAGGCATGGCCATCACCCCAACGGAAACAAATGCGCCATTGAGCGTTGATGCGGATACTCCACTGGCCAGCCCGGTTGCCCCGCAGGGGTTCCAAACGGTTTCCCGGAGGTATTTTCAGGTCTTCCGGGCAAGTTGCGGCATCCAGAAGCCGGAGTTTGTCGAAAGCCCGGGGCTGGATTTCCGGCGGTAGCCGGCCGGTCCGTCGTCCCTGGAATACCGTGGCCGTAGCCTTGTCGCGAAAGTCCTTTATCACAGTTAGAATAGTACGCGTTACGTAAAACGTCAATCAGGCGCGGCGAACCAGCATCAGGCCGCAGCCGAAGGCTTTGGCCGGACCGATGCCAGGCGGATGGTCGGCATCTCCTTTTAGTAGCTGCCTCAATGCCTGTTCACTGCCCACCACCAGTTCACCTTCAAAAGTAGCAGTGACGATTTTGCCCGGTCGCCGACCCTTGCGGAAATACAGGGGCGGATGCCGCTGGATATGCAGGTTGCGAATGGCCGAGGCAGCTTCCCCAAGCTTGCGTTCGAGCCAAGCGCGTTGCTGTTCTTCCTTGATCAAGGGCACGCGGACCTTGCGTTCGGGATTGGCCTTGTCCCGTATCTTTTTGGTGACATTGGCAGTGAGACGAAAAGCCAGCACCTGGCCTTCCCGGGGTTGCGGGTCAAACCGGCGAACCGCCAGCAGTTGCGCACGCTCTGATAATTTTTGCGGTTCGATAGCAGACTGCATCATCACCTCAGCCCCTTCCGCCAGATTCATTCGTTCCATACGGTAGAGAAACGGCGCCGATTCGTTGGCTTTGCGCTCGATGCCGGGAAACAGGGTCCACAGGGCGCGATGCCATTCCCAGGCATTGTCGAGCCTACCGGGCATCAAGCGGATTCTACTCAGGTACATGATCGCCCTCCTGTTGATAGAGATGGAGTTCGCGGCTTGCGAACTGGCGTTTACGCCCATAGAGCGGCACATCACGCAATCTGTACAAAGTGGATTCAACTGACGGGCTTTCTTCGCTGTAGATGGCGCCAGCACCGGGGTCGATCAGCGCGAAGGCCGATTCGAAATCCACTGCTTCGATTTCGGTTTCGAACAGCGGGCGGGAGATGGGGCAGGATCGCCGTCCCAAAAACGGGGTGTACACCGGACTTTCCAATGCCTGACGGATTTGCTTCAGGCTCCATTTGGCGTTATCAGATACTTCGAGCATCACCGTATATTGTGCATCGCACAGGTATTCGCGGTGGGATACCACCGGGAACTTGTTGGGCTTGCCGTCCACCTTGCGTGCTTCCATCACGGTATGAAAGTCGGTGATGCGTTGAGGCCTGTGTTTCGTCTGATCAGCCCGCACCGCCATTCGCGCGGTGGCGGACAGGACTTGCAGGCCATTCGTGTCCTTTCGGTCAACGCCCAGGCAGGCCGCCAACAATCCCAGCAAGGCACTACGGGTTGGAATTAGCTCGGTATGCCGGAAGTCCTCATAGGTATGACCGCCCCAGGCCTGCAGAACACCGGACAACTTGAGGACGAGAAAATGCCTCATTTCGTTTGTTTCACTGGCCATCATTGCGAACCCAGGCTTCCAGTTCAGGCAAGCTGGCGAAGGTTTCCGGGTCTTCCCCCGTTTCACCAGGCTGGAAGGCTGCCACCTTTTCATCCAGGCCGTAGCCTTTGTGGATTTTCCTCCAGTAGTCCTTCAGCGTTTCAATGGAAGGAGCGAGAAAGCCATCCTTCTCCGAGACAGGCTTCTCGAAGGCATTGGCCAGCGATACGGGCTGGTCGCTGAAGCTGACCATGACGAAATCGGCCAGATTGAAGGGCGCGGTGCTCTGATTCTTAGCTGTGGGCACTACAGTAGCCAGCATGTGGAGGACATGCCGGGCGATCTCCAGTGCTTTGTCCCGCGATGCGCCGCCGAGATTTTCCTGCAACTGGCGGATGTTCAGGCTGGCGTAGCGGTAAAAGACGCCAGCGCTGAATTCCTGCGTATTCAGATGTCCTGCGCCCTGCTCTCCCTCTCCTTCTTCGGTTTCACCTACCTTGCGTTCGTGTTTTTCTTCTTCCACCAGATCGTCCACGGCGGTGAACCAGTCGATATCCGAGTCCACAGGATGGGTGGTAATGGCGTGCGCCACGGCCAGTGCGCCATCCATGTTGGTCATCAGGCCGGATGTCGCCATTCTGCCTGACAGCGCAATATCCACCGCAGACGCCAGCGCGGCACGCAGGGGCGCCGCGTCTTTTTCGATCTTCTTTTGCAGCTTTTTCTTGTCTGCGTCTTCACCTGCCTGTTGAATCTGTTCGCAGAACCAGGCCACCTCCTCTACGACCCAAGGGGCCACCGCGATACCTTTCACCGAAGCCTCGGCCAGCCCTTCCTTGCCGGAAATCCATTCCAACGCCTGAATCACGACCGCCTCGGGAAAACGCTCCCCCTCCCCCAGTTCCGCAATCAGTTTTTCCTGCAACCGTCCCAGTTCACGGGTTCGGGTCGAGGGTTGCCCAAGGTTTTCCTTGTAGTAATCGCTCTTGCGCATGGCACGCTTGAGGGACTGAGAGGAAATACGCACCCGGCGATGGCCGCCGAAAATGGCGGTTTTCTGCATGTTCATGTCGTCCCGGTTCAGGCAGGACGGGCTGTGAGAGATCAGCACATGGAAATTGATGAAATTCTTCTCTTTCATGATTTTGCTTCCTTTTCTGTTTAGGGAATGGGAGTGAAATAGTCTTCGACGAGGCGACGCTTTTGGGCTTCGTTCCAGTAGAACAGGCTTTCTCCAAGGCGTTGCCAATGCATAGCAGGTTCGGCTTGCTGCGCCAGTCGCCGCAACTGGATGAGATCGTTGGGCTTGGTGGAGCGCAGCACCTGGAACAAGCGCATTTCACTGATGCCCGCCTGTTTGAGGGCCTGCCCCAACCGCAGATCGTTGTCGGCATGGCGAACAAAGGGGAGAAAGAACACTACGCGCCGCCATTTGGCGTCTGTGTGAATACCCGGCAGCAGCCGGTAAAAGGCGGGCACCAGTTGCAGGTCATCCGGTTTGGCCGCGCGACGCAATTCGGCTTTTGGGCCGCTGCCCAGTTCGGCATAGCGCTGCACCAGAGCAACGAAATCAGGGGTTGAGTTTTTCTTGCTCATACGGAGGTTCCTTTCAGTTTCTTGAATGCTGTACCCAGTGATCGCTTGGCGGTGGCCAGCGCCTGAAGCATTCTGGGTTCATGGGCATAGGGTCGGGTGACCTGATCGAAGATGTCCCAACTCAAGCGGATCAGCTCATCGCGCAGGCGGTCGAGGCTTGCACCGGCATCCGACCAGTCGATTTCCCGCAGGGTTTGGTGTATCAGGGGTTCGGATCGGTGGTAGTAGAGGGCTTCGGCCTTTTCATTGATCCCCTCCGCGCCTGTCGCCTTGGCGAAGCCGTACAGTTTGTTGCGCAACAGGGTCTTTATCTCCAGCCCCCGTTCGACAAAAGCGGTTATCTGCATACCTTTTTTGTCCCATCCGGGCCTGAGGGGAAACAGCTCATGCCGCCGCTGCAAGATGGATGCCTGTTTGTTGCGGTAGCCGCCGACAATGAGTTGCGCCGGGCGCGGCAGATCACGCTTGAACTGCTGCACTACTTCGGCCGGATCATGCCCTTCCTTCTTGTCTTGCGAATTCACCAGCAGGTAACTGAGCTGTGTCCAGGCCGGGGCCATGGTGGTAAAGGAGAGGTAGCGTAGGGTGTTTTTCTTCAGGTCGCGTACCCGTGGGGAATGGGGGTGAATCCAGTCGCCGACGATGTCATACACAAACTTTTCCTTTGAAAAACCAATTACACCTTTATCCACGGGCATGGCTGTCACATCGCATGTGCTGGTGTTTTCCACGTACACCAGTTCGATATGCGCTGGTTGCCAGAACAATCCCCGAAGCAAACCGATCTCCTGAGCTGGAATGCGGGACTTGGCCTGAATCGGTTCGACCCAGACGGGCTTGTCTCTAGGCCGCAGTGCATCGTACTGCGGTAGCATTTTTCGGATGTGCTCCTGATGCAGCACATTGACCCAGACCTTGTGGCGCAGTTTCTGATCCGACAACAATGTGGTGACAGGCGCTCCCCCTCGGAAACCACCCTTGAAACCGCCGCCCATACTGGGGGCATTCATGGCCTGATTGAACAAGGCAATTGCGGCTACCGCCTCGCTGATGATGGTGATTTCGCCTGGATCGTTGAAAAAGGCATGGTTGTTGCCCTCAGGCAGGCCGATGAACAACTTCTGGATAGGTGTCATTACCTTCGCCTTGACCCCACGCACCTGCATGAACGGCCATTGCTCATGGTGCAGATCGAACCAGTCGACGAAAGGCTGAATGCCTTGCTCATATTCATCCGTGCTCATGGGCTGGCGGAGCCGCGCCAGCAGGGCCTTTTTATCCCCCGGTGGGAACAACACCTGGGTGAGGCAGATCATCAGTTGCAGACAGGCCAGTTCCAGGTCGTCGCGCGGCAAAGCGATGCGGTAATCATCGTTGGTGCACAGCACCTCCTCCAGGGTGATCAGGGCGGTGCCGCCCTGGTCCTGTACCGGAATCCATGGGTCTTTCAACAGGTTCATGTTTTTTCCATCCTCATTCCTGTGTCGGGGTTGTAAACAAAGCGAGCCTTGCCCGAATCGTGTATCCATTGATTCTGGCCATCGGGCTGCACTACCAGCCAGATTAGACCGTCCTGTGGGGATGCCTCCGGCAGTCCCAGCCCCCGCCAGGAGGCCGGAGCCGGCAGGGTGTTGCGCATGATCCGCTCGGCCTGTTCCGATTCGGGAAAGCCGGCAATGGGTCGGTCATCCCCGAGAAAACAGCGACGGCCCTGTTCATCTTCGGTCACCGGGACGATGTTCAGGCTCATCTCGCCGTCGCGGGTCAGCGCTGTCACTCTGTCATCATCGTCGTTCCATGCCCAGTCGGCGTCTGTGTCACTCATCTGGCGGGCGGACATGCGACTGGCGTATTCCGCCTGCCAGAACTGTTCGTAGCCCTCGACGATATCCTCAGGCTCATCAGGCCAGGCGTCTTCCCGGTATACCTTCTCAATCAGTGGGCGATAGGCTTTGGGAAAGCGCATTTCGGGGTTCTGGCGGATGACTTGTTCAGTGCGCCATAGCACCCGCTCATTCGGCGTCTTGCCGTTGCCGTAGATCAGCTTGTGCAGTTCGTATTGGCGGTTTTCTGGCAGCAGCACGGTACAATACGGCTGCCAGAAGCCATCGGGTCGTTTTCGTTCATGGCGGTGCAGGCGGCCCAGCCGCTGGAACAGCAGATCGATGGGACAGAGCTGGGTAATCATCCAATCGAAGTCCAGATCGAGGCTT
>Ga0256832_1002657_pt1 | contig 12189 bp, 11 predicted proteins | sample 134614metaG_FD_190534 | JGI IMG/M metagenome (GOLD analysis project Ga0256832, IMG submission 190534) | Hydrothermal vent microbial communities from Lau Basin, Pacific Ocean - 134-614 | ecosystem: Environmental > Aquatic > Marine > Hydrothermal vents | place: Pacific Ocean: Lau Basin | collected... | reverse complement strand
CTCTCGCCGGCCGGGCGACCGGCGGAGAGGGACGAATCCGGAGAGGTGGCTGAGCGGTTGAAAGCACCGGTCTTGAAAACCGGCGAGGGTTGACGCCCTCCGTGGGTTCGAGCCGAGCCCCGCGCAGCGGGGCGAGACAACGCCGCAGCGAAGCGGAGGCGGCCCCGAAGGGGTGAGGAGCGAAGCGACGAATAATCCCACCCTCTCGTCGGCTGGCCGGACTCGATGTCCGGCCGGGCGACCGGCGGAGAGGGACAGATCCGGAGAGGTGGCTGAGCGGTTGAAAGCACCGGTCTTGAAAACCGGCGAGGGTTGACGCCCTCCGTGGGTTCGAATCCCACCCTCTCCGCCATATTCAAAAATATTATTGCCGCACCCCCTCGATGGATAGCCAGATCTCGATGTTCTCGGCCATCGGCCCGAGAATGTGGCCTTCCTTCATTTTGTAGTCCGACAGGTGCAGCGTCGTGGTCCCCTCGAAGCCGCGCCGGTAGCCGCCCCAGGGATCCTTGCCTGCGCCCAGCTGACGCACGTCGATCACGATATCCTTTGTGATACCCCGCAGGGTGAATTTGCCCTTGAGCCTCGCCCTGCCGTTGCCCAGGTCTTCCCAGGCGGTGCTGACGAAGGTGGCCCTGGGGAATTTCCTGACATCGAAGAAGCGCTTGCTTCTCAGATGCTTGTCGCGCTCGGCATGGTTGGTGTCGATGCTGGCCACGTCGATGGTCACCCTGACGCGATTGTTGGCCGGGTTGATGGCGTCGTAGTCGAAATCGCCGGAGAAGCGGTTGAATCGTCCATGCAGCCAGCTGAATCCCAGATGCTTGATCCTGAAGGTGATGAAGGCATGCATGCCCTCGGTGTCGATGACATAGTGCTCGGCGGCCTGGCCCGTGCCGGTGCCGAGGACGAACAGGATCAGGAGAGAATAGAGTGCTTTTCTCGGCATGGTGGTCTACTCCTCTGTGACATGGTGGGTGTTGGCGGACGACGACGGCGGCCAGTCCCGCCCCAGCATGCGGAGCAGGGTGGGGTCGCGATCGATGAAATGGTGCTTGAGCGCTGCCAGGGCGTGCAGGCCGGTCAGCGCGATAAGGGCATAGGCCAGCCATGCATGCGCCAGGCCGGCGGCGTCTTCCTGATTGTCGAAACCCTGGACCGCCGCCGGAATCTCGAACCAGCCGAAGACCGGCACCGGCTGGCCGTCGGCGGTGGTGATGAGATAACCGCTGACGACGACAGCGGCCATCAGGACGTAGAAGAGCCGGTGCACCCACAGCGCGGCCTGTCGTTCCCAGGGCTTGCCGAAGCGTTCGGGCAGGGGGTTGGCCAGCCGCCAGCCGAACCGGAACAGGAGCAGAAGCCCTGTGATCACGCCCAGGCTGCGGTGCAGGTCCGGAGCCTTCCGATACCAGGGATGGGTATATTCCAGATCGACCATGGTGATCCCCAGGAAGAGCAGGCCGATGACGAGCAGCGCCATCGTCCAGTGCAGAAGGATGGCGATCAGGCCATAGCGTGTCCGGTCGTTGCGAAGCTGCATGTGTTTGCCACTCGATTATTTGCTTGTCGGTGTCGTAGCTGATCCCTGGTATCGAAGGGATGCCGCGGTGCATCGCTCCGCCCACTGCCCCAGTCGCTGCAGCGCTTCGAGCCTGTCCCGGCGGCCGAGGCGGGCCTGGCGCAATGCCTCGCGGAAGGTCTCGATGGTGCGGTCGTAGCGTTCACGGGCAACCGGGTAGGGCGTGCCGTCCTTGCCGCCATGGGCGAAGGCAAAGACTGCGGGGTCGCGGGTGGAGGTGCGGGTGCCGTAGACCAGCTCGGCCACCAGGGCCAGCGCCCGCAGGGACTTGGGGCCGAGGCCGGGCGTGCCCAGCAGGGTTTCGAAGTCCTCGGGCGCGCGCTCGTAGGTCTGCGTCAGCACCTTGTGCAGCTGCGAGGGCCGAATGTCGCAGGCCGATCGCAGGGGGTGCCGGCGCGGCAGGTCGAGCCGGGGCAGGTCGGCCAGCAGGCGCTGCACCTCGGTGTCCGGGGTGCGGGCGATCTCGGTGATGGCATCCCGGGCCGTTTCGCTGTCACGGTCGACGAGGTTAAGGGCATGTTGCCGGCGGTCGCAGCAGATCGCCGCATGGGGTTCCACCACGAAGCGATCGACACGCTCGCCCAGCCAGTGGTAGCGCCTGGCCATGCCGGACGTATCGTTCATGCCCTGCTGGACCACGCACCAGTGCCCGCTGCGGGTGAAGAAGAAACTGTGGTGGTAGAGCTGGTAGCCGTCCTGCAAGGCCGTGTTGTCGACCTTGGCGGACATGCGGCTGGCATGGATCAACGGCTCGGGGTCGAGGCCCGTCCGCTCGCCGACGGCTTCGATCTGTTGCGGCGTCCTGCGCGAGGCCGCGCCCTTGCCGCCGGCAGCGAAGAGGCCCAGCTCCGATTCGAGTCCCTTGATGCCTTCCTTGATCGCACCGCAGGCGGTCGTGGTCACGCCGCTCGAATGCCAGTCGAAGCCCAGCACGCAGCCGAAGGCCTGGAACCAGAATGGATCGGAGAGGCGACGCAGCACCTCCTCCGGACCCTGCGCCTCGACCAGGTGGCCGACGATCTCCCGGGCCAGCCGGGTCATGCGCTCGAACAGCCAGCGCGGTGCACGGCCGCCGTGCAGGGGCAGGTTGGCGATACCGGTGCGCATGGCGGGATTCTGGGGGCTGTGCCGGGTGGCTGCAAGTCGCAGATAATCCGATGAAACCGCGGCTTGCAGCCTTCCGGTGCAGGTGCTATTTTGCAATGAATTGGCCGCGACATTTTCGAACGACCGAGGGAGGACAGAGATGAACTCGAACCGCCGTCTGGCCCTGGTGACCACCCTGGTTACCGTTCTGATCGGTGGCTGCGCCGCCAACGAAACCCGTCTCGGTGAAGGTTCCAGCATGGTCACCGGTTCCGGAGGCAATGCCGGGGCTTCGCAGCAGGCAAAACAGCTCATCAAGTGCGCCCGGCCCATCGGCACCGCTGCGCTCGTCGAGCCTGAGAATACCGTCTCCTACACCCAGTATGGCCTCACCAGCCCGCTGCCCCTGATCCGGCTGATCATGGCCCAGAGCAACTGCTTCCGTGTCGTGGACCGCAATGCGGCGGCCCAGGCTGCTCTCATGCGCGAGCGGGCCATGGCGGCCGGCGGCGAGCTGCAGAAGGGCAGCCGGATGGGCGGTGGCCAGATGGTGGCGGCCGACTACATCATCACCCCGAGCATCATCTTCCAGAACGCCAATGCCGGCGGCGGCATGGGCGCACTCGGGGCCTTGCTGCCCGGCGTGGCGGGCGCCGTGGCCGGCAGCATCAAGACCAAGAATCTGGAGGCCCAGGTGATGCTGGCCGTGACCAATGTCCGTACCGGCGTGCAGGAGGCCGTGGCCGAAGGCAGCGCCCGCAAGCGCGACATCGGCTTCGGAGGCCTGCTCTGGGCCGGAGGCGTTGCCGGCGGCGGTGGTGTCTACGAGAACACGGACATCGGCAAGATCGTCGCGGCAGCCTTCCTGGACGCGCACAACAAGCTCGTCACCCAGTTGCGCGCCACGACGCCGGATTACATGCAGGGCGATCACGCAGGCTATTACACCATCGCGCGGGTGAACCTGCGCGGCGGACCGTCCACGTCGGCGCCGGTCATCACTTCCCTGCCCAAGAACACGCCCGTGACCCCCACGGGGGCCAAGCAGGGTGTCTGGTGGGAAGTGGAGGCCATGGGCCGCACCGGCTGGATCCATTCCAACTACATCACGCGCTGACCCCGGAAGGGACAGCCGGGACGAAGCGAAGGGGAGCGAAAACGCTCCCCTTCGCCATTCGGGATTCCAATTCAGCGCAGGCGCAGATAGCCTTCCGGGACAAGGGCGGTTGCCAGCATGACCTCGTTGATGTCCCGGTGTTCCTGCCAGCTTTTCGCCTTTCTGTGCACCGGATCCAGCCAGTGCCGCTCTATCTGGCGTGCGACCGGCGCCAGTCGGGCCAGACGACCGACGCGGTCGCGAAGTTCGGCAGGGGCGCGATGCCTGGTGCGTTCCCATTCCCACAGCGCGACGGCGCCGTGCAGGCCGATCGCCAGCCCCAGCTCGCGAAAACCCAGCCGGTATTCGTCATCGGCCTCGAACTGCCCGCTGCCGAGGCAATAGGGCAGGCCGGCGAGTGCGCCCTCGAGCATGCCCTGCAGCAGGGAGGCGTCTTCGGCCGGAATGGTCTCGGGGAGGATCTGGTAGAACCGGGTGGCATCGGCCATCAGGCCACCGATGCCCAGCAGATCGGTGGTCGCCAGATGTTCCGGATCGAGCATGCGGCGATAGATCGCGATGCTCTCCTCGAGCTCGCAGACGGTATCGGCCAGTTCCGGATGCTGTCGGGCGCTGGCCATGAGCTGGCGCAGGGTCACGAATCCGTCCAGCGGATCATGCTGTCCCATGCTGGCCACCAGAGGCCGGCCGAGATCGATGCTCATCTTCCAGACCATGCGCGGTTTCGGCTGATCCGCGGGTTGATACACGAATGCCCGGGTCGCCGTGATGGCGAGTTCGCAGGCCCAGCGGTGATAGCGGGGATCGTGCGTCGTCCTCGAGACCTGATCGAGGGCGTGCATCCAGCGGGTCAGATAGTGGAAATACTGCCCGTCACGATCCCATTCCCTGCGTTCGTCATAGGGCTCGTCCGGAGCCCGTTCCGGGAGCGGCTTGCCGATCCGCAGGCCACCGGCCGTGGGATGACGCTCGCCATCGTCCTCGTCCAGCCCGCTGATCCAGCCCTGGCGCGGATCGTCGTCGGCAAAGCGCCCCAGCACGTGATGGACCTGGTCCACCAGTTGCAGGGCAAGGTCTCGGTAGCGTTCCTCGCCGGTCAGGCGCGCCAGTTCGAGGAAATTGCAGACGGCAAAGGCGTCGGTCCAGAGATAGCGTCGAGGGGGACGGCCGGGAATCAGGCCGGTCCGGCTGGCGAAGGCCTCCATCAGGTCGACGGCCTGTTGCAGACTGCTGTTCATTGAATCTCCCCGCGTGTCATGGGGATTAGATAGTGGCATCGGGCTGGATAAGCAAGCCGCTGCCGTTCCTGTTGCTGCTGTGAGTGCCCGGTGTTATTTTGCCCGTCAGCCTGTCATCTTCTGCACGGGTGACGACGAGGAGGCAGAGATATGAATCGCATACGGAAAGGTTTTTCTGCACTGTGTCTCATGGCGGGACTGGGCACCTCGGTTCCGTTTCATCAGGCGAGTGCCGAGGAGGTGTCCCCCGTGGTCACCTATCGCAGCCTGAGCCCCGAGATCGCGTTGCGGCTGGTTCGGAACACGCTCGAGGCCTGCCGGCAGGCCGGTTACCAGGTGGGCGTGGCGGTCGTGGATCGTTCCGGCATCCTCCAGGCCTATCTGCGCGACCGCTATGCCGGGCCCCATACGGTGGACGTGGCCATCCGCAAGGCCTGGACGGCCGCATCCTTCCGCACGGACACCCTGACCATGGTGGAAGAGACTCAGGCGGGGAAACTGCAGTCCGGCATCCGCATGCTGGAGAAGGCCATGATGGTCGGCGGTGGCATCCCGATCGAGGTCGACGGCAGTGTGGTCGGTGCGCTGGGTGTCTCGGGGGCACCCAACGGCGAACAGGACGACGTGTGCGGTCGCAAGGGGCTGGCCACCATCGAGGATGACCTGAACCTCTTCTGACGCCTTCCTTCACATCCGCGATTGCAACAGGCGCCGGAAGCGTCGGGCGTCCTCGGCCATGGAGGCATTGTTGAACAGCACCCAGTTCGGCCAGGCCCGGTTCAGACGGCCGGCAAGGTGTTTCAGGTCCTCGTCCGTATACTGGTACCCGTAGTGATAGGCCGGTCGGCCGTGCAGGCGAAAGTAGCGCAGGCCTCGGCCCACCGGTTGCCGCAGAAAGGGATCCACGGCATGGACCAGGCCGAGTTCCCCGACCAGGCGGCGCAGCAGGGTATCCGACCAGGCCTCGCCCCGTGGTTCGAAGACCATCCGCAATCCGGGCGGTCGTTCGATTTCGGTGAAGAACCGCTGCAGGTTGTCGAGGTTTTCGGTGCTCGGCAGAAAGCTGGCGGGTGTCTGGAACAGGACGGCACGGGCCTCGAGTGTCACTGCGATCTCGAGGGTGCGCGTCCAGGCCATGCGGGTGACCCGATTCCAGCGGAATGCCCCGGCGAGCGCACGGTCACGCTCGCTCAGCGGCGTGCGCAGACGCCGGTAGGTGGGGCTGGACGCAGGATGGGTGACGAGCTGCCAGGCCTTGAGGGTGAAGAAGAACCGCCCCGGTGCCGATGCCCGCCATTTCGCTGCGGTGGCAGGCCGGGGCGGCTCGTAGAAGGTCTGCTGGATTTCGACCAGGTCGAAATCTTCCCACGTCCGGGCCTGCGACTCGGCAAAGCCGCAGGTGCCGATGGCAACCTGCACCGTTCGATCCGGCGAATCAGGCAGCCTCGGTTTCCGGCCAGAGCTCCCGTATGTCTTCGGGCAGCTCGTCGCGGACGTGTCGGACCTCGCCCTCGGAGATGTGGTTCCCCAGTACCCGGAACACGTTCCGGACGGCTTCTTCCACATCCTCGTCCGGGAAATCCGGCGGGAGCTGCTTGCGAACCTCGTTCAGGAACTCTTCCTTGTGACGGTATTTCAGCGGCTTGCCGGCCAGGTGCCAGCCCTCGTAGTAGAACCCCCGGATCAGCATCGGAAGCTGGGCGCCCAGCTTGACGGCTTCCTCCGGGAGCAGCCGGTCGCGGAGCGCGTGCAGCACGGCGCGCAGCTCGGTATAGGCGCGATGCCGGTCACCGCAGTGGTTGTCGCGCTCCAGCTCCTTGAGCCAGCTCATCGTCTTCTGCAGCGTGGAGTCGAATACTTCCAGTCCTGTCGCACTCATGACACACCTCCAGTGAATTGCAGGCCGTTCCCGTCTACTTGACATGGGGGCACATGGAAAACTTCCAAGCGCCTCAATGCCTGCGATATCTCCCGATCAGTTCGGCCACGCCCAGAACGTGTCCCTGCATGGCCCGCAGCAGGCCGCGGCGATCGACCGGCCCCAGGTCGGGGAGATCGATATCGAGGGCATAGAGCCGGTGGAAGTAACGATGGGTGCCGATGGGCGGGCAGGGGCCGCCGTAGCCCGGCCGCTTCCAGTCGTTCAGGCCCGTGCGCGTTCCCGGCGGAAGCGCATCCGGCGTCACGGCTTCGGGCAGGCCTCGAGCGGCAGGCGGCAGGTCGTACAGGATCCAGTGGGTCCAGATCGTGCGGGGCGCCGCGGGATCCGGGGCATCCGGATCCTCGACGATCAATGCCAGGCTGCGGGTGCCCGGCGGCACGCCCTGCCAGCGCAGCGGCGGGGAGACATCCGCGCCGTCACAGGTGTAGCGGGACGGGATGAGGCCACCCGGCGGGAAGGCAGGGGACCAGAGGCGGAAGTCCGTATCGGCCAGGATTCTTGCCGAGGCCAGGAGGCAGGCAAGCAGAAACAGGGCTCGTTGCCAGGGCGCGTGCATGAGAAAATCCAACCGCGTTTGCCGATCGATATGAATGGCATGTTTCTGCCGGGATTGCCATGTCGCAGATCAATATCCGGGCCCGGATCGGCCCTGTGATCCAGTTTCTGGTCTTCAGCGCCCTCCTGCTCGGGTTGCCCTTGCTCGGCGTGGCGCTGGCCGGCAGGCCCGTATCCCACTATCTCCGGCTTCCGCCGGTCACGCAGGATCTGGCGCACGCGCCCTTTTCCTGGCCGGTCTTCGTCGTCGACAGTCTTCTTGCCGCCATCTTCTTCGGATGGCTGATATGCCTGGCATGGCCCCGCAGGCGATCTCCATGCACGCCATCCCCGAGTGAACGCCGCCCCTTTCCCTGGTGGGGCTGGGTCGCATGCGGCGCGCTGTGTCTGTTCTGGTGGCTGGCCTGGACCCGCCAGCCCTGGTTCGCGCCATTGCAGGCACACACCTTCACGCCGCTCTGGCTCAGCTACATCGTCCTGATCAACGCCCTTGCCTGGAAACGCACCGGGCGCAGCCTGCTCACGCACTGCCCCGGCTGTTTCCTGGCGCTGTTTCCTGTCAGCGCCCTGTTCTGGTGGTATTTCGAATATCTCAACCGGTTCGTCGAGAACTGGCGCTACATCGGCATCGACGACTTCGGTCCATTGCGTTACGCCCTGCACGCCACGCTGGCATTCTCGACCGTGCTGCCGGCCGTGATCAGCACGCGGGAATGGCTGGCGAGCTGGCCAGGCCTGGGGGAGGGCGGTTGTCGACCGCGCAGCACGCCGAGACACCCGAAAGCAATCGCAGCCGCCATACTGGGCCTGTCCTCTGCCGGACTGCTGGGACTCGGCCTTTGGCCGGACGTGCTCTATCCTCTGGTCTGGGTCGCGCCGCTGCTGCTCATCGTCTCCCTGCAAGTGATCGCGGGACAACCTACACTGCTCGAGCGCGCCGGGCCGGACCCGTGGCGGGTCATTGCCTTGTCCATGCTCGCCGCACTCGTGTGCGGATTCCTGTGGGAACTCTGGAACTACCACAGCCAGGCCAAGTGGGTCTATGGCATTCCTTACGTGCAGCGATTCCACATCTTCGAGATGCCGGTGCTCGGCTATACCGGCTATCTGCCCTTCGGCATCGAGTGCGCCGTGATTGCCGATCTGGTCGCCCGGCGCTGGAAACGCCGGTCGATGGGATGCGCAACCTGTTGAATCTTCGTGAAGATTGAAAAAGATTCAGCGATCCGCTACCCTTGCGCAGCCTTGGAATCCGCCTTCGCGCAGCGGTTCGGGAACTTGGGCACACGCCAACCGCGTATCGCGGGTTCGAGCCGAGCCCGCGCAGCGGGCGAGACAACGCGCAGGCCGTCAGGCCGAGCGGCCCCCTTGAGGGGTGAGGCGCGAAGCGCCGAATAATCCCGACCTCTCCGCCACGCCGCGCAGCGGCGTCAGTGAAGAGACGGGGCGTACAATATGAACATCCAGGTTTCCGGAGAGGTGTCCGAGTGGTTGAAGGAGCACGCCTGGAAAGTGTGTATACGCTAACCGCGTATCGAGGGTTCGAATCCCTCCCTCTCCGCCAATACACGAAAACGCCGGTTCTCTAGAGACCGGCTTTTTTGTGCCTGGAGTCACGTCGTTCCGGGTCCTTCGGCCCCTCAAACGTACCTCGGCCTAGCCACGCCATCTTGCCATTCTCCCGCTCTGACTCTCTCTTGGGTCGATATTCTCTGCCACCACCCCTCGGAAGCGTACCCCTCAAGTGCCGTTGTTACGCTTATGTTATACTTAATAATCAATGGGTTAGGGGTTACGGTCGATTTGTGTTCGATTTCGAATGATGGGTCCGGAGAAGCAGGGGCGAACATCCGAGACTCTTGTTCACGATAAAAGAGCACATTCATCGGGTGCACATGTCGGGCATATAGCCTTCAGTTACGATTTTGGCTCGTCCTTGGCCGTATTTCCTACTTCTCGCAGTCGTGCCTGATTGTCATGGTGCAGCTGTATGGACAGGTGGTGCACGGTTTGTTTACTAGCAGCCCAGTTTCGGCACTGCTGTCTTCGGGGGGGCGTTACTTCGGTTCGTCTATTTATGATGAACAAGGTTGTGTTCCATCAGTGCGATCAAAATGTGATAGCCTTGCCAGATTGGGGACTATTGCAAATGTGGCGGAAAGGATAGGCAAAGGCTTCCGGCATCCTTTATCTATAGGGTCAATAGCAAGTACTTCACGATGTTCGAAAATAACGATGAACAGTATCTGCTTCGGGTATTGAGCCAGAATAAAGTTGTTCTCTTTCTCGGAGCAGGCTCCGCCAGCGATGCAATTAATTCCCTTGGGTCTACACTACCAGTAGGCAGCAACCTTGCATCAGATTTATGGGAATTCCTCAATTATCCGGGCGAATATGATGGAACGCCATTGCCTGATATCTATGAGGCAGCTCTTTCGAGTGGCATAAAAGAGAGTCGCATAAAAGAATTCATGGAGGCACGTTTAATTTGTATAGATGTGCCTCAGATATATGAGGCTTTAGCGAAAGTATTTTGGCATCGTATATATACCACAAATATAGATAATCTATTGGAGGTGGTTTACAAAAGGGTAGGCGAGTCGAAGCTAGAGGTCATTTCGTATCCTGATGGTGAGCCCCGTGACCGCGATCAAACATTAAATAAAATCCAAGCGATCTATCTTCATGGAAGGCTTCCTTGTAAGCCAAACGAATTGACCTTCTCCGTAAGGCAGTACGCGCAACGAGCCAATATCATTGACCCATTATATGAGCAGTTTGTTCGTGATTATTCAACACATCCAACAATATTTATTGGCACCCAGCTTAATGAGCCGCTATTTTGGCAATACATAGAAGCCCGCGAGATGCGTAGGCCTAACATATCAGAAAACAGGCCAAAATCTTTTTTAATTGCGCCACGAATCTCACCACCAAAGAAAGCACAACTAAAAACATTCAATATTGTCCCCATAGAAGGCAGGGTGTCAGAGTTTCTTGCATGGCTTGATAGCGTTTATGGAAAGCTTCCGTCTAGAATGGAAATTCTACAAACAATTGTCCCAGATATCGCAGCTGCAATAGAAAGTGAGTCAATTAGTTCCTCCTCGAAAAGATCCCTCACATCATTCTCTGAATTCTTTCATCGAGTTCCTGTTGATCTAAAATCAGGGCGGTCACGATCTCTATACTTATTAGGTGCTTCGCCTCAATGGGAAGACATTCTCAATGATCTAGATGCCCCTAGGTCTATTACCGAAAGAATTTTCAATGATGTAAACGAGGCACTAGAAAAAGATTCAAATATTCAATTATTCGCATTGCTTGGAAGTGCGGGCTGCGGGAAAAGCACAATACTTCGTAGGGTGGGAGTAAACTTATCACGTTCTGGAAGAATGGTGTATTTAACAAATTCTGAAGAACTACCCAAGCCATCGGATTTTGCAAAAGCATTGGATGCCATTCCAAAAAGAACCGTGCTTTTGTTTGACAATGCGGAAATTGCATTAAATCTTCTGCCTGCAATTTGCAGCACCCTCGCTAAAGTTGATAGACCGCCAATAATCTTGTTTGCCTCTAGGACAAACGATTTTGATCGGAAAATTGGTAAATTCACTGACAACATCAAGATACATGAATTCCATATTCCAAAACTCAAGAGAAAAGAAATAGTCGCAATCATAGAAAAGCTTGAAGAAAATAGCTTGCTTGGTCGGCTTCAGGGTCTAAGTCTAGACCAGAGAATTAAGGAATTTGAAGAGAGGGCAGACAAGCAGATACTGGTCGCCATGAGGGAGGCAACATCTGGGTATGGTTTTGATGAAATCTTAAAAGATGAATTTCAAACGCTAGTTCCGGACGAGGCAAAAATTCTTTATCTGTGTGTTGCATTAGCAACGGAAGCAGGATATCGAATTACAAAGCAGGAGTTTGTTGGCTGCGCAAGAACCTCGCCTGCTGAAGCACTCCACCTGCTAGCACGAAATCTCAGGGATATTGTCATTGCATCAGGTGTCTCTGATGAATTGCTAATGCTTCGCCATAAGACTATTGCCGAGTATGCCATTGATGGTTTTGCTCCAAGGCCTATATTGCGCGAAGCCTATATACGTTTATTGCGAGTGCTTGCTTCGGAAACAATAGGGAAGCACTGGCGTACAAGAACATTTGGTTTGTACCGTGACCTAATCAATCATCTTATATTCAAAATGCCAAGGGTCATTTGCTAATAAAGAAGGGCATCGAGTCGGAATCGCTAGCAGAGGCAACATCGCTTCGTGATGCTGGGAGTGAGATATTGCTAAACAACATCTATCATAGCGGGATCAACGATGCCCATTGTTACCACATATACTGTAGTCAGCGTCATAAGTGGATGCATAAATGGGTATTCTCAGATCAAGATCGAGTCGTTGAGCTTGAGCATCTTAGAAGTGTATTAAAGAAGGGGCTTGGTCTCTATCCACGAAATAGGCAGCTTAATGAGCTTGACGAAATGATGGAACGCGAATATCTATCTATGGCTGTATCTAAATAAGAATTTTTGTAGTGATCAGTGGAGTTACCCCGCTTCAGTGGACAGTTCAGCATTTGGGGCCTGAACCCCGCCCTTGTGCCGGGCATGCTGCCGCTCGAAGCTGATCGGCGACAGATAACCCAGCGCCGAGTG
>Ga0256832_1002656_pt1 | contig 12189 bp, 10 predicted proteins | sample 134614metaG_FD_190534 | JGI IMG/M metagenome (GOLD analysis project Ga0256832, IMG submission 190534) | Hydrothermal vent microbial communities from Lau Basin, Pacific Ocean - 134-614 | ecosystem: Environmental > Aquatic > Marine > Hydrothermal vents | place: Pacific Ocean: Lau Basin | collected... | reverse complement strand
TTTCCTGAGTGGAATAGTTGATGATGTTGTCGTTACCCAGCTTCGCATTGGGAACAATGATGGTCTTGTTGTCTGCGGTCTTCAAGGTTGTGGTAAAGATCTGGATGAGATCCACCTTGCCGGTCACGCCCGCAGCCTCGATGACGTCCCCGACCTTGAACGGACGAAAGATGATCAGCAGAAAACCGGCGGCAAAGTTGGCCAGCGAGCCCTGCAGGGCAAGGCCGATGGCCAGACCGGCAGCACCCAGAACAGCGAGAAAGGAGGTCGTCTGTATGCCTACCTGACCCAGGGCGGCCATGACCACGAAAACCATCAGGCCGATATAGACCATGCTCGCCGTGAATCCGGTCACCATGGGGTCCACTTCTGCCTTGTTCATGAGGCGTACCACGACCTTCTTCAACCATTTGGCCAGCATCTTGCCAAAAATGAATATGGCAATGGCCGCCAGCACCTTGGGGCCATACTGGATAAGAAAATCCCTGCCCAGCTCCAGCAAACGCCCGGCATTCTCCGGTTCCAGAAGTTGTCCCACTTCTTTTGCCACATCAATAGGGGCTGATGTGGTGGCTTCTTTCGCGGCTTCTGCTGCCATGCGTGTTCTCCTTTTTGTGGTGACCGACCTTACAGATGTTTTATAGCAGATTCTGACAAGAAAAAGGGGTGGTCAATGATGACCACCCCTTGCACTTCTGGTCGGAGCGAGAGGATTCGAACCTCCGACCCCCACAACCCCATTGTGGTGCGCTACCAAGCTGCGCTACGCTCCGTGAAGAGCGGGCATGTTAGGCATGAACGGCCGGATTGTCAACTCCCGTCGCCTGATACTCGTGACTTTTCAATCAATTCCCAGCGTTCATCGTGAAAATCAGCCTTGGGACGGCGGATTTCGTGGGGCCAGAAACGGGATTTGTAGGACACCTTGCGGCACTCGGCAATCCAGTACCCAAGATACAGCCAGTCTTTGCCTTCCCTGACGGCAAAGGCAATCTGTTCCAGAATGCCAAAGGTTCCCAGGGACCGCCTGGCCAGATCCGGCCGAAAAAAGGTGTAAACCGCCGACAGACTGCGCGGCAGGATGTCGGTGCAGGCTACCGCCACCAGTTCATCTTCCAGGCGCATTTCCAGAAACTGCACCTGATTCCAGCCTGCCAGAAGGAACGCCTGTGTTTCTTCCCAGCTGCTTTGGGCCATGGCTCCTCCTGGATGCCTGTGCTGCTGGTAGTCGAGATACAGTTGGTACTGCTCGTCCGTCAAAATGGCAGGACTCCATTCCAGACGCAGATCCTGGTTTTTCTTTTGACAGCGGCGCTGGCCGCGATCCGGTTGAAACCCCTTCACCGGGATACGCACTGCGTTGCAGGCTCTGCAGGTGGCGCACCAGGGTCGGTACACATGTCCCCCACTGCGCCGGTAACCCTGTTGCAGCAGTGCTTCGTAAGACGCCGGGGTAAGCAGCTCCTCATCCACCACCACCAGGGAACGCGACTCCCTGCCGGGAATGTAGTTGCAGGGATGCTCCGGGGTAATGCCAAGATTCACGCGCATACGACATCCCTGGGAAAACTGACGGGTTCCCGCTGTAAAGCCCCAAGCCGGCTAAGAAACTGCTTTCGGGGTATCGGGCGGGCGCCTAAAGAGGCCAGATGTTCCGTATAGACCTGGCAGTCGATCAGTTCAAAACCCGCCAGCGCCAGACTGTGGGTCAGGCAGGCAAAGGCCAGCTTGGAAGTATTGGATTGCCGGGAAAACATGGATTCACCGAAAAATACTGCCCCCAGAGCATTTCCGTATAAGCCGCCAACCAGCTCATCTTCCTGCCAGACTTCCACGGAATGCGCGATACCACGGTCATGCAGAACTTCCCAGGCAAGAATCATTTCCCGGGTCAGCCAGGTGCCCGACTCATGGCGCCGTGGCTCGGCGCAGGCGCGAATCACCTGGCTGAAGGCCTGATTGAAAGTGATGCCGTATTTTTCCTGACGCAACAGCTTGCGCAGACTGCGGCTCAGGTGCAACTCATCCGGAAACAGCACCATGCGCGGATCCGGACTCCACCAGAGAATCGGCTGGGATTCATCATACCAGGGAAAAATACCCTGCCGGTAAGCCTGTACGATACGCTCGGGGGCAAGATCCCCCCCGATAGCCAGCAGGCCGTCCGGATCCGTTTCCGCCAGTTCCGGGTCAGGAAAGGGTTCCTGTGGGGAAGTGCCGTCCAGCAGGAACAGCAATCGCTATTTCTCCAGGGCGTCCAGATACTTTTCCGCATCCAGAGCCGCCATGCAGCCACTGGCAGCAGAGGTTACGGCCTGCTGATACACATGATCCGCCACATCACCAGCCGCATACACGCCTTCTATGGAAGTGGCCGTAGCATTGCCCTCGGTGCCGCTCTGCACCTTGAGATAACCGCCATTCATTTCCAGCTGGCCTTCGAACAGGCTGGTGTTGGGAGAATGTCCAATGGCGATGAATACGCCCTGCAGCTCGATATCCTGGGTGGAACCGTCTTTGACATTTTTCACCCGCATGCCGGTAACCCCGGTATTGTCCCCCAGGACTTCATCCAGGGTGCTGTCCCAAAGAATAGTGATATTGCCGTTCTCGGCTTTTTCCAGAATCTGCTTCTGCAGGATCTTCTCCGCACGCAGTTCATCCCGGCGATGCACCAGGATGACTTCCGCAGCGATATTGGACAGGTAAAGGGCCTCTTCCACGGCAGTATTGCCACCACCGATAACAGCGACCTTCTGTCCCCGGTAGAAAAAGCCGTCGCAGGTGGCGCAGGCGGACACGCCCTTGCCTTTGAACTTCTCTTCGGAAGGCAGTCCCAGGTAACGGGCAGATGCGCCGGTGCAGATGATCAGGGCATCGCAGGTGTAGGTGCCGGCATCGCCGGTGAGGGTGAAGGGACGGTTCTGAAGATCCGCTGTGTGAATATGATCGAAGACGATCTCCGTGTCGAAGCGCTCCGCATGCTGCTTCATGCGCTCCATGAGATCCGGTCCCTGTACACCGTTGTTGTCCCCGGGCCAGTTGTCCACGTCCGTGGTGGTCATAAGCTGGCCACCCTGCTCCATGCCGGTGATGAGCACGGGGTTGAGGTTAGCGCGGGCAGCGTAGATGGCAGCGGTGTATCCCGCCGGGCCAGAGCCGAGGATCAGCAATGGGCAGTGTCTGGTATCACTCACAGAAAGACTCCTTGAAGGGTTATACTTCGTTGTATTTTCGATAGCCGCAAATCCTAACACATGAGAATCGCCATACCCAAAGAGATCAAGCCCCTGGAAGGCCGCGTAGCCCTGGTGCCCGATGCCGCCGCTGAGCTGGTGCATGCCGGACACGAAGTATTCCTGCAAAAAAACGCCGGCAATGCCAGCGGCTATCCTGACAGCCGCTATGAACAAGTGGGGGTGCGCATTCTTCCCGATGCCCCGGCTGTCTATGAGGAGGGTCAGATGATTCTCAAGGTCAAGGAGCCCGTGGGCGAAGAGCTGGAACTTCTGCAGGCCCATCACCTGCTGTTCAGCTTCCTGCACCTGGCCGCCCTGCCAGCGCTGACAGAACGCCTTTGCGCCATCGGCCTGACAGCAGTGGCTTTCGAGACCGTGGAAGACCGGGGCCTGCCCATCCTGGCCCCCATGAGCAACGTGGCGGGGCGCATAGCCGTGCAATCCGGCACCCACTACCTGCATGCCCCCGCAGGAGGAAAAGGGCTGCTCCTGGGGGGACTTCCCGGTACACGCCGGGGCCGGGTGGTCATTGTGGGTGCGGGCAATGCCGGAGGTAATGCAGCACGCCTGGCCGCTGGCATGGGCGCCGACGTCACGGTGTTCGACAAACAGCCGGACAAGCTTCATGCCATGATGAGTCTGGGCAGCAATGTCACCGCCCTCTATCCCTACCGGGAAGCCCTGAAAACCGCCGTGGCTCGGGCGGATCTGCTCATCGGTGCGGTTTTGATACCCGGCGCCAGGGCGCCCCATGTGGTCAGCCGGGAACAGATATGCAACATGCAGCCGGGCAGCGTGGTGGTGGACATTGCCGTGGACCAGGGCGGTTGCGTGGAGACCACCCGTCCCACCACCTGGGAAGCCCCGGTGTACACGGAATGCGGCGTATCCCATTTTGGCGTGACCAACATGCCCGGCGCCGTGCCCAAGACGTCTTCATCTGCCCTGTCTGCCAGCCTCATGCCCTGGGTGTTGCGCCTGGCCAGGCAGGACTGGCGGGAAAATCCCGTGTTGCGTAAAGCCATCAACGTGGAAAACGGTAAAGTGGTTCACCCCGCCCTCCTGTAGCCATGCCACGCACCATTGCTATTGTCGAGGACGAGGAGGATATCCGCGCCAACTACACGGAGCTGTTCCGCCGCCAGGGATACCGGGTGGACGGTTACGCCAGCCGCCGGGAGGCCCTGGCCGGGTTTTCTTCCCGGCTTCCCGATCTGGCCATACTGGACATTGGCCTGGGCGAGGAATTCGATGGCGGTTTCGAGCTGTGCCGGGAGCTGCGCAGCCTGTCTCCCATGCTGCCCATCATTTTTCTCAGCGCCAGGGACAGCGACATCGACATGGTTTCCGGCCTGCGGCTGGGCGCCGACGACTACCTTACCAAAGACATCAGCCTGCCCCACCTGAGCGCCCGGGTGGCTGCCCTGTTCCGGCGCGTGGATGCCATGCGCGGCGGCATGCAGGAAAACCAACTGCAGCAGGGAGAGCTGGCGCTGGACATGGACAGGCTCAGCGCCCGCTGGAAAGATCAGGATGTAGAACTCACGGTCACCGAGTTATGGATGCTGCATGCTTTGGCCCTTCACCCCGGCCACGTGAAGTCCCGTGAGCAGCTGATGCAGGCGGCGAACATCGTCGTGGAGGCTGCCACCATCACCTCTCATATACGGCGCATGCGCGGCCGTTTCCTGGAACTCGACCCGGCCTTCGAACAGATCGAATCCGTGTATGGCATCGGTTACCGCTGGAAGGAGTCCGGCCAGGGATGAAGAGACGCGCCGGCATCCGTTTCAAACTGTTGCTGGTATCCCTGAGTCTGCTGGCCATTCCCTGGGCGGGGTACCGCTTCATCCAGGAAATGGCGTATTTTCTGCGCGATGCCCAAGAACAGAATCTGGAAACCACCACCCGCGCTCTGTCCGCCCTGGTGCGGGGTAGCGGCGCCCTGCCCGCCAAAGCATCCTCTGAAGCGTTCTACCTGCATCCCTACACCCAACCCGTGGTTCTGGACGGCTATGGTGAGGACTGGCAGGAACTGCTGCCCCTGGCGCAGATTCTGAAATACAGCCCCAAAGCCTCTGTACTGCTGCAGGCCCAAGGGCGGCATATCTATCTGCTGTTGCAGGTGGCCGATCATGACCTGGTGTATTTCAACGGTCCTTTCCCCCGGTTTGGCCTATCTGACCAGGTAGTGCTGCGCCTGCTGGACGCTAACGGGGTCACGCGGGAATGGCTGGTGGCTCCCCAGGCGCCGGGCGACATCAGCGCCTACCGCCTTGCCGGGAAAGACCCGGGACCCCGGGATCAACGTCTGGAAGGGCAATGGCAGGAGACCGCCCAAGGATACAACCTGGAACTGCAGCTACCCGCCTTTCTCGCGGCAGGAGGCATGGGTCTGCAGGTTCTGAGCCCTGCCCCGGACGGCAGGACCCCGGACGGTGCCCCGCCCATACGCCCCCTGATCCACCCTTCAGCCTCCCTTAACACCTTGCTGGCTGACAATCTCCCAGCCCACAGCCGCATCCGAGTACTGGACAGCAAAGGCTGGGTGCTGGCCTCGGCGGGCAGCCTGACGCCGGCGCCCCCCGGAGGGGACAGCGCCCTTCCCTGGATCATCCGCAAGCTGCTCAACCTGGTGCTGCGCCACCACAGTGATGATCACCTGCCTATACCAGAGCGCAGCACGCGCCTGGAGACCGAACCCGTGGCTTCCGCCCTGGCCGGAAAAGGAGCCACGCGGCGCTACCAGCTTCCTGGCGGCGAAACCCTGGTCATGGCCACTGCCCTGCCCATCAGCGGTTCAGATGGTGCCCTGCGGGGCGTGGTGCTGCTGGAACAGACCACGGACAGCATTCTTTCCCTGCAAAACCAGGCCATGCAGCGCCTTCTGGGCATTACCCTGATCCTGTTTGCCGTGGTCTCCCTGGCCCTGCTGGGTTTTGCCAGCCTGCTCACCCGGCGCATCCGCCACCTGCACCGGCAAATGGAAGCCGCAGTGGCTCCGGACGGGCGTATCATCGGCGGCATCGAGAGCCCACCCCCCGGTGACGAGATCGCCGACCTGGGCCGGGGGTTCGCCCATATGCTCAACCGTCTCCAGGAATACAACCGCTACCTGCAGGCCATGGCATCCCGCCTGTCCCATGAGTTCCGCACCCCCCTGGCCATCATCCGCAGCTCCCTGGAGAACAGCGCGGAAGTGGATGACGGGCAGGCCAGGCAGGCCTACCTCCAGCGGGCGCTCAAGGGCGTGGACAGGCTGGAACTCATCCTGCGCCAGTTGCAGGAAGCCACACGCCTGGAAAAAGCCCTGCAGCAGGTTGAAATACAGGATTTCGATCTGTGTGGATTACTGGAAGCCACTGTGGAGAACTATCGCGATATCCATCCGGACTTGCATTTTCATCTGGTCCCCTGCTCCGGGCTGAAAGCACAGGGCGCCCCGGAACTGGTCTTCCAGGCTCTGGAAAAACTCCTGGACAACGCCATCGACTTTCATCAGCCGGGTACGGTCATCACCCTGTCAGTCAGGGAACACCAGGAACAGGTGTGGATCTGCGTGAGCAACCAGGGTCCTGGCCTGCCTCCAGACATGGATCTGTTCCAGTCCATGATATCCCTGCGCAAGGACACCCGGACACAGCCCCATCTCGGACTTGGCCTGTATCTGGTCAAGCTCATTGCAGAGTTTCATGGCGGAAGCGCCCAGGCGGAAAACCTGCCGGACAATGAGGGGGCGCGTTTCTGTTTCAGTCTTCTCAGGAGGATATCGTAAAAGCCCCTCCCTGGGCTTTCGCGGCTCGGAATCGGAAAAATGCGATTTTCCGATTCCTCCATTTTCAATGGCGTACAGCCGTCGAAAATGGCGATGCGTCCCTGCATCGCGGAGGCTGCCGCCTTTTGCGATACCTTCCTCAGGCAGCGGTGACGGATTCCACCACGGCAGCAATCTCTCCTGCCAGCTGGGTCACCTGGGTCGCCTCCCGGCCTTCCACCATGACCCGGATCAGAGGCTCTGTACCCGAAGGACGCAGCAATACACGGCCACTATCCCCCAGGGTCTTCTCCACCGCGGTTACGGCATCGAGAACAGCAGTATTCTTCATGATCTTTACCGGAGATGCCTTGCCCAGTCCCACATTGATCAGAGTCTGCGGCATACGCTGCATACCCATGCTCAGATCGTGCAGGTTAGAGTCGGTCATCACCATCTCGGCCAGCACCTGGAGAGCTGAGACCAGGCCGTCACCGGTGGTGGTGCGATCCCGGCAGATGATATGGCCCGAGGGCTCGCCACCCAGGGTCCAGCTGTTACTGTCCAGCTGGGCGAGAATGTAGCGGTCCCCCACGTCTGTGCGCACCAGATCCACACCCAGTTCGCGCAACGCCAGTTCCAGCCCCAGATTGCTCATGGTGGTGCCCACCACCGGGCCTTTCAGCCCTTCAGGATGAGTCATGCGCGAACGGGCGATGATGTAGAGTATGCCGTCGCCATCCACTGTGGCTCCGGTATGATCAACCATGATCAAACGGTCGCCATCGCCATCCAGGGCAATGCCCACATCCGCCTTTTCTTGAAGCACGGCCTGTTGCAGGGCTTCCGGGTTCGTGGATCCCACTTTGCTGTTGATATTGAAACCATCGGGGTCCGCACCAATGACCGTCACCTGCGCGCCCAGTTCTTCGAGAACATGGGGCGCAATGTGGTAGGTGGCGCCATTGGCGCAATCCACAACCACTTTCAGGGAGGCAAGATCCAGATGGTGGGGAACGGTACTCTTGCAAAACTCGATATACCGTCCTGCCGCGTCTTCCACCCGGGTGACTTTACCCAGGCTGGCGGGATCCACGGTCGCCAGATCCTTGTCAATTTCTGCTTCGATGGCAAGCTCCACGTCATCCGGTAGCTTGGCTCCCGTGGCGGAGAAGAACTTGATGCCATTGTCATAGTAGGGATTGTGGGAGGCGCTGATGACGATACCCACAGAAGCATGCAAGGTGCGGGTCAGATAGGCAATCCCCGGTGTGGGCATGGGTCCCAGCATGAGGATATCCATGCCTGCCGCCACCAAACCGGCTTCCAGGGCGGACTCGAACATGTAACCGGAGATCCGCGTATCCTTGCCGATCAACACCTTGCCAGAACCACCGTTTCCCAGCACCCGTCCGGCAGCCCATCCCAGCTTGAGAACGAACTCCGGGTTGATCTTGCCTTCCCCTACGCGGCCACGGATTCCATCCGTGCCGAAATACTTTCTTTTTGTCATAGCTGATTCCCTATTAACGCATTCACAACGGCCAATGCATCCGCGGTTTCTGCAACGTCATGCACACGCACCACAACCGCCCCCCGTTCCACGGCCAGTACCGCCGCGGCAATACTGGCTGCCAGCCGCTCATGGGCCTCCCGCCCGGTAAGCATACCCAGCATGGATTTTCGCGACAGGCCCACCAGCACTCCGGCGCCCAGATCGCAAAAGCCGGATAGTCCTCGCAGCAAAGCCAGATTATGCTCAAGTGTCTTGCCAAAGCCAAATCCCGGATCCACGAGAATATGTTGTCGCGGGATACCCGCCGCTTCGCATTGCCGAATCCGCTGGCGCAGGAAAGCCTTCACCTCTGCCACCACATCCGTATAACGGGGTGCCTGCTGCATGGTGCGCGGCTCTCCCTGCATGTGCATGAGGCATACGGGTACGGACAGCGCTGAGGCCGCTTCCACAGCACCCGGGGCGCGCAAAGCGTTGACATCATTGATCATGCCCGCGCCGGCCCGGACCGCTTCGGTCATGACTTCTGGTTTGCTGGTATCGATGGAAAGGGGCAACTCCAGTTGCTCGCGCAGGGCTTCGATGACCGGCAGAACCCGATCCATTTCTTCTTGCGCCGATACGGGCTCAGCCCCGGGGCGGGTGGACTCTCCACCAATGTCGATGATGGCCGCCCCGTCTTCCGCCATGCGACGGGCGGCGGCAGTGGCGGTGTCCAGGTCAATATAGCGTCCACCATCCGAAAAGGAATCCGGCGTGACATTGAGTATCCCCATGACGACGGGGACACTCAGATCCAGCGGCCTGCCGTTACAGTTCAGCATTGTCATCCTGTTGCGCCGGCAGCCGGTATCTGGCGCCAGCCCTGTATCAGTGTTGCCCGGCAGGGTCCGGATCAATGATGGGTTCGTCCTTTTTGCCGTCCCCGGCGCTGTCATCGGAAGACACGACACTGCCGCCGGAACTGGCTGATGAATCATCATCCCAGTCCGCAGGAGGACGCGGTGTGCGTCCGGCCATGATGTCCTCGATCTGATGAATGTCGATGGTCTCATACTTGATCAGGGCCTCGGACATGGCATGCAGTTTGTCCATGTTCTCCTTGAGAATCCGCCGTGCACGATCATAGTTCCGGTCGATGATGTTGCGGATTTCCTCATCGATGATGTGCGCCGTTTCATCGGAAACATTCTTGTGCTGGGTTACGGAACGGCCCAGGAACACCTCTTCCTCCTCCTCGCCATAAGCCAGAGGACCAAGACGCTCCGACAGACCCCAGCGGGTCACCATGTTGCGAGCAATTTCCGTGGCGCGCTTGATATCGTTGGAGGCGCCGGTGGTGACATACTCGTCACCAAAGACCAGCTCTTCGGCGATACGCCCACCGTAGAGGCTGGAAATCTGGCTCTCCAGCAACTCCCTGCTCTGGCTGTAACGGTCTTCTTCGGGCAGGAACATGGTCACACCCAAGGCCCGGCCCCGGGGAATGATACTCACCTTGTACACGGGATCATGGGAAGGCACCTTCAGGCCGACGATAGCATGCCCTGCCTCGTGGTAGGCCGTCTGCTTCTTCTCTTCATCCTTCATGACCATGGAACGGCGCTCGGCCCCCATCATGATCTTGTCCTTGGCCGCCTCGAAATGGGCCATGGTGACGCTGCGGCTGTTCTGCCGCGCCGCCATCAGCGCGGCTTCGTTGACCAGGTTGGCCAGATCCGCCCCGGAAAAGCCGGGCGTGCCCCGGGCGATCAGTGACGGCTTCACGTCATCAGCCAGGGGTACCTTGCGCATGTGCACCTTGAGAATCTGCTCCCGGCCGCGCACGTCGGGCAGGGGCACCACTACCTGGCGGTCGAAACGGCCAGGACGCAGCAGTGCCGGATCCAACACATCGGGGCGGTTGGTGGCGGCGATGACGATGACGCCTTCCGTGCCTTCGAAACCGTCCATTTCCACCAGCAGCTGGTTCAGGGTCTGTTCGCGTTCATCGTGTCCCCCGCCTAGGCCCGCACCACGGTGACGACCCACGGCATCAATTTCATCGATGAATATGATGCACGGGGCATGCTTCTTGGCCGTCTCGAACATGTCCCGCACCCGGGACGCGCCGACGCCCACAAACATCTCTACGAAGTCGGAACCCGAGATAGTGAAGAAAGGCACCTTGGCCTCTCCGGCGATGGCCTTGGCCAGCAGGGTCTTACCCGTACCGGGTGAACCCACCATGAGCACACCCTTGGGGATCTTGCCCCCCAGGCGCTGGAACTTGGAAGGGTCCTTGAGGAACTCCACCACTTCCTGCACTTCTTCCTTGGCCTCTTCAACGCCTGCGACATCGGCGAAGGTCACCTTCACCTGATCTTCGCTGAGCATGCGCGCCTTGCTCTTGCCGAAGGACATGGCGCCGCGGCCACCGCCGCCGCCCTGCATCTGGCGCATGAAGAAAATCCACAGAGCAATGAGAATGATGAGCGGGAACCAGTTGATGAGTATCAACTTGAGCATGGACGGTTGCTCCGGCGGTTTGGCGCGGATGTCCACGCCCGCCTTGAGCAGATCGCCAATAAGACCAGGGTCGTTGGGGCTTTCCGTAATGAAAGTGCTGCCGGAAGAGGTGGTGCCCTCTATCTTGCCGCTTTCATGAATCACCACACTGGTTACATTGCCTTGATCCACCTGCTCCAGAAACTGGGAGTAGGAAATGGCCGGCGCACGGTTCTTTTGTCCATTGAAACTGTTGAATACTGTCATCAGCACAATGGCGATGACGACCCACAGCACAATGTTTTTTGCCATATCGTTCAAAATAGGGTTCCTCTTTGATTTCCCTGGTCATGCTTTGAATTGGACAGATTCAAAGCAGATACGTTCTACACATAGAAATTATCAGGATTTATAGTCCGTTGCTACCATATACACTTCGCGGCTTTTCGCCCGGGAGGATTTTGGCTTGCGCATCACCACCCGTCTGAAACTGCTCCGGGCATCCCTGACATAGTCGTCAAAGCCCTCTCCCTGGAACAATTTGGTGACGAAAGCACCGCCCGGCTTGAGGGTGGTTCTGGCAAAATCCAGCGCCAGTTCAGCGAGATACATGGCCCTGGGTTGATCAACGGCGCGCACACCACTGGCATTCGGCGCAATGTCGGAAACTACCAGATCCACAGCGCGCCCCTCCAGCAGATTTATCAATTGATCCATCACTTCCTGCTCACGAAAATCGCCCTGCAAAAAATCCACGCCGGGAATACCGTCCATTTCCAGAATATCCATGGCCAGCACTTTGCCTTTGTCGCCTACCACGGCGGCCGCCACCTGGCTCCAGCCACCGGGGGCCGCGCCCAGATCCACCACCACCTGGCCAGGCTTGAGAATCTTGTCCTTCTCCTGCAGTTCCAGCAATTTGTAGCTTGCCCGGGACCGATATCCTTCTTTCTGGGCACGCTGCACGTACTCGTCATTCACATGACGCTGCATCCAGATATGACTGCTTTTGGAACGGGCCATCCCTCATTCACACAAGTTTCCACCAGGACAGCGGATTATACCGGCTTTTTCCCCGCAAGATTGCCCCGGAAGGAGTAGAATGCCGCAAAATCTATCAAGGGCCAATCCCTGGAGTTCCCCGTGCCACTATCCAATTCCCAGATCCGACACCTGCGCAGCCTGGCGCACAA
>Ga0256832_1002655_pt1 | contig 12192 bp, 12 predicted proteins | sample 134614metaG_FD_190534 | JGI IMG/M metagenome (GOLD analysis project Ga0256832, IMG submission 190534) | Hydrothermal vent microbial communities from Lau Basin, Pacific Ocean - 134-614 | ecosystem: Environmental > Aquatic > Marine > Hydrothermal vents | place: Pacific Ocean: Lau Basin | collected... | reverse complement strand
ACGACATCGCCGAAGTGCGCGAGCAGAAACGCTTGCTCGCCGCGGCGATCCGGAAGCTTCCGGAGCGCACCCAGAAGGTGCTCGCGCTCTACTACCAGGAGCAATGCACGCAGGCCGAGATCGGCCTGGTCCTGGGCGTCACCGAAGGGCGCGTCTGTCAGATCCTCGGGGAGGCCTCGGTGCGTATCCGGGCAGAGCTGGGACTCCCCGCGCGCCCGAAAACCAAACGCAAGCGCGGCAAGAAGATGAAGAGGGCGAGCTGATGTCGGACGGTATCTGGGCAGCTCTCAGCGGCGCCGTGGCCCAGCAGCGCTCATTGGACGTCACGGCGAACAACGTCGCGAACGCCAACACCGCCGGCTTCCGGGCAGACCGACTGGTCTTCGAGCAGGCTCTGTCCCAGGCGGGCACCGATGGACCCGCGCCGGACGCCGTACGCTTCGTGGAGACGGCGGAAATGGTGACGGATCACCGCGCCGGGGCGCTCCAACAGACGGGCAACCCTCTCGACCTGGCCCTCGAAGGCGACGGTTGGTTTTCGGTCCAGACGCCGAGCGGCGAACGCTTCACGCGCGCCGGCGCGTTCGTGACGAATGCCGACGGGCTCATCGTCACCGCCGACGGTCACCCGCTCCTCGGAGTCCAGGAGGGCGACGGGCCGCCACCGACCCTTCGGCTGCCCCCCGACGCAAGCTCGATCCGCGTGGCGGACGACGGCACGGTCTACGCCAACGAACGTCCGATCGGGCGCATCCGCCTGACGCGCTTCAGCGAGCAGCCCCGGAAAGAAGGTCTGACGCTCTACGTCGGCGGCCAGGGCGCCGAGCCCGCGGACGCCCGCGTGCGCCAGGGCTACCTCGAGATGGCGAACGTCAACGCCGTCGCTGGAATGAACGAGCTCATCACGGTGACCCGGAGCTTCGAGGCGTTTCAGAAGGTCATCGACACGTTTCAGGCACTGGACGAACGAACCGCTCGCGACCTCGGCGCGCGCGGCCGCTGACGCAGAAGCAATAGAGGACACGGATATGCTGAAAGCACTCAACACCGCAGCCACGGGCATGGTCGCCCAGCAGACGCGCATCGACGTCACGGCCAACAACATGGCGAACGTCAACACGAGCGGGTTCCGAAGGGCACGCGCCGAGTTCCAAGACCTGCTCTACCAGCAGGTCCGCCGCCCAGGAGGCCAGACCGCCAACGGCGGCACGCTCCCGACGGGTGTCCAGATCGGACACGGCACACGGACCGTGTCGACCACCCACATCCACCAGCAGGGCAGCCTCCAACAGACCGAAGGCCCCCTCGACCTCGCCATCGAGGGCGCCGGCTTCTTTCAGGTGACCCAACCGGACGGCACCGTCGCATACACCCGGGCCGGCAACCTGCACACAGACGCCCAGGGCCAGCTCGTCACGGTGGACGGCTACCCCATCGAGCCGCAGATCACGATCCCTACCGACGCGACCAGCGTGACGATCTCACCGGATGGACTGGTGAGCGTCACGACCGCGGGCCAGTCCCAAGCGCAAGAGGTCGGGCAGATCCAGCTGGCCAATTTTTCGAACCCCGCGGGCCTCGAGGCCATCGGCCGCAGCATGTTCAAGCCGACGACGGCGAGCGGACAGCCCGTCGTCGCCAACCCCGGCCAAGAAGGGATGGGGACGGTCGCCCAGGGCTTCTTGGAGGGATCGAACGTCGAGGTCGTCACGGAGATGCTCGACCTCATCACCAGCCAGCGCGCCTACGAAGTGAACCAGAAGGTCATCGAGGCCGCCGACGAAATGTTGAGGAGGACCACGTCACGGTGATCGCGGCCCACCCGAGAGGGTGGGACACCGAAGCGAGGCCCCTCTTCGACACCCAACCACGTTCCGGAGGTAACGACTCAGAGCCAGAAAAAGATACTCTTCCTGTTCGCGCCACCCGGAGTTAGCCACCGGGTGGCGCGAACCTATTTGTGGGCCTGAAGAAACCCTCCGTTGAGCGGCCACACCCAAGACCTTCGGAGCCAACCGCGAGGGCGCGAGAGGCGCGCGGCTCCAAGGAGCGCTGGCACTCGTTCAGACCCCGCGAGGATCTACACAGGCCTCTTCGGGAATGCAGCTTCCCGTAAAACAGCCGCCCGACGCCTCGGGGACCCAACCCTCGCCGCAGTCGACGGGGACTTCCAAACAGACCGCCTGGCAGCTGTCGAGGCCGCGGTGCGGCACGCAGGTTCGGGTCGGAATGCAGTCGTCGCAGGGCGGGCTCTGCTGGACGATGCAGCCCGGCACCGCGCAGCTTCGTTCACTCGTGGGCGCCACGCCGCGGCAGTCGGGCGCTCGCCCCTCGCACGCGCCGTCGATGGGGCTCCAACAGAAGTCGGCCGCCGGATCGCAGGCGACCTCCTGGCTCACGCAGCGCTCGAAGCGCCAGTCGGTGCAGTCGGCGCAGGGTCCCACCATGCCGCAGGAAGGGCAGCAAGCGTTGTCGAACACCGGCACGCACCCTGCGGCCGAGATGCACGCATCGAGGGGAAGACTCTCGCAGGGTTCCGAGACCGGACAAACCGGGTAGTCGCTGCAGCGCCCCGGGTGCCAATTGGTCCCGAGCGCCTCGCAGCTCCCCGTGCCCCCGAGCGGCCGCTCCTCGAGACAGCAGCGCCCGAGATCGGGCACGTTGGCCAGCCGCACGCAGGTGACGTGCGCGCCCGCGTCCACGTCGCCGTCGGGCTCACCCCCGTCCGTGCCACCGCCGTCCGCGCGGCCGCCATCCACCCCGCCCCCGTCCGGCTCCACGGCGTGGTCGTCGAAGCAGCCCGGGACGAAGGCGGCCAGGGAGCCGAGCAAAGCCGCCCAGATCGCTGTGTCAGTTCGTGTCATCGTGAGGTCCTCTCCGGGTGGTCCCCGAGCAACAAGCAACCGGCGTGCCCGTACGAAGGCGGGTGGCCTAGGCGATGGCCTCGGGCGGCAGCGCCGCGATCATCGCGCGAAAATGAGGGATGCGCTCCTCGAACTGGGCGAGGTGCGCGAGGAGCACGGAGCGCACGACCTCCTCGAAGCCATCTTCGTAGTAGTGGGTGAGGTTGCGCAGGAGGAAACGATCGGCCCGCGCGATGGCCACCTGCGCGGGCTCCGCGCCGACTTCCGGGACCGACGACCCCTCGAGCTCCGACAGGAGACGCTCGACCCCGTGCCGGTAGGCCCGCGCCTCGTCGTGACCCCACTCGACGTGGACCAACGCGAAGACGCCTGCCGCGACGAGCCGCCGATAAGTCGGCAGCTCATCGGCCACGAGCCGATAGCCGAGCTCCCGGCGCTCTTCCTCGCTCAGGCCCTCCGCGAAGCGCCACGAACCCGCGCCGGAAGGCGAACGCCCGCGAACCACGACGAACTTGTCCTCGCCGCCGTGCCGTCGCACATGGTCGAGCAGCTCGCGATCGAGCTCGCTCCCTCCGCCCCGCCCGCGCCGCAGCTCCTGCAGCCGTGCCCGACCGACCCGGACGCGCGTCTGGGGGGTGACCACCAGGGCGGTCCGGTCGCCCGCGGAAGATCGGAGGGTGTGCTCGTAGACGCTCAGGATCACAGGCGCAGGGTAGCAGCCAAGGCGCCCCAGGCCCCCAGGGTCGAAGCCGGCGCCGATGACGCACCCAGCCCTGCCCCTGGACCGCCACTTTCCGCTATCGTCACCGCACATGAGCGAACGGCGCGGAGACGAGCCCCCGACCGAAGAGCTGCCCCTCGACGCCGTCGACGTGGAGCGCGACACGCCGCCGGCGCTGAAGCGCCGCGGACCGCCACCCCTGCCGAGCCAGCGGGCGCTGGAACCTGCGACCTCGACGAAGCCCACCCTGCCGCCGGAGCCGCCCAGCGCGCCTCCTCCCCTCGCCCGGCCCAGCGCGCCCCCTCCCCTCGCCCGGCCCAGCGCGCCCCCTCCCCTCGCCCGGCCCAGCGCGCCCCCGCCCGTCGCCGCAGCGCTCCGCGCGCCGAAGCGTCCCGCGCGCCTCGGACGCTCGCTCGCGCCCCCCCAAGTCGACGCTCCCCCAAAGGCACTCCCGGCGGCCCCCCCCGCCGCCTATGCGCCCACCGAGCGTCCTCCTCCGACCGCCTTGGCCAAACCGCCCCCCAAGGCGACCCGACGCCTGCGCCGCGCCGAGCCGGTCGATGAGCCGGCGGCCGCGCCTCGCCCGTGCCCGGAAGCGACCGACCCCGCCGGCGCGAGCCCCTCGCCCCCCCGAACCGGAGCGGCCTCAACCAGGGAATCGAGCGCCGCCAAGCGCCCCCCGCTTCGCTCCTCTCCTCCGCCGCTGCGTTCGTCCCCGCCCCCGAAGGTCACCGTCCCCGGGGCGCGCTCAGCGCGCTCCGCCAGCGCCACCGCCGCTCTCAGCGCCGCAGCCCAGCAGGCACGGCTGCGCTTTTTGGAAGACGAGCTGGCAGTCCTCCGGCGAGACGTCGACCGGCGCAGCGAAACCCTCGAAGGAAAGATCGCGCGCCTCGACGCCAGGGCCCAGCGATCCGTCGAAGCGCTCGAAGCGCGGGCGGTGCTGCTGAACCAGCGCCTCGAAGAGCTGCACGAGGGCGACCGCCTGGCCGAGCTTCGGGAGGAGCTCGCCCGCCTGAGCGAAGAGGTCGCGCAGCTGCGGGCCGACCGCGACGAGCTGAGGGCGACGCTCGACGAGGTCCGCGCGGCGCTGCAACGAAGCGAGGAGAGCCTCACCCCACGCATCGACGGGCTCTACCAAGAGCTCCATACCCTCCGGGAACGCGCCGCCCTCGAAGCCGAAGCGCTCCGCCTCGAGCTACGCGAGCAAGGAGAGGCCCAGCGTCAAGAGCTGAAGGCCGCCCTCGCGGCCGCGCGAGAAGAGCTCGCCAGTCTCGGGCCCGCCGCGCCTTCGACCGACGCGAGGACCGAGCCCTCCCTGACGGACATCCGCGGCATCGGTCCCGCCTCGGCCAAGAAGCTCCGCTCGGCGGGAGTCGTCGCGGTGGCGCAGGTCGCCGCCTGGTCCGAGGCCGACCTGGCGCGCCTGCACGCCGCCCTCGGCATCGGCCTCAAGCGGCTCCGGCAGTGGCGCTCGAACGCCGCCGAGCTCTGACCCACGCCGAGCTCTGACCCACGCCGTGATCCCCACACCGCCGCCGGTTTTCGCCCCGAGCCGCGGCCCGGGCGAGGTACCCTCGCGCCCCACGATGGGCCTCCTCTTTCCGCGCCTCGCCTTCGCCGACGATCGCCGCGCACTCCAGGCCGACGACGGCGCCCTGAGCTACGCCGAGCTCGCCCGCGCCGCCGGCGGACACGCCGCGCGCCTCGCCGCCATGGGCATCGCCCCCGGAGCGCGCGTGGCCGTGTGGGCCCAACCCTCGATCCGCACGTTCGTCGCGACGGTCGGCCAGCTCCTGGGCGGCTACGTCACCGTGCCCCTGAACCCGAAGCTCGGCGCCCGCGAGCTGCGGCACATCCTCGACGACGCCCAGCCCGAGGCCGTCTTCGCCGCCGATCTCGACGCCGTGCGGGCGCGCACTCCGAAGGCACACCTCGTAACGATGGAGCAGGCAAGCCCACCGCGCCGCGAGGTCGACGACGATCCCGCCCTCCTCCTGTACACCAGCGGCACCACCGGCGCACCCAAAGGAGCCGTGATCCCGGCGCGAGCGGTCGCCGCGAACATCGACGCCTTGGCGGAGCGCTGGCGCTGGACCGACGCGGACACGGTCGTCCACGCGCTGCCGATCTTTCATGTGCACGGGCTGGTCCTTGGCGCTCTCGGGAGCCTCCGGGTGGGCGGTGCGCTGCGGGCCTTTGGGAAGTTCGAGCCAGCTCGGATCGCCGCCGCGTTGCAAGGCGAGGCCACCGTCTCGTTCAACGTCCCCACCATGATCCACCGCCTCCTCGATGCCGCCGAACAGGACCCAGAGATCGCACGGGCGCTCGCGGGCCCTCGGCTGCTCATCAGCGGCTCAGCGGGCCTTCCGGTCCGGGAGCACCGGCGCATGGAGGCGCTCACGGGCCGCGGAATTCACGAGCGCTACGGTCTCACCGAGACCTTGATCAACTGCGCCGTGCCGGCCTACGAGCCCCCGCGGCCGGGCTATGTCGGACCGCCCCTGCCTGGCGTCGAGCTGCGCTTGGTGGACGACGAACGGCGGCCGCTCGCGAGCGATGACGACGCGACCCTCGGCGAGATCGCCGTCCGCGGCCCGAGTGTCTTCAGCGGCTACCTGAACCGCCCGGAGGCCACAGCCGCCGTGCGCGACATCGAGGGCTGGTTCTACACCGGCGACCTCGCCACCCGTACGCCCGACGGCCACCTCCGGATCGTCGGCCGACGCTCCGTCGATCTGATCAAGACCGGCGGCTACAAGGTCGGCGCCGGCGAGATCGAGGCCGTCCTCCTCGAACACCCTCAGGTCCGGGAGGTCGCCGTCGTCGGCGTGCCCGATGACGATCTCGGCCAGCGCATCGTCGCCTTCGTGGTACCCCGCGATCCTTCGACGCCGCCGCCGGCGCAGGCACTCATCGACCGGGTGGCGAGCGAGCTCACGCCGCACAAACGCCCGCGAGAGGTGCGCATGGTGGACGGACTGCCGCGCAACGCCATGGGCAAAGTGCAGAAGAAAAAGCTCATCTGAAGGAGCGACGCGACGGTGGGCCCGACGTTCCGCTTCGATCCTTTCACCGGCGAGCACGTGCTCCTCTCGCCGGGGCGTGCCGGCAAACCTACCGGCCACGAGGACCGCCTCCCCACGCCTGCCGGACCGTGCCCGTTTTGCCCAGGCAACGAGGCGAGCGGAATCACCCTCGCCGTGCTTCCGACGGACGCCCCCTGGCAGGTCCGAACGCTCGCGAACCGTTACCCCGCGGTCCGCCCCGACGCTCCGGACGACGCGGACGGCAAAGGCGCACGGGGCGCGCACGAAGTGATCGTCGAGGGGCGCGACCACGACCGGGACCTGCCGACCCTCGCGGCCTCCGTGCGGCGGCTCGTCTTGCGCGCTTACCGCGACCGCGTCGCCGCCCTCGAACAGAGCGCCGGCTACGTCCACCTCTTCCGCAACCGCGGGCTCCGGGCCGGCTCGAGCCAACCGCACCCCCACGCCCAGGTCCTGGCCACCGAACACATCGCCGAAGCAGTCCAGCGCCGGTGGCAAAGGGCCGAACGGTTCTACACAGAGCACGGCCTGTCGCTCCTGCAAGGGGTCCTCGCGAACGAGCTCGCGGACGGCCGGCGCGTGGTCCGGACCACCCCCGCGTTCGTCGTGCTCTGCCCCATCGCGCCTCGGCTGGACGGCGAGACTTGGATCGTGCCACGGGACCGGGGCGCGTTCTCCCAACTGGACCCTGCGCGCCTCGACGCCCTGGCCGATCTGCTCGGAGAGACGCTACCGGCAGTGCTGGACCTCGGTCGGTCGTCGTACAACCTCGTCTGGCGCCAGCCGCCGGCGGTCCAGCGCGACCATCCAGGGGCCTTCTGGACCCTCGAGATCCTGCCCCGCGGAGGAGCGAGCGCCGGCTACGAGCAGAGCAGCGAGAGCGCCCTGGTCACGCTTCCCCCCGAAGAGGCCGCCAGGCGCATCCGCCGCTCACTCGGCACGGCTTGAACCGCGCGAGGAAACTTGCTTAACAGTCGGTTCAAGTACCGACCGTGCCGGGCCGCGGTCGCGAGAATGCCCCGGCGTAATGCGGCGCAACGAGGAAATCTTGAAGACTTTTGAGACGCGATGCGCCGCGCAGGAGCGTGCTCCGAGGCGTGAGGCGCACGGAGTGCTTCGATGTTCGACAACCTGACCGACTGGATCGAGCTGACCCTGCGCTGGGTCCACATCGTCACCGGCGCCGCCTGGATCGGGACATCGTTTTACTTCAACTGGCTCAACAACCACATCCGACCGATGGAGGTGCCCGAGGAGGGTGTCGCAGGCGACCTCTGGTCCGTGCACGGAGGTCACTTCTACCGCGTCGTGAAGTACCGCGTGGCCCCGCCGAAGCTCCCGAAGATCCTTCACTGGTTCAAGTGGGAAGCCTACTTCACGTGGATCAGCGGCTTCTCGCTCCTCGGCGTCGCCTACTATCTCCACGCCGACACGATGGTCGTCGATCGAGGCGTCTATCCCCTCGAAGGCTGGCAGGCGGTCGCCATCGGCGTGAGCGTACTGGCGGGCGGCTGGCTCACCTACCACTTCCTCTGCAAGTCGCCTCTGGGCAAGAAGCCCGTGCCCTTCGCCATCTTGGGCTTCGTGCTCATGACCGCCCTGGCCTACGGCCTGGTTCACCTCTTTGGCAGCCGCGCGGCCTACATCCACATGGGCGCGCTCATCGGGACGATCATGGCAGCGAACGTCTTCTTCGTCATCATCCCCAACCAGCGGGTGATGGTCGACGCGATGACCCGTGGAGAGGAGCCGGAAGCCGCCAAGGGCCTCGAAGCCGCTCAGCGATCGCTGCACAACAACTACTTCACGCTGCCCGTGCTGTTCATCATGGTGAGCAACCACTACCCGATGACCTACGGGCACAAGTGGAACTGGGCCATCCTCGCGGGCATCTCCCTGGCCGGCGCGCTGACGCGGCACTGGTTCAACCTGCGCGGCCAAGGCCGAAAGAACGCCTACCTGCTCCCCATCGCCGCCGCCGGCATGGTGGCCATGGCCTTCGTGACGATGCCCAAGTCCTACGACGACCATCGCCCCGTCGAATTCGCCGAGGTGCGCGCGATCCTCGAAGCGCGCTGCGTCCAGTGCCATTCGGCGACGCCAACCTTCGAAGGTTTCGCCACGGCCCCCAAGGGCGTGATGTTCGACACCCCCCAGCAGATCGCCTCGATGGCGCAGCGGATCAACACCCAGGTCGTCGTCACGCGCGTGATGCCCTTGGGCAATCTGACGCACATCACCGAAGAGGAGCGCGACGTCCTCGGGGCCTGGTTCCACCAGGGAGCCCCGACGGAATGAGACGCGGAGTTCGCGGCCGTCGTGTTCTCACGCCCGAAGGGCTGCGTCCGGCGACGGTGATCGTCGAGGGCGAGACCGTCGCGGCGGTCACCGACGTTGCGCCCGAGGGGCTCCCGATCGACGACGTCGGCGACGCGGTGCTCTTCCCCGGCCTCGTCGACTGCCACGTCCACATGAACGAGCCGGGTCGCACGGAGTGGGAAGGCTTCGAGACGGCCACGCGCGCCGCGGCCGCCGGCGGCGTGACCACGGTCGTGGACATGCCGCTGAATTGCCGACCGGTCACGACGACCCTCGCCGCCTTCGAGCGGAAGCTGGAGGCAACCGAAGGGCGTCTGCACGTCGACGCCGCGTTTTGGGGCGGGGTCGTGCCGAAGAACACACACGAGCTGCCACGGCTCGCGCGGGCAGGGGTGCTCGGCGCCAAGGCCTTCCTCTGCCACTCGGGCATCGACGACTTCCCGCGCGCGACCGCCGAGGACCTTCGGCAAGCGATGCCCATTATGGCCGAGGCCGGCATCCCGCTGCTCGCCCACGCGGAGCTCGAGCTCGACGCGCCGCCGTGTCCGCCCGGCGCGACGAGCTACGACGCCTGGCTCGCGTCGCGGCCGCGGCAGTGGGAGGACGCGGCGATCGCCCTGCTCATCGAACTCTGCCGGGAGACCGGCTGCGCCGTTCACATCGTCCACCTCTCATCGGCGAGCGCGGTCCCCATGCTGCGCGACGCTCGCGCCGAAGGGCTCCCCCTCACCGTCGAGACCTGCCCGCACTATCTGTGCTTGAGCGCCGAGGGCGTCCCGGACGGCGACACACGGTTCAAGTGCGCGCCTCCGATCCGCGAGGAAGCGAACCGCGAGGCGCTCTGGGCGGCCCTGGGCGAAGGCGTGATCGACCTCGTGATCAGCGACCACTCGCCCTGCACGCCCGGCCTCAAGAAGCTCGCGACAGGCGACTTCTGCGGCGCCTGGGGCGGCATCGCGTCGCTCTCCCTCGGCCTGTCGAGCGTCTGGACCGAAGCGCAGCAGCGCGGCGTGCCCATCGAGCGTCTGGCGGCGTGGATGAGTGCCGCCCCCGCTCGCTTCGCCGGCATCGACGATCGCAAAGGCGCGATCGCACCGGGCATGGACGCCGACTTCTTTGCGTGGGATCCCGACGCGCCCTTCCCCGTCGCGCCCGAGCGCCTCTACTTCCGTCACCCCATCTCGCCGTACCTGGGGCGGGAGCTCCGCGGCGAGGTCCTCGCAACCTGGCTGAGGGGACGCAAGGTCTACGAAGGCGGTGCCTTCGAGGCGCCCCGAGGCCGGCCCCTGCTCCATCGAAAGCCCTCATGAACGACCCGACCAGCCCCCGCTTCCACGGCCTCGTGAACCTGGCGAGCGAGTCCCTCGGCGCGCGCGCCCTCGCTTGCAGCGACGACTTCTTCGCGAGCATGAGCAACCTCGTCAAGGACGCCCCGCCGGTGTTCTTGCCCGAGGAATTCACCGAGCGCGGCAAATGGATGGACGGCTGGGAGAGCCGGCGAAAGCGCGAACCGGGCCACGACTGGTGCGTTCTGAGGCTCGGCGTCCGCGGTCGTCCGCGGGCCATCGACATCGACACCGCGCACTTCCTCGGCAACCAACCTCCGTTCGCGAGCGTCGAGGCCACCGACGCCCCAGCCGATGGACTCGACGCCGCCGTCTGGACCGAGATCGTGGCGCAAGCGCCCATCCGCCCGGGCTCGAGCAACCTCTTCGTCTGCGCCGAGGCGCCGGTTGCGACCCATGTGCGTCTCAACCTCTTTCCCGATGGCGGCGTCGCGCGGCTGCGGGTCTTCGGAGAGGTGGCGCCGGATTGGGCGACCGAGACGGATGATGGCGCGCCGACGCGGCCCGGGGAGTTCGACCTGGCCGCGCTCCGCCACGGGGGCCTGGCCCTCGCGTGCAGCGACGCCTTCTTCGGCCCCATGAACAACCTCATCGCGCCCGGCCGCGCCGAGAACATGGGAGGCGGTTGGGAGACGCGACGCCGTCAGGGGCGTCCTTTCGACGCACGCCCCGATTGGATCCTCCTGAGGCTCGGCGCGCCCGGCGAGCTCACCCTCGTCGAGGTCGACACCCACCACTTCAAGGGCAACTTCCCCGACCGCTGCGCCCTCGACGTGATCGACGCTCCCGGAGCCTCCATCACGGATCTGCTCGCGAGCGATGGCTGGACCCGCGCTCTCCCCGAACAGAAGCTCTGTGCCGACGAGCGCCACTTCTTCCGCGAGGAGCTGATCGCCGCGGGCCGCGCGACCCATGCCCGGCTTTGGATCTTCCCGGACGGGGGCGTCAGCCGCCTTCGGCTCTACGGGCGGCGGCCATGAGCGCGGCACGACTCGACGCCATGGACGAAGCGGAGGCCCGGGCGGCGCTCACCCGCTGCTGTGGCGCGACACGCTGGGTCGAGGGCATGCTCGCCCGGCGCCCCTTCGGCAGCGACCCGGCGCTGCATCGGGCAGCCGACGAGGTGTGGGCCACGATGGGACGCGACGACGTCCTCGAGGCCTTCTCGCACCACCCCCGCATCGGCGCCGACCTCGACGCCCTCCGCGAGAAGTTCGCGGGCAAGGGAGACCTCGGCTGGTCGCGCCGCGAGCAGGAAGGCATCCACGAAGCGGACGAGGCGACCCTCGAAGCCCTCCGAGACGGCAACCTCGCCTACGAGGAGCGCTTCGGCTTCCTCTTCATCGTCTGCGCGACCGGCAAGACCGCCGCCGAGATGCTGGCGCTGCTCCGCCAGCGGCTGCACAACACTCCTGAAGACGAGCTACGGATCGCCGCAGCAGAGCAAGCCAAGATCATGCACCTGCGCCTGGAGAAGCTGGCATGAGCACGAGCCCCATCACGACCCACGTCCTCGACACGGCCATCGGCCGCCCCGCCGCCGGGGTCACCATCACCCTCGAACGTCTCGAAGGCGACGCCGCCATCGAGCTCGCCCGCGGGGTCACCGACGACGACGGCCGCATCGGCACGCTGCTCGCGCCGGGCAGCCTCCAGGCCGGCACCTACCGCCTCACGTTCTTCGTAGGCGAGTATCTGCAGGCGAGCGGCCGCTCGGGCTTCTACCCACACATCCCTGTCGTCTTCACGATCACCGCGACCGACGAGCACTACCACGTGCCCCTCCTCCTCAACCCCTTCGGCTACAGCACCTACCGAGGAAGCTGACATGGCAATCGAAAGCACCCTCTTCGACGAACAACGCGTGACCCTCGACGCCCTGGGCGCAGCAAACG
>Ga0256832_1002653_pt1 | contig 12195 bp, 8 predicted proteins | sample 134614metaG_FD_190534 | JGI IMG/M metagenome (GOLD analysis project Ga0256832, IMG submission 190534) | Hydrothermal vent microbial communities from Lau Basin, Pacific Ocean - 134-614 | ecosystem: Environmental > Aquatic > Marine > Hydrothermal vents | place: Pacific Ocean: Lau Basin | collected... | reverse complement strand
TAAGTTGTGGGGATAATCGTAACCGACTGAAACGATGAGACCAGGGACTGCTTTATCGTGTATCGTTGGCTTAACGTGATGAACGTGACGAACGTGATGAACGTGACAATCGTAGCCCAATCAGGCCTGAACACGGGCTCCTTAGCGTCTTAACAACCAAATTGACAGAGAAAAACGGCTATAGTTACTTGGTGGTATGTTCCGGATGAAAATCAAACATTCTTCGCGTTTTTGCGAGAAATAAAAATGTGCCGAACGTGGTGAACGTGACGCGTAACGGGCGTAAAAATGGGAGAACTCACCACGGAGTTCACGGAGAGGGCTTCCTCTATTCTCTATTATTCTTTATTTCTCGCTAAGACGCTAATAAAGTCCCATTTCCTCATCTATCGCTGTTCTTAATATCCAAATAATTACCTTCTGGAGAGCTCCGGATAGTAAGACGCTAAGTAGTAAGGCACGCAGCTAAGGTCGGTTCATTCTCCATTCTCCATTCTTCAATTATCTTTGCTTCCGATACACCGCTTTTATCTATAGCGGCTTAGAATGAGCACAGCCTGCAGAATGATGAAAAAAAACGACGTATCTGTTTTTGGCCCACCGCTTACGGCTTTGGAGTTGTGGCGCTTTTTGGAGCAGCACACGGAGAACAACCTGCGCCTTGAGGCGCTTGGCAAGCCCGTAACGCCTCTTTGTATATGGGGCGAGCATGGCATTGGCAAGACGCAGATCGTCGAGCAGTTTGCGGCAGAGCGGGGGATGGCATTTTCCTATCTCGCTCCGGCGCAGTTTGAGGAAATGGGCGATTTGGCGGGTTTGCCGGAATTGGTGGATGGGAAAACTGTTTTTCAGCCGGCGGCCTGGGTGCCGCGGGAGGAAGGGCCGGGCATTTTGCTCATTGACGACTTCAACCGCGCTGATGAGCGCATTTTGCGGGGCTTGATGCAATTGCTGCAGGGCTATGGCCTGGCGGGCTGGAAGTTGCCCCCGCGCTGGCAGATCGTGCTGACGGCCAATCCCGATCGCGGGGATTACTCCGTTACGCCCTTAGACGATGCCATGCTGACGCGCATGCTGCACGTAGCCCTGCGTTTTCGTCTGGAGGACTGGCTGCTGTGGGCTGAGCGGGAGGGCTTAGATGCCAGAGCCCGCCGTTTTATGGCTTTGTACGACTTGCATTTGCCTGCCGGAGCAGGGGGCCGGCTGAAAGGGCGCACTACCGCTCGTTCCCTCACTCAGTTTTTCCGCGCTATTGAGGCCATTGAAAACTGGCCGGAGCAGCTCGATCAGATCGCCATTTATGCACAAGCTGCTTTGGAGACGGAGACGGCTGATGCCTTTGTGGAATTTGTAAGGCAAAAGGCCTGGGAGTGGCCCTCGCCGGAAGAGTGGCTCCGCAAGGGAGGCCAACCGCTGCCGGAAGATACGCCTGCCGGATTTTTGCAGGGCTGGCACCGCATCTTATTGCGCTACCTGCAAGAGCGCGGGCAGCCGCTCGGCAAGGAGGAAAAGGAAACCCTCAAAAACTGGCTGCTCTCCGAAAGCCTCAATAAAGAACAGCGACTGCTGCTGATCAGAGAACTGCGAAATCTGGGGCGAAGCGATTTGCACAAACTATTGGATAGCCCTGAGGTGCTTGAGGCTATGCTCTAATTACTAAATACATATTGTATAAGATTAGCCCCCATTTGCAGGGCGGCGAGCCGCTTTTCGGGTGGGTCTTTGTGTACTTCCGGAGATTCCCAGCCGTCGCCCAGGTCGCATTCGTAGGAGTAGAAGCAGACCAGGCGCCCTTTCCAGAACAGGCCGAAGCCCTGAGGCGGCTTGCCATCGTGCTTGTGAATTTTGGGCAGTCCGTTGGGAAAGTCAAAGCGCTGGTGATAGACCGGATGGTCGAAAGGCACTTCCACGAATTCCAGTTCGGGGAAAACTTTTTTCATGGCGGGGCGCACGTAGGGGTCCATGCCGTAGTTGTCGTCTATGTGCAGGAAGCCGCCGGCGATGAGATAGGTGCGCAGGTTCAGCGCTTCGGATTCGGAGAAAACCACATTGCCGTGCCCCGTCATGTGGATGAAGGGGTAGTTGAAGAGGTCGGCATCGCCCACATAGACTTCTGCCTGGTCTTCGGCCAGTTGGGTGCCCAACTCCCGATTGCAAAAGCGCGCCAGGTTGGGCAGCGAAGTGGGGTTGGCGTACCAGTCGCCGCCGCCTTTGTACTTCAGCAAGCCCAGTTGCAGGCTGGGTTTGTCTTTTTTTACCTCCGGGAAATGTGGGGAAAATCCAAACCAAACCATAGAGGATAAAAGCGCGATAATCAGCAACTTATGTGTTTTCATTGGATGTAGCATTTATTTGCCTTCTGTTGAGCTGTGGCGAAGGTACGAATCTTATTACATAAAAAGGAAGTTTCCGTTCCAATGTTCAAAATGGGGCTTAGGCGGGCCGGCGATCAGCCAGAGCAGAGGGGTTTGGCCGGAGCTTACGGGACGGGGGCCCAGGCCGTCTGTGAAGATGAGCAGGGCATCGGGTCTTCTGCTTTCTGCCCAGCGGATGACGGGATCGTAGAGGGTGTTGCCGCGGCCCGTCCAGCGGCGGGGTGGCGCTCCCTGCAGTTGGACGCATTGGCGGATGCGGTCGTCGAATTGGAGGAGTGTGATTTGGGCGCCGCTGCCCTGGAGGGCCGTGAGTTCACGCCAAAAAGCGGCCAGCATTTCTTCGGATATGCTACCGGAGGTGTCCACAGCGGCAGCGAGGCGCTGTCGGCGACGCAGGCGCAGGCCCGGGGGGCGTCCGTAGCGTTTGGAGGGGCGGCGCCAGGTCTCTTCGGGGCGGGTACGTCCGCTGCGGTGCAGGTATTGGCGCAGGAGGTTTTGCCAGGGAAGGGCTTTTTGTGCAGGCGGGAAGTGTCGCAATTCCAGTTCTTCGGCCAGGGCGCTCCAGCCCTTATAGTTTTCGGTTTTGCGGACTTTCGCCAGCCAGTTTTGCAAGGCGCGGCGGCGGTAGCGCTCCTGCCAGGCGGCCTGGGCCGGGCTTAGCTTTTTGAGCAGGGGCAGGAAGTGAAATTCGGCAGCCCCGCTTTCTTCTCCGAGACCGTCCAGCATTTGCCGAAAGGCAGAGGACAAAAAAACTTGATCGGGAAGGGGCGATGCCTCGGCGAAATCGGCAAAAAGCCAGCTGAGCAGGGCTGTGGGCAGGTCTTGAGGCGAGGGGCGTTCTGCATTTTGCGCAAGCATGAGAACGGGCGGGCGGAAACCCTCAAACAGCAGTTGGGGCCTGCTTATCTGCGGGGTGATTTTTCGCGAAAGCGCGCAGAAAAGTTCGGCTGTGGCGGGTTGTCTGAGCAACCAGCGATGGACCATTTTTTCCGTTTCCTCAAAAGGGTGCTGCATTTTTTTGAAAGGGGTTTTTCATCTCAAAGATAAGCACTAACTTTGCTCACGCCAAATGATTCCGGAGCGGAGGTGTCGTATCGGCCCTTCGCCTGAAAATGCAACAGGATTTCATGCAAGCAGGGCGTATCATCTTATCACCTCCCAAATTCGGCCTTACCCTGGACCGTCTGTGTTGGCAGTTGTTGGAGCGGCATGACCGACACGAAAATTGCTGCATGGTGGGCATTCAGAGTCGGGGGGCTTTGCTGGCGGAGCAGTTGTACCAACGATTGCAAAAGTTAGAGCCTTCTTTTTCCTGGCCTTTCGGCAAATTAGACATTACTTTTTACAGGGACGACTTCAGGCAGCGGGAAGCGCCTTTGGAGGCTCATACTACTGAGATGGATTTTCTGGTCGAAGGCCGGCGCGTCATCCTGGTGGATGATGTCTTGTACACGGGTCGCACCGTGCAGGCGGCTTTGACGGGCTTGCAGCACTACGGCCGGCCCGACCAGGTGGAGTTGCTGGCGCTGGTGGACAGGCGCTTTAACCGGCATCTGCCGATACAATGCGACTATACGGGTATTCAGGTGGATGCGCTGGAGGAGGCTTACGTGCGGGTGGACTGGGCTGAAAATGGCGAAGAAGGCATCATTCGATTATTTGCAAACAAAGAGGAAGCCGAAAAATAGATGGGAGAGCAAAGCATACAGGCGCAGCATTTACTGGGTATCCGAAACCTGTCGGCTGAGGATATCCGGCTGATTTTTGAAACGGCAGATCAGTTTAAGGAGGTTTTGGCGCGTCCGATTAAGAAGGTTCCTTCCTTGCGGGACATCACCATTGCCAATGTGTTTTTTGAAAACTCTACCCGCACGCGCCTGTCTTTTGAGCTGGCCGAGAAGCGTTTGTCGGCCGATGTGATCAATTTTTCGGCTTCTTCCTCTTCTGTGAAGAAGGGCGAGACGCTGTTAGATACAGTGAACAACATCCTCGCCATGAAGGTGGACATGGTGGTCATGCGGCATCCTTCGCCCGGGGCGCCTCATTTTTTGGCACGGCACATTGATGCTGCGGTGGTGAATGCCGGCGACGGCACGCATGAGCATCCTACGCAGGCTTTGCTGGATGCTTATTCCATACGCGAGAAGTTGGGCGATGTGGCCGGCAGGAAGGTTTTGATCTCGGGCGACATCATGCACTCGCGGGTGGCTTTGAGCAACATTCTGTGTTTGCAAAAGCTGGGCGCCGAAGTGGGCGTCTGTGGCCCGCCGACTTTGCTGCCAAAGCACGTTTCGGAATTGGGCGTGAAGGTCTGGTATGAGCTCAGGGAAGCGCTGGCCTGGTGTGATGTGGTCAATGTGTTGCGCATTCAGTTGGAGCGGCAGCATTTCAGGTATTTCCCTTCGTTGCGGGAATATTCCTTATATTACGGCCTCACTAAAACCCTTTTGGACAGCTTAGACAAGGAAATTGTCGTCATGCACCCGGGGCCCATCAACCGTGGGGTGGAATTGAGCAGCGATGTAGCCGATTCGGGGCAGTCCATCATACTTAAGCAAGTCGAAAACGGCCTGGCTATACGCATGGCTGTACTTTACTTATTGGCCATCCGCCGAACGGCGGTGAAGGCCGGATGAAAAATATTTTTTGATGGGGCATTCGCTATATGCGCAGGCTCCTTCTTCTCAACCGGAAATCGAAACATCCATGAAAGTACGTTACCTGTTCCTCCTGTTTTTTGGACTTTTTGCTCATTTTTTGCAGGCTCAAAAACCGGCCAATTGCGATTCTTACATCCAAGAGAGTAAAACAGTACGAGGCATTCGCTATGTTACCATGAAGCCTCAGACAATTGTTGTGCGGGGCACTTATAACTATAGTATGCAGTTGTTTGCAGACGATCGCGGCATTCAGGCAAAAGTCATTTCCAGAGGTGGCGAGCGTTTGAATCTGGACGACGAGGTGATCTTTGTAGATAAGTTGGGGGTGCGTCGCCGCTATCGCTTTGTGGAGTTGGGAACCAGTTCTAAGAAAGGAGAGCAGCCCGTCTATGAAAACATTTTGCGTCTGGATTTTTCGGCAGTGGAATGGATGGCCGGGACGCATCTGGCGACCATTTTCATTGTGAATAAGCGCAGCAGCCAGATGAAGAAGTACAGCATCAACCCCAGCCGGCAGGAAGGGCTGTTGAACATGGCTTCCTGCTTTCTCTCTGTGATTGACCCGGGTACGGTAGCACAGGGTCAGACTTCTGAGCTTGACGAAGGGCAATTGGGCAAAGAGACCGTTAGGTCGCGGGATGCGAGAATTTACGTGAGTGATGAGCTCAGCGATGAGCAGTTGAAACAGTTGCGCGCAGATTTGGAGGAGTTAAAAGAAAGAACCCGCCGGCAGATAGAAGAAGAACGCGCCCGGGCCGACAAAGAGCTGCGGGCCATTCAAGAGGAGTTGGAGCGTGCCCGCGAAGATGCCGAGCAGGCCAAGAAGCGCTATAGCGAGGAGGTGCAGGAAGCCAGAAAGCGCTCGCAGGAGCGCATAGCCCAAATTGAGGAGGAAACTTCCGAGCAGGTGCGCAGGGCCAAAGACAATGCTGCTACAGAAATAGAGCGCATTCACGCCCGCGTACTGGAGGCCAAGGAAAAAGCTGCCGAAGAAATTAAGAGAGTGCGGGAAGAAACAGCCTCGGAAGTGGCCAAAGCGCGCGAAGAGGCAGCTCGCGAGTTGGAGGCCATCAACGAGCGCCTCGAGCAGGCCAAACTGGAGTATTCGGATGAGGTGGCGAATGTGCGTTTGCGCACGGAGCAGGAGTTGGAGCGCATTCGGCAAGAAGAGGCCGCTGCTCTTGAAAAAGCCAGGCGCGAGGCTGAAAGCAAAAAAGAAATCACCATTGAAGAATTGCAGCTCACCAAAACGCAGGCTGCCCAGGAACGCCTCCGCATCCAGGAAGAACTCGCTCAGGACATTGCCAAAATGCGCGAGCAGGTGGCTTTGGAAAAAGAACGCTTGAACAATGAGGTCGCTGAAGCGCGCAGGCAGGCTGCCGAACAAAAGGCACTGGCTGAACAAAACATCGCCAACGAGCTGGCGGAAGCCCGCGAGCTCGCTGCCAATCAAAAAGAGCAATTTGCCCTCGAGGTAGCCCAGGCCCGCGAACGCGCAGCCAAAGAAAAAGCCGCCATAGATAAGGAAATCGTGGACATTCGAAAAGAAGGTGAGGAGAAGAAAAAACAAGAGCGCTCTAAATTAGACCAGGAACTGGCCCAAATGCGTGCCGATGCCGAAGCCGAAAAGGCCCGCCTGGCAGAGGAATTGGCCAAAGCCCGCGAGCGTGCAGCGCTTAACCTGCAGGAAATTGCCGAAGAGGAAGCCCGTATCGTAGAGGAGGCCCGCAAAAAAGCCGAGGAAGAAAAAGCGCAAATTGCCGCTGCCGTACAAAAAGCCCGCGAACGGGCCGAGCGCGAAATTCAGCGCATCCAGGCCGAAGCACAGGCGGCCATAGAAGCTGCCAACGCCCAAAAGGAAAAAGCCCTGCAAGAATCCGCTCAAACCGTGGCCGAAGCCCGTGCGCGCGCTCAGGCCGAAGTGCAAAAAGCACGGGAAGAAGCGGCCTTGAAGGTGCAGGATGCCAATCAACAGGCCGAGCAGGCACGCCAAAGCTATGCCGAAGAAATTCAACAGCAAAAAAGCCTTGCCCAACAACGCCTCGATGAAATCGAAAGAGAAAAACAAGCTGCCCTGCAAGAGGCCCAACAGCAAATCCAAAACCTGCAGCAAATGACCGAAGAGGAAATGCAGGCAGCTATGGAAGAACAGGCCCAGGCCATCCTCGCTGCCCGCCAGCAGGCAGCTGAGGAAATTGCAAAGGCCCGCGAAGCCTCCGTGCAAAAACAACAGGAATATGCACAAATGGTTTCCGAAGAGAAAAAACGCGCTGCAGAGAACATCGCTTCCATCAAGCGCGAAGAAGCCGAAGCCATCCAACAAGCCCGTCAAGACGCTGCCGACGAAAAGCAGAAACTGGCCGCCGAGGTCGCTGAAGCCCGTGAAAAGGCCGCCAAACAACTGGCAGAAGTGGATGCCCAACTGGCCGAAGAACTTCAGAAAAAACGCGAAATGGTGGCCCGTGAAAAAGAACAACTCGAAATTGACCTGCTCAATGCCCGCAGCATCGCTGCCGACAGCATAGCCGCAGCCAAAGAGCGTGCCGCCCGCGAAATCGCCACAGCCCGCAAAAAAGCCGCTGAAGAAGTGGCCCTGGCACAGGAACAACTCGAAAATCTGCGCAAAGACCTGGAACGCAAAAAAGCAGAGGCCGAGCAACAAGCAGCCCAAGAGCTCGCAGATTTGCAACAGCAAATCGCCAAACGCCGCCAGGAACTGCAAGCTGAGTTGCAAAGTGTCAACCAGGATGGCAGCCTCCAAATCGAAGTAGCCCGCAAACAGGCCGCCGAGGAAATTGCCGCCGCCCGCCGCGCGGCCCAGGAGAAAAAAGAGCAGTACGCACGCGAAGTCCAGGAAGCCCGTGAAAATGCCGATGAAGAACTCGCCGCCATACGCCGCCAGCAATCCGATGCCATCTACCAGGCCAAGCAGGATGCCCTGCAGCAAATCAATAAGGTGAAGGAAGACGCACAGGTCGAAATCCAAATCACCCTCAAGCGCCTCGAAGAACTCAAAAAAGAAGTGGCCGAGCTGGAAAAGAAAAAACAGGAACTCCAGGGTGGCCAGGGCAACAATTAAGCCCTTTCAGAGGTTTAAGAGAGCGGAGTTCCGTTCTCTTTTTGACAACTTAGAAGACGGAGCTCCGGCTCCGTCTTTATTTCTATGGAAAACACTTAACACCATGAGTCGCTTTTTACGGGCAGCTTTGCTGCTTTGCTTCTTTGCTTCAACAGCTATGGCCCAAAAGGGCTATCACATCCAGGTAGAGGCCGAGGGTTTTCAGGGAGATACGGTTTATCTCGGCTACTACCTATACGACAAAGAATATCTGGTGGATACGGCTGTAGTCCAAAATGGTAAAGTGCTCTTTGAAGGGGATGAGCCCCTGCCGGCAGGCATGTATCTGGTCGTTTTTCCGCCGCAATTCCAGTTTTTTCAGCTCTTGCTGCCAGAGAAAGATCAGCGCTTTAGCGTAAAAACGCACTTTGGCGAAGACATGGCCTACGACCTCAAATTTGAAGGCTCCAAAGACAACGAACTCTTCATGGAGTACGTCCTCTTCCTGCGCGATCAGCGCGAGCCGGCCCAAAAACTTCAGCAGGCCATTCAGGCCGAGGAAAATGAGAAAAAGCGCAAAAAACTGGAGGAAGAATTGGAAGCGCTCAACAAAAAGGTCTCCCAATATCAAACGGACTTCATCAAAAAACACCATGGAACGCTGGCTGCGACTTTCGTCAAAGCCAATATGCCGGTGGACATCCCCGACTTTGCCGACATCAAAGAGGATGAAGAGCGACAAATAGCCCGCTGGCAATACACCAAGCAGCATTACTTCGATAACATCGAATTGGAAAATCCCGCCATGCTGCGTACGCCTTTCCTACACCGGCACATCCGCTACTACTTAGACAAGCTGACCGTTCAGCACCCGGATTCCATCTCTGCTTCTCTGGATTTCATCCTCCAGCGCATGAAGCCCGCTCCCGAAACCTTCAAGCACTACCTCGTGCGCTTCCTCAACGATTACGCTGCCTCCAAAATCGTAGGCTTCGATGCCGTTTATGTACATCTGGTGGACAACTACTACGCCAAAGGCCTCGCTACCTGGACGGATGAAGAGCAACTCCAAAAAATCCTGGAAAATGCCGACATCCTGCGCCCCCTGCTCATCGGCAAAATAGCGCCCGACATCAAAATGGAAACCCGTGAGGGCAGGCAAATTGCCCTGCACGAAGTGGATGCACCCTATACGGTTTTATTCTTCTGGGACCCCGATTGCGGCCACTGCAAAAAGGGCATGCCGGATGTGATTGACTTCTACAAAAAATTCAAAGACCGGGGCGTAGAGGTCTTCGCCGTCTGCACCAAATTCTACAACGAAAAGGATAAGTGCTGGCAATTCATAGACGAACGCGAAGGCATGGAACTGTGGGTCAACGTCATGGACCCCTATCACCGCTCCCGCTACAAAACCATTTACGACATCCGTTCAACACCCCAGATTTACATCCTCGACAAAAACAAAAAAATCCTCTCCAAACGCATCGGCACCGACCAACTGGCCGAAGTGATGGAGATGATTATGAAGAGGGATGAGGAACGGGCAGCTGCAGCAGGGGAGTGAGGAGGGGTGTCTGTTGTCTGTTGTCCGTTGTCTGTTGTCTGTTGTCTGTTGTCTGTTAGGATCGGGGTGCTGACGTAAGGAAGACCCCCGAGCCGGCCTGATTGTTACGCGTCACGATTGTTACGTTCATCACGTTCGTTACGTTCAAAAACTACGCGCGCTAAAGCACGCGGTACTAATTGGCGGGCTAAAGCCCGCCCAACTTGCAATAACAATCAAAACGCTAAACAAAAAACCGTAAACGGTCAACTGTAAACAGTAAACTAAAAAATGCTAAACACTAAACGCTCAACGCTAAACACCCAACAAAAAAAAACTGTAAACAGTCAACTGTAAACAGTAAACTAAAAAACGCTAAACACTAATCAAAACCCACCAACCAACGAACAATCAGCAGTAGCCCCTGGTGCCGCCAAATTCCACAAACAGTGGACGCTCATTTCGATTTTTCATAAAATGTGGATTGGGAAGAGGTTTTTGATAAATGTGTTCCACATTTTGGAAAATTTTCTTTGATGAGTCCACAAATTTGCAACGAAATAGTTTGGTGTAGGCAGGGAGGGGGTGATAATTTTACGATGAGAATGTCTCTACAGAATTGGGTTTTGCAGAAGGGTGAATCGTTTGCCCTTTTGTTGAGACAAACTAAATCGTTACAAACTATGAAAAAAGCGTTTACCATTTTTACAGCATGCTTCTTTGTCGCAGCAGTGATGAATGCCCAAGATTTTGAATGGGCAAGAGCTTTTGGTGGGCCAGATAAGGATCGGGTTTACTCTATTAGCGTAGATGCTTCGGGAAATATCTATACCACGGGATATTTTTATGGAACAGTTGACTTTGACCCCGGGCCGGGAACATATAATCTGACTTCGGTAGGTGAGTGGGATATTTTCATCCAGAAACTGGATGCATCGGGTAATTTTATTTGGGCAAAATCCTTTGGTACGATAGAACCCTATGCATATCCAGGATGGGAAGCAGGAATTTCTCTCAGCATAGATGCCTCGGGAAATATCTATACTACGGGGTGGTTTGGAGACGTGGCTGACTTTGATCCCGATGGGGAAGTATATCCCCTCTTTTCGGAAGGTGAGAGGGATATTTTCATTCAGAAACTGGATGCGTCAGGTGATTTTGTTTGGGCAAAATCTTTTGGAGGAGTAGGTGTGGATCGAGCTTTCTCCCTCAGCATAGATGCCTTGGGAAATATCTATACCACGGGGTGTTTTTATGACACGGTTGACTTTGACCCCGGAGCAGAAATACATAACCTCACTGCGGAAGATAATGTAGATATTTTCATCCAGAAACTGGATGCGTCAGGTAATTTTATTTGGGCTAAATCCTTTGGAAGTGAAGGAAACGCGGATGTAGCTCTCTCCCTTGGTATAGATGCCTTGGGAAATATCTATACTTCGGGAATCTTTGAAGGAACGGCTGACTTTGACCCGGGAGCGGGAACGTATTTTCTCACTTCGGAAGGAGATGTGGATGGTTTTGTACAGAAGCTGGATGCGTCGGGAAATTTTGTTTGGGCAAAATCCTTTGGAAGCACAGGTTGGGATGCAGGTAATTCCCTTAGCATAGATGCCGCTGGCAATGTCTATGTCACGGGAGATTTTAAAGGAACAGTTGACTTTGATCCAGGAGCAGGAATATATAATCTCACTTCAGCAGGTGAAGAGGATGTTTTCATCCAGAAGCTGGATGCGTCAGGTAATTTTGTTTGGGCTAAATCCTTTGGTAGTGCTGATCATGATATTAGTAAAGATATCTACATAGACTCCTTGGGGAATATCTATACCACGGGCTGGTTTGGAGGAACAGTTGATTTTGATCCCGGAACAGGAACGTATAATCTCACTTCGGCGGGCTATGCTGATGCTTTCATCCAGAAACTGGATGCGTCAGGTAATTTTGTCTGGGCCAAATCCTTTGGAAGTGCGGGAGGTGGCGATGGGGCTTTCTCCCTTAGCTTAGATGCTTTGGGAAATGTTTATACCGCGGGAATCTTTCAAGAAACGGCTGATTTTGATCCCGGAGCAGACACGTATAATCTCAGCTCGGAAGGAGATTGGGATGTTTTTATCCATAAAATGAGTCAACCTTCCGTAGGTGTTGTTGAAAATGATTTCGGCAGGCAGTTGTTGGTCCACCCGAATCCGAGCGCCGGTGATTTTGTCATTGATCTCGGCGATGTTTATGATCTCACTGAAATCGCAATTACCGATATGAACGGCAAATTGGTTTATGCGAGCACGCTACGCCAAACTCAAAAGACCAACATCTCTTTGAAAAAAGTGCCTGCCGGAGTGTATCTGCTTCGCATTCAATCCGGCAAAAAGAGGGCTGTTGTTAAGCTGGTTAAGGATTGATGGAGAATGGGTAGTTTAGTGTTGAGCGTTGAGTGTTTAGCGTTTAGCGTTTAGCGTTTAGCGTTGAGTGTTTAGCGTTTTGGGAGTGGGGTTGATAATGGAGAATGCTCCCTCTCCGTGAACCCCGTGAACCCCGTGGTGAGTTCTCCCAATTTTA
>Ga0256832_1002652_pt1 | contig 12202 bp, 13 predicted proteins | sample 134614metaG_FD_190534 | JGI IMG/M metagenome (GOLD analysis project Ga0256832, IMG submission 190534) | Hydrothermal vent microbial communities from Lau Basin, Pacific Ocean - 134-614 | ecosystem: Environmental > Aquatic > Marine > Hydrothermal vents | place: Pacific Ocean: Lau Basin | collected... | reverse complement strand
GCTCGCCACCCGCGCGGCGAGCGGCAAGGTGATCGCGCGGCTCGCGGATCGGATCCCCGAGCTCCTCGGGGGGAGCGCCGACCTTACCCCCTCGAACAACACCAAGGCCCCCAGCATGGACGACTTCTCCCCGGAAAACCCCACCGGCCGCTACCTCCACTACGGCGTGCGCGAGCACGCGATGGGCGCGATCCTGAACGGCCTCGTGCTGCACAGGGGCTACCTCCCCTACGGCGGCACCTTCCTGGTCTTCTCCGACTACATGCGCCCGGCGGTGCGGCTCGCCGCGCTCATGGGGATCCGGCCGGTCTACGTCTGGACCCACGACTCGATCGCCCTCGGCGAGGACGGCCCCACCCACCAGCCGGTGGAGCAGCTGCCCGCCCTTCGGGCGATGCCGCGCCTTTTGGTGATCCGACCCGCCGACGCCTTCGAGACCGCCTGGGCCTGGCGGGTGGCGCTCACCCACGAGGGAGGGCCGGTGGCCCTGGTGCTCACCCGGCAGAAGGTCGAGAACGTCACCGGCGAGAAGGCCGAGGGGCTCCTTCGCGGGGGCTACGTGCTCCGGGAGCCCGAGGGGGCGGTGGGGACGATCCTCGCTAGTGGGTCCGAGGTGGCGCTCGCGGTCAAGGCGGCGGCCCTGCTCGAGGCCGAGGGCCATCCGGTGCGGGTGGTGAGCCTGCCCTCCTTCGAGCTCTTCGAGGCCCAGGACGAGGACTACCGGCGGGCGGTGCTCGGCGAGCTGCCTCGGCTCGCGGTGGAGGCGGCGAGCCCCTTCGGCTGGGAGCGCTACGCCGACCGCGTGCTCGGGGTCACCGGGTTCGGCGCGAGCGCCCCCGGGGACGAGGTCTACGCCCGCTTTGGCTTCACCCCGGAGAACGTCGCGGCGGAGATGAAGAAACTCCTCGGGGTATAGAATCAGAGCGTGAAAAAGCGCGTCGTGAGCGTTTCCCTGGGGTCCTCTCGCCGGAACCATCGGGCCGAGGTCGAGCTCCTCGGGGAGCGAATCGAGCTCGAGCGCATCGGAACCGACGGCGACTTCGGGCGGGCGATCGAGCTGATCCGGGAGCTCGACGGCCGGGTGGACGCGATCGGCCTCGGGGGTATCGACCTCTACCTGATCGCCGCCGGGCGGCGGTACGTGATCCGGGACGCTTTGAAGCTCGCCCGGGCGGCGAAAAAGACCCCGGTGGTGGACGGCTCCGGGCTCAAGGCGACGCTCGAGCGCCGGGCGGTCTTCGAGCTCGACGAGCGGCTCGGTTTTCGCGGCAAGACCGTGCTCATCCCCTCGGCGGTGGACCGCTTCGGCATGGCCGAGGCCTTCTACCAGGTGGGGGCGAAGACGATGTACGGCGACTTCGTCTTCGCCCTCGGGATCCCGATCGTGCTCACCACGCCGGCCCAGCTCGCCGTGCTCGCGAGGCTCTTGCTCCCCCTCTTCACCAAGCTTCCCTTCAGCTGGCTCTACCCCACCGGCAAGAAGCAGGAGGAGCAAAAGCTCGACTGGCGGAGCAAGTACTTCGAGCGGGCCGACGTGATCGCGGGGGACTTCCTCTACATCCGCCGCCACCTGCCCCCCCGGGCCGAAGGCAAGATCGTGGTGGCGAACACCACCACCGCGGAGGACCTCGCGTTCCTCAAGGAGCGGGGGGTGAGGACGCTCGCCACCACCACCCCCCGCATCGAGGGGCGGAGCTTCGGCACCAACGTGATGGAGGCCATGATCGTGGCGCTCGCGGGGAAGTTTCCCCTCACCGAGGCGGACTACGAGCGCTGGATCGAGCGGCTCGGCCTCCACCCCGAGGTCACCGAGCTCGCCGCATAGAATCTAGGGCAGTGAGGAGGGGACGATGATAGCGGCAACCGACCTACGGCCGGGCACCAAGGTGAAGATGGACGGCAGCCTCTGGGAGTGCATCAGCTACCAGCACCAGAAGATCGGGCGCGGCGGCGCCAAGGTGGTGGCCAAGTTCAAGAACCTCGAGACCGGGGCCACCATCGAGCGCACCTTCAACTCCGGCGAACGCCTCGAGGACATCTACGTCGAGACCAAGGAGGTGCAGTACCTCTACCCCGAGGGCGACGCCTACGTCTTCATGGACCTCGAGACCTACGACCAGTACAGCGTTCCCGCCGCCACCGTGGGGGAGGCGGCCAAGTACCTGAAGGAGGGCATGACGGTCTTCGCCGACGTCTACGAGGGCCGGATCATCAAGATCACCCCGCCCACGGTGGTCGAGCTCGAGGTCGTCGAGACCCCGCCCGGGGTCAAGGGCGACACCGTCTCGGGCGGGTCCAAGCCGGCGACCCTGGAGACCGGGGCGGTGGTGCAGGTGCCGCTCTTCGTCAACGTCGGCGACGTGATCAAGGTGGACACCCGGACCGGCGAGTACGTCGGCCGGGTCTAGGGGGTGGGCATGAAGGTCAAGGAGATTCGCGAGATCCTCCGGGCGATGGAGGCCACCGGGGCCAGCGAGCTCACCCTGGAGACCCCGGACTTCAAGATCCAGATCAAGCGCGGCGGGGCGGAGGTGCCGGTGCGGGTCGTCGAGGCCCCGCCGGCGCCGCCCCCGCTCCCCGCCGAGGCCGCCCCGCCCCCGCCGCCGCCCGCGCCTCGCGAGGAGCCGGCGCCGCCGGCGAAGGAGGAGGCGGCACAGGAAGAGGCCGCCGACGACTGCCCGAACTGCGTTACGGTCAAGGCGCCGATCGTCGGGACCTTCTACCGCCGGCCCGCCCCCGACGCCGAGCCCTACGTCAAGGAGGGCGACCGGGTGGAGAAGGGCCAGGTGCTCTGCATCATCGAGGCGATGAAGCTCTTCAACGAGATCGAGTCCGAGGTCTCGGGGATCGTCCGTAAGATCCTGGTGGAGGACGGCGCGCCGGTGGAGTACGGCCAGCCGCTCTTCCTGATCGAGCCGGCATGAAGAAGGTCCTGATCGCCAACCGCGGGGAGATCGCCCTCAGGATCCTGCGCGCCGCCCGCGAGCTCGGGATCAAGACGGTGGTGGTGCACTCCGAGGCCGACGCCGAGAGCCTCCCCGTCCTGCTCGCCGACGAGGCGATCTGCATCGGCCCGCCGAGCCCGGCCCAGTCCTACCTGAACATCCCCAACATCCTCTCGGCGGCGATCGTCTCCGGGGCCGACGCGATCCACCCCGGCTACGGCTTCCTCGCCGAGAACGCGGCCTTCGCCGAGATGGTGGCCGACCACGGGATCACCTTCATCGGCCCCACCCCGGAGAACATGAAGCTGCTCGGGGACAAGGCCACCGCCCGCAAGATCGCCCGCGAGGCCGGGGTGCCGGTGGTGCCCGGCACCGACGAGCTCGAGAGCGTCGAGGAGGCCAAGGAGGCCGCCCGCGAGATCGGCTACCCGGTGATCCTGAAGGCCTCGGCCGGGGGCGGCGGCCGGGGGATGCGGGTGGTGCACACCGAGGAGGAGCTCGAGCGCGCGGTGTTGCAGGCCCAGGAGGAGGCCCGGGCGGCGTTCGGCAACCCCGCCGTTTACATCGAGAAGTACATCGAGGAGCCCAAGCACGTTGAGGTCCAGGTGATCGGCGACGGCAAGCGTGTCCTCCACCTCTTCGAGCGCGACTGCTCGATCCAGCGCCGGCACCAAAAGCTCCTCGAGGAGGCCCCCTCGCTCCTTGCGGACGAGGTGCGGGAGGGGCTTTTGAAAAGCGCGGTGCGCCTCGCCGAGCACGTGGGCTACGTCTCCGCGGGAACGCTCGAGTTCCTGGTGGACCGCGAGGGGAACTACTACTTCATCGAGATGAACACCCGCATCCAGGTCGAGCACCCGGTGACCGAGATGGTGACCGGGCTCGACCTCATCCGGATGCAGTTCTTGATCGCGGACGGCGAGCCCCTGAGGCTCCGGCAGGAGGAGGTCGAGCTCAAGGGGCACGCGATCGAGGTCCGGATCAACGCCGAGGACCCCGACAAGGGATTCCGGCCCGCGATCGGCCGGATCGAGACCCTGCACTGGCCGGGCGGCCCCGGGGTGCGGGTGGACAGCCACCTCTACACCGGCTACAAGGTGCCGCCCCACTACGACTCGCTGCTCGGCAAGCTGATCGTCTGGGACACCAGCCGCGACCGGGCGATCCAGAGGATGCGGCGGGCGCTCTTCGAGACCGCGCTGGAGGGCCCCGGGCTCAAGACCACCATCCCCTTCCACAAGCGGGTGCTGGACAACGCCTTCTTCCGCCGGGGGGCGGTCTACACCAACTTCGTCGCCCGCCGCATGGGCGGCGACTAGGAGGCGCGATGATCGAGTACGAACTCTCCGAGTCGGCCCTTTTGCAGCTCCTCGCCTACGCCCTGGAGGGGGTCGAGGGGGTCCGGCTCGCCGGCCCCCGCAAGGTGGGGGAGGTCCTCGCCGGCCGGCGCCGGGCGGCCCGGGTGGTGCGGGAGGAGGACGGCGTCCGCGTCGAGCTCGGGCTGGTGGCCCGCTACGGCAAGCCCCTCCCCGAGCTCGGGCGCGAGGTGCAGCGGGCGGTGGGCGAGGCCTTCCGAGCCACCGCCGGGCTCAAGGTCAAGCGCGTGGACGTGGTCTTCCTGGAGGTGGAGCCGGCCGATGCGCCGTAGAGCCCGGGAAATCGCGTTCAAGGCGCTTTTCGAGCACCTGGTGGGCGGGGTCCCGCTGGAGGAGGCCTGGCGGCACGCGATCGAGCTCGAGCCCGAGCCTCCCGACGAGGAGACCCTGGCCTTCGCCCGCCGGCTGGTGGAGGGCTACCTCGAGCGGCAGAAGGAGGTGGACCGGGTCCTCGCCGAGACCATCGAGGGCTGGAGCTTCGAGCAGATGAACCAGACCGACCTGACCGTGCTCCGCCTCGCCACCTTCGAGGCCCTCTTCGACTCCACCCCCTTCGCCCCCCTGATCGAGGTGGCGGTGAAGATCGCCAAGCGCTACGGCGGGGAGGACTCCGGCCGGTTCGTCAACGGGGTGCTCTCCCGGCTCGTGCGCCGCATCGAGGCCGGCGAGCTCGCCGCCGCGCCCCGGGAGGGCTAGCGTGGCCGCCCGGCTGCTACGGGGAGGGCCGGTGGCCGAGGCGGTCTACGCCGAGCTCCGGGAGGAGCTGGCCCGGCTCCCCTTCGTGCCCTCGCTCCACGTCGTCCGGGTGGGGGAGGACCCCGCCTCGGTGGCCTACGTGCGCCTCAAGGCCAAGAAGGCCCGGGAGCTCGGGATCCGAAGCCAGGTTCACGCGCTTCCCGAGGACACCCAAGAGGACGCCCTGCTCGCCCTGCTCGACCGCCTGAACGCGGACCCCGAGGTGGACGGGATCCTGGTCCAGCTTCCCCTTCCGGGAGGGATCCGGACCGAGCGGGTGCTCGAGCGCGTCGATCCCGCCAAGGACGTGGACGGCTTCCACCCCCTGAACGTGGGCCGGCTCTGGACGCAGGGGCCCGGGATCGGGCTCGACCCCTGCACCCCCGCGGGGGTGATGCGCCTCCTCGCCCACTACGGGGTTCCCGTGGCCGGCCGCCGGGCGGTGGTGGTGGGCCGGAGCAACATCGTGGGCAAGCCCATGGCGGCCATGCTCCTCTACGCCGACGCCACCGTGAGCGTGGCCCACTCCCGCACCCGGGACCTCGCCGGGCTCACCCGGGAGGCGGAGCTCCTCGTCAGCGCGGTGGGCCGGCCGGGCTACCTGAGGCCCGAGATGGTGCGCCCCGGAGCCGTGGTGGTGGACGTGGGGATTAGCCGGGTCGGCGACCGGCTCTTGGGCGACGCCGACCCCGCGGTGGCCGAGGTGGCGGGGGCGCTCACGCCCGTGCCCGGGGGCGTGGGGCCGATGACCGTGGCCATGCTGATGGCGAACACCGTGCGGGCGGCCAGGCGGAGGCGGGGATGAAGCTGCCCACCGAGCTCGTCGAGAAGTGGGACACCGGCCTCATCCAGAACCGGGTGTTCTGGACCGCGGTGGCGGCGAACGTGGTGGCCCAGCTGATCAAGATCCTGCTCGACTACGCCTTGAACCGCCGCTGGGACCTGAGGCGCCTCCTCGACACCGGAGGCATGCCCTCGACCCACTCGGCCACGGTGAGCGCCCTCGCGATCTCGGTGGCCTTCGCCGAGGGGTGGGACAGCCCGCTTTTCGCCGTGGCCGCGATCTTCGCCCTGGTGGTGATGTACGACGCCACCGGCATCCGCCGCCACGCGGGGCAGCAGGCGGAGCTCTTGAACCAGCTCGTCCGGGAACTCCAGGACGTGCTCGAGAAGGGCTTCGCCCCGGGCCCGCTCAAGGAGCTACTGGGCCATAGCTACCTCGAGGTCCTGGTCGGGGCCCTGCTCGGGGCGCTGGTAGCCTGGGCGAGCTTCCGCCTCTTCTAGGACGGGTGTCCCCGGAGCCGGGGTAATATTTGACTGAGTATAGGAAGTTTGGGGGTGGCCATGCTCACGCCGGTGGAAAAACTCCTCTTCGTCGTCGCCGCCGCCTTGAGCCTCTACTTCGGCGGCCTTGGCTTCTATCGCATCTACCTCGCTTGGCGCCGGGGGAAGCCCGAGGACCGCTTCGACCGCCTCCCCGAGCGGGTGGGGCGGGCGCTCTGGCTGGTCCTCACCCAGCAGACGGTCTTCAAGCGGCGTCCGGTGGCCTCGTTCTTCCACGCCCTGGTCTTCTACGGCTTCGTCTACTACGTGCTGGTGAACTTGGTGGACGTGCTCGAGGGGTTCTTTCCCCTAGAGACGCGGGGCGGGCTCTGGAACGCCCACAACCTCCTCGCCGACCTCTTCTCCGCCTCCGTCCTCGTGGGCATCGTGGCCCTGATGGTCCGCCGCTACCTCGTCCGCCCCGCCGAGCTCTTCGTCGGGCCCCACGTCCCCCTGCACGAAAAGGCCCGGGCCGGGATCCAGCGGGACTCGGCGATCGTCGGCGCCTTCATCTTCTTCCACGTCTCCTCCCGGCTGCTCTCCAAGGCCGCCCAGCTCGCCCACGCGGAGCCCGACCCCTACCAGCCGGTGGCGAGCTTTTTGAGCGCCCTCTTCGCCGGGCTTTCCCCCTCCGGCCAGGTGCTTTGGGAGCACCTCTTCTGGTGGGGCGCGATCGGCTCGATTTTGGCCTTCATCCCCTACTTCCCGCGTTCCAAGCACATTCACCTCATGATCTCCGGCGTGAAGCTCGCCTTTACCAAGGAGGTGCCCGGGGCGCTTTCGCCTATTGACTTCGAGGACGAGTCGGCGGAGACCTTCGGGGTGGCGCGGCTCGAGGACTTTACCTGGCCGCGCCTCGTGGACCCCTACGCCTGCATCATGTGCAGCCGCTGCCAGGAGGTCTGCCCCGCCTACACCACCGGCAAGCCGCTCTCCCCCTCGGCCCTCGTCATCAGCGAGCGCTACGAACTCAACGACATCCTCCCCGACTTCGCCGCCGGCAAGGAAAGCCCGAGGCCCCTGCTCGAGTTCGCCATCAACGAGGAGGCGCTCTGGTCCTGCACCACCTGCATGGCCTGCGTCGAGGTCTGCCCGGTGGGCAACGAGCCCATGCTGCACATCACCGACCTCCGCCGGGAGCGGGTCCTGATGGAGGGGGCCTTCCCCCAGGAGCTGCAGAACGCCTTCCGGGGCATGGAGCGCGCCGGCAACCCCTGGGGGCTCGCCGCCGAGAAGCGCATGGACTGGGCCGAGGGCCTGCCCTTTAGGGTGCCCACGGTGGCGGAGAACCCGAACCCGGAGGTGCTCTACTGGGTGGGCTGCGCCGCCAGCTACGACCCCCGGGCCCAGAAGATCGCCCGGGCGATGGCGACCATCCTGGACGCCGCCGGGGTGGACTGGGCGGTGCTCGGCAAGGAGGAAAAGTGCAGCGGCGACTCGGCCCGGCGGGCGGGGAACGAGTACCTCTTCTTCCAGCTCGCCACCGAGAACGTCGAGAAGCTGAACGCCGCGAACCCCAGGGTGATCGTCACCACCTGCCCTCACTGCTACCACACGATCAAGAACGAGTACCCCCAGTTCGGGGGGAACTACGTGGTCAAGCACCACACCGAGTTCATCCAGGAGCTCCTGGACGAGGGGAGGTTGCCGCTCTTTCCCGTGCTCGAGGGCCGGGCGACCTTCCACGACCCCTGCTACCTGGGCCGGCACAACGGCGTCTACGACCCCCCTCGGGACCTGGTGGCCGAGGTGGGCTTTGCCCTGACCGAGCCCCAGCGCACCCGGGAGGGGAGCTTTTGCTGCGGGGCCGGGGGCGCGCAGTTTTGGAAGGAGGAGAGCCCCGGCAAGATGCGGATCTCCGAAAACCGCTACCGGGAGCTCAAAGGGACCGGAGCGGAGGTCATCGCCACCGCCTGCCCCTTCTGCATGCGCATGTTCGAGGACGAGGCGGCCCAGGACGGCGAGGGGGCGCCCGAGGTCCGGGACCTCGCCGAGCTGGTCGCCGAGGCGCTCGAGGAGGAGCGCCGCCGCATCGGCACGCTCAAGGCCTGATACCGGGGTAGGGTAGTCGGCCCCCTTTATCCGAGTGCTTTAGTCGGATATAATGCGGGCCATGAGCGAGGAGACCAAGGCCGAAGGGGCCGCCGTGGAGACGAAGAACGGGGAGCAAAAGCTTCCCACGGTCGAGGAGATTCTCGAGGCCCTCAAGGTCGTCAAGGACCCCGAGATCCCGGTGAACGTGGTGGACCTGGGCCTCATCTACAACGTCCACGTCAACCCGAACGGGGTGGTGGACATCGAGATGACCCTGACCGCGATCGGCTGCCCGGTCCAGGACATGATCAAGGCCGACGCCGAGCTCGCGGTGCTCAAAGTCCCCGGCGTCAAGGGGGTCAACATCGACTTCGTCTGGAGCCCGCCCTGGACCCCGGCGCGTATGACCGAGGAGGGCAAGAAGCAGCTCCGGATGCTCGGGTTCAACGTCTAACGCTCGACCAGGACCCCGACCGTCCCCGGGGTCCTCGCGTCCTCGGCGAGGGCCAGGGTCTCCCCGGGGGCGGTGACGTTGCTCCTCCCCTCGAAGGCGAGCTCGTAGAAGTCGCCGACCAGCATGGGGTTCAGGCCGTAGCGCAGGTGCTCCCGGCCTAAGAGCTTCTTCCCGAGCCCCTCGGCGAGCCAGGCCTCGCCCTCCTTACGGCTTGGGTTCGGGGGCCAGGGCGCGTCCCAGGGCGCGGGGTTCGCCGAGGGCTGGACCAAGAGCCAGGCGCCCGCCGCGTCGGCGCGCTCGACCAGGGCCTCGTGGAAGGCGTCGAGGCAGACCAGGGTGGCGAGGGCCCCGAGCTCGGTTTGGGCGACCTGCCCGCCCCAGGCTCCGGGCCGCACCGTCGCCCTTCGCTCGGCGGGCATGAGCCGGATCTTCTCGGGACGGGCGAGGATCGTGCCCCTGGGGTTCACCCAAAAGCCCCAGTTGTGCACGCCGAGCCCGAGGGCGTAGACCCCCCGGGCGGGTTCCTCGTCCAGGCGGGGGGCGAACCAGGTCCCGGCGAAGAGGTAGGCCCGGTGCCGCCTCGCCGCCCGGGCGAAGGCCTCGCGGTAGACGGGCCAGGCGAAGGTCGCCCGCGTGCGGTAAAAGCCAAAGGGGCCAAGGCCAAGGGCCCGGGGTCCGAGCGCGCGGAGCCAGAGGAGGGCGGCGCGGGTGGTGGTGGGGGCCCGGAGGACCTCTTCCGGGGCCTCCAGCCAGAAGAGGAGGGGGAGGCCGAAGAGCTCGGGAAAGGCCACCACCCGGGGGACCCCCTCGGGGGCCTCGGCGAGGGCCTGGGCGACCCACTCCTCCACCGCCTCCACGAAGGCGGGGGCGCTTTGGTAGCGGGCGGGCTCGAGGGCCGCCTGCACCGCCGCCAGGTAGACCCGCATACGCTTTAGTTTAGCCGGAAAGTGGCCGACGCTTTACAAAGCTAAACTCGTATACTACACTCTGGTATCTGGAGTATGCCCTTCGGGGCCTCGTGGAGGGAGAAGAGATGCCGCTTTTGGGAGAACAGGAACAGCAGATCGTCAGGGAACGCCTCGGGAACCTGACCCGGGACGTGGAGATCGTGCTTTTTACCGACAGCTCGACGGTCATCGCGCCGGGCAAGGAGCCCTGCATCTACTGCAAGGAGACCGAGCAGCTCCTCCGGGAGATCGAGCCGCTTTCGGACAAGGTGCACCTCGTGGTCTACGACCTGGCCAGCGAGGAGGGCCAGAAGAAGGCCCAGGAGATGCGGGTCGAGGCCGCGCCCACCATCATCCTGCGGGAAAAGGGCTCGGACGCGGTGAACATCCGTTACCGCGGGATCCCCGCCGGCTACGAGTTCGCGAGCCTCCTAGAGGACATCGAGATGATCGGTCGCGACGGGCACGGCCTGCCCGACGACGTGGTCAAGGAGCTTAACGAGCTTCCCCAGGAGGTGATCCTCCAGGTCTTCGTCACCCCCACCTGCCCCTACTGCCCCCAGGCGGTGCGCACGAGCCACCGCTTCGCCTACGCCTCGCCCAAGGTGATGGGGGAGATGATCGAGGCCCAGGAGTTCCCCTCGCTGGCCGACAAGTACCACATCCACGGGGTGCCGGACACGGTGATCAACCACGGCGCCCAGCGGATCCTCGGCGCCCAGCCGGTCTCGGCCTTCCTGGACGCGATCCGGAAGGCGGTGGGGGCCACCGCTTAGGGCGATCGCATCCCTGGCGGGCGGCCGGGTTGCCGGCCGCCCTTCGCTTTCTCACCCGGCTTTTGTACCCTACCGGTATGCGACGCTTCGGCCCGATCCTCCTGGTGCTGGCCGCCGTGCTCGCCGCCTGCGGCAGCAAGGGGGCCTACAAGAACGTGGACCCCGAAGACCTCCACGCCCACCTCGACGACCCCGGCGTGGTGGTGGTGGACGTGCGTACCCCCGCGGAGTATCAAAGCGGCCACGTGCCCCGGGCCATCAACCTCCCGCTGCAGGAGATCGAGGAGTGGGCCGGGGACCTGCCCAAGGACCGGACCGTCTACCTGATCTGCAACTCCGGAAACCGTTCCACCAAGGCCGCCGAGTACCTGAAGGAGAAGGGGTACAAGAACCTGCGCAACGTCACCGGCGGCACCAAGGCCTGGGTGAAGAAGGGCTATCCGCTCTCCACCGCCCCCGAGGACCCGGCCAAGGTGCTCGGCAAGGCCCCGAGCCGGCCCCGGATGAGCCTGCCCGACCTCACCCTGAAGCGGCTAGGGGCGGGCGAGGTCTCCCTGCGAAAGTTCCTGGGCCGGCCGGTGGTCGTCAACCTCTGGGCCAGCTGGTGCCCCCCCTGCCGGGCGGAGATGCCGCTATTGGCCGAGGCCCAGTCGCGCTACAAGGACGTCACCTTCCTCTTCGTCAACCAGGGGGAGGACGAGGCGACGATCCACCGCTTCCTGAGCGAGACCGGGCTGCCGCTCGGCTGGGTGCTGCTCGACCCCGACTCGGCGATGAGCCGGATGCTCCGGGCGGGCGGTTTGCCCACCACCTACTTCTTCAACGCCCGGGGCGAGCTCGTCGCCACCCACCCCGGCCAGCTCTTCGAGGCCGCCCTCGAGGGCTATTTGCAGAAGCTCGCCGAGGAGTAGCCTTGGACCTCGCCGGCTACCCCTACCCCTCGGCCCGCCGGGCGGTGCTGGGGAGTCGGGCGGTCCTGGCCGCCAGCCATCCGTTGGCGGTGGCCGCCGGGGCGGAGGTGCTGCTCGCCGGGGGGAACGCGGTGGACGCCGCCCTGGCGATGGCGGCGGCGCTCACCGTGCTCGAGCCCACCGCGAACGGCCTCGGCGGCGACCTCTTCGCCCTGGTCGAGGACGCCGAAGGGCTCTGGGGGCTGAACGCATCCGGCAAGAGCCCCCGGGGGTTCCCCGCCGAGCGTTTCCTCGCCGAGGGGAGGCTTCCCCGCTACGGATGGCCGGCGGTCACCGTCCCCGGCGCGGTCTCGGGCTGGGCGGCGCTCTCCGCGCGCTTCGGCCGGCTGCCCTTCGCCCGCGTCCTCGAGCCGGCGATCCGCTACGCCCGCGAGGGGCACCCGGTAGCCCCCGAGGTGGCCCGGGCCTGGCGCCGGGCGGAGCGGATCTACCTGGGCCTCGAGGGCCCCGAGTTCGAGGCCTTCAAGCGGGTCTTCTTCCCTGGCGGGCGGGCGCCCGAGCCTGGGGAGGTCTGGCGGAGCGAGGACCACGCGAAAACGCTCGAGCGCATCGCCGAGACCGGCGGCGAGGATTTCTACCGGGGAGCGCTCGCCGAGCGGATCGTGGCCTTCGCCCGGGCGAGCGGCGGCTGGCTCGACGCGGAG
>Ga0256832_1002651_pt1 | contig 12203 bp, 9 predicted proteins | sample 134614metaG_FD_190534 | JGI IMG/M metagenome (GOLD analysis project Ga0256832, IMG submission 190534) | Hydrothermal vent microbial communities from Lau Basin, Pacific Ocean - 134-614 | ecosystem: Environmental > Aquatic > Marine > Hydrothermal vents | place: Pacific Ocean: Lau Basin | collected... | reverse complement strand
GTACAGGCAGCAGCGGACAGACTTTAAACAGTCGCTTAGTTGATCTGGCCAATCGTATTTCCGGTCAGAGTATATCTCCAGCAGGTTCAGAAGAAATTCCTGACCAGCCAGGCTCCGGTACTATGCTACCAGGCCAGGCTGGCACAGCCCCGTTTAACCCAGGTTCAATACCGGTATCCTCAACACCTCCCCAGACTCAGGCAGCCAGCCAGGTAACCGCTAATACCCAGGCACAGAACTCGTCGTCTCAGCTCAGCTCGCTCTTGGGTTATGGTGCTTCCGGGCAATACACAACGGGAAACAGTGCCGAAAATAATAGTCTGCAGGCACTTAAGGATATTTATATCAAGGCACAGGATAAGGGTATTTCTGACCTGATGACCTCTTCCTATAATAATAACCAGTATGATGTCAGTACCGATGAACTGGTGCAGGCGGTTGTTAATATTAAAAAATCAGACCAGGATTATCAGCCGGATCACTCCAGTCATTCTATTGCCCAGAAAATACGGGAAAAAATACTTACAGATAATAACCACTCTTCAGAAACAACTGAACTTAAAAATAAAAGACTGTTTTTAATTGATATTATTGAAACTCTGTTTGATCATATCTGCAGTAATAAAAACCTGAGTCCTACAGCCATCCATCTGTTTAGACAACTGACGATACCCATTATTCACCTCGCCCTGATTGACGATACCTTTATAGATAATAATAATCACCCTGCACGACTGTTTCTGGAAGATTTTGCCGATGCAGCCCTTGGTATCAGCAGTAATGAAGACAGCCGAAATAACCCTTTATACCTTAAACTGAATAAGATTGTTGAACTGGCCAACCAGGAAGATCATATTAACAATGCGTTTTTTTCCGATCTGCATGATGATCTGGAACGTTTTATCCAGTACCGTAAACAGCAGGCTAATATTAAAAGCCCGTCTTCCAGAAGCCAGATAGAAAAGAAAATCGATGCGGTTATTCTATTTCATACCCAGGATCATGAGGTACCCGATAACCTGATGCTGATCCTCAATAAGGTCTGGAAAAAGGTGATGCTTAATACCTGGTTTAACGACAGCTATAATGAAGATGACTGGGAACGAAGCAAGGCTTTTATCGGTACTTTAATTAAAAGCATTCAGCCCGTAGAAAGCGATATTGAAATTAAACGTCTCAAACGGCTGCATCCGGTTCTGCGCCAGGAATTTGAAGACGGCCTGATACAGATTAATTTACCCTATGAGCAGAAAATAAAACTGCTGAAGTATCTGGATATTCTGTATAAAAATGCACTGCCTGCCGAGCAGGCACCGGCTGACCCAATAGCCAGAGCACCTGCCCAGGCAGAGGAACAGGTAGTATCGAAACGACAACCAGCCAATAATCAGGGCATAACACCTGAAACCATATCTGAAAATATTAAAGAAGCATTTAGCGATATTAAAGAAGTCGTTACTGAGGTTGAAGAGCTGGAAGAAGAGTCTGCCATAGCAGCTGATGTTGATCATGATGAAGTCATTGAATTGATCACTGAAGTTAATTTAAACAATACAGACGACGGCAAACACTCTGACACCAGAAGACTTTCGGTAACCGATTACGATCTTATCCGTCTTTCAACCCAGGCTTACAGGCTGGCTCCCGCAACCGATGACCGATACACAGAAATGGTTAAACAACTGGAAGAAGAAGACTGGATTGAATTTTGTTTTGAAACCCGCTGCTCCCGTGCCAAAGTCACCTGGATCAGCGATGATAAAACCCAGTTTAACTGCCTGACACAAAACAACCATGTGGTAGAAATGACCAGGGATGCATTAAGCCACTGTTTCCGTAATGATATTGCCACGGTTATTATGCATCACTCTGTTATTGAGAATGCAGTTCAGGAAACCGCCAGTACCCTGTCACCCGATAAGTTGCACTGACATAATCACTGAATGGGGACTGTTATTTATCGGCAATAAATATGAAAAGAATATTGATGCGGATTCTTCTCATCCGCCTCATGTAACTCACTGAAGGTCTCCTGCCAGGTCTGTAAATCCAGCTCCGGAAACCAGGCATCACCCTTAATCTGTTCATGCACCAGAGTCAGATAGATACAGTCTACTTTATCCAGTACCTGGGCATACAGGCTGGCACCGCCAATAAACATTAATTCTTCATAATGTCTGGATTCTGCCAGCGCTATTGCCTGTTCCGGGGAGTCCGTCAGACTGACATCATCCTTTATTTCCTCACCCCGAGTATTTCGAAGTCGATAGTTTTTGTCCCCGGTAATGACAATATTCAGCCGCCCCGGCAGGGGACGAAACGGCAGAGATTCCCAGGTTCTGCGTCCCATTACTACGGGTTTATTCAGGGTATTTTTCTTAAACCAGGCCAGATCCGCCGGTAATTTCCAGGGCAGTTTATTATCAATACCAATCACCCGGTTTTCGGCCATGGCGGCTATCAGTGAAACCTTCATTTGTGATCCTCTTTACTGGGAAAATTTTATGTTTCTGCTATTATCCTAACTGAATCAGTAGGTTCAACTGATTCAGTTAGGATAATTTTAATCTGCATATAGGATTATAGGGAAATTTGTGCGCTTTTTTATTATATTTGTTATTTTGCTGCTCAACTATAGCCCCTGGAACAATGTCTGGGCAGATGTTGAAATTCAGCCAGATAATACCACAATTGATTCATTTACACTGAATTATCTGTACGACGAAACCAGACAATACACTATTAATGAAATCAGCCGGAAGGATTTTCCCTTACAGATTAACAACCGCTTTACTCAGGGTTATCTGGAGGGTAATAGCTGGTTTAAACTGACCGTCCATAATAACAGTCAGAACCAGCACTTTGTGCTGTATCTCAGCGAACCGTTCTGGGATCAGTTTGATCTGTATTATAAAAAAGAACAGCAGTGGATCAGCCATAAAAACGGCCTGTCAGTACCTCTAAATCAGCGTGATTATAATGATACCCATCCGGCTTTTGCACTGACAATAGCCCCCGGAGACTCTCAAACTTATTACCTTATGGGCTCCAGTGTTTCTGCACATATTGGCAAACTACTTCTGTACACTGAAAAAGAATACCTTCGTCCTACCCGCATTACACTCAATGATATTTATCTGTTTTACCAGGGTATTCTGCTCATTATTATTATTCTGAACAGTTTCCTTTTTATTGCGGTAAGAGAACGTATATACGCCTGGTATATTGCCTATGTTCTTGCTTTTTCAGCTTTTATTTCTGTACTCAGCGGCAGCTATCTGATCCTGGGGCTCCCACCCTGGAGTGATGCGCTGCATACTATTGGTACTATTGTAGTCATGTTTATGACCCTATTTTCCGGTGCCTTTCTGGAACTCAGAGAACGGCTGCCAAAAATGCAGCGGGTTTTTAATGCCTTTGCCCTGGTATTTGCGCTGTTTGCAGTACTGATTGCTCTAAAAGTACCTTACAGCAGTCTGGTGTTTAATATTGTATCTTCTATTTTCTTTACTCTGCTATTGTTTGTCTCCATTAAAGTCTGGCTGCAGGGCTATTTAAAAGCCCAGTATTACCTGATTGCTCTGATCATTTATATGCCCTCCATGGCTCTGATGACACTGACATTTAATGGTTTAATTGAAAATACTGAGCTGTCCCGGTATTCATTTATTGCCGGTTCTTTTACTGAAATCATCTTTTTCTCCCTGCTGTTAGTAAATCGCTTCTACGATTTGCAGCAGGAAAAAATCAAAATTCAGGCACAGCTTATTGAAGAACAGGAAAAAACAGAGCACTATCTTGAACAGGAAATTCAAAAACGCTCCAGAGAATTAATAAAAACCAATCAACGCCTGTCAATACAGACCAGCGAACTGGAAAAAGCAAAAAAAGAACTGACCCTTCAGGCCATTACCGATCCTCTGACACAGTTATATAACCGCCGTTATTTTGCCGATATCGCCAGCAAGGCATTCTTTAATGCTGTGCGCTATGAGCAGGCATTAGCGATTATTATGCTGGATATAGATGAGTTTAAAAAAATAAATGATGTTTATGGACACCATACAGGGGATCAGGTTATTGCCCGTTGTGCCCGTTTATTAACTGAATTTTCCAGAAAAAGTGACACTGTGGCCCGTTACGGCGGTGAAGAATTTATTATCCTGGTACCCCAGACCAGTCTCAGTGAAGTACAATCCCTGGCCCAACGAATAAAACAGGAAGTGAACAATATCTGCATTGTTCTAAAAGATGATTCTGTGGTGACTTTCAGTATCAGTATTGGTATTGCTCAAATTGAAAAAAACCAGGATCATAATATTCAGGATATTATTCAACGGGCAGATCAGGCGCTTTATAAGGCGAAACAACAGGGACGCGACCAGATAGTAACCATTGTCTAAGCCAGGGTAAACAGAGTGCTCCTGTTTCCTTATAATACACCACTTCGCTTAATATCCAGATAACGGTTAACCAGGTGGATGGCCAGTTTATCGGGGGTCACGTCCAGGCTGTTAATACCGTGCACGGTCAGCCGTTCAAACATCTTTTTCCGCTGCAGCTGATAATCACAGGTGGCTGAATACAGCAGGGCCGCAGGCAGATCATCAACAGTCTGCTCCATTATGTTATCAAGCACCTGTTCTTTTAAACTGGCCAGTACCACCAGATGTTTAGTTTTAAGCAGCTGCAGAGCATTGATAAGGTCATCACTGTCTTCATCACGCAGATTGGTCAGTACTACCACCAGAGCCCGCTTTTTCTGTTTTAATAATAATTGTGAGGCGGCCTGGGTATAATCAGGACTGGCGGTTCCGGCCTGTAAATCATAGAGACGGTTTAATAATAACGGCAGGATTGCCATACCCTTTCTGGCGGCAAACCAGCGTTCTGTCAGCAGCTCATCTGCCTCCTGCTGATAGCCAAAGGTACTGAAGCCAACGGCATCTCCCTGGTGCAGGGCAACCCAGGATAATAACAGCATGGCATTCAGGCTGTGATCAAAGTGCGACAGTTCATCATCCTGAGAACGCATTCTGCGCCCGCAATCGAGCAGAAAAATCACCTCCTGATCCTTTTCATCCTGATATTCCCTGGAAATCAGCTTGCGTAAACGGGCAGTCGCTTTCCAGTCAATCTGTTTGAGTGCATCCCCCTCTCGATATTCACGCAACTGGTTAAAGTCCATACCTTCCCCGCGCCGACGTACCTTCTTAATCCCCAGCAGGCTGAGACGATTTTCAGTAGCCAGCAGGGCATACTGACTGACAGCTGCAAAGTTGGGATAAACCATGGTGGAAAATGACTCACCGGCAGTGGTATTTCTAAACCATAAACGCCAGGGTGAATGGACTAAACACTGCACTGATCTGAATACTTCATTGCCACGCTGCAGAGGTTTGATCTGATAGTCAATTTTTGCCCATTGACCCGATACTATCCTCAGCTTAACGGGTAAATGCCTTAGTTCACAATGCACCGGATAGTGATCAAACACTTCGATAGCCAGTTGCTGACTGCCCAGACGCCCGGCTCTGTAATGTATGGTTAACTGTACATCATGCCACAGACCCAGGGACATTTTTCCAGGCGCATCACGCTCAATTTCAAGCTGACTGACACTGTATAGCCTCGAAGCATCCCATAACACCACAACCAGCAGTACCGTTGATAGAACAGGCCATACTGTCTCCAGCTCCGGATTGAGCGCCGTCAGCACACCCAGCAAAGCCAGACATATCATCAGTATAAAAAGGTTACGGCCGGGCTTTAGATAAATAAAAATAGCCGTAAAAATCTGCCGGATTAATTTAAACATAATAAGCGGGTGCTCACTCTTAATTAACTGACTAATTTCTCGGTGCCGGGACTTTGTCCAGAATATTCTGCAGAATTGTATCACTGTGCATCCCTTCCAGTTCCATTTCCGGTGAAAGTGCTATGCGATGGCGCATAGCCGGCAGGGTAACGGCTTTAATATCATCCGGGGTAATATAGTCACGGTCATACATAACCGCACGGGCACGGGCAGCCCGGATCAGGCCAATCCCACCCCGTGGACCGGAACCGATGGAAATACCCGGCCATTTGCGGGTACTGCGGACAATCTTGACCGCATACTGCATCACCTGTTCATCCACCTGAATAGCTGCGGCCTGCTGCTGTAACTCTAAAATACTGCCCTGCCGGGCACAGGCCGAAACATTAGATACGTCCAGCCTGTCTCCGGCTTTATGATCGGTCGTATGCTGTACCAGTGCCAGTTCATCCCCATCCTGCGGATAGTCAATCAGGATTTTAAACAGGAAACGATCCAGCTGAGCCTCCGGCAGCGGATAAGTCCCTTCCTGCTCAATAGGATTCTGGGTTGCCAGAACCATAAAGGGATCACCCACCGGCATGGATCGCCCTTCCAGGGTCACCTGTTGCTCCTGCATAACTTCCAGCAGAGCGGCCTGGGTTTTCGCCGGGGCGCGGTTAATTTCATCAGCCAGTAACAGGTTGGTAAAAACCGGGCCTTTTCTGATTTTAAAACTTTCTGATTTCATATCATATAAAATATGCCCTGTGACATCACTGGGCATTAAGTCCGGGGTAAACTGGATACGGGAGAAATCACCGGCAAAGGTTTTTGCCAGAGCCTGTACCATCAGAGTTTTACCCAGACCGGGCACACCTTCAAGCAAAACATGGCCACGGGCAATCAGGGCGATAATAATCTGTTCAATAATATCTGTCTGACCAATAACGGCTTTGGCAATTTCAGACTGCATGGTCTGACTGATTGGGGTGGTTTCCTGTGTCATGTTTTTGTTCCGGGTTTTAAGTGTTAAGTGTTAAGTGTTAAGTGTTAAGTGTTAAGTGTTAAGTGTTAAGTGTTAAGTGTTAAGTGTTAAGTGTTAAGTGTTAGCTATTATAAATTGTTTTTTAGGGTGTACAGGGTTTTTATGGTTTGTTCAAAATCTTTTTCATCAATTGATTTTACTGGTGTCAGTGCTTTCTTTATTTCTGTCTGTTGGATCCGGGTAATGTCTTCAAGTAAGATCCAGGCCTGTTCGGGGTTTTCACGTCGGATCGCCGGATGCATTAGCTGGATCTGTTCCCAGATATCTTCCTGCACAGAAGCCACCAGGCGGGGCAGTTGTTTATAATGCCAGCGGTAATAGGCACTGGCTTCAATATGCTCCAGTAATTTACGCCGGGTAACAGGTTTATCTTCAAGAACCGGCCCAAAACGCAGGGGGACACGCCATAACCAGAGTAAAAACAGCAGGCTCAGACTGGCCATAACATAGCTGGCATTTTGCCACAGCCAGTGCCATAGAGAAGGCATGTCATCTACGGCAACCAGCCATACACTCTTTTGTATATCACTGCTTTGTAAGCTATTATTTTCGCGATCGGAGGGCTGTACCAGTTCCAGCAGCAGTCGGGCATGATCATACTGGTCAATATAGTCATTAGTAAAAATATCCGTGGTACTTAACACAGTGATCCGGCCTTTGCCTACGGCATACTGCATCAGATAAGGCCCGGACGGATCTTCAATTTTCCAGGTTAAGTCATAATTCTTTACCGTCTTTAATTGCTTAAGCACTTCCCAGTAGGGGAAATACACCTGAATACTGGTCTGCTGCTGTGAATCCGCTAATACGGCCGTTACCGGTGAGGCTTCACCGCCCTGAGCCTTAATGGTTTTATCATCCAGAGTTTTTATGCACAAGCCCAATAAACGGAATACAAAGTCTGGAGCGGCAGCTTTTTTTTCAGCCTGATAATTTTCAGCATGAGATTCACTATTAGTGTCCTTACAATAACGCGCTTCTACAATCAGGTTACCGCCGGCCATCAGCCATTGCAGCAGGTTATCCGCCAGCTCAGTATTCAGTGTTTCACGCTTTGTAGCGATAAGAATACTGCTTACCCTGTGCATATTGGCGGTATCACGAAAAGCAGCCAGGCCGTTTACCGGCTCGTTTCTAATCCCCATTTTCTGTAAAAAAAACTCAGCCGCCAGCAGCGGTTTGCGTTTTGCCAGTCCCTGAAAACCAACCTCTTTCTGCTCCTCCACCCAGCTGTAATTCTGGTAAAACCAGAAACTCAGGTAAGCTGTTAACACCAACAGCAGGGCATAGAGTATTTTTTTACCCATGCCCATAGCCTTCGGGTTCATCTGACCTGTTGTCTGATTCTGGTTTTAGATACTCATAAAATACGGCCCCGTCAGTCACCAGTTTTTTTAGCTGTGCTTCCGGCAGTGTACGGTGGGCATAGGCGGTTAACTGCCAGGCACGGGTCAGTTCTATAAAATAACTGATCTGCTGTTTAGAGCTTAAATGCTGCTGCACAACCTGCACACAGTCACCTTCTGTAGCCCCCGGCTGCAGTTCCAGGGCATGATGTCTAACCAGATAGGCCAGACTGGCCCGATATAACAGAGCCAGCGCAGCTCTGTATTGCCGGGACTGGATCAGTTTCAGGGCTTCAGCACGGACATCATCAGGCAGTGACTGTTCCCTGATATCCAGACCAAACAGGGTTTCCGGCCGCTTATCTGCAGTGGACGTTTTTTTAAAGCCGTTAAAGGCTATTTTCAGCCGACTCCAGTATTTGATAATGAGTAGCACCAGTATCAGCAGCAGGATCCACAAACCCGCCTCAAACAGCCGGGCCAGCACCTGCCCGATCATTTCAAAGAATTTAGCGATTGAGCGAATAAAATCACTATAATCATCCGACTTTTTCTGTTTAGCCGTATCACCGGTATATTTTAACTGGCTGATGGTTTTATAGCGATTAAACACCGGTTCCTGCATAACCGCCTGAATAACTTCTGTGGATTTTCCCGGTTCGGTTTTCTGCTCAGCCAGAGGGGGCAGGATAAGTTCATAACGTAAATCATCATAAGGCACTTCTGCGGCATTTAAAGGCTCGGATATACCCAGAGGCAGGATCAGGCAGAGCAGGATCACGGCCGCCGCTGCCCGAGCGGCAGACAGCCGGTTTTTCTGTCGGCTGTGTTTTTGTTGATATTTGCGCTGCAGTCTGCGAAAGGTCAGTTCGATATCCCAGCCTTCCAGGATAGTGCGTCGATTCAGATAAAGCATAAAACCGCCGGCCACATAGAGTATTTCCATAACCATCATGGCCAGGAAATACATCATCATGGACAGAGCATTGACCCACAGCGGTGACTCATCATTGACCTGTACCAGTTCAAATCCTTTTAAGGCCAGATCGGTGGGTAATAATATCAGAACCATGCCGAGTAAACCCCAGGACAAAAATGACTCAAGGTGAATACAGAGAACAAATAACACTACTTCCCGGTTTTTAGCACCCCGGCGCAGGGCGCTCATTCTCCGGGTTCGCTGTTTACCACGCAAACCTTCCAGCTGAACCGTGGGCAGAGCAAAGGCACGCCCCATATCCAGACGGTACAGGGTCAGTGACGACAGCAGTCCGGTTTGAAAAAAGCCCGGCACGGCTTTTAACACATCCCGCCAGTTAAGCGGCTCTGAGAAAATCAGCCTGGACAGAATAAACAGTGGTACCCGGTCATAGAGCGGCTTTAAATACCAGACCAGAATAAAGGCCCAGAACGGGTGTGTTTCCAGCAGCAGCATGGAGATAATGACAAAGATCGGCAGTACGGTAACCAGCCAGCCGGACAGCAGAATACGCCAGTGCTGCATACACAGACGCACAGACAGGTCCATGGCCTCCCAGGGCGATCGGGGTCTTACTTCCAGGGTCAGGGCTTCAGGATTCATATTTATTCAGGTTAAAATTCACGTTTATCAGTAAGCCGTTCAGCTTGAGGTTCCATTTCAAGCGCAGGGTTTGACGACTCATCAGACCTGCGTCCGACAAAAGCAAAATAGCCCGTTACCAGCAGCCAGAGCAAAGCACCGACCGTATATTTTGTCTGTGCATCGATTAACTGGGTAGAAGACCAGTAGGCTTCGATAAATGCGGCCATAACAAACATAATGGCCACACCGCCCATAATACGCACACTGATTTTTGCCGAATCCAGCAAGGCCTGGTAGCGGCTTTTACGACCCGGCATCAATAACGAAAACCCCAGTTTCAGACCGGCTGCCCCGCTCAGGGCAATAGCCGTGAGTTCAAAAGCACTATGCCCCACGACAAACGGCCAGAAAGTATCTGAGTAGCCCAGGTGGGTCAGATGCCCGGCCACCGCACCAATATGCAGGCCGTTAAATAACAAGGTAAACAAACTGCCGATACCCAGCAGCAGACCGCTGGCAAAAGTACGAAAGCCGATACTGGTATTATTAAAAATATAAAAACCAAACATTTTACTGTCTGAACCGGAGCCCCGCTCCCGGCCGATATGCTCTGCCTGCGGATCATACATGGCTTCCATACCGGATACTGAATCCGGAGACAGGACACTGTATACAAATTCAGGACGAAACTGAATGACAATAATCATGGCCAGCAGTGGGCCGTAAAACAACAGGGATGACAGCCATAACCAGTTTATTTCACGACGCACAGTACGGGGAAATGTCCAGGTGAAAAAACGAATAATAGCCGACAGGGCACTGTCACCATAGACATGAACCGGCCGGTAAAAAGCCTGATGCGCCTGTTCCACCAGAATACTCAGTCGCTCTATCAGATAGGGGCTGTAACGCCGGGCTTCTGCCAGGGAAAGATGCTGACAGACCTCACGGTACAGAGCAGGGAAATCGGCCTGTTCAATCAGTTCCGGCGGCAGCACCAGGATCTGCTCTTCATATAAGCTTTTGGGCTGATAATGTTTAGCCTTTCTTTTTGCCTGTCTGCTGTGCCGCCGGGCAATTTTATCCGGATGCAGCTGCTCATTACAGAGCACTTCAAGCAGCAGCCATTGCTGTTCATGCAGTTCAATAAAACGTGCCTGGTTCATCGTCTTCCCACCAGATAATTAGCAATCGACACAATTCGATCACTGGCCGCATGGCCGGACTGCTGATCCAGATCCTTAACCAGGGGGGTGGCCAGCAAAGCCAGTTCTTCTGCCCGCTCAGGTGAAAACTGGCTCAGCCGTTCAGCATAACTGACAATACTCTGCTGTTCTCTGGCGGTCAGAGCTATGGGCGGTGCTGCCGGTTCTGCATGTGGAATCCTGGCAATATGCTGCTGGCTGCGTTTATACACAACAATAGTGTCTGCAGCCAGATCCCCCAGTCGTCTGAAATCCTTACTAAAGAGCATGGAAATAAAACCCAGGATATAAAAAAACGGCAGGAAATCCACGGTTCTAAGCAGGTTCCTGAGCATGGATGCGCCCCAGTTCACCAGCGTACCATCCATCAGCAGAACCTGAATCTTCATCACCTTTTTACCCGGCGTCTGGCCATGCATATAAATTTCAAATAACACCGGGTAAAACCAGTTGATAATAAAGACGGCAATCAGAAACAGGCCCATACCGAAATCACCCAGAGAAGGCAGTGCAATACCCAGCAGAAACAGCAGTACCCCCTGGATCAGGGCATCCAGCAGCCAGGCGATACTGCGGACATAAAAACCGGCACAGGTAAGCGGCAACTCCACCCCTTCAGGGGTTTCTATTTTTTTAATGGTATCAAGCATGTCCCTTTACTTTTTACTCTAATCAGTGAGTGGAAAGTTAATAAGCCTCCCATTCTGTCATAAATATGCCACGAAAAACAGTTATGATATTCCCGAAATTAAGGATAAGACAATAAAAAGTCTTACAAAAAGTCTTACAAAAAATAAGCCGATCATTACAAAAACTTCAGAAGATCCCTACATCTTTTATTTTTTGACAGCGTTACAATAATTACAGAAATTAAGAACAAATCACAAATATATTATCTTAAGGCTTACACATTTTAGAACTATTTAAAAAAGCAATAGCTCTTTAATAATGTAAGTACGCGGAGAGAACAATGAAGAAAATTATAACCTTACTGACTACTGCTACTTTTTTTGCTATTGCCTGCTCATTGATTGACCAGTTTGTATGGAATAATGACTTTAACTGGGTCAATGTTATTATCGGCTTTATTGCAGGTGCCGTTCTGGTTGTTCTGGGCGGCGATTCTTCCAGATCTCATACCAATAAAATGGCTTAATTGATATTAATCCCTGTTCCCACGCTCTGCGTGGGAACACCTGGCAAATTCTGTTTTTATCCCTTTATTCCGGTCTCTCAATACCCA